>Ga0065711_1027143_pt1 | contig 53505 bp, 33 predicted proteins | sample Hoacrofraction12_FD_59098 | JGI IMG/M metagenome (GOLD analysis project Ga0065711, IMG submission 59098) | Hoatzin crop microbial communities from Cojedes, Venezuela - Epithelial fraction 12 v2 (version 2) | ecosystem: Host-associated > Birds > Digestive system > Esophagus > Crop | place...
AAGCTTTTTTCCTTTTTTTTTTTTTTTTTTTTAATATGCCTTATATATCGTAAAATAATCTATGTTGTTACATATTTTAAAATACAAATACGGAAGCTTATGCTTTTATTAAAGCCACATCCCAGAAGAGCTGAACATTATGAATATCCTAGATATGCTCCTCTGTTAATACTTAATTAACGTGATAAAACAGTTCTGCCAAACACAGAAACTCTGAAATTTCAAAATCTAGTTTCCTTCTTCCCTCTCCAAAATGAAACAATTTGTGTTTCCCAGTCTGCTTGATTAAGAAATTGGGGAGGGGGGTGTAGAAAAATTTTATGTATACAAGATCTTTTCAAACTAAAATTGTTGTAGTTTTTTTCAGTGTTGACAACTCTCACAAAGTTCTCACAAATGCCTTACCACACGTTTTATAAGAAACCAGGATTCAAATCACCGTAAATGGGGATCTAATTTTTCCCTGTGTCAAAGCAAGTACCAACTTCACTTTCTTAAATTCTCAGTTCTTTCTGTTGTTACTCAATTTACTGAAGTTCCACCTCTTCAAAGAGCACTCCCTCTTTCTTACCTCACCCCAAACTAATCAAATTCGTTGAGGAAAAAAAAAAACCACCACAAACAACAAAACAAAATTGTAAAAGCCCCAAACAACCCCAAAGCATGAGTTACATACGCTAAAAAAAACCCCAACCACATGACAAACAGAAAGGCCTTCCCCACCTCTAACACATCTTCCTTTTAAGATACTGCTAGTTTACAGGGAGGATGTTTCACTATTTCTGAGCCCATCAAGTTTAACCGCACTGCATTACTGAATTTCAACCATAACAACCAGCCCTTAACAGACTGCTTCAGTATGATTCCTTTATGCTACATAAGCACCGACTGTTTACAGACAGCTGTACAGACCTCAATCCTCCAAGCCCTCCTTTTGTTTCCTGCAGAGAGCATGCATGACCTGGAATTTTAGTGTAGAGAAGAAGCTTTGTAAATTAGCTTGTAAATGAGCTTTACTAGTCTTAAATTCTAATCTTACCAGTCTGGCATACAGCTACTATGCAAACAGCAGAATAGTTACCATGAAGACAGGTCTTGCTCTTAAAGATAGAAGAAATTTAAGAATAATAAATGGAGATTTTCTATTACTGAAAAACAATTGTGCAAAAGCTCATAAAATATAATCAGACAGTTACAAAAGGCTAAGCTCATGTTTCAAAACAACTTAGATCTGTAGCTATAGACTAGAAATGCATACTTTGATCACAAAAAAAGGTTTATCAGGAATTCAGATGCTTCCTTAATTTAGCAGAGTCACAGGTGGTATACATCAACAACACAGGTCTCAATCTGCCAACCTTCTCTTAATTTCAACACCAACTGAATGATTAGGCCTTGAAAGGTGCAGCTAACACGTACGAAAAAGAACAAAAGCAACTAACTAAATGGAGGATCAGAACGAAACTAAGGAAACAAGCAGTGTATATGGGATATAAAAGTTTCAGACATCAGAGAAAAAAAACCCAAGTACTACGCTGAAGCCCTGGTGAGAATGGCACAGCGAGGAAAGCTGCCTTCTGTACATATATCGACAGGTGCTCCACACTGTTCGCATGGCATCTTGAAGTGCTGTTAGCCCAGTGCATACATGATTCAAAGTATTCAAGAAAATGAAATGCAGGGAAACCCAGTGGCAGCTTACAGTCACTCCCTTCTTTCAGCTTGGATCACACTTCTATTCTGAGAAGCTTAATTTAAAAAAAAAAAAAAAAAAATCAACAAAGAACCCAAAACACCTCCTCCCCGCCCCCCAATCAAAACCAATACCAACAACAAAAAGCCTAAAAAGCCCAACAAAACACACCCACACCCATCCCTGGTGAATAGCTAGAATTACAGGATATGCAAAGTACTGCAACATGGGAAACTACACGTGCAGCCAGAGACATGAGAAGGCTGGCTACTTTTTGAAGGGTAGGTGATTTCAATGCTTTCTGAAAACTTAGTTCCTTTAAGGATCCCTTGAATCGGAAATCAAAAGCTAATATCCCTTTGAAAATCAAATTCATGTATTACACAGTCTCTTCCTGCGACAGAACTTCAGTGAGTCATTTTGTTTCATTCAAGTCTCCGAGAAAATAAGTTCTATGAAGATGGCTAATATTTTTGTTCATTAAAAATCCTCATTTAAATAACAACACTGGTTTTTGCTCAGTCAAGTTCGTTTCAGGCTTGTTTTCAGATCTTCAGAAAAAAAATACTAATAAAAAGGACATCTATGCTAGGTACAGCTAGTCGCATGCAGAATTTACTATCAACAGTAGCCCTGAACGTGCTTACAGGACACTGCAAGCTCTCAAGCTACAGTCTGGGGGACACTTCTGGTACCTTTGGAATCTGCTTCTCATAAAAGTGGAGAATTTTAATTACAAAGCATCTATACTTTTAGATTATAATGATCTCCAACTGAAAATTTAGAGTACACCCCATACTCCCCTAGTTATTTGTCACCCTATTTTATGGATTGGTATAAAACATCTACCTTATTCAGATATTTTGGCTCTCTAAACCAGGATACAGTAAATTTGCCAAATATATATTAATCCGGTACCTGGCAAAACAGTGAAGACAGCATCAATCAGAGTCCACCTGCCACCTCCTTATCATTACATTTGGCTGAAGGACAAGCAGGTACCATTCATACCAGAGCTCTCCACCTCATCTTTCTTGGAACTGTCTTTCTGTCAGCATTATTAGCAGGGGACTAACATGAACTTGCACCAATTCTGTCAGCTTGAACACCTTCCTTTATGAAGCAAGACAGACACACTCCTCCTGCTCATTCTCTTGCATTCCCTCTCCCTATTTGCAATCCTATCAACCACAACATCCTAGATAATCATGAGAAAATTCTTACTGTAATAGGGATTTCACACTACTCATATTCCAGTTTGTGTCACCCTAACTGCGAATCGTTGCATACTGTCTTGCTCTGCCCCTAATTTGACATGACTCTCGCCCTGATCTCAAGGACTAAGGAATTCCACCATGGCAATGCTACGCAGCAACTAGAAAATCTTCAGAACAGGGCTCCATGCTTGGGTAAAACATAAAAGTAACTAAAAATATTGAAGGCAGCAGGGGAAAAAATTTAAAAGCTACCTGTTATTGTAAGATTTTGAACTTAAATAACGAATACCTCTCCAGCTTCCAATAACATTCCTCCCCAATACATGCAGCACGCTGGAACTTGCACCCATGTGTGGTTTACTCAGTTGTACATCTGACTTCTTTATAAGGGACAACTCATGAACTTGCCATGCCAATAAAAAGCTGCAACCTTTTTCAAAAGATAACATCTTAATCAGACAACCCATTATAGTCCTATACTACGAATCTATGCCTGCTACAGTTACTTGAAAATCTGACCCATTCGTGAATCCTAATAGCAGGCAGTATTTTAAACACAGAGAAGGCTGTTTCTCCGCAGGACCAAAGTGCTGATGCTCTACTCTCCAGCTGCTGGTGCACACAGTGGAGACTGCTGCCATGCTCTAGAGTGAAATTCCTGCTTAGAACTTAACAAAGCTGCTGCCGCAGCTGCCCTAAGTAATGTCTAACTATTTACTTATCTCACAGATGTTCACTTACAAAACACCTGTCCCAAGAGTTAACCTAACCAGCTCCTGGACATACCAAACTCAACAACCCACTTCAAGGCTCTTAAAACTTTTAGTGTACACCAACAAGCTGCCTCAAACTTGATTTTGTATCTTGAGTGTTTCACCAGTGTCAGCAGCAATCTCTTCATGGCTTTTTTCCTTGGCCCCGAGGGCACCATGAATGCCAAGTCAACAGTTACATCCAATTATTGTCAGAACTGATGCTTGCAGCTGAATCCTTCAAAACAATGTTTGTGTGTTTTCCATCTTCACACTGTCTAACTCTGAAACTGAGTATCTCACTGCACCCAGTGAAACACTCCACGTGATTCTCAGCAGTACTTGTTTGATTTCTGGCTTACTGTGACCACCTAACAAGACAGGCTGACAAATCAAGACTCAATGCTGTACTTGGTTAGCTTGCCAGATGAGTAGGAAACTCCAGCAGCTGTGCTTCTCAAACATCTGGCCTGGTGCTCCACTACAGGGCAGTAGAATAGTCCTCCAGCCTGGGCTGGCCTGTTCCAGAGTCAGTTCCCATGCAGCCCCATCTGACCATACGCACCACTCCAGGGACTCCACAACTCCAGCCTCCACCCTGACATCATCCTGCCACACATTTGGGGAATTGTGAGCAAACTCGTAACTCTGTGCATGTTAAACTTAGTCCATGACCTTTATATAGATCCACACATAAACTACAATTGCATACACTGGAATTTAAGTGTGTTAACAACATTTTCTAACACAGGTTATGTGAGACTACATGACAGATGGTCCAATTTGTGGTTTGCTTGAAATCTGGTTAAAAAATTCTTAACCTACCAAGAAGCCTTTGCAAACAGAAGAAAGCCAAATACATGCCTTCATAAAGTTCTGGATCTTTGTTACAGCAAGATACATTATTTGTTGTTAGAAAAAGAAGTGTAAAATTCATGAGCATCAGCAACCCTGGAAGTTTCACTTTGTTAGACATCACAACAAGAAAAAGATGCGATGCTTCTAAGTGGGAAAAGAAAATTTAATTCTAGAGTCACTGAAAAAACATTCCTAGTATCTATGGGAACACCAAGAGGAAAGAAACTAAGACACTATTTTAGGTTTTCATATTAATAATGCTCCAATTGAGAAGGAAAATAATAGAAGACATATGCCAGCCAACTAAAGTGTGCATGCTGGAGTGCAACTTCAAAAGACTGGGGTGGTTGAGGGATGACAACACAAGTCTCTGAAAAAACTGTGCTATGAGGAACTCCAACAGATTCTGGATAAATACGCTGCATAACTGAGAACAGGAAAATAAAAGATATTTTGACCACCTCTAAGTTAAGAGGAACTCTGTGTTGTTACAGAAGGAGGGGAGATGGAGAAATAAGTCCTAAAATAAAAGGCAAAAGTTTAATTCAACATTGAGATTTGTTAGCCAAAATAGTAGCTGAAAGCAAATTTAGGTCTCCTTCTACTTCTACATTCCTTTAACTATGCTCTAACTCTTCTTAGATCCTGCGGCAAAATCTGGCAGAAGGACTGCACGGGAAAGTCTCCACACAGCAAAAGCAGTGCGCCCAGTGGACAGTGTCTTGACAGTTAAGCAACTAAATTCTGGTCTACTATGCTGTAACTAACACCAAAATGTATTAACACCTGTTCTTCTGAAATTAAGATCATTCACTTTACAGGATTGTTTTCATTTATTTTAAATTTAATTTAAACTGAATCCATTTGTGGTCCACAGCTGTGGTCCACAGTTATTTTCCAGGACTAACTTTTCTACTGCATTCTCACTGCTTGCCAAGAACAATTCAAACCCAGCATCACCTCTTACTGCTTCAGCAGCTGTTTCATTCGATCTGATAGGCTTCGCATCCAGGAATATCTGAGTTGCACCATTACTAATACTATTAATTCTCCAGCCTGTATCTGGGAATTAACTTCTTAACAAAGGCAATTCCCAGATGTATTCATCCTACTAATACTGTAGTCATTCTTCTGCAATCTAGAATGACACCTCATCAAGTCTGTCAAGTATCACAGCAGTCTGAGTTCAATTCTTCAAACCAAACATCAGAATCCTCAAGATTTTTTTCCATCTCTGTAACATGCTCACAAATGTTTTTTCTTTTGAGAAACAACCGACAGTACCACCTGGATTTCCCCACAGTGCCTGAACACAAGAGCACCCTAATGGCAAGGATGTGCTAATGCAAATGGTCCCACATGTTAGGAATCACTGTAGGCACGTGCAGGAAATCGTAACTAAGCACTGCATGGCTTGCCCAAAGCAAGTCTAAGTAACATACTATCACCCACACCGGCCATTTAGTTTCAGGCAGCCACTGAAATTCCAAATGCCACGGCATTATGAAAGTCTTTACAATAGTCTTCAGTATTCCTGTATCCACTGCAGAGCTGGTAGTGATACAAGTGAATGTCTCTACGCTGCAAGATGTATTGTGATACAGTAATAACAATACTTCCAAATACAGCTTCCTACACAGCATTACTTACACACAGCATGTCTTGCAATACAGAGTCTGCACAGAATGCAAAAACTTGTGTTCAGTGAACACTACTTAGTGACCTAAGTCAAGTGTAAAAGTAAATACTAGAATAAAAATTGCTTGTAAACGTGCATTCTTTCAGAAAGTATCCTAGGACTGGGTGGTGTTTTGACAGCAACAGACCCATTTAACTAGTAAGTGTATTTAAAGTGTATTTTTGGAAATGTATGTATAAATGTATACATAAAATAATACATGCTTATTAAAAAAATTCAGAATACAAACTTATTATTGCCACACAGTGTGATAACTTGGAGCATGTTTTAAAGCTGGGGACTTGCATTAAAAACTAGTGGTTCATACCCTGCCAAATATTCAAGCTGAAAGATTTCAGTCGCACACAAAATCAGAAACAAGTAAGAGTACATTAAACATATTACGGGCTTTGACCACCACAGATTAAACAACCAAGTGTTTCAGAAGCATTTCTTGAGAGAAGCAACTACATAAAGACATTTTAATGCAAATATACATGTGTACATTTAATGTATATTGTGTACAAAGTTGTGTAACTTTCAAAACAATTAACACAAATAGTTGTTCCATTGGCTGGATGACCTACTAACTCTAATAAGCTATACAAGCAACATACAAATATTTAATTAACTATATGAAGAATAACTATATGCATTATCAATACATATAGATTCATTTGCCCACTACTTCTCGTGTTTATTATTTAACTACTGTGAAACTTAAATTAGAGAAAGATTTCTGCTTGTTTTTGTTTTTTTTTTTTTTTTCAGGTAACAAAAGAAGGCGGAGAAACAAAAAAAACCACTTATCACAGCCATACAACATTCTGTCAGTCCATTGACTGAAGAGTTCTCTTTAGAGAGAATTTCTGTGGCAATTCAGTCTTAGCTTTTTCCCCAAATTCAGGATGCAAACTGGCCTTGTAGTACCTACAATTAAGGAGGCGATTCCCTATGGTCTTTAGTTCACAGTTCCATTACCGAATATGTAAATACTGAGGGCTGGTATTTGCACAACAAAACTAAGAACTATTCCCCTGTGCACTTTCAAGGACTTCATTAATGTTTTTAGAAAAACTAGACTTTTTTCTTTTGTGTATGTGAGAAAAATTCTTTAACTTTTCTGCCTGCTAGCCATTGCACAAAGGTTATTTACACAGCAATAATGCCCTGAAAAGAATTTATCCTACCAAGAATTTCCAGTTCTTTAAACTTCTCTCAAACCATTACAACTAACACAGATATCTACAATATTACGGAAGGTAATAGTCACTCACATTGTCTTGGCTATGCAGAATACATTTCTCCTATAAAGGCATAATCTAGCAAAATACCACAATACGTGAATGGTCTCACATCACATACATTTAATATTAGGGCTGTCATCATTTAACCCAGCAGCCGGCAACTAAGCACTAGAACAACAGACTTAACTCAAAACTCTCTGCTAAACTGGAATCTGTCTCATCAGCAGACTTGCGTACTTCAACTGCAAATACTTATCTTGCATGTTTCTGAAATTTAGGAATATTACACACTTATCAGACTGCAGTCAAAAGACAAAAATACTCTCGAGACTTAAAACTGCTTCAGCAGGGGGGTTGGACTAGATGACCCACAAAGGTCCGTCCCTTCCAACCCCTAATATTCTGTGAAAACAGTAAAAAATTTATAATAACGCATATTTGCATATTTTGTTATAACTATGCCAACAGAAGTGTTGCTTATGTTATTCAAACACATCAGTAGTTTCTAGAATGAGGCTTCAAAGTCCAGACTCCACACAGGCAAAATACTATCTTAATTACTGGAAAATGGTCTTTTCTCCCTGGCTTATTAATTAACCCACACTCTTTGCTACATTCTGACATTACTTTGACGAGAGGGTCGATAAGGTTCCCGTAGGAAGCCTGGTAATTAGAAGCATAATATACAAAAGAACAGTAATTGTAGATTGAAATCTTATGAAAGAGTAGTCTAGAAATAAGTTTTCTAGGTTTGGGTGATTGCTCCAGCCACCACGGTAAACATTTCCACAATGCTACTTCCAGACTTGTTCAGCAGTTACTAAATAAAAGCATAAAACACAAAATAAAAAACAGAATTTACTGATTTCTATTGCTTATGGGCTGTTTCTTAAATTTACTGAATCTACTAGTCTTTATTAAAAATACATCGCTATGCCATTTTTTCACCTCACGTAACTATCTGTAATTTCATCGTTAGATTCTACACAGAATCAGCAATTTTAACAGTTGCGCTTTTGTGCCTTCACCTTATGAATCAGTCTTTTCCTGCAATTAAATCTATTTACAATTTCTCTGCTAATTTGTATTCCACATTTTGACCACATAATCAGAGCAAATGTATTAGTTTACATGTCCCTATTTATGTGGTAAATCAAACAAAAACATGAAAATTAATTAATTCTTGAACACTTAGCAGATGGATCCAATATTCACGAAAAAAGTGAGAACAGAATTTTAAAAATCTGATTATGAAGATCTTGCTGCCTTTCTGCACAACAGGAACATAAATTCTCCAAGTTCTATGTGGAGAGGCAAAAGCTGCCTTGGGAGCAAGTCCCTTCTTTATCTCAAGATCTTACCAGGAGTTAGTTCATAAGAAGGAATGAAATCTGGCCTTCATAAAAACACTCCACTTAAAAATATCTGCATGTTTTAAATAAACACAAACACACCCAGACTGAAACTGAAATAATGACTAATTTTACATCTCTTAATCACATAACAATATGCAGCTACAGGACTTAAAGCATCCCGGTGTATTCTGAGAATACAACTAAGAACAAATTCAGAGATGATGATAAAGAGGTAAAATATCAGTTTAGTTGTCTAAAGTTGTGAAGGCTGCACATCTACACTAGTAAAATCAACAGTGCTGTGAGCATTCCCACACATGGAAGTGAACTGCCTGTACTATTAAATTGTTAGAAAAGGGCCTGAAACCATTTCTGTCCAGGGCAATTAGCATTCTTGCCAGCAATTTAAAGGCACTGTTCAGAAGCTACCCTTGGTCCAGGGACCATTCCCAGAAGTAAAACTGAATATAGCTACCCTGTTTTGGGGCTAAGAGTATGGACATGAGCTGTTTTGTGTCAGCGAGCCTCGGGCACACTTAATTCACTAATACAGATATAGCCAGAGAAATACTGAATGCTACACAGATGGCTTCTGGCTTAACGCTAATTCTGATATAGCATGGGGAAAGCTGAACGATAGATGAAATGTTGCTCCTTCGGAGCAGGTTTTTAAATTACCAGCGACATAACGATCATGAAGAATTTATAAGCACTTTCTTTTTGCCTTGTATAACTGTAATGTAAAGCCATTAGAACATATACCAAGATAAAAGAGAGAGAACAAACAGGCACGATGAATACAGATAAAGCCCAAAAATCAGATTTCCTGTTGGGAAACACCCATCTCAAGCACTGAAGATAATCATTGCAAATTGCTTTAAAGGCAGAAGGAAGAGAAATCTTGGATATCAGAAGAAAAAAAAAAAAAAAAGGAAACTAAAAACCCTACTTTTATCTAACAAATTACTCAATGGAAATGCTGTTTAGAAATATGTAGTAAAACCACTCAAACTCTAAGCTTATTTAAAACTGAGTAGACAGATACTGAAAATGTGTTGAGCATACTAGAAGAGAAATTGTATTATTTTATAAGAAGGCCAAAAAATATAAAACAGTATTAAGAGTATTCAGACATTAAGTACTGGAAAAGGTCTGGAGGATATTGAGTCCCTGCTGAGGGTCTGGGGTTTAGAGGAGATAAAACCTCATCCTCCACTGTGGATTGACCAGCCTTTTCAAATCCAGCGTAAACCCAGTAAGACTTATTGTATTGCTATTATTTTGAATGGAAATAATTTGTGGGAAGAGAAGTGCTCTACAATTAACATACTGTGTACTTTTTTCAAGAAGCAGAAAGCAGGTACTTCTAAGATTGAAAAAAGTTCATTATGGAAAGCAACAAATTCCCCTAACAGCTGTACTAAGCAATATACAAGAAAGTAAACAAACATTTTTTCTACTTAATAATCTAAATGTTATCCTTTTCTCACTCAGAGCCTTCTACACTGTATATAAATTCTAAATAGTACTAAATGCTACCATCAGGTTGGACAGGGCTTTGAGCATCTTTGTTTAGTGAAAGATGTCCCTGCCCATGGGAGAGGGTAGACAAGATGATCTTTAAACTCAAACCATTCTATGATTCTGTATTATTCCAGCATGTACTAACTGGATTTGCTACTTATGCTTCCTTCACCCTTCCACTTGACTATTACGGTGCACAATATCTGGTCAAGACAACCAGGTTTTTAAAAAACCTAGCTATCGGTTCACAGTTGTGTACTTACACAGAAAGCAGACACTTTAAGACCAGCATATGATGCTGGTCCTTTTCTTTAAGTACTCAGTATTCTGAAAGCAGGCTACCTCAGTGTCACCTAAGCTTTGGACATGTTTGAAGATTCTTCCTCAGGCCAGTGAAACCTTCTACCAAGAAGCAGAGCTCATTTCTACAGAAGAGCCAACTTTCTCAGAAATAAATTTCAAACAAGAAATTAAAAATAAATCTTCAGTATTTTCTGTTCACATACAACATCACGCTTTGCAACAGCTGCGGAAAGAAGTAAATCCTTAAGTAGCATAAAAAGCATTAATCCAGCAATAATATCCAACCCTCTGGAAAGATCACGACAGAAGAAACAAACCACATACAACACTTTGCTTTACAAACTACCTTAAAGTGATCAGACCTTACTGTGATGATGGCACTACTACTAGAACTTAACCTGAATAAAAATGGAAGTCCTTTGGGATTCTTTTCAAGAAAACTTACTAAGATGTCTCTTATGGATTCAATCTTTTAAAGTCTTTGTCTACTATGTATGAGAAGTTTAAAACCTGTCCGGCAACAAAAGAAATTAGGGGGGGCAAAAAGTGCTTTTCTTCCTGTCTCCTTTATTCCTCTTCTAAGAATCTCTTGAGCACTGGGTTCTCTCTTTACATATTCCCTTCTACTAAGTAGCAATCAATTCCCCTTAATCAATGCCATTTTTCATTTCTTTTTCTCTTTTTAAAAAAGAGCTTCTGTAGAAGAGCCTACAGCAGCAGATATTTCAAGCAGCTGCAGCGTGGCATTGCCACTATTCTTGTCATTTTCAGAATGATATGACCACCTACAGTGAAACCAGCTCAGGTCTTGCTCATTTCTAGCCCCTAAAATTCAGAAAAGTTGCAAGTGAAAAAACTTCCTAGTTCTGCTTGTTTGAAGACTCAGGAATACAGAATTTGAGTTACATTTTTAACTCTTTTAATGAAATCAAATTCTGAAGAAACAGATTTCCTTTTGTTTCCTCTCTGTTCCAAGGGTTAACAACAGTGTCTGTGTGTATTAAGAACAGAATGCTTCAAAGTGAAAATGCACAGGAATTGTGATCAAATCTATTTTAGCTTTTCATTTAAACAAAAATTGCTTCAAGATAACCAAGATCAAGATTTGACATAATATTTACACACACAGAAGAATGGCCCTTTTTATAGTAATTTATTGTCATAATACAATTCTCTGCTTTTATTTCAGATTATGTAAATAAACAAAAAAACACGTAATTTTATTTTAAATATCTAAAAAACCTAACACATGCTGAAGGGCAGTCAGATACTTTATAAGTTAAGAAATGGCACAATATAGGAATTCAAGCGTCCAACGTCTTTGACTACAAAATTACTAGTGGAAGGACAGACTGAACACATTAATTGCCTATTAACAATGGGTTTCCTTTTCTCTGACATCTGCAAGTTCCAAAGAAGTAAATCACGAGTTGAACACCACCACACTCAGATAAAAACAGGTTTTCAACTATTTCTACTGTTTCGTGATAAAATAATACTACAATTATTTCAACACACCAGTATTCTTTGCCTGTTTTCAAGCACACAATCATCTTTTAGAGGGAAAGTGGAAGTGGCAAGGAAATGAGCACAACATAAAAATTACTAAGCTCTAAAATGACACAATTTTGTAACTTAGATTAGTTATCTGTTTTGTAATACGAGGTGTACTTGAAGGGAAAAATGTTCTTGAATAAACCATTTCATACTATTTTTATTTTTAGAAACTTTAATAAAAACACAGTAAAATTACTCCCTGTAACTGAAACAGAATCAAAGAGATGCAGCCCTCAAAATAAAACCAGGTCTGCATGACATGTAAGGTCAACAACAGCCCTGATAAAATTCATGGAAGTTGCAGGTCATCTGTTCAGCAAACTGGTGTTAGCCTACCCCTCTCATTAAACTAGGTCAATCGGTATTGTTAGGTAAGAGTAGAAAAAGTATTTAAAAACCATGGATGGCTTCCCTGTCATGAGCATCACGTTACTTGTAATTTTCGTATTTTACGTTCCACTATGGTAGCATTAGTTGTCATGTTGTGCTTTGTTCCTATGGCAGTAGCCATACCAACCCACTTCCCTTTAACTGGGACAAAAAAAAAAAAAAAAGTCATTTATGCTATTTTACACAAATGAGGATTATTGTTTAAGAAACAGGATACAAATGAACCACTCCACTAGGGAAGAGGAGGGAAATATCTATTTCCTAGGTTGCTTGGGTCTGGATTTTTTTTTTTTTTTTAATACTACTAATGCAAGAAGCAGAATTTCAAATTACTTCTCACTAATGTATTTTCAAGCGTTATCTATACGGCATTAGGATAGCAAGCAGTTATATTATTTTTTTAAATGCAAGCACTTCTTGTTCATCATGAATGCGCTTCCAAACATAGCAGTCTCCCCCACTACATGAAACACTTTGATCAATAAATTCAGAAGATTGTATAGTATAAGCCTTGAAATGCACAACACACCCTTTTCTAAACTCAGCCTGCAAATTTAATAGTAAAATACATAAATATAAAACCAAGATATCCTACTTAATAACCTCAAAACCCATTTGTCCAACTGTATTCAAAAATCAGATTTTTTTAAACTTATTTTTTCTAAACATAAATCAATCTAAAACTTAGTTACAAGTTATATTTGTCTTTATCAAAGGTTAAGCTTACTATTACTTACTCAAAAGATACACCTAATAGTAGAGGACACCAGGAAGTTTAATTCATGAAAAAGTGCTAATTTTTTAGTTACACTGAGAGCTTTAAGAAAAAACAGCTAGTTTCTGAGCTCATTTAAAGTTTGTAAGTCAGAGTATTGCACAATGCATTAAGAGCAACATTATTCATCTGAAATACAACTGGAATGCTAACATTTTACTTTTTGCACAGGCATTTTTTCCATTTTCTTTCTAAATAAATTCGGTTTTACCTTCCTTACCTGTTGACATGAAGTATATTTATTAAAAACATGCAGAGAGTGGGAATTTAAAAGAATATGAAAACTTGGTTTCCCTTATATAATTATGAAGAAAAGTAAAAAATAAGGAGGCGAATAAAAGATGTATCAGCCCTAAGACATGTAGTCAGATTTTGAGGTCTTCAAAGGTCTGTAAGGACCCAAACAAGTAGACGGGTGCCAAGCAAAGTTTTCACTAGCACACAAACACTTAAAGCATCTGCTTCCCACTGATTTCCATGCAAGTCCATCACCCAGCTCCCCAAATCTACTCAGGTGCTAGTGAAGATGTTACTTTGCATCTCTTTTTACCATTAAATGCCTTTGAAAATGCAAGGAGCAATTCACAGATTGCCAACTACACTTCCAAATTCCCTAATCTAGACAAATTAATTTTTAAGCCAGAACATGTCTAGATAAAACTTTTTAAAGCATCCAGCACATTTAAGGTGCTTTTTACTTAATAACAAGACCAGAAATTCAAATTTTCATCCAAATACAGTTTGACTGAAAACATGGATAAAAGTTAGTAAATTTTCTAGTACATAAGAAATGTCTTTCAGTATTTTCTAACATAAAACATTAAGTCTCTTTCAAACAAGGGGGAGAGGTGGTTATTGCACTACCTAGCTGCTCAAATAACTGTGCTGACATACTGTATCCTCCCTACTGGAAAAAGAAATACCACATTCAGGCACATGATCAGAACAGAAACTACGGGAGCAACTGCAGAAGCCACCACCCTTTACTGGAAATTAGCGTACCCAAATCTCTGCCAACCAAATCCAATTCTGCTTCAGGCAAAATTAGTCAGGTTAGCTGAACCACTCATATAAACTGACTTGGCTTATTTTGCCTGCAGAAGAGCAGGAAATCATCCCAATAAACTAGTCATTGACCTCTGCTACAATTGTGACTCCCACAGAAGTCGGCAGCAAACAGCTGAGAGCAGTGAAGTTTAAAATTGTTAACTACTGGTTTATGCAGTTATCTGTCTAACACTAACAGCTTAAATAAACTGGCTGGTGATGTACTGTCACCAACCAAGTATTTCCAAGGGATTCCTCAGGTTAGCAGGTTGTGGTGATAGCAGCACCCGCCAGCTGGTGAGGGGTAATGCTCAGCCAGGACAGATTCCACTGCTGACATCAGATGCCGGAGAAGTCTGTCTATGCCCTCAGGGTAAAGGCCATCTTGTCATTCGAAACTACTATCGCAGTTGTAGTTAAATTTTAAGAACAGTTGGTTTAACAGTCATTTTTCTTGACTAGTCTCAAATCCGTGTCTTACACAAGCTGTTCTGCATTAACCTTCACCAGCACGAACCTGGGCTAGAGTCCATACCCAGTTCTAGCACTGCTCGTGCAAGCTGCCCTCTGCCTTCACCAAAAAAGAAACAGGCAACTGAGTTTGCTGGTAGCTTTTTGTTGGGTTTTTTTGTTGTTGGTGGTGGTGTTTTGGTGGGGTTTTTTTTTCGGTTGTTTTTTTTTGTTTGTTTGTTTGTTTGTTTTAAATGGACCAGAGGCTCTAATTCATGCCCCAAATGATCTCAACATTTATTCTGGGCTTCCTTTGGGAAAGGATACGGAAAGTATTATTAAATATTCTTAAAAGTTTTAAGCTCCTGGGAGCAGGGGCATACCAGATGAATTACAACGAACTTCTGCAAGATAGACAAGCAACTAACTCCACTTCTAGCCAGCAAATTTTTACAACACATGGATGACTTAAAAACAACATGCTGTGGCCATTATAGGGAAGAGATTGTTTTTAAAAAGGAAATAAAGTACCTGCAGAACTGTATGTATCAAGTTACAATTTATCAAAATAATCTCACATGGAAGTATTTTGTCATGCTACAGGAAGACACAAAAAGAATGTGAAAAGAGGAAAAATTAGAAGAACGGGATTTAAGACTAAAAAATCATGAGATAGTGTGGAAGGAGGACACCAATTTAGCAGGTAAAGCAAAGACTGTGAGAGCTCTATAGTCTCTTCCTCTGAAACACACTGGACTTAAAATAAGAAGGAAAGAATACCAAGAAAACAAATAAAAGCTAAGATTCCTGAAGTCAGAAAATACAAAATATTATAGTAAATCACATCCAACATAAAGCAACACGTCAGCCAAAGGGTAGAGGAGAAGAAAGGCCTTGTCAAGCAGGGCGCAGTGGCAGGGAAGGGAGGCCACCCTGACCACCAGCCCCAGCGGACGGTTTGGCCATAGGACCTGTGCAGCAGCTTGCCCTGTCAGAAAGCACAAAGAGAACTTTTTGTATTGTACAGATTAACAGGAGATGAAGGAGAAAGTCAAATGAAATACAAGAAGGAGGGTTATAAATTGTAACAGATGATGGAGAGGAGGCTGGAGAAAAAGCCTGCTAATCTCCCTCCCAGTCACCTGAAGACACTATGATAACGGTGTAATATAACCCTCAGGTGGAAGTGAGCACCACATTCCTGGCTTCCTTCCCCAGCCCTGCTAACGATTGCTCTCTAAACACTAAAAACTAGCTCCATTCCACTACAAAAACTGTGATGAGAGGGAAAAAGAAAAAACATAGAATAAAACGGCAGTCATATTGAAACCCTGATTTGCCATGGGCGAGCTGACTTTGCATAAGTTCCTTTGCTTTTAAGTGACATCTGTAAAAAGGTGAAAGTGATATAAAGCCCTTTGCGATGTACTGCTCAACTGGAGTAGCTTATTGAACATAAATCTACATGATAAAAATGTCTCATCAAACCAGCCTCCAAATCTTCTCAGGTTTGGAAAACTACAAAACAAACCGGCGACAAAAAGTGAAGTTAATGATGATTCCAAGTAGCTTTTATCTAATCTCATGCCCTTCCAGACTAGCAAATTCAGTAATATCAAAGGTATATAGTTTTGTAAGTAACTTTTCAGCAACAGTATCCTTGTAAGCAGATACCCCAGCACAGCCTTCTGCCACATGGCATCTTGAGATCTGATGGACCACACAGTGAACATGATCAAGCTAAGAAATTTCTGAGTTGTTTAAAACAATTACTAGGGAGCAACAGAACATCTGCCAGGATACTCCTTCTATACCTTCTCCTGCCCCAGTAAAGGCAGGAGGGCCATAGTATTTCTGGAAACTTTCCTTCAGCCTACTGCCTATGATTTCAAGCTTATACTATCCCTGAGATGTTCTTTAAGTAAAATAACTAAAGTGTTTAAAGTGTAAACATGATGAAAATATATAGTTTCATTTCAGGTTTACAATTGCTGACTGAAATTAGGAAGTGATTAAAGTCAACTTCAGTAATTTCATGATGCAACAAAAACACCCTCTTATAGCACTGATTACATCAGCCCTGCACTGTTGCTGCCTATGGCATAAGAGCACCAGTAGTCAGAGATTGGACATAAAGAAGCCTAAAACTTCAGCTGTTTTATTTTAGCCATCCATAAATCAAAATGATGTAATGACTGATATACATTTACAAAAAAAAAAGTGAACCTTACAAATGCAGATTTCAGTTGCTACTTTACAAACATATCAATGAAATGGCCTTAATTACCTGAGGAAAAAACATGTTAAAAGGGAACACAAAGAATAAATATACTTTTCACTATCAATGCAAAAAGATGTAAAATACGGTACTCTACTGTAATATACAGTTAAATGCAATTACAAGAGTGCTTCAAATTTGTTTGACCTCACACCAGGCTAGGATCAAAAAAAGCGCCTGTGACTAATAGCCTGTGGCTAATCTAGTAACAAGGGACTACAGCTAGCTAATTAGCCTTCTCAAGAACAAAAAGAGGAGCAACAGCTTACATTTGGTAAAAGGTTTTAATTACAAAGGTGCCATAGAATGTAGCCCCTACCATGAAGTAAAATTCAAGATGCAATTTCAATATCATCCACCTTTCTCCAAAGTGTCATACTTCTTTCTACTACCAGGTCTGTATCCCTAGAAATTAGGGGAAAAACAGGAAGATATATCTGTACTACAGCTGTAACTTTCCTGTCTTAGAAATCCAACCCTTTCAGACTTGTCTACACCACAACTAGATTGGCCCTTCCTTAATCGGGGTTTTAAACTGCAACGTTTAGCAGGCATCAAATTGTGCTACAATGCTAGGCATATTGTACTTTAAGACACGCAAGTACGTTTGTCAGATACTGACCTGAGTTTTTGCCTTAGACTGAGCAAACTGACATAAGGTGCTGACAGACATGCACCAGCAGATAAAAATCAGACAATTGCAGCTGTCACCACCAGCCGCCTGCCCCTCCCTTTTGATAAATGTGGCTGTTCCTAAATGAAGGCATCTGATGCACTCCTGAATCAGCTCATGAATCACTGCTGCTCTCAGCCCAGCGTATTCAAGGAAGCAGAGACGATTTTACCTGAAAATAGTTAGGTGGCTCAAGAGCTTATTCATAAGCACATCTGACATCACTGCTTGGAAAGTGGGGTGAACATAACATAATAGCTTCGTAACAGCAATAGCTTCAGCCAGCTGATTTCCATCTATCACTCTGCGTCTGCCAGAACCAATTGCTTCTGAAATTTGCTCAGAAACGGCCCTACTAGCACTCGCTCAAACAGCACGCAAACAACACAGTTTGCAGGTTGTAGCTGTCACACCACACATCTATTACGTGACTTTGTGGACTACTTAATTCGTGTAACTTTTTAAATTGTTTGAGCAAACATAAAACTTACTCAAGAAACATCAACTGCAGAGAGAGCGCACCCAGCTCACCTCCTTCACCTACAATTTCTACTACAGTGTCACCCTGTGGAGTCAGGAAACAACAGATACAGTTGTAGCTTCATGCAAAGTTCCTTCCCTGAGCCAGAGGTTTTACCAAACAGGAGATGCCCCGGCCCTGGAGGGATGTCTGTACCCCTGCAACAGCCACCACCTCCATCCACTCAGGCAGGCTGCTCATATAGTAATTAAACTACACAGATGTGAGGCAAAGCATGTGCTGATCTGACACAGACCTCTCCAGCACCAACAACTTCAGGCAGGAGGCAGGGGCAGGGTAGGCACTTGGCTTTTCCACCTTAGCAGAACCTACACAAAGGGTTGCATCAGCTACCTGAGGAGCAGTTCACCCTGGACTATGGCACTAGCAAGAGAGGGAGGAGAAGGAGGAGGAAGACGAGCCAACCAGCTTATAAAAGCACCATTAGGATCCAATATAGAATTATCTCATAATTTTGCCAAATAACTTCAGTGTGACACATGCCTATGCTGGCTTTTGTTATTACTGGGGGGTGATGAGCTGGTTTTGGTTTTAACTACTTTGTTTTTATTTTTAATTGCCACAGCCACAATAATAGATCCCCTGCATGGATGCTATTAAAAAAAAAAATCATTTATAACCATGTATTTATTCCCATTGACCCTCACTTCATGGGGCCTTATAAGGCTCATACCACTTAACACCCACACAACTGAAAGACAGCAGAAATTAAAACACTACTTGAATAAAAGTCTGTTTAGTTACATCTTATCTTTAAACTGATCTAAAAATACTTTATTTGGATTCAAACAAAGGATTTAGACCTTAGGCATTCCTTTAATGACATGGAAACCTTTAATCGGGTTTTTCTAATGTCTCACTGTTTTGAGATCCATCAAAAACCAAAACCCTAATACAGGCTAAGAATTTATAGCTATCACACAAATCAGCAGACAGCTAAAATTCAGCTGTACCTCATCTTACTAACTAGCCTTAAAAAAAAAAATCACTGATTGTTTCACCTTCAGTATGGTGATACCTTGGTTCAATTATTATCCCATAGCCAAAAATGCAGCAAAACCATTTATTCTCCCTAATGAAAAAGTATTTAAGAAATCAGTAATTAATAAAGCTTGTTATCTACTACATTCCCCAAAACAAAAAAAAACCCCACAATCATAGCCTAAAAAAAAAAAAATCATTAAAATTGTGACCAATGTATTTGATTAAACAATCAAGAAGCAAACATTTCCTTAATTAGCTGTTCGATGCAAGACCTGTTAAACGACAGTCTTGATCATCTTTGGAGTTCAAGCACAAATAAAACACTTTATGTGCAGAAATCCAGACTGAAAAGTGTCAGTGGTTTTCTCTCCCCTCACTTTTTTCCACTTACTGAGGCTGGAGAATGTGGGTCACAGCAAAAGCAGCAGATCCAAGCGCCGCTGCTGCACTGGTACTTTCCCCTGGCAAAGCATCACTGCTCCCTCTGGTGTTCGCCTGACCCTGTGCCAAGCCCTTTCAACACAATAAGGTGGCAGAAAACTTTTTATTTTTCCTTTTTAAGCAGTGCGTAGGTGTGTATACACGAGTAGAATTACATGTGAAAGTGCACACAGAGAGGCTTCTTCACAGTGGAGCGACTGAAGCAGCTGAATTTGGGGTCAGAAGAGCAATGAAGCTGGCACAAAGGAGGATGTGACTGCAAGAGCCAGAAGTTAGATCATGTTATGCTGCCCTGGAAAAGCAGCTGATGTTAGGGTAAGTTACACTTCCCAGATTGTCCAGTCTAACAGATCACTGCCAGCTTTCACCCTTGCTCCTGGCTGTACTGTACCATCCTATCACTGCTATACTACTTTACTGTAAAGGCTCTGACATGCCAACTATTCTCCAAGTCAACCGCACTCACTGAAAACTGGCAGTATACCGCGGCTTTTCTTTCCTTCTGGGATTAGTTTTCTTTCATGTTAATGAAGTTCATCAATCACTGGGAGAAGATAAATATAAAAAAAATGCCTGAGCCAGTAAAAAACAAACAAACAAAAAGCAGTGGGAGCTCACAGCTATGGATAAAAAAAGGCAGAAACTCCTTCATTCAAACTACTGATAACACATTAGATTATTTGAGCTTTTTTGTGCAACTCTTCCCTAGATAAGAGTTATTTTACTTTGAACTATCTAATAAGGATCTTTGAATTAAGCAAGAAATACGATTTATCTGGGAAATTCTTCTGATTCCTCATCACCTCTAACGTCCTCATAGTAACACCTGGTCAGTGACAGAAAGTTTGTTTCTGGTTTTCGAGTACTACCAAATGTGATGTGATATAATATGCTGTGCGCAAGCATTATTTCACAGAGTCCAAGAAAACACCTTTGTGCAGTCAAAACTAGAAATTATAACACCTCCTTATGTGAACAGCAATATCCAGTAGCTAAAAGAATGGCACGTTTGAAATGGCAGATGTGATGCTTTTAAAACACAGAAATACCCTTGGCAATACACTGGTTTGTCCCAAAAGAAAACTGAACTGGCCTGGGATATAGTACGTCTGACTTGTGCACAAATTATTCATGTCATCCTCTTAGCAAGCCCAAGCAGAAATATCTATGCAACAAATATATAATGAAATATCTAATCTGTTGATCAAATGACCTTTGGCTACAGCAGTTGTTGCTTACCATGTCTATAGGCAAGCCAAATTACAAGCATTTTCTCTTACATTCAATACAAGATAGCATGACTATTTACAGCTCCTCAGAAACAGAATTAGGATGACAATAATAAAAATTACATTTGCTTAATATACATCTAACCAAGACAAACATAACAGTTTCAAATATTTTTATTGCGGACATGGCAAATGGATCAGGTTTCATCCTATGACTTGCAGCTCTACCCACAGCTAAAAGAACAGGAGTTAAATAATCAACCATCAGCTGGGCAGCTGTATTTTGGCCAGTCATTTCGCAGTATAAAGAACTTCAATACTCACAATTAAGCTCTGATGTTAACACCCGATTAACGTGCGTGGAAAAAGTTCACTCCTACAGTACCTTCGTCTGAGGCCAGCTATTGCCGCAAGGCGACAGTGAATTTTTTTAATGAAGGGGAAATGGGGGAGTCATTTCATTCTAGAGAATAAGAGTGAGACAGACCTAGATTTTTTCCTCAGTTGGAATCTAATGATTCTACATTACTTTATCATTAAACAGATCCCAGCTATTTTGTTTCAGGTGTTAAACACGATGAGAAAGCACAATTAAACAGCCAAGAGCGTATCAAAAAATAAAGTTAATTGTCTGCCTGTAATAGCTGCAGCAGAAAATAATATTTACATGCAAAATGCAGATACTTAGCTGAAGGTGTTAGAAATCCTTAGAAAAGACTGCACTCTGGTGGAAGATTTGTTAACTTGCTGTAATATCTACTTGGCAAAGCAATGGTTTGCAAGTTGCTTTTTTTAATCTAGGTTTTGTAGTAAGAAAATATTTCCTACACAAAATCAAAAGCTCATCAAGCATGTGTTGCTTCAGTTCTTACAGTTCTTTGGCTTCATGTGCCAGCTGCTCACGGCATTTCAAAATACTAAGCCAGATATTTAGAAGTAGTTTTATATAACTACACGTTTCTATATCTGTATCCCGTGACACCAAGAGTAGGTGGGACAATTTGCTGTAATTTTGTTTGTTCTTTAACCCTAGCAGATTAGTAAACACCAAAAACCCCAACCAAACAAATAAAACCAAGTAGCATAGCAAGGGAAGACACAACAGAAAACAAATGCTCTTAAAATCGTTCCATGAGGAACAGAAATAGTGATTCACGGATTTGTACTTTATATTCCTCATATTCCCTTAACACATTTACTTCTCCCTTTGGTCCAAGCAAAAACCCTTATCGCAGCAGTTCAACATGCTCTTCAGTTGCCCTCAACTGTCTTCATTTCACACGTAACAGTCACTGCTTTCTCCCTCCCCAGCCCACCAACGGTCTGCAGAGTGCCGCCAGCCCCCCATCCCCGCTTCTCCAGCTGACCGGGCAAGGGGCAGAGCGGGCTGCAACTGGCTCACCGCAACGTGCAAGCTGGTACACGCAGGCTGCTGAAAGCCATCGCACCTGGAATGCCTGCTGCCCGAGCCATCCCCAACCCTCCCTCCCACCCTGCCAACACTTCTAGGGTGTCTTTCCTTTACGTATCTGCTAAACATCAAATCAGTTACTGGAATCTGAGGCTTATTGCTTTCCATCAAACATGGCTGAACTTGGTCAACAGGTTCCAAAGCTTTTGCAGAGGACAGACATCCAGTAAAACATTCCTCATAAAACTAATACAATTCTATGAAAAATACCTAGAAATAAACAATTGAATACACTTTTCCACCCATTACATATGAAAACAAGGAAATAATGGCGATATCTGCTTGGACTAGCATTTTACTGACACCTTATTTAGTGTTAACAAAAGAAATGCATTTATGACTGATGGAATGGACAAGTGGAATGACCAATTTTGAATGTGGAGTAAACACATACATGAGCTAACATGACACAGAAAGGCAGAAGTAAACAACATTCATGGAGCAGCAGGCTAGAATTCATTCCACTTTGAGTTGCCCTCAATTAAAACAATTGATCTTTTATAAGATATCAGTAATTTAACATAATATACCACACCCACATTCTGTACTGCCAGCAGGCAATAATGGGAAAAGTAGACCGAGATCATCATGTGCAATATACTCTTTCAGTTTTAACAGCCATATTTTTACATGCAAAATAATATACTCGAAAGAGCAGTGTTACACTTGTCATTTGTCTTGTAACCGTGTTTTGCAAATTAAAAAAAAATACTGCTGAATTCAAGTGATAAGCATTTATAAATTTCTTCTGAAGATTACACTAACTTTAACAACATTCTGCATTTCCCAAATAGTATTCCTGCTACCCTAGAGCGAGTTTGCACTTCCAACTTTCTGCATACTCATCACGAAAATCTCCTCTTAGCTTTGCCTATCCTTGAACCCTTTCAGATTTATCCGTGCAGTCATGGATCATTATTTATGACAGTAACAGCAAAAACTCCCATTTAATTCAGGTAGCACTGGTCTTACCTGTGCGATCACTTAAAAATGCTGCTGAAGTGTCAAACAAGGCATAGGAAATTCAGCACCATGCAGGAGTTACGTTAATGGTAGTAAAACAGAATTAAAAGTGGTTAATAGCATTGTATGCTAATACAGATACAAACCATATTTACTCTCAGAACTTTATTGGAACAGCTATTCTAAAAGCTGAAACATCTACTTTGGTAAGTTTCAAATGCAAATAACCATGTGGTTTTGATGTTAAAACACAAAGGAATACTAGTAAGGAGTAGCCCTCTTTATCATCAGCTCAATGTTTCCCATGCAGCCAGCCTTCCACTTCAAATTTCGTACTGCAAGTTCAATAATCACATTAACAGTTATGTTAATGCAACCCAGTAGTTCTCTCACTACTAAGCTGAGCTCAATATAATTAATAATCTTTTTTTTTTTTTCGTAAAATGCTGAGGACATAACACCTATGGACTAAACAATCAATTGTAGAATATACCATATGATGAATACATTAATACAGTCATACTTTTCATTGTAAAAAAAAGTATTGTACTTTAATCAAATAGTGCTATCATACAAGAATAATTATTATTACTTGCACAGTTATCTTAATTAAGAAATCATGGAACATTCTGACAACAAAAAAATATTAAAAAAGCAACATACCCACTACAGAGACTGAAGTATCTGCTAATGATTTTGGTGAAATAAGAAACAAGTCCAGGGAGGGGAAAAAGGCTTTTAATATCTCCTCAAAGTAGTTGGCTCCCAAGGAATGCACATCACTTTATTTAACCATTATACCCACAGAGTTTTAGAAAACCTGGCATGTGAGTGGAAAAAATAGGAAACCTGGAAAACAGGGCTAGAAAGAACTTTTAAAATAACTTTGTCTGTGACCCCAAGATTGCTTGCAGGTACCGATCTACAGGGATCCCTTCCTCACAAATGTTAGTCTAGCCTGTTTCATAAACGCCACTGACAGAGATTCTACCAATTCTCTACAATGATTACCCGCTGCTTATGTTAAAAACTTTTAACATCATTTAATATAAAACTCCCTTGCTTCAATCATCCCCCTCCACTGCTCCTTGTCTCACCTCCAACAGACACAAAAAAACACTTTAGTGTTATGGCAGGCCCTTTCACATACTAAAGAGCCCTATCACATCTCTTTTTTGTCTTCTCTTCTGTAGACAAACAAAACATTTTTATTCCAGTCTTTCCTCAAATTACACTTTCAAGCCTTCTGATCACTTAACAGTAAATGTGTACAGGTGGATGGAGCGGATAAGGTAAAGAAAGCAAAAATACTTCCATCACTCAAAAATACATAGAAAACACTCTAATGACATTTGCACTGAAAAATAAAATTAAAAAACCCCACCAATAAACCCCCCCCACCAAACCACACAACAACTTTCTAATGATTATTAAACACTTCTTATATAAAAAAAGAAAATAAAATGAAAAAATACTGGTATCAAGATGCACTGGTATGAATAGATATCTTTCATGTTACTACACTGTTAAGCAAGCAAGACAGGCTAAAGATGGTTATGGAAAATTACCATGTTGCACTTGCCATTTAAAAAAGGCATAGTCTTCTCTTTCTCCTGTTTTCTATACACAAATAAAACCACTGTGAGACCAATCTATTGTGATAAAATGATTATACAAAATTTCACACTATTAAAGGAAACATGATACAAGATCTTATGAAATAGTAAGACAACTCTTAAGTTCACATTTTATTCTTTTTAAGAGTCCAAATTTAGCATGAGTTTCACTTCTCCTGATCTCTGTTGCTGCACTCTTGCAGTAGGCTCCCTGTAGTAAAAGCCACACTAATAAAGTAAGTGAGATGACGAAAAATAATCAGTAAAAATAAAATGTAATCCCAATTTACATATGGATTCCTTCAACTGCTTTACGAAATCACTTAGTGTCCCTTTTACTTCAAGTAGTATATTAACGTTACACATTTGGTTTACAAAATAGATACAAAGCATCAGATATATTTCCCAGTCTATAAAATGGGAAAAATAGTCATTTAAATGAATTTACAAAGTTCCATTTATGCTTCAGAAAGTATTCTGAATCTGAAAGCAATACTTTTTCATATTATTCTGTTTCACGTATCATATTCCAAGAAGCTAAGCTCTGTTCCAGTTTAACTGAAGTTAGAAATAAATGAAAAAAATTAAGGGGTTTGTTTCTTTTAGGAATGTTGCAGATACTCTCAAATACCAGGAACTGGCTCAAAAGAAACCCATACATTTTAAGACATGGAAACCGAGAGATGAAATATTAAAACAACCTTAAATCTGCCCTGCTGAGCTCTATTAAATGAAACAAGAGATGAACATTCTGAGTCATGCTTTTTTGGCATTTGTAGCTCAATCTCCCATTTTAAAAGATACTTTCTTTTCTCCTAAGCAAGAAAAGAATATTTCTACTTCCTAAATCCCTGTGTCTGCATTTACTGGACAACAGTCCTACAAGCACCAGCCTTCAGAAGAATCATAACAGCCGTACTATTTCACCCACTGAGATAGTATACCACTAATAAATGTCTAGATGAACAGAAAACATGACTTAATCTGTGAAAATGAACTGACTGATTTACTACAACCACTGGAATTACACACAAGTGAACTGTAGAAGCAACAGGTGAAGTTACTTCTGATGTCACAGGATGTCACAGTTAACACAACCTTTGCTATTTATCTAATCTTTGCTATAGATTTGTGACTATTATAGTAGCAAGCAGCTCACGGTAAGTACAAGCTCCACTCTTCAAGGTACTGTATAAAAGATTTCAATATGCTTTGGCTGCATCTAAAGTTTGAATAACTTATCCATTACTAAGTTAATTCAGGTTAGAAAGATACTGAAACAAAAGGTTACATTTCTCAATACAATTCTTCATTCATTTCAGTTCAAACTTCTTAATGAGCTTGCTTACAAAAATCTCAGCAGTTTCATTATATACTCCAAAAGCACTGTATTCTGCAGAGGACAGGCTGCATCCACCACTTAAAAGTCCTGATTTCAGTGCAAAGCTAAACAGAACCTGTGCTACTGAGCCCCAGTCAAGGCCAACTACTTCTGAGGCACGTTACACTTCACCATTTTACTTTTCGTGTTAGTCTAAAAAGACACCAAGGTGTGAAGCGAGTCCATGCATAAGCTGTGGTTTTTCGCAGTGTTAGGTATTCCAGCGCCGCACCAGAAACAGCAGGGGGTAGTATTTCAGTGCTTTTAAACCCACGTACTTCTTTAGCAAAGCCAGTCTCGCCCTGCATTTTTCCTCCTTACAGGTTACCCTTCAATCCCCCACCTAGACCGCACCTCCACCCGCCTGCCTGCCCGGCTCTCTTCGGAGCTGGCGAGCACAGGCCCTGCTCCAGGCAATCTGCTGACCACCTGGCTTCACTTTCTGCTCCCTCTGCCTCACAGATTTCACCAGACTTTTATTTACCACTATTGTGGAAATCATTAGCCTACAACAGGTCACCTCACATTGCTAATTTACATCTTCCTATAAATACAGCGACTCCAAATCAGTTTAAATTTAAACATTAAAATATTAACTTGTGCAGCACCACAAGTGTGCCCAAGACTTTACAGACTCAAAGAACATTCCTACCGTGAGTTTCCAGCCCAAACACATCAAAATAGCATTTAGAGCAATGTAAAATATAGTAATTCTGTGCATGTCATTTGTAAAACAATATTTCTTGAGAACGGCAAAGAGCTACCTGAATTTTTCCAATCTGAGCCAATACTATCCTACCTAGCTTATGAATTTAGACCACCAAACTTTCAGTTTTATCTAAAACAGGCTATGTCCCCCAACACCCAATATTCACATTAAATATTCCTCCAGTTAGCTTAATTTTACCAAGTGTAACATCAGGCAACCAAGATCATGTGTTCACATGGCACATACAGGTTACAAATATTTTAGGCAAAAAATAAAAATTAGAGGTTGGGTTTTGTTGGGTTTTTTACATTTTATTTTCTTTCATACGCCTCTATATTTCTTTTTCCCAAGTTTATCTTGCTACACACCCCCCCACCTTCCCTGCCCCCAAATCAAAAGTTGCTACAGATAGTCACAAGTATTTGTAGAAAATCTACTCTTTTCGCAAATATTTTGTTTACAATTTTAGGACATATTATCTCATGAATTACCATGACTAAGATCCAGCACTGTCTTTGATTCAATTAATGAACTGATTTCTAGTTCTCCAGCAGGATAAATTTAGGTATCTGAGAAACAGGACACGTGTTTAATTTCCACCTGTGTGTTATCACATTTTATTTGTATTAGCTCACTTAGTCATTTTAAGGATTTTCTCCTTAAAATACAGCAAAAAGTTTGTGTAAAATACATGAACACTGTTTCAAGTGAATTGGCTGTAAGATGGTCAATAAGAATTGTCCCTCCGATGTTGTCGTTTGTTTTAAAACAGAGTAAATTAGACTGAGTTTAGAAAAAAAAAAACAGCTTCAGAATTTAAAGCTCAAAATTTAAAGAGCCACAATGAAACACCCCTCCTGCAAAACTTTTTCTCTAACCAATCTTGCATGTAGTATGCAAAACAGGGAAAAAAAAAAAACCCAAAGTAACTTGGAAATTAATTTAAATCACCATCATCACATACTGCACTAAAGGGTGCAGTGATTCTTCTGTGTTACCACATTGTAAAGATGCACCTTGACAAAAAAATTAAAATTAGTGCAAAATTATTTTACTTATGGTCATAGGGGATCCAAAAGAACAGCCACTGGAGAAATTTCAATAGCCATATAGAGATACCATATGCTGAAGCCTCTGTTTACTCCTCCCATCTCATTTAAGCTATCCCATCCAGATATTTTTAAATCATACACAGATGCCATACGCTGCCTTCTCATAGTGGCTGTTTGCACCCTGAAGATACAGCTGTACTACCAGTTTTTACTGATGTGAGAAAACACTGACCCTAAACAAGCCATCCTACCATCTTCCACCTCCAAGCACACTAACCCTACTGAAAACTACTTTTTATCTACAGATCTTTCAGCTCAATCAGCAAACCAATTTCAATAGCCAACGACCAGCAATAATACCAGGGAAGCTGCAGGAATCTGTTAGCAGAGGAAGACAAGTATGCTTTTTAAGTCAAAAAGGAACCGTATCTTTAGCAGGCAGCTAAACTGTGATCTGCATCACAGTAGCCAGCACACTGTGAGAATGAAACATTTATCAGCAACTACCTCCATGATCACCTGATGACCAATTTACAGTATTGTCAAAAGAAGGGATACACAAGAGCAAGAAGACACGAGACCCACTGGTGGCACACACAGATTGCCGACTACCAGAACGACGACACAAACCTGGTAAATATTTTTACATAAAATCAGGGATAATCTTCTCATCACAGAGTAACAGGGTCTGAAGAAACCCTTGAAGGCAACCTCGTCCACCGTCTACTCAAACCAGGGCTAACTTCAGCAAGGTTGTTCCAGTCCCTGTATGGTCAAGTTTTGACAATCTGCAAGGCCAGAGATTGCTCAGCCTTTCCCACTCACTCCGAGCATCAATACTGAAATAGAAACAGGTAGTTGTACACATTTCTACCACTACACTTCTACCACTTATCTGAAAAACACATGACCCCTACAAAAACAATTAAATTACTTTCCAGGAAATTATATGATTTCTCAAGCACACTGGACTTACAATACTTTTCGGACTTTTAAAAAAATATATGTAAAACAAACCAACAAGGTCAATGAAGAAACTATCCTGCTTTTAATTATCAGCTTATTTTTAATAATATTCATGAGAATCTACAGATCAGTACATCAGATTCAAATGGCAAAACAGATGTGTCAAATTAAACGGGGAAAAGCCTCTGCTTCTACCTAAGCTGTTCATATTCTTAAAGGAAATGCAACTTCTACTACTCCATTATTTTCTCAGTCAACTGACAACAAATAAAAATACCAGATCTTTGACAGAAGCGATCACTTTTGTCATTTGGTTTAAAATACTCTTTTGCTCTTTTACTTTCTTTCTATTCTAGCCTAGTGCCCAACAAAACATAATTCCTTCTTCCTGCTCAGGGATATAATTATGTCTTCATTAGTTTTTGAAATGCAGTACGATAGGAATCTGTTGATTTTTTGGCAGCATAGGCATACTAAATAAGAATAACCAGATGCTGCTTACATCACTTTCAGATATAGACAAATTAAAGGCAAAACAAAAACCAATGCACAGGTGTTCATGAAAGCAATAAATTCCAAGTTCCCCCACTATTTGGCTCTCTGTTATAAGGGTATTCTACTTTGGGTCCCAAAAGGAACATTGTGTGTTCACTGCTCACAGCTATTTCATGCCCTCAGACGTACATACCAAATACAAATTATGCAGATAAAACTCTGTAACCATCTGGTCATCTAGAGTATTTCAGATAAATTGTAAGTGACCTATTTATTGGTACACAGAATGTTTCCAGTTCGAACTTTCTTCTTCCATTTTATTGTATTTTGATCGATAGTTACGGATGGCAGTTTGCAGAACTCCACGATATGTTGTTCTTTTGTTTGCACACCAACAGGTGCACAAACAGCCATTAAGTAGGCTGGTGCTAAGAAGTGCACAATAGCGTAACTGCTCAGTTATGCTCTAGAAATCAATGGAATTACCAAGGAGGAAAACAAAATAAACTGAAGTTCATATGAGAAATGAGATCAGTTGTCCCTTTCAGGAGTGCCTAGTATAAGTAAAAACTAGACTTTCATTTTCAGCCATTCTTCCAGTTCATGACTTACTAAAACAATAATCACTTCCTGCTTTGGGAGTGAAACTGTTCCCGGTCCTCCTCATTCCAGAAGGTTTGTTTGTTTGTGGTTCTTCTGGAGAGAAAGGAGAAGGGCAGATCACGGAAATCCATTACTATAATATTTTTAAATGGTATTCACAGTATTTTTTGCTCTCCAGGCTCTTCACATACTGAGTTCTCAATTATGGTCTTTCTGGAAGCAAAAGACTCTGCTTTCATGAGTGTATCCTTAGGAAAAAAAAATGGTTGAGAAAGAACATACTTAGGATGTCAGTCAAAAACACCAAAACAAACAACAAACCAAACTTCACCACATACAATTCGCACGCTATTTTCTTGACAGAAGTACAAAGTGCAACTAGTGAGATAAGTAAATGAGAGCATATAAAAAACTAGATTAGACTATTTTTAATATTTTAGTATTAAGCATTATGGATATTTGAATACATATTGACAACCCGAATACTTATTTTTAATTTGCACGAGGGCTATGCTTACCACTCATTTATATAACTTGAAAAGCAAACAGTTTAATACATTAAATCAATTGTGTGCGCTAGAAAGCTCATCTCAGATATCCATGCATTTGGAATAGAGACCAGAAATACAAGGACTACACAGATAGCCCTGTAACAACATACAGGATGATTCCATGTACGGCAGCTTAGTTCAAGTCTCGTTGTCTTTGCTTATTTAATTCAAGCCTTGTGTTCCTTCACAACACTCTGTACAATGGGAACCAGATTTCATTCAAAATAACTCTACACGTAAGTGATAAAATGATCATTACTGGAAGGTACATTTCAACCATTATGTACTCTTAGGAAGAGTACTGTATTTTCACAGTTGTAACTAGCAAATTCTGCATTAGAAGACTGTTACTGAGCATGAGTGCATATGTGTATGAATAATCCAAAGGGAATTCTCTCAGTCACCTTTGCAGCTACCTTGGGATGAAAAGGCAGATCCTGACTTCCACTACCTGCCTGCTTCCTAGACCTGACAGGAGCCATCTGGCCATCCTGAATCACTTGCAGTTGCTGCCCACTTGAAGCAAAAGCAAAGAGAAGATCAAGGGTGAAGGACATAATGTGCAAATGCAGACGAAAATCTTGTACTACCACCTTGACAACCAAGTAGCTCACTACTACAAACTTCTATTTTCAAAAATATAGCACGTACCAACCATCAGATAAACCACGGAGTACCTAAGTGTCTGCTCAGAAAGACAAATTATTTTGCCAGAGAGCTAGTTACATGAAAATATAAAAATACCCTTAGCTAAATTATATACTCAGAGCCAAAGGTTAGAATTTTGCAAGCGTATCAGATTTCAAGCCTTTTTCAGAAAGCCTGATCCAACTCCTATAAAACTTAGTAGAATTTATTTTAACTGGCTTTGACTCTAGTTCACAAGAAAATCATGGAACCAAGAACACAAGATCGAGACTTTCAACTTTATGTAAAAAAAAAAAAAAATAAATTTAATTTGCCAACAGCAAATAGCAGTGTAACATTCTTCACTACTCATTCAAAATGACTGAGTATTTTGATGTCTGAGCACATTTTACAGGCAAAGCACATCAAAATTACAAATAAATACATTAATGAAAATACCAAAAGGCCCCACAGATAGAAGGAAATGTTAGTTATGCATTAGTTTATTCTCTATAGTGAGTTAGAAAAACACACACAATAGTAGTTTCTGTCCACTGCTGCAGTAAAATTTGTTTTTCCTCTCCCAACTCACTTGAAATAGACGTCTAGTCAAGTAATGGAAGTTCTGGCCATGATTTGTGTCCAGGTATTTTCTCCAATGTTGTCAATTATTGACAGATACCGCAAACTGCCTAGTTAGCTTAGCATTTTCTAGAAATAATTGTAGCATATAACCCATCCCCTCTATATTACCACACGTTTTTAGCAAAGCAATGTAAGTATCTTCCCCTATAAACATACTAACAAACACTGAAAGCCATGACAAAACACAGGTAGCAGAGCCCTGGAGCACTCTGCTGCAACAGATCTGGTAACACTTTGTCTCTTGAGCCCAAGGGACATGGGAGTTGCGGTGGGGATTAGTAAGAGAAATAAACAATGGTTATTATAAATGTTTAAAGATTAAGGTAGTGAGCACTCTTTCATCATGTGTAGTCTATTACTGAACCACCATAATTAATAATGAATTAATCCGTAATGCTATTCAATCATATTTTACGATGTTTCAAAAAAGAAAAGTAAGTCAAAGAGACTGTGACTTATTTCTAAATCAATGTCTTGTCTAAGTCAGTAGGCAGCCTATTCCCTGTCAAATGCAACATGCTTTGAGATTGCACATTTGGGCATACAGTTCATATGCAGGGTGAAATATCTTTTTAAAACCACATTTGACCGAAAAGAGAAAAACAAGCAAAGGTAGTCACACGCTGCAAAAGCTTGAATGGTTGTAAAGAAGGTACAGTGTCACAGGGCAAGATTCTGTCATTCATTTCTCCACACAACTGATAATTTTTTATTTTAAGTATTTGTTGGATAGCATCCTTCCAAAACCATTTATCCAATCATTTGTGTAAGCTGAAATACCCAAGAAGAGCCCTAAACACTAATTTGTAATTACAAATCTGTAACAAATGAAAAAGATTTTGTTACCGGATGCTACTTCAATGCCAGGATACCCAGCATTCCCAGCTCAGAACCCAGAAACTTCACTAACCTTCATGCAAAGGATCGAGCAGTTTGAAGACACCACAATATGTATGAAAAGAGGTGCTAGGAAACATTTACACCAGCACTGCTGAAGTGTTAAAGCAGAAACCTGTAGTACTGTTCAAAACTGCAAACATTTGCCATTATAATTCTACATGCCAAAAGACAGACAGATAGACTGATAGATATATCTCAATATACATGTCATTTCATACACACCAAGGCGGATGGAACTAAGGACTTTAACTTACTGAAAACTACACTAGTCTGAGTTATGTATGTACACAGCAGTAAACCCTAACAGTTGTTAGTTTGGTTGATACTGTGAGTACAAATAAGACATTTATGTAGCTATTATTTTAGCTCTAAGAAAATGTGAAATTAAGTGAGGTAAACTAACCTTAAATAAAGGACACAAACATAACACCACTGTTTGAAATGTAAACGGAAACTTCAGAAATAATAATGCCACTTGACTTACATGCAGTATTCCTTACAGATGGTGTAACGGTTTACCTGTCCAAAACTTGAACTGGTCTACCCCTTATCTGTCAGATTTGGGAAAAGCCAAGCTATCTGTCTAGAGGACAAATCCAAAAGGACTATTTCCACAGCCTGAATGCTTTACTAGCCATATGCTCCAAAGTTTCTTTTCGAATTTGACTTCCACTTTGGAGAAAGAGAAGAAATTCATTAACCTTTATACATAAAACATTATGGAGAGAAGGTAAAATTTTCATTTCAACTCTCTAGAAAAAAAGGTTAACTTTTCAGATGCATTGTATGTATTTTTCTTGATTGTTTAGAGCGATCATTGGTAAATAGCTATGATAGCAATTCTATATTCATCTATTTTCTCATGAATACAACATTCCATTTTTTGCAACTGGCACTTCAATGCCTGGTTTTGCCTATTTAATATTTTGATTTGACATACTTTTCAATGACTCAGAATAAAAAGTACTTAGAAAATAAAAGCTTCTCCTCTTAATCATAACTGTAACTAGCCATAAGTTCCATTAAAACTGACATATACCATAATAAAAAGTTCACTAAAAGAGACAAAGTTACAAATGTTGCAGCAATGCTCTAACTTTCACTAGATTAAAGTTTGTCTTCTCTAGTTTAGTTTTTCCCCTTTTAATAATGTCCACATTTAAATGAAATCTGCAACATTCACCTTTGATTTCATCTTTAAACTATATCTCATATAGGCAACTATAAAACATCATTAAAAAAAAAAACAAAACAACAAAAAACCCCAAACAAACAACTGCAGAACTTCCTCATTTTCCCCTCACCTGCAGTATTCAAAACCACATCACAGCAATGGAACTCATTGAATAACCGCACTTCTTTCAGTGTTGGAAACTGAATGTAATTGAACAACTAGTTCTACAGGTGTTTCAAGTTTAAAGGATGCTCTGTCTTACAGGTGTGGCCTCACTACCAGAGAAGCATAAAAATGACATACAAGCAGCATTTGTCATCCTATCTATAATCTGACACTAATACCAATACAATCAGACAGAGGGTCTATTCTGTTCCATTCTAGGTAAATGCGATAGAACCAATTCCTCCCAAAATACACAGGAACAGATTTCTGGATCTTCAAACAAAAAATCATGAGTTGCATTCATTTCCTCTGTCATAAATGTTCAGTACTGTCTTGCCATTTTCCACTAACATGAAAAACAAATAGTTTAAATCACGATTAACTACGCAATTCGCTGCATCCTAAATGATAACTATTTAGATTCAAGTTTCATAGTGAAGTCTTAAATCAGGTAATTCCCATTGTCTTAGTTAAGAACAGAAAGTAAGAAGAAAAATTATTTACTAGCATACACTATGTAGTGTTTCCCAGAACAAAACTCTTGTATTTTGAAAGTGCCATATACAAGAAACTACCACACAGATAAAGCAGATGCTGTGGTGCTTCATTTTAGCAATCTATTAGATTTATTCAGTGAACTGCATTACGAAAAGTAACAACTAATATTCTAATTTCTGAGACTAACCTATTCAATCACTATAGCTGGTTACAACTTGACATTGCTTAGAAACCGCAAGTTATCAACTCCCAATACTAACGTTTTGTGAAAATATATTGCACACTCCCATCTTTCCTATTCTCATATGAAAACATAATTCCAAATCACCATATCATAATACTCTGCCCAGGAACCATTTGTGATACCATCAGCAGGGATTGCAGTATTAGATAAGAAAAAAGCAACTGACTAATCCTAGCAAGGGTTTTATTTTCCTGCAAGTATTCCTTATTATAAAATACACTTTAGAAATGTCCAGACTATACTGTCCCCACTTATTTTTTCCTCCCCAAACTTCTCCAGAAAGCATTAGATGTTCTTCCATTTCACAGTACTTACAATGGTGCTTCTGTGAAAAGCCCAAGTGTCAGCATGTTACTGTATTGGGTTTTTTTCTTCTTTTTTTAAAAGACAACAGTAAAGTAAACAGACTACTTGTCTTTTATACTGTCTTTATACAAAACTTCATCTTTTATCAGTGCACATAAATATGGCTCTTGGAAAATGTACCACTGAACAGCTTAGATAAACTTCTTCCATTTTTTACCTTTCAGACTGTCTCATTTAGAATTTTACATTTTTATATCACGTGAAAAAATATTGTTGTTAAAGCTACCTAAAACTATGCTGCAAAACCAACTGTTCCTGGTAGCTCGTAGAAGTTCCTAAGAAATTAGATGAATGGTCTCCTATTTCTACCCCTTTATATATCCACCATCTAGCCAAAGCGTGCCTAGGAACTGCGGGGAAAGCCTTGGGTCATTTGAAGAAAAAAATCTAAATGCCAAATCAGTAAAATAATTCTGACATTTCCTAAATTCTGTAGGGTTTTTTGGGGGAGTGTGGGGTGGTGTTTGTTTGTTTAAAATACCAACTCCTATTAAATCTGATTTCCTAAAAAGAAATAAGAAAATTACAAAGCAATGCATTACCAATTTTTCCAACAGCCCAACAGTACTAGAGCTTGAGAGGTAGAAAATAATCATCCCAGACAAGGGTCATGAGCTCTTAGTTTCACAAGATGAGTTAGGGAAGACAGAAGCCAACTTCCTCCTCCCCCCTTGTCAAAAGATGGGAAGCTTCCACTGTTCAACTTCCTGTGTTTAAAAAGAAAAAGGGGAAACCAGCAAATTCAGAACAGGAAGGTCTTCAGAAAAACCAAGCTGTTCTCTCCCCACTATCACTACTCTTGAGTTCCAAAAAGAACTTATGTATCATGCTGGCTACAGCATGTTAGTCCTTACTCTTCTGACAGTGGCACAGGTGCCATTCTTATTTAGTTATCATTCTGACATGCTGCCAAATGAACCTGAAGAATGCAAATAAAGGAGAGAGAAAGGGAAAGACAATTCTATCTACCGAAAAAGCAGGCAAATCGGAATGTAAAAACTGGACTAACAGAAGGCACCTTGCTCACTACAGGGCCTTGACCTTCCCAAATTGCAGGAGTCTGCTACAGCCAAAAGTAGTTCTGGAAATACAAAAAAAGTCTGAATTTACCATAATGGAAGGGGCAAGTAAGTAACTGCTAGCAGCTTCTCTACTAGGTTAAATGTAAGACAACTTACCTCTGTCCACAGCCATAAATAATTAAAGCAAAAACCCAGAACAAGAATCCTTATCCTTTCAATTTTGAGTAATTATACAAGTTGTCCCTCAAATAAGTGCTTCTGCCATTTTGGAACAAAGGAAAATTATTCTTGGTTAGAATAGATTATTTTAGCTGTAGACAAGTGAATTGTTCCAAATTGTTCCATATTTTTCCAGAGGTTTTTCTTTAAAAGCCAATGAGAATATTTTCCCTCCAACCCCTATTACAAAGAACATCATAGTTAAGAGCCACCCTTACCAAAACTGTACTACCGTAAAATTCTATTATGCTAACCATAATCTGCAAATAATAATACATTTAAATATACGATTCACTTTAGAGATGTTTTTATTATTGCAACACAATGCATCTCTTTAAAATATTTTTACTTTCTACAAATATTTGATCTGAAAAGTACATGTTGTAAAATCTTATTATATATTTAATGTTTTGTAGTAAATTTCTTTACCGGAATTAAATCTGGTTTATATAGTATATATTTAGTATGTAGAGTAGTTCTCAAATGTACAATTACAACATAAGCACGTTTTGGATTAATCGAATTACTACTAGGTAGATTTACTAGACCACACACACACTTTACATCAAATGCTATACACTGAAATATTCTGAAACCAGGGAGCTCTGGCACCATTCACTGTCCCACTCAGAGAACTTTCCTAATTTAAAAATCTATGAGAAGTATCATTATTGAAAAGGCAAACACACATACTACCAGACTAAGTGAAAAGTAAAATATCACTACATAGGAGCGTAATTGTGATTTCTCCCTACTCTTCCATACAAGTGATACGCAGACATCATCAGCTTTATACTAGTTATAAATCTGACACTTCTACTGACTTTATGGTGTCTGATTAAAAAGTAAAAGTACTAAAGTATCATGTTCACTATTTCTGCCGGAAGGCAACAGATTCCTTGTGTTCATAAGCAACATAAAATATTAAAATCAGGCCAAGAGTAAGCAACTCTAACTACAGGTGAACTTGCTTCTTTGAGATCACTATGTAAGGTAAAACTTAAAACTGATTGATTCTGATGTTGTAGTAAATCAGTCATTTTTAGAATGGTAAAAGAAAAGTAGATTTGCTTAACTTTCTGTAGGTATAAGAGTACTGCTTACTCCAGAGCTGAAAGAAGGGACTAAATACATAAAGACTAGTACCTCTAGGCAAAGCCTACGTAAGGTAAAAAAGCCTACGTAATTGGGGTGGCCTCAAACATACATAAAGAGCAAGAGATTGAGAAGGACAAGCTTCAGAAACGTTAAGAGGAAAACTGCCTACTAAAATTTGGTGATCACTGTATCCCTGATTAGTCAGGACAATGGCATATAGGTTTCAATTTCTCTGCACAAAAATACAACCATGAAGAAAGGAAGTTCCTAATTATAATCTAAACTTCCAACACACTTTAACATAATGAGACAGGAGATACTAAAACTTCCTATGCCAAGCTGTGAAACTGCTCCTTTGTGAGAAGAGTTTCTTGGATCCGTACTTATAAGACAGAGGCTCACAGACACAGAACACCCAGTGCCAGCTAGCGCACAATGAAGTTCTTCCATTGCTAAAGTGGTCTTCCACTGCTATTTCCTTTTCACTAAAGAAATTTCTAAAAAGCCTTTAATTAAATCAAATTTCTTAGGTATGAAATATTACACTTGCTATACAACTGCAAAATACAACTCCAACAATCCATTTTCAAGTCAACAAACATTTGCTGTAAATAACATTTTGTTTAGTTGAAAACAAGCCTGCAACCTTCAGGGTGAGAACTATGGTACAAGAAAATAAACACCCTTCTAACCAAACACCTTTTGTAAGGTGTTCTTACCCAAAACTCTTGCCAACCGTAAGCAAGGTCAATTTCACATACTGCACTGCATTACTGAATATGAATATGTAATATTTTCTAAGATTAAGATACACCTGTTTTACCATAAGAGTGAAAAACATTTGTGGTAGCAGTTCTCAAACTTGTAGTTAGGTAACTGTATCAGTTCAGGCTCAGAACTGTCTTTCTCCATCAATAACCTCCCAATTACAGGTCAAAGTATACACAATTGGAAGAGGAATACAGTGCAACTCCACCCACTGACTGCATTTCAGCCTTGACTATTAAGAAAGGTAAGGTGCTACAGAAAATATCCCAAGAGGCAGCTGACAGTTTAGAAAGAGTTTTAAAATTCTGAAGCACTAATACAGTATATGAAAAAAGAGGTGGAAGATCAACCACTTGCTCAAAAAGATGCCAGTGACAAGTGGTGTCCCTCAGGGGTCCGTACTGGGACTGGTGCTGTTTAACATTTTCATCAATGACTCAGACAGTGAGACCAAGCGCAGCCTCAGCAAGTCTGCAGATGACACCAAGCTGAGTGGTGCAGTTGACATGCCAGAAGGATGGGATGCCATCCAGAGGGACCTGCGCAAGCTCGAGAAGTGGGCCCACATGAGCCTCATGAGGTTCAACAAGGCCAAATGCAAGGTCCTGCATCTGAGTCAGGGAAACCCCCACTATCAGTACAGGCTGGGGGATGAAGGGATTGAGAGCAGCCCTCATGAGAAGGCCCTGGGGGTACTGGTGGATGAAAAGCTGGACACGAGCCACCCATGTGCGCTCTCAGCCCAGCAGGCCAACCATATCCTGGGCTGCATCAAAAGCAGAATGGCCACCAGGTCGAGGAAGGTGATTCTGTCCCTCTTCTTTGCTCTGGTGAGACCCCACCGGGAGTCCTGCATCCAGCTCTGGAACCCTCAGCGCAAGAAGGACATGGACCTGTTGGAGTGGGTCCAGAGGAGGGCCAGAAAGATGGTCAGAGTGCTGGAGCACCTCTCTTACGAGGAAAGGCTGAGAGAGTTGGTGTTGTTCAGCCTGGAGAAGAGAAGGCTGCAGGAGACCTTATAGCTGCCTTTCAGTACCTGAAGGGGGCCTATAGGAAACACAGGGCAAATATTTTCAGCAGGGCTTGTTGCGACAGGGCAAGGAGCAATGGCTTTAAACTAAAGGAGGGTAGATTTAGACTAGATATAAGGAAGAAATTTTTTACCATGAGGGTGGTGAAACACTGGAACAGGTTGCCCAGAGAGGTGGTAGATGCCCCATCCCTGGAAACATTCAAGACCAGGTTGGACGGGGCTCTGAGCAACCTGGTCTAATTGAAGATGTCCCTGCTCACTGCAGGGGGGTTGGGCTAGATGACCTCTAAAGGTCCCTTCCAACCCAAAGCATTCCGTGATTCTATGATTCTACACCACTTGCTCAATAACATAAGTGTTATTGATAAAAAGCATACCTTTTTTTTTTTTTACAAAGGTTAAGAGGGAAAAATCAGTCCTATGGATGATCTCCTTTCACATCTAAATCAACATTTATTTCTCTCGCTTTTGTTTGTTTGTTTACGTTGGAGTCTGTATATTCTTTGACTCGTCTATTAACAACCACATAAACACTGGGACATGAATGCACAGAAAGATGCATGAAGATTGAGATACAACAGGAAAAAAGGTAAAGCAACAATGTCAGCCACATCCAGCAAGTAAGTACTGCATTCATTGGCATGATCTTGCAGAAACATACTTCCATGGGATTTTCTTCCACTAAGGGAAGATGCTTTTGCCTTGTGCAGCAGGAGCCGCATTATTGCCAGGCACCACAGTTGGTCTCTGAACTGATCAGCACTTAAATTTTAAGAGAGGTTCATAACAGCAATACATTATACTTAAAAGTAAAAAGAACAAACAGAAACTCTAACTGGTACATTCTCCGACAGATGTTTATTTTTTTAAATAGCATTTGAATTACTTAAAAAAAAAAAAAAAAACACCACCAAAAACTAAATAAACCCAACCAATTCGGTTACAAGGAAATAAATACAAAACATCAAAATATTGCATAAATAATTCCTCAAATGTCCTACTGGATGGCTCCTGGAATTTATCATCACCTTTTTAGGCATTTCAGTTCCCACTTGCAAGAGATATGAACCTAGCAAGGATTTGAGCCTTGGCAGAATCTCATTTAACAGTATTTATTTTCAAATGCCTCTCCACTCCCTCTCTAACAAAAGGTCCAAGTCTGTACTAAGCATTCTCTTGTTCCCATACTGATGGTATGTTACAAAATTTCCTAACCATGCAGCATTTTATGCTTGCTTTCTTACACTCTAGATTCAACATTAACTGTCAATTTTATATTGCTCATAAGCAGCCGCAGATCTCCTGTGTCATTATTATTAACTCCATGCTATTTGTACTCTTTTCACCAAATATCCTCATGGTGCTATCATAACTCTGTTTGATTATGTGTCTTGATTACACAAGAATTTCTCATGGTCAAGGGAGATGCTTCAGTCTCTTCTGCACTCGCTCTGCTCCACAAAGCTACCCGTCGTAACACTTGTAACTTTTGGTATCATCCTTTGATGAACTCTACCATTTTACTTCCCATATTGAATTATTCTGTCTATCATTGCCTCCTTGGTCATCAATGCATAATATTTTCTCAATTATGCTTTTTGCATATAAAATCTATATATGCACAAACATTCTATGTGACAACCTGTGATTACGAAAGCTCTCCTGTTCTAGGACCACTCCTGGCAAAACGTCCCTACTCAGCTGTCTTGAAAATACCACAAAAATAACCTCTTTCATCATTGTGTACCTTCATTTTAAAACTCGCTAAGATCCTCTGATCTTTCTCTCTCTTCCTCATTTAGTATCCACATACATACCACTCTGAGACCTTCTGAAGTTTTACCAATTTGATCATTCTCATTAAATAGCTGCTCCATTTTACGCACTAGCCAAAAACCCTATTTATCTCCATCTGTAAATAACTTCCAAGAAGACAACACAACTGTTAAGCCCTGAAAATTACCTAAGTGTCAAGACTTGGTCTACTGTAGTAAAAGCTAGTTAAAAAGGGGGAAAAAGCAATATCACAAATGAATACTTGCCTAAATGTAGAGAGCCCTTTCCTCTATATTCTCTGTGTTGTTCTTCCTGCTATAATGGGACTTCCCTGGGTATGTGACAACCTCCACAAGTTTAAAAGGAAGGCAAACAAAAAACCCCCTTTCTTCTCAGAAAATTAACCATAGGGCAATACAAATAACGTACCAAACTTGATATATTAAAAATAAACAAACAAATAAATAAATAAATAAACAACAGAACTAGGCAATTCAAGACTAGAATATGCTAGCTTGTCTCTCTGCAGCTAATGTAGCCAGTGGAACCCTGACGCAGGTTTCCACAAAAGCAGATCTCTACAATCCAAAAAACAAACAAAACAAGCCCTTACTGTCACCAAAACCCTACAAGCAGAGCTCATATCTGGGGGGCAACGCCAGTAGCACAGCAGCCACTCAAGGGACAACAGGACTGTCTGCTTGAAAAAGGATACCACAAGCTGCTATGTAAGATAACAGCAATAATTTCTGATGCACATAGGCAAGAAGGAATGATGACCTATGCTCTTTCTCCACGCTCCTCTATGCACTGAGGTAGGGCAAGAGGTAGAGAAAGGAAATACGTACCCCTTTTAAATAGTGTGTTGCTTTTATTCTCTGGAGACATCAGTGTGGCTTACAGCTCAAAAGAGTGGCAATAGGCACTACTGCTAAACACAAAGTTACATTATCTTTCAGTAAACAAAAAAAAGGAAAAAATTATTTAATAGCAAATCCCATTCCAATCATAGCAGAAACAGAAACCATGTAGCTGTATGATAACCTCTATATAACATGGTAGAAATTGCAGAGTTAAATGAAAAATACAGTTTGCCCACATTTTTGACTCATTCACCTGCCCTTTGCCCACTAAATGTTTTGATCACAACAACTTACATTCCTTAACTTGGAGTAGTTTTAAACAACAGCCATTTCATACACTCTGCTTACAGCATGCTGAGTTTAAAAGCTCTCTTTCCAAACTACACAAGCCTAAGGCCCAGGACAAGCAACAGTTTCATACCGCATATGATCAAGAACTTTCAAAAAGAACAGTACTTTGCACCCACTTCCACCTGTAAGATCCAAATTTCGTCTCTACATATTTGTGTTTGTAGATATAAAAAAAATTCTTCTAATTTTTGAAAGTTTGCTCCATTACATCTTTCTCTGTCATCGAAAATTCATTCTTAATGCATATGTAGTATTAGAGGTGGGACAGAAAGTCCACGCAGCCTATCCCAAACTTAAGCTGACATTCAGGCTTGTATATGCTACATATATACATCTATATATATACATCTATAATAAAATTCATGCACTTCTTATTCGATCAACATACAAAATAAAGCATTCATAAACATTACAAAGTGACAACAGCATTTGAAGAAACCCTTACTGTTCCATAACTGTATCCTTCTTAGCTTTCTTAACTGCAGCAATGCCCATGAAGAAATATTTTCCAAGATGAGATCTTTCTCCCTGCAAGCTCTTTAATGGAGATAAAATCTTTTATTCGATTATATGCAATTTTATGCCCTTATGATATTTTAATATAAGGATAAAAGTAACAGTAATTGTGATGATGACAGATTTTTTAAACCAAAATGAAAATGGTAAATTCAGTGTTAATGAAAAATATAAACTAACAGAACAGAAATTAATTCTGTTAATGCAGCACTGGTTGTGCAAGTAAAGATGCAAAATAACCGCTAGGTTTGTACCAGTAGATCAGAACCTCACTATAGGAAGCAGATGGTGCAACTCAAGTCAGAGACCACTGAGTGCTTCACAAATAATGATAACCTTCACTCAGTACGGACACAGCATCTGGGCCACAAGTCAGTGTGACAAATTTAAACGCGGGAGTTGGCCATTAAAGACTAATTTATCAGCATTTGATTACCTAACCCCTCCTTCTCCTTCCACAGTATCTACCCCATCCGCCCTTCCAAACAGTGTTCTCTCCACCAACGTTCCCACATTCCTGGATCCTCACCCAGCGCATGAATGCGCCCAGCTCACTCTATAGTCACATTCCTTCCCTCTGCAGTTCGACTGCCTATGCTCAAATAGTGTTCTCTCCCTCTCATTAAAATAGCTCCAAATACCTTATCTTCCCTCTTCTTTGTTCCACTGGTGACCAAGAAGCAGCTCATGCCATCTGGCCCCACTGGAAGCAGAGCCAGCATGTGCCTCCCAGCTGGGCAGCTGCCTGGTCAGAGCACAAGTGTCTTCTGCGAGGCCAGGAACCTAGCAGCACCCACGCACCTTGGAGCCTCCAAGCTGCACAGCTGGATCACTTGGCTGCCTGGTCAGGAGATGTGTGTCTTCCCGACAGGCAACTGCCAAGTCAAAAAAAATACATGAAGTCTCTGAAGTACAAACCATAGCAAACACATACCACCTGAACCAAAAGAGCCCTGAGGAAAAAAATACAGCCCTGAGAGTCACTTCCACCTGGTGGCCTTCTACAGCAGAGTCCTGTACAACGCACCTTTTAAAGTTTCAGCTAGTAAGGCAATCCAGTCAACAATCCTGCACATTTATATTGTTGCTGTATGTTACATGGTATGTGAACAATTATATTTACGTTGTCTCTACTTCACTGTAACTTTACATCATTATTTCCACAATATAAAAAAGGCTTTAATCATATTTATTTTGACATTGTGAGTGCTGTAAGTAGGCAATACTACAGATCACACTATACTAGTGGAATTATAATAAAAAGGAGTAAATTCTTTTATAAGTTTCTGAAAACAAGAAAGATGGTAACAGCTTTTTGTTTTCCTTACTTAGCTAGATCACCAGGCAGCTCCTCCCCCCAAAAAAACAAGTTTAAATTAATTTACTCATACAAAAAACAAATCCTGTTGCTTTCATAAACTCTTTAAAAAGAAAACAGCCACCAAACCTTGAGTCTGCAACTTCTGCTTACAGGCAAAGACCTCCTGAGGACAACTAAAGAAATGAACACTCTGTTTACATCAATTTCAGTATCTTAAGCTTTGAATACTGACTTTATTGACTCCACTTTTTTTATTTTCTTTCCTCGCTACAACAGGCACATTTGGCGTTAATATACATGGTCCAGACCCTACACATCTGACCTCTATAAGCACACTGCAGAACTCACACAGGACGCCACCAATTTCAGCCCAGCTCTGAAGAGGGACGAGATCCTCCCTAAGCAGATCTACTGAGAACTCCATATGGATAAAAGTCTACAAACACAGCTCTTGCAGCAGGCCTACAGAAGCACCAAGTCACTATAAAACTAACAGAGTATTTTTGCTTTCTACCAGGCACATAAATTTATGGGCAATCATCATTTTAAACTGCATCACACACAAATACGCATACAGAAATATAACGGAACATTTAGGGAAGCTGGGTGTTTGTTTATGGTTATATGCAGAACAACAGATTATTTTTAAGTCACCTTTTTCTTTGATCTTAAGAAGCACTTTCTTCAACAGCTGGACTAACTCGGTCTAGAATATAATTAAACTGCTTGTTAGGAGAATGAACGCTAGTACAGAAAAACGGGATTAGTGTACTGCTAACAAAAATCTAAATTAAAAAAAAATTTGTATTCATCTATGACAAAAAAACACCTTTCTAGGAATGTAACTATTTCAGTAATAACAGCTTATTGACTATATGACATATTAATGAAAAAATACTGAACGTGATGAAGTTGTTGTCACCAAGTACTGTATTTTGATTTTCTAACCTTTTACACTTTCACTGTGATTCCATACACATTGACTAACACAACATCTTTCTAATGAATAACTTCATGTTATACAAACAGAGAAGAGATGGCATTAAATAGCATAACAAGTTTCAAAAAGTTTGATGGAAATAACGTACTTTGAAGCATTTGGAAAAAAAAAAAACAGTTACTAAAGGTATTCCAAGCTGTACAGTAGATAGGGCCCTGCATATTCTTCAAATCCAATGAAACAGTAATTCACTACAGTGGTCAGCCTTTGCACATAATTATGCTCAGAAACAAAATTTCCACTGAAAAAAAAACATTGTATTTCTACACCTCAGAGTTACAAAAATGACCTTGGAAGAACAAACAAAATGCACACCAATGCTGCAATGCCTGACTGGGTCTGCAGAGTACCTGAAAGCACATTTTTCAGGTGTGTGAAATACCCTTTAGATATTTGTCTGGATCCTGTGAATTCTGCATGTCCACAGCTGCAAAATTTTTTTTTCAGGTACCATGGAATCTATTATCGTTTTGCTGTAAAATTCAGTATTTTACTGTTGCTAGGCACCTGACATTTAGTGCTTTGTCCTCTTGCCCTTTTACCTGCATACACCTTTTCTTTCCTTCAGTTTTCTTTACAATTAGGAATTCATTTGATTACAGTAAATATTCCATGTGCAGTCAATGGGTACAGGCATCAAGGGGTCAAGGAACAGAAGAGGAATTCCAGCTTCTAGTCAAAGACTGAGAAGATGATGATTAGCAGAGAGTAACAGACAAAAAGACCCGTGAGCTAGGCAACCAGGGTAAGCAGTAATGCAACAGTGAATCCCCCTCAGCCTACAAGCAAAGGAAAGGACTTCCGAATTGGCCTGTGTGGGTAACACCATAGAGGCCAAGATAGTGGAGAAAAGATGCCCAGAAAGCACACTCAAAACCTCTTCAGAAATAACTGCTATTGAGATTAATGAATTACCATGTTGAACGATGAGTCTGAACTATGCGTGTATATAAGTATCTCACAGTGATACAACAGATTAATACTGCCACGGAATTTATTCCCATTTACCACAGAGAGCACAAGGCTCCATTACACAGAATATTCTCTAGAGACAAAGTTAAGCTTGCACATTCATACTTAAATGAGGTCATTCCTGATTTTTTCAGGTATTTACTGTGCAAATGTAGCACTTCTGAACATATACTGTTAAAAATGTGAATTCTCCTTGATTTTCATAGATGATACTGGGGGGAGAAGTGCCCAAGAAACATCTCTGTAATCGTCGGTGCTTCAAAGTTCTACTACCCTGCCCAAAATTATAGAGGACGTATCTGAATTCTGTAACCTGGCACTGTCTACCTGGTCATTGCCTGGATTCTACATCATTTCATTGAGGTCACTAGAACCCAGATACTGCTGGGCAAAACAACCATGTAAGGGAAGAACTGTTACAAAGTTTATTTCCACAAGACTTCTTTTAATACAAATATACTTATAAAAAACCAAACAAAGCCCCACACACAGTTCTACACCTATCCTACACCACAATCACTGTTAACAGACTCAGAATATGCTAGATTCACCGCCAAAGTAAACTACTTGCATTTAGCTTAACTAAACCCCTGGGATCTATCCCAAACGAAAAGTTACCCCAACACATTACGTCCCAGTAATACACATTGTTACAGCACTTGAACAGAGCTACTCAACATCATTCGTATGATTCAGTGATCCACAGAACTGAGAATCTCTACACGTGGATTATCATGGAAGCATAGCAACCTTTGGACCAGGAGGCAGAGGCCAACGAGCAGTCATCACAGTGTGTAACAATGGAGCAAGGCATGCAGCCATAAGTATGACCCATCTAAACTTCAGCAAACAGACATATGAAAAGTGCAGCAGACTGGGAGAGAAACGGTCCCATCAGAATGATCACCTTACTGTACAGGATTTTTATGTATTTCTGGCATCTATGGATTAACAAGTAACACTGTAAATTGTTCTAAAAGACTACTAATCTGAACAGTTGCTCCTCCCACACTGATAAAAAAGGAAATCAGTATGAACACAGTTCAGTCTTGCAGACAAACATGCTCCAGTGCATCATTCAACAGAACTCCACTCTATTACAGTAGTATGCAATCCCTCTTGCAGCTTAGCTGGCTTGCTACCATTTATCTGGAGTTAAAATAAATGCACGCACATTCAGTTTAAAGATAGGAAAACAACAAGTAAAGAACTCAGTGTCACTACCTTGCAGCCGAAAATCTAATTCAGGTCTGCTTAGACTTGAACCCATTGCTCCAAGGAGGCTGTATTTTAGATCTGATACCTAGCTCACTAATCTAGTACCTCAGGCAAAGCCTAAGCTCACTATTCTGGGTGCCATCTTGCTGTTTTATTATCCTTCCTTAAGATAAGCTTCTTTCTTTCAACCGTTCCAATATTTCTCTGCTTAGGTATCCCAAGTTTATTTATTCCCTGAGGAATAAAGATTGTTCTTCCTCTCATCTATGCTATATTTTCTGCTTCCCAACACTGCAGAGGGCAAACAAGCTTATGAATAGTTTTATTTTCCTCATATATTCCTAATTTATATTCATTTTCAAATATTTAAGATATGACATAGAAGCATGAAGAGACACAATCCCTGCATTAAAGAGCTTACAGTCTCACACTTCTCTGTGAGATAGGTAAACAAACATCAGTATATCCACTTTATAAATACGAACAAAAAGATGGCAAATGCTTTAACTAAGGCCACAGAATAAATATGCATCAGACTGATAACCAGAAACAAGATCATGTGATGGGATCTCTGGCCAATTCCCTCTACAAACTGTATGTCTTCTGATAATGTGGACTGGTACTACAGTTACTCCAAGCAGTTCCATTTAGGCTGCAAGACACCATTCTGACACTCTAAACAAGCATTTTAAAACAAAGCACAGCAAAACAAAACACAAACAATCCATTCTCATAATCTGTTACATACTTATTTTTCAGTTTTCCAATTCACAGAACATAACATTATCCTGTTTTATTTTTCAAACAGTACTTCCTCAGCTATTGATTAAAGGGGAACTTTAAAACATAGTAAATAATAGTAGACCCCTTTTATGGATGGTTTAACTAAGGCTCAGGAAGAAGAAATTTGCCTGTCAGAACCAGATCCTAGCATTACAAGAAAAAAAGCTTTATTGTATTTGGATTTCATTCCTATTTGACATGCACTCTCAAAGTAACAGTCTGAACCTCTGTGTACCTCCAGTACCTCGCCTGTAAAACTTAACAAATTATGCTTCTCAATTTCACCTCTCGGAAAAGTAGGGAAGGCGTTAGGAAAGAAAAAAAAGAGTATGAAAGTCTTATCTATTGAGGTTTAACTGTAAATAAACAAGGTAATTAAAGCCTATCAGCTCTAATATTAAAAAAAAAGTCTGAAACTCCTCTTCAGGAGTTAGCCCAGGCTTATTCCACTTTGCAAGGAAAGAAGCAACATCCTTGCATTCCACATGCATTCTTGATCTTGTTGTAATACGCTTACCATTTATTCAAACCTAAGACATTACCACAGCTATTAACAACTTTAAAGCATAAATTAATTTTGATACTGTCTCAGTTGAAGATTAGAAAATGGTCTTAACATATAAACTTTCCACCAACTATTAGAAGACTCAGTAGGTCCTAGAAGTCACCACAGCTATTATACTGTTGCCAGAAACCTGCTCTTTGTAGGTTATTAGTTCTGACATCTGTCTAGATAAACTTTCAAGTTAAACAATCACAATTCTGTATTAAAACTGAAGAACAACATTCACCCCTCCCCAAATAAACCGATACACTTCAGCTTAGCAGCAGTGATTTAGGTCATTTCTAGCAAAAAGCTTGCAGGAAAATATGTTAACACTCCTCACACTAATTTTTAATACATTTTTCACCAGTAAATAGTTTACCCTCTGAAGGAAAAGCTCAGAAATGTATAGAGGCCAAACTCCTCTGCATAGTATCACAACATAACTCTAAGAGCGAGCAATTTTGAGGTAGCTATGTTTCCTTTCACCTACTGCTTGCTCTCCTCAGAAGAGGCCTAATGCAAATTTTGTATTATAAAAGTTTTATTTTCTTTTGAGCAGAATCCTAGAAATTATGACACCATCAATCCAAAGAAATAACTTCCATTGAGAGACATTCTATGATTTTAACAACCAACATACTTAATTCCCTTAAATAAAGTCTTATTAGCATGAACAGTAACTAGTCTTGATTGTGAATATGTTGACTGTATGATTACAGTACAACTAAAACAAAATTCCCCCTCCAAGTATGTAAAATATTTGCTTCAGACTTCAAAGCAAGGCCTCAGACATCTGATACATGCATTATAATTCTTATGGGGGGGGGGGAATTTTAAAAGAAATCATAAAAATGCCATCATGTATTTGTTTCCTGCCTTGCCAATGACTGCAGGATTTGTGACAAAATTCAGTGCAACAGATTCCACAGGTGAAGTCTGCAGTGTTGCAACAAAAGTCTGTAGCTATGCAAGATGAAAGCCTTCATTACAGTGTTACTGAAGGATGGACAGAACCTGTAAGGTCATCCAGTCCATTTCTCTGCCAGTCCTGGCTCGTCACCTATTGCACATGTATTAGTGTCCCGACCAGGCTAGTTCTGAATGACCCGTGGTGTGGGTTTCCCCCCTACACCGCTTGGCGTACTATTCAGAAAGTATACAAGTGTATCTTACAGCTTTTTGTGCTGCTATCTGCTCTGAATTTTCTCCCTTGGTTTCACCTCAGCTTACACGTTAACACAGCCTCTTATTTTATTTAAAGTTAGCCTCCCTGCTAAGTATTCAGGCCCTCCAAAATGCTTGTCAGATACCATCTCCCCTTCTCACTCAAAATGTTCATTTAGCCAAGCAAAACATTTATTTATCAAATCTTTTCTTTTAAATCAATTAGTCCCTTCAGCCTTCTTAAGGTTTCTCTAAGCTTCTGTTAAGTTGCCCCACCTGTTGCAGAGGCTCTGAAAGCGTAACAGCGCTCCCAACACAGCCACACAGTCTCAAACAAAAACTCATCTCCCACTTGTTCAGTGCCTCTGTGAATGCAACCTAAACTTCTTCTGATTTTGACAAAGTCTATACATCATATTGCAAATCGGGGCCTGTTCTTCCTGTCAGAAGCGTGCAGGAAGGGAGCTGGGTGCACACAACTGACAGGATTGTCAGGCCCATGGTATCACTCCTGTCCCTTTTTCAACAATGCTGCCTTCCAGGTTATTCCCTCACAGTGAATACCTGCTTTGGATTGCTGTCCCTCAACTGTTTTAGCTTGCATTTTCCAAACTAGATCTCATTTGTATTTTCCAACAATGTGCCTAATTTCTTTAGATAGCCTTTTTCTTGTTCTGCCCTGACTTGGGTTTAACTCTTCCCACTATCACTGTCTGCTAATGTCACAAGCGTACTATTCACCTTCTCGTAAAGTTAATCAATCCAGACACTAAATACGCCTAAAATGGCTAAACCTGTGTTACTATGTGCATACGTAAGCACTTATGTTGCTCTTTTAGCACCCAAAACTGCTGTGACTCACCAAATCTCTTCTTTAAACTTTGTTCTATTTTTGTTTATGGTCCTTCACCCAATTTTTCATTCAGATGACTACCCACATACATAAATAATTTTTTAATGAGAGATTTTGAGATGTATTTGAATCTCAGAAAAATACGTAAAGTACTACTACAGCTACAACTTTCTCCTCATCCACTGGGGCCTTGAACCTGCAATCAGATCTGGCAAGCGAGCCAGGCCTGTACTTCTCCATACTCACTGAGCAGAGTGCAGACGCTGTTGCAGTATCAGATCCTAATTTTAAACACTGATCAAGAACAACAAAGCAAAACTCTTTTAAAGTAATTTTGCTTGGAAAATTCCAGTCTGCTTATGATTGTTTCCCTAATATTTTTGCCATTATTTTACTAGGAACAGAATCCCCTAAATTTATCTAGTTCTTCAGCTCACGCTTTTTTTTCTTCCCCTTTTTTTCTTGAATTAATCGGTACTATTATTCAAATTCTTAGTGGCATCTTAAAGATCAAATGGCTTATAAATATCATCCAATCTTTCAAGAACCCCTTCTATTTGATGTCAGTAACTATTTCACGTGGTCCCAAATTTTAACTGCTCACACTTTCTCATCCTACTATATATGGAATTTCAGGAAATTCAGCATAATGGCTTGTCTTTATAATAACTTTTTGCAACTTCTCATTTACAAACTGACCTCTTTCCTCTGTTTGACTTTCGCTTACCTCCCCAATATTTACAACAGTGAATTCTTATTCGCCTTTAATTAATTTCTGCCGCCTTTACCAGAAGCTTACAATACGCACCTGCTTCCCACCTTTCAGAAATTCTCAGCAGAACTGAGACTTCAACTTATCTTACCTGGCACTTTGTCTTTTCACATGATTTCTCTTAATAAATACCTTTTAAAAGCAAACCGATTTTTAATTCAACTAGGCATACTTCACTTACACATTTAGTTTACAAGGTCTCTCACCTCCCAAGCCTAGACGAAGACCCACAACAAAATAAATGCATCGCTTATGCTTACATGAAAATCAACAGAACCTTACACTAACATATGAGGTCACATCAGCCCAATTCTTTGTAGGACTATAACCTAATCAACCATTAACATAAAAAACAGGCTGCATTTCACGTTAACATTCTTTTCACCTACTGTATGTTTACCAACTAACAAAAACGTAAAAGCATGCCCACATTACTGATGTTTACATTTATTACCCCGTATTAAAATATTTTCATTAACATTATAAAATAATCTTTAGAGAAGCATTTAGAAAATGCTTTACTAATTCACCTCAATTGAGATGAAACATCTAATTTGCACTACATCCAAGGGAATTACACTCTCTGATGCTGTAGAGACTTACAGAACTACATTAACAAGTACAGTCTATCAATGGTTATCGGCACTGTGGCTTTTGACTGCTCACTAAGAACCACAGTGCATAAATTACTTCACCTGTCAGACAGCTCAAAGCAACACAGGCACAAAGTTTGAATGGTTCAGACCTTCCTATTATAAATAACTTTTTTCCAGTGAGAGAAAAGAGAGGGTAGTGCAAGGGAGAAGGGGTAGACAGAATTGTCTACCACACATTCAAATACCACCTATCATAAAGCCTATCGGAATTATATCAGAAGTTTAAACAATCCACGTCTTTAACAGAGCCTAACATACATTCCCAAAGACACCCAGCAAAATTCCACAACAGTCAAAATGAAACGGTTACTTCAATGAAAAAGACGCACCTCACAACTGCCTACAAAACCATAACCCCATGACTGTTTCGCAAAACGTTCGGTTTGATCAAGCCAACAGGACTACTGACGTCACACATATAATTCAACTTCCTAAATTATTTACACATTAATTTTAAGTCAAAATGACAGCATTATTAGGGATAAGACAGCAAAACAAGCAAGTGGTCCATGTAGCCGGAGATCTTATCTCAGCGAACATGGTACGCCAGATGTTTCCTAGAAAGAAGCAACTTTCATCACAAACCATCACGAATCCGAATCTCCAAATGTGTTCAGTTTAGGTGCACATCACAATCCCCCTGAATTCAACAGGGTCCCATCTGCCATGCAGATCCTTCACTTAACAGGACACACAACATACAACTGGATAAAAAATTATATAAAAGTTGATAGGCCTCAATTTGTTTGGCTTTGTTTGCAAAGTCATTACAATTGTGAGGCCAAGATTATAGTCATACTTGAGACTCAAGAGGAACATTTTTTTCCCCGGAGGTAACTGCTCAGCAGTTCATGAAAATCTAGCCCTGTAAGAAAACTCAGGTTACGTTCTTCAGCTCAGATAAACAAGACCCTTTTTACAAATTTGCCATTAGAGCATTTTTTTTCTTTCCCTATAACCAAATCCCCCCCCTAAACTTCTAGGTTAGAGCTAAATGAACGTTAACCTGAGATACATGTGTATACACAGTCTTACTACTGCACATGTGAGGAGGTGAACTCCGCTGGGAAAGAGTTCACATCAAACTTAGATTATGTGAGAAGCAACAGTGAGTAAAGCAGTAATTTAGAAAAAAAAAAAAAAAAAAAAAAAAAA
>Ga0065711_1027144_pt1 | contig 53504 bp, 21 predicted proteins | sample Hoacrofraction12_FD_59098 | JGI IMG/M metagenome (GOLD analysis project Ga0065711, IMG submission 59098) | Hoatzin crop microbial communities from Cojedes, Venezuela - Epithelial fraction 12 v2 (version 2) | ecosystem: Host-associated > Birds > Digestive system > Esophagus > Crop | place...
GGGGGGGGGGGGGGAGCTGGGGGAGAGGCGCTGATACAGTTTGGCTTCTTTTCTTATTTTCCTGTCCTTTCTCCGGCGCTCAGTCCTTTGTGTCAGCTCTCAGAGGCGCTCCGTTTGACTGGCAGGCTGTCACAGATCAGTTACCACCTAAAGCCGCTTGGCAGGGAGAGGTGACGGCCCAGGAAGGGATCTAAGTGGGTTTATCAGTGCTTCTTTACGCCTCGTGAGCTCCTTGACACAAAAGGAAAGGGTATTAAAGATCTAAAGCGAGCCCAAAAGCGTGAAAGCTCCTTATAGGCTGTGAGATGTGGATGTGACTAAATTTTTAAATATTTTGAGTTGACGCTATTCATTTTGCCAATAGAGTAGAAAGAATTTTTGTTACAGAAATGAGTGTATGTTCCACTTGAGTGAGATTTGGAAAAGGGAGGAAGTCCCTAAATATGTGCTTGGAATATTACCACTACCCTGTATTTACAATCGTGCATCTGTTTTGAATATATATAAAATCTGACATATTTCTTTTTTTAAAAAAAACCCCAACCCCACAGTCATTTAGCACATGCAGTATCCAATTTCCTGCTACTATTGCTGAATTCATTTAGGGGTTTTGTGTTTATTTGTTTGTTAAAGTTTGAACATTATAACGTAGTCAGAAGGGCTGGCAATTCTCAAATCCTATAAATGGTAAGCATGGAAAAGGTCCAGAATTCATTAGGTATATGCCATATCTCCTTTCAGGCTCTTTTATGCATGGATTATTGTTAAAGTAGTGTATTTTTAGCATGCCAATGGCTTCTCACAGCACATTACTACAGCCATAATGGTTACACTGTAGGCAGCAAAGCACAAAGCCTTTCCCTTTGTTCCTAATTTACCAGATCTCAAACTCTTTTACTGTCTGTTTTAAATTAAACCCCAAACATTTCTATGGGACACATCATCGTCAAGGTGTACGATTTGGGGGTGCTGAAATATCAAAAAAGCCAACCTACATCCTGGTGGTCGAAACAGGGAGATTCTTTTCATCATCCACTTTAGGGAAATTATATGTATTCTAAACCTCACATAATCAGAGGGTCATATTCCAGCCTTGGTGAATGTTAATGAGAGTTCTACAGAGATGAAGAATTGTCATGTTCAGGATTACTTTTTTTCATTTACTCAAAAAAGACAGGAAACGCTTATTTATTCATTTATATCTTTCATATTTTTACCTGATTCATTTTGAAAGAAAGTTTTAAGGTGTTAGGGATCATAATAACATGTGTGGGGTTTTTTTACATACAAAAGAGTAAGTCTCAACTCTTCTTCCTTCAATTCTGTATAGTCACCCAACTTGTTTTTCATGTCATTATAGCCCCTCCTAGCCTTCACATCTGCTGTCTACCATTTTCATTGCTTATAAGCAGCAGGTGAATGGCCCAAATGAAAGATTTAACAAGCCCTCAGCGGAGCTGCTGCCCTGAAATTTCACTCCCCTACACAGTGCTCTTTCCCTCTCTTTGTCTGAAGTAAAAAGGGTTTTTCTCGAACCGTTGTCTTGACTGTTGGCTAATATTGTCATCCTCTACAAAGTTCTGTAAGTGGCTACCGAGCGGGACATGGTGAGCACTGTTAAAATATTTTCATGCTGTTTCCTCAAATTTGTAAGGCAGGCAACTTAAATCGCCCTCCCACCCCTTTGTGATTAGAAACCTGCAGAAACTTGAGGAACTGTTCATTGACGCAAACATTCAAAGAGCAAATTAAGTGCCAATATTTGTACAAACAGGCATTCACCTTTTCAGAGTGCAGGGAAAATACCAAGTGCCTACCAGACCAATGCAAACTGAGCACTCAGTTTTTGAGCAGTTACAATTAAATCCTCCAGCAAACAAAGTTTGAAAAGAAATACATTCACATAAGTGAAAATATGGGAAAATGAAAATCACGATACACTTAGTTGTTTTGTCCACATCTAAGAAGATCTAAATTTGTCTTTATTTTTTTTTCCTGTGCATAAATGACCAGACTTTGAGCTCATTCCCAAATACACTTGCAAGCACACCACCATGTCTCATCTCCACCAGATCACACAATGAGGACCAAAACTTTTCAAGCTGTGTCTGTAATGAACTTGGTACTTCCTCTGCAGGTTAAGCAGCAAGATTGCTAACAACCTAAACCTATTACCTGTGAGGTGGACTAAGGCAAAAAGAAAACCCAAACTCGCCATGAAATTAACTGGGGTATTATGTCATCAAAATGAAGCTTTTCAGAGGCCTAAACTGAGATCTGAAGATGCGAATTTGCTAATCTGAAGCCAGAACCTTAGACGACACCTGATTATATCCCAGATTATGTGTATTACGGCACGAGCAGCTCTACCTTAATTAAGTTTAGGACTAAAATTAGCTTAAATTTATCATTGCAAAGAATGAGGGGCAGTGAAAAACTGTCAAAAGCATACACAGCAGTTGCAAGCACCCAGCGCAGCAGCTGAGGGCCTTTGGGAGCACTGAGGATCCAGCCCCCTACAAACAGAGGCAGGTTGTTTAGAGCACCTTGAGATGAAATTCATACGTACTGGTTGCAATAATTTCTTTGTAATATTTAATATCCAAAGACTAAATGTCAAAATGTTCAAGTTAGAAGCATTAGTGACTTTTAAAGGTATGTATTGCAGATGGAAATAAATGTAGTTACTACATTCACTGTAGGCATTAATTCTTACAGTACATACACTTTTTCAGATTACCTGGGAACATCTACAGCGAAGGAAAAATCTCTCTCAGCTTGAGGAGTGGCGTGTTCTCTGCTTCCTGAGACCCCATCAGCTTTTGCGGAGAGAGGGACTAGGAACCCTGGTTATATTTGTATTTATGGACAACCTGAGGCACTGGTTGTGCGAAACTAGTGTCTGACGGGTGTAGGGGACTTCTACAGCAAGACTGCCAAGCTGTTGGTGCTTAGGGAGCAAACGAATGAAAACAAGTACTATACCCACTGCTTTGCAGACGTTACATGGAAGGATCCTTTAACCCATTGCATCTGGAAAGCTACCTTTAACACTCCCTTTCGTGTCTCTGTGCACCGCCGTGTGGTATAATGGACTTCAGTATGGGGAAGGATGTGGCTGTGCTGCTAAAGAACTGAAACAGGAAGAAAATGTTGTCTGTCTTTCATTATTTCACTTGCTACCTCAGCCCTTAGCCTTATCTATCAGGGCTCTTGTAGCATTTTTCCCTCTTTACATATGAGGTTTTGCCTGTAAAGATAAAACACCTGTAAGCACCTGTTAAACTCTGGCCAGAGCCTGTCTCCTCTGCCAGTGGCTCCTTCTCACCTTTCTCAGAGTAAACTGCACTGGAAAGCAGCCTTGCTTAGACACTGCTGAGTGCCACAGCATGGCTGAGGGAGGAGGCTACCGTTCCCCACTTTCCATCAAAGCAGAAAAGAAACTTCATCTTACCAGTGACTGAGACACATTCAGGCACATCTGATTAAAAGTGTGCTATGGAGAAGGGGCAATGACAAAGACGAAGAGGAGTCCACGCAGAAGGGAGGGAGGAAGGTGGAAACGAAAAACTAGGAGGGAAAGGTACTGATTTTAAACTCTCTTCCCTCTCAAACACCATCACTTCTTTGAGGAGTAACACATAGCCCTTTGGCCACTTTGCACTTGCTGCTTGATCTGAAGGCTGTGTTATAAATTGGGCTTTTAATCAAGTGCCTGCTGAAGGAGCAAATGATAGAAGTGAGAGGCACAGCCTGCTCCCCACCGGCCACGAGCTTTGGCAGGAGCTCACCATGGGGACCTGTGGCCAAGGCACCCTGGTCCTTGAGGAGGGAGAAGCAGGAGGACCCTGACACTGGCACACCAGCTCTCAGGCGCTCCAGCAGTGAAAGAGCCGGGGTGAAGAAAAGGTAAATAACATTATTTCCATCTGTTGCAATATGGAAGCTTGCACCACAGTAAACTAAGCAATCCACTCAATGTAACGGGGCATGCTGATAGAAACCTAACTGCTCTTACTCCAAACATTCACCTGGGTTGCCACAAATCCCGTTTTAGTTTTTGGGCTTTACGTTTCTGCCAAAGTGAAACAGACCATTGTGCAAAAACGTGCAGACTTTTCTGTTGGCAACAATAGTATTTTCACAGACACAGAGCGTATTTAAAAACTGTGGCTCAGCAACAGTGACATCTATCAGTGTTCAACCCTGCAAACATCAGAAGCCCTCTAATCCGAAAGTGCTACCTCTGCAGCTTGGCATATCTCAGCACTAATTGCAATAGTGCAAACTATGAAATAGGTATAAAGAACCAGTATAAACACAGTAATATCATGCTTACCAGTGATTTTTTTAAGAAACAATTAAAACAGCTGGCATCTGCCACACAAAGGCAGATGTGTAAGAGAGGCAGAGAATCTTACTCCTGTCTGTGAGGCCTTTAAAGTTTCCACTAGGATGAAGGGTGCTATAAAAATATTTTTAAGCCCGTAACTAGCAAAAATGACTTCATTATGATCTCATGTGCTGCCAGAGCACCAATTAAATTGACTTGATAATGTTATGATTAGGCTGTACTTTTCATCAGTTACAGAGCTCTTGATTGAAGAAGAGATTTGCAACACTGAAAGAAATGACCTTGTGATATGGATTTTTATCAATGACTTTTTACCTTGCTGGTTTCCAATTACATGACAAATAAATAATAGTACTTGCCGCTTCTATTATACTTCTGAGGATCCCAAAGTACTCTGATGATTAATTAGCTTCACAAGAGCTGTGAGAGTTAGGTACATGTTATCCTGTTCTTATTAGCAATTCAGAATTCAAATGTGATATCTTTGTCCCATTCACATAAATGGCAAAAATCCTCTTGACTTTAGTGGGGGTAGGATTTCACTCAGAGAGTTTAAGCAGTTTGACTAAGGTCACAAAATCTGTCTGTAGCAGAGCTGGGACATCTCTCCTTTCTCACCGCCACTGCAGTTAAAGCCATAAAGTAACTCGGGTAAAATGTACCCAAGGTTTGAATTACACTTGATCCTGTACTTCCATTGTCAAAAAGCCACCTTTAAAAATCATAAGATACCACGACCAACTTCATTTAAAAAAAAAAAAAAGCAAATTCACATAACGCAAAACCATTTGATTCGTGGAGAAGAAAGAGCACATATTCCACAAAGCATCCTATCAAGTTTTTTCAGTCTATAATATAAAAATGTTTAAGAATGCTTGTGGTTTTAGAATTTATATGAATGGATACATTGAGTGAACATGTATTTGTATTAAATATGTTTTGATATTTGTCTCAACATGAATTCATAGAATAAAATCAATGCACAGTACAGCAGTCCATTCAAAGTTTCTCAGCCTATGCTAATACAAATTCAAAATGACATAAGCAATTGCAGCATAATAAAGAATATTTTAGGAAAACATTTGTATTCCTTGATGCTCTAAGCTGTGTACTTCATGGTCATGGTTCTTTCTCAGAGTTAAGTGCTGCTTGGGATACAGTGCAGTGAGCATTCTCCACACTGCACTGCAGAATCTTTTGAAGAGTTGTAGAAAAGCAGGACAGCGCAACAATTTGTTTTTCACTTTTCAGTTATGGAATAGAGTCAAGAAAAACAGGTCTTTCTGGAGTCAGTTCAAAAAATGTGGCAACTAGAGCGGTGACAGCTGAGCCGCATTGCTTGTTGTCCACCAGGCAGGCTGGTTCCCCATCAGAGGAGCAATGGAACCCAGGCTACCTTTTTATTTTTGGAAAGTATATGTCACCTTAGACCAACTAATCCTTTGCCAAAAGAAGCAGCATGAAAAAAATCCTTCATTTGAGGGATTACAGCCAAACACAATGCCTGTTCCTGAGTTTGAGCCAAAAGAATTATGATAGCGACCCGAGCTTGTCGTTTGTCTCTTCTTCCTTCAAAAGATATTCCAAGGATATTGCAGTCAATGTGAAAGAGAGTCGTCATCAATTGTCACATGTGGACAGAGTGGTGGAATGTATTCTTCATCTTGTAGTGTTGGTGGAAGCAGAGGAGACCCCAGCAAGGGAAAAAGCAGCCAGTGCAAGAGGGGCATCTGTATGGAGAATGGGCAGGTGGCACCTGCAGATGTTTGGGGACACTTACAGAAGAAAATGTGACACTTGTGGCAAGAAAAAACAGAGAGAACTGGGATGACCTTCAGTGCTGACTGCATGGTAACCAGTGTCAGAAAAATTCTCCCCTCCAAACACATTATTACAAAGCTAAGGATTGCTAAAACCACTACAAATAGATGCAGTGAATTAGTGCTAACCAGAGCTAGCTAGTCTACATGGTACAACAAGCATCATGCGGGCAGGCTAGCCCAACTGTGACTTGCATTGGGCTCCCCACATTTCTAAAGCTATGACAACATCACAATGAAACCTTTCTTTTAAAATATCTTTACCCTTGCAATGCTTTTTTATTATAATAAATTTACATGATAAGTTTTATATACAATAAAAATATAATATAAATTTTCCTCTATTATAAAACCACGTAATTTCATTTGACTAGGATGTATTTAGTGCTGTAGCAGTGAGAGGGAAAGAAGTTTACAATCAATGTTTAATCTGGCTGCCAGCTCCATAACAGCAAAAAAAATTAAGCAGGTTTTCATGTTATCCACAAGGGCTCTACGCAATGCCAAGCTTGTGTCTTAAATTACTGCTTAGAGACAAAGCAAAGCATAAGCCATTTTACAGTTGTACACAAGTGGCTTTACTGGTTTTGCTCCTTAAATGCTGAATTTCACGTAAACCATGGTGTAACATATAAACTTATTTCAATTTGCATTTTGCAGACAACTCAGAAGTCATGCACTGATGTCCTTAGATCATAGGTAGAAAACTGTTGCTCTTCACGATCCAGGTATTACTGTTTGGCAAAAGGAGTTCTCCGTAGTGCAGCATTCCCCAAATCCATATGCACTGTATTTTGGGGGATTCTGGCACATATCCAGACTGTAACAAGCAATGTCAACTGGTTATGCTGCAAAAGACTACCTGTACACACAGGTAGTCATAATTTTGATAGTGGGATTCAATTATATTCCTGTTAATGGACATAAAAATGAAGACAGTCTCAGAAGACTCTGTGTTGACAATTCATAATTCAGTTTTGAGTAAGTGGAGATACTTGTACCACAGATACAGAAATAAAACAAACAAAAAGTAAACCATGGGATTTTAAAAAGTTTTTATTTGAGTTCACAGAGCTTGGAAAAATCCTGAAGATATGCCTGTAGGAAGACATGTTACTGCCTCCCAGGATATTAGCAATCAGATTTTTCTTCTTCTTCCAAAGACTCCCAGCAAGAAACACTGTCCAACTGAGTTTGGAGAAAACAGATAAAAGATTTGACCTCCAGTCTGTAATAACAGCAGTGGACACTGAACTGGATTATCTGGCTGGCAGGGTGAATTAGCTTGACCACTAAGTGGACGTGATTAAAATCAGGGATGGACAGACTTTCTAGCAGACAATAAGAGGAGAACAACATACATCACTCCTTTTCATGTGTCTTCTGGCATACCATGATTTGCTTTTGGAATAATGTGTTACAAAGCTGGACACAAATAAAACATAATATCTATTTGTCTTCCAAGGCTGCAATTGATGAAGTAAAAACACTTTGTGCATAATTAAATTAAAGACAAAAACGGCAACTTGATTACTTCTTTTGCCAAGGAAAGCTTCTATGCTGCAAAACACAGAAGATACTAAAAGAGAAGCAAGTAATTCACATTTGGCATGTATATCAAACTTTTTCCTTGATAATTCGGCATTGGATTTTCTGTCTCTTCTCCCTTCACCTATACTCTCCTCCTTTATTGAACGCAAACTCAAAGAAGCTTAAAGCAAATATACAAAGTCACTAAGTTCAAGCAGATTTGAAATTAGGTGAAGAAAGTTCACTCAAACTCACAGACTATATTTCTGGCTTCAGCAATTCTGAAAACAAACATAGTCTGTATCCATAGGGGAAGAACATGAAGCAGCCTCTGATAGCAGAAATGTAGATCTAAGTCTTTTCAAATGCAATGGATTTTAATAAACTTTTCTTAAAATGTCCTTTGACTTCCTATTGGCTGCTAGGTGGAATGGGGCAATATAAACCTCGCAAATTATTAGTTCAAATATTTTTTATACTGATATTCTTACAATTATTATTTCATTACTATTGAAGACTTGCAGTCAAGATTATAGTTTAAAAAAATGCTAGGCTCTGTTAGTTTATAGGAAATAATATTTCTGTACTATTTATTTTCTGTTAATTCTTATAGACTGCCACTGCTTCTAATCATCTACACCCCAGTGTGGATATTATATCTCCTTCTTTCCAGTAAAGGATTCCATGTTCTTATTTGATCAAAATACTCTGATTATCTGCTGTTTATTTCTGCCAGAATTTGCAGCATCATCTGCATTTTTAAAGCTTCCAAAAATATGCTAAAATGAGCTTTAAATAAGGATCATACGATGGGTAGTCTTCATTAAAAGAAATATATGCAACTGGTGGTATGCTGCTGACTATTCACGTAGCACCATGAAGGGCAAGAAAATAAGTTGAGGGAGCCAAGAATTTAATAGTAAAGCAAATAATACACACAAATTTATAAAGCTTGCCAGTTCACACAAATCCCAAGAAAATTCGAACAATTAAGATACATAAGGTCAGGCTTCATAATCCATCTAAATACTGACAAGCATTTTGCCTAACTCACATTCAGACACGAAGTAATTTGAAGCTAAATCATTTTACATTACAAAGAATATTAATGAAAGCCTCTTACTTTAAAGATTCTTTCCCTAGAAAAGTGGTCAGTGACGCTAAGCCATGTTGTTATTGCCAGCCTGTGAATACACATAGTGAAACTTCACCATCATTAGTGAAGATCCATTTCCCAAGATATGGAGAACATTATTTTCCCAGTTGTAGCACAAATGGAGGGAGAACAAAGAAAGGTGTGGGAAAGAGACCAGGAAAAGAGAAGTGTATGAACTGAAACAGGAAGCAAAGGGGATGTGTGAATGAAGGATCTGAGGGGGAGAAGGAGGAAAAGGGAAAAAAGAATGCGTACAAGATAGTACCAACAGTCAAAAAAAATATGCATGAAGATAAGAGGGACTGGAAAGAAGAAAGTGAAATCCAGAAATGGTGGCAAATTCTGCTGGTGAAAAAATAGTCTGAGGACTATGGAAGAAGAAACGCCCTTTGGCCTCACACCAGTCCTAAGTGCGACCTGCCCTTAAGCAGAGAATAAAATTTAAAGCTGAGTAATCCAATGATGTTTACAAGACCTGTAGATAGTTTTCTATGGCTATGAACTGGGGTTTTGGAGAAAAAAATAGATTTCATAAGTAAATACATACTTATGTGTAAGCACAAACTTAGTGAACTCCTGGCTCTGGGATTTCAGGTACAAAAATCGGCTATCAAGGGTAAAGGAACTGGAGTTTATTTCAGCCTCACAATTCTTTACTGCCAAAGAGCCAGAACTTAAGTAGTTCACACTGTGAATTTTGCAGCCCAAACCAAGCATGTACAGCATTATTATATAAAATCAATACAGAAATGTCATCTGCAAAATCCCTGCCTGCCCTGCCTACCCCTATACCAGAACGTGTATGTGACAGCAAAACAAACTGCAGATGATTCACGCTGTTCCTACAAGGGGGGATATTTTTATATCAAAAACTTCTCCCTTGCCCTTTTCTTGTCGTCAGTGCAAGCAGCAGAGAGAATTCTTTCTACTTTATTAAACAATTCATTAACAAACAGTTTTGACAAGATTTTAATGATGTTACCCCAGTTGCCTGCAGCCTCACCTCATTTCAGGCCTGGAGGCAGTAATGGAGGAACAAAAATCTTAGGAGTGTCATCATGGTCACCATGACCAGACACACACTGGCTGTAGCAAGCAGGACAGGTAGGAGGAGGGACAAAGGGAGAAATTCTGATGGTCAAAAATTTTATGACAGACAATTCTTGAATTCTTGAGCTTGTTGTTTCTAGATTTCATTTATCATAAATAAGAAAAATAAATGCCAACCCTTAATCATAACATGATTCTAATAACCCTCATTCTTTCCAGCATGAAATACAAGTTAAATATTACAACGTAAAAACTACAAAAAATATTTGAGCTTTCTTTTTTTTTGTTATTTTTTCCCCTAACAATTTATTACAGTAGCCATGCTATTTACAAAGAAACATTTTTTCATCAAAAGGAATTGCAAAGATCCATAAGAATATGTTGTGACTTAGAATAAGATGCATCTATTATTTAGCACCATAAATACATACTGAAACAGAAAGAAAATCATCTCACAGGTAGTAACCATCTTCCCCTCATACTATTCCACTACTTTGCAGTCTTATGCAGCCTGTAGAGTATTAGAGATCCTTGTAAAAACATAACTGACAGTTTCAGATTTTTTTTATAGTTTTGTAAAATAAATCTCCAGTGGATTTATCTCATAAAGCTAAATCAAAGTTGATCTTTTTAGCAAACAACACTCATAATAAAGATGATAATGGGTTTATCCCCTTCCATATGTTCTTACCCGTTCGTTTGTTTTTGTTGTGCTTTGAATTTCACTTTTGATGGTTTTATTGAAGTATCACGAAAATACATACATACGTAAGAATTTGCAGGGAAAACATCATAACACAACATGTATCGAGTACCATACTGAAACCTAAGCACAACTACTGGTAGAAAAATAATTATTTTTGAAAAACATGAAGATTGCAGAGGAATGTAATCGATGGAAGAGAAGTCACCGTACTGGAGGAAATGGTATGTAAAAAGGGGTGTTCCCCTTATGTGCACTAGCTGGGAAATCCCATCCTTCTTTTCAGGCCAAAGAACCTCCACTAAAAGGATTCAGTCCTTGCTTTAAAGTGTTGTCCTGATCTTTGTCCCATGGGGGCTCACAGGAGCTCCACCACAAAGATGCTCACCCACCGGGTGATCTGGAGAGAATGGCCACGTCCTTGAAGATATTTCGATGCTGTATGCTGCTGACACGTCTAAATAGCAGGCTGTGCTCTTCTTTATGTTACTTCGAAATTTCATCACACTTTAACATCTGATGTTTCTATGCTCTCCAGCTGACAACCCCATATAGAGGAATCTGAAGTAATCCAGCACGGTGATATACAAGCCTTGTAGCAAAGTCCATGCCTGGCAGGAAAGGGTGCAGCACTCAGCATATCCTACAGTGGCAGAAAGCTTTCATTCTGTTTATTTATCTAGGATTAGGAAACTCACTTTAGACAGTCACAGACAAATGTCCTCTTTAGAGAATCTCTAATCATTCCTTCAGTTTCTGGAAATATTTTCCTTCCTCACCGGCATCACTTCCCTCGTGCCCAGGAGGAGTCTAACAGACTGTTTTTCCATCGAGTGATGCCCTTCAGACACAGGGGCATGTTGTTGATGCCATTCTCTCTCTTCCTGACAGAAGGAAGCAGAGTTGAGTGTGTCTGTACACTGATTCTATAACTTCTCATAAAGCCATTTAAAGTTCCAGCACATATACCAAATGCAAGAGGGAACAAAGCTCAGTTTCAAATGTCAGAGTCCTTTGTGGAGAGTAACAAACAGCTGTACTGCTGGAAAAGGACAGGTCTGCAGAGCTAAACACATCAGTACCTCAGTTCAAGTGCTGGTATTGAGGCTATTCCCAGTGTAAAATCCTAGACGACAATTTGGACACAGTCGTCAGAAATGCTGGAATATCCTAAAGATTCTTAAGTTGTTTATTGATTTCCTTCTAATCAAGACTTTCATTTGGGTGGTATAAAGAAATATGTGATATTCTTTAAATACAAAGACTCCATTTACATGCATACTGTATTGTTTTTTTCTTTCTTTATGATTAAGTGGTTACTAAATTCTAAGGATTTTTTTTAAATTGTTATTATCTAACAAGATGATCATCCTATAGTAAATAGAGACAGTAGTTGACTGTTCAGGTTTCAGACCTGATCTTGACACTGAGATGACAAATTCTGAAAATCTGGATATCATAGGTCAGACTGTTACCTGCAGCATCTCATTCTAAACATGAAGCAGGCAAAACCTTTCTGCTTACTAGAACTTCCTACAAACCAAATAAGGTAAGGAAACAGGCCTTTATATATGGATATTTACATAATTTTGCAGATGCCATGAGTCCTCCTTGATAAAATACAGCCATTAAAGGATAAGCAATTTGGGAAGATACCCTAAATCCGGGTAGTCAAATATAACTTAACTGTTAATTTAGAAATACAGATTTCTCCTTCGTTAAGGAATAGTTTTGAATTATGACCTGTAATTGTTTCAGGATCCGAACTCCTTTTCTTGCACGTATGTGTGGGGACAGAGGAACTTTTGAGGTTAGGGAATTAGCCACTGCAAATATTAATTAAATTACATCAGTAGAATTACACTATATCTGTTATTAGTCAATAAAACAATATATTCCTCATTAGAATTAAGCTGTATAATTAACTTTTTTATTCTTAATACTGTGGTAAAAACAGGCTTGACAAGATGGAGCATAAAATGTATTTTACAAACAATCCATTCTCTAATTGGATTGTTCTGAAAATATAATCCTTTCCCTCTGGTTTAAAATTAGTATTTGGAATCACAAGTCTTCGGAAATATAAAAATGCAGAAGTCTAAGCCTGAGCAGAGTGTTTTTAGTTCTGTTCCTCTTTTTCCCCTCACTCTTCTGCACCTAAGAGTATTTTCTTTGAGACAGAAAGAGGGATGCAGGCTGAATGCTGAATGCAATCTTGCAAATGTTTTCTGGTTTTGCTCCCTCACATTTCCCTTTTCAGAATCCTAATGTAACACTTCCCTGCGCTATCACATGCTCAAGCCCCGGCTCCTGCACTCTTGTATTTGGCCAGCAATTAAGAAGTTCTGTGCATGAGAAATCCTCCTCCTCACAGAATTCTTAGTCCTCGTTCCCTAATGTTAGCCGAGAAAAACGGTATATCTTTATACACACAGTGCCACCGCCAAGAAATCAATTCTGTGTGTTTTCCTCCCTTTTACACTTTTAAAGGACCGTGATCATTTTTCTGCCTCTGTTTCTTTTACACATCCTTTCTCAGCTTTAAAGCACTTAAAGCGGCGTCTGAGCCCTTCTCCTCTCCCCTGAAAAAAAAAAGCAAAAGAAAACAGGTAGAATTCCTCTGTTACTATTAACACCTAAAAATATGATCATGAAACAAAAGCTTTGCTCCTCTGTCCAATTTGATGTCTTTTTCACGCTGCCTCAGTGATGGCCAAATAATTGGTTGTTCACTTGTGTCCTTGTCTCCCCCGACAGTTCCACAGATGCCCTGAACAATGCTCCAAAGACTGCTTTCAGTAGGGGCAAATCCTCATTAATCATTCCTGGCTGACAGCACAAGGGAACACCTGCATCTGGTGCAGGGACCAAGCGGTGGCTTCTGGGAGCCCGCATTAAAAAGCCCGACCAATTCAAGTTGTGGGAGTAGGCTTCTAACAGCCATGTGAAAAATCTGTCTCTCGCTGGATTTTCCTTTCATTAAATATCTAAAATTAGACCTGTGGCTCGTGTTGAGATTAAAACACCAATGTATTCTAAGCAAATCAGGAAATGAACAGTGCTGTATGTTATGATAAATGGCTGCTAAATTCTTTATGTCTAGATCAAGCAATGTTAGCATTAAATACTGATGAACTGTCACATAATTTTTATTTAGAAATGACTGCACTTTGAGCTTCATGTCCTGTGGTGCTCATAAATATTTTTCCCTGCTATATTTCACAAATAGACTACACTGACTGTACAGATATTTTTACCATGTAGCCCCAAGTCCATGCTGGTTATAAACTGTTTTTCTGCGCAAGCATACCAGCCTTTCCGTGCAAAGTGTTATCAGAAAATGTTCGCAGTGCAAAAAGGTACCCTAGCCATCCCAGTGCTATAAAGCTGTGTTCCAGCTTCCTGCGATAACACTGTCTTAACAGAATAGGTTGTCAGGTTTTTTTAAAATTGTTTTCATTGCTTTTAGAGTACAGGGGGGGATAAGGAAAATGGGAAAGGAGTGAGGAGAGCAAAAAGAAGTTGCTTTTTTAAAATTTTTTTTTTTCATTAAAAGGAGTCAGATATACTTACCTAAACATGTAGGGCCATTAAAATCTATGTTAGGATTCCAACTGCTTTCAATGGGCTTTGGGTCAGGCCCTTAGGCCCCGCATCTGGTCTGTGATTAAATAAGCACAGGTCTTCTCACATATAAACTGGAGAGAACCACCATGGGCTGGGGATTACAAACTACTAACAATGTATTTTTTTGCACATATGACTGAGCACAATCGGGCTTTTGAGTCTGTCCGTAAAACATGTTCACATCTCAAACAAGAAAGCACTCGGCTGATACAAAAAGTCTCTTTCAAAAGGCAGTCAGTTATCACCTGCACACCACGGTGAAGATTTTAGCAGAGGTCAGAAAGGGGGAGCAAAGGAAAAAAGTTAGGCAGGGATAAAAAACCTACAGAACTCTGAGTATTAAAACACCACTAGTGCTGAGATACTCTATACAGTGTAAGAGCATAAAACACATCTAGGATGTTAATTACAGATTTAATTTGAAATATATTTTCCTGCAAGTCGATACTGATGGAAATGTTTCAGAAAAAAATGACTGAAACAGAAATTTGAAGTGGTTTTTTTTACCTTGAATGAGAAGGAAAAGTTTGCACCTTCATTTGCAAAGTAAAATCATGTCCTGTACAAGCAAGAGTAAAGCTTGCATGCAGCAGATTTACAAAAAATACCCAACCACTGATGAGCAAGAAAAAAGATATGAACTGCCACATTTAGGAAACCAAGAGTTAAACATGCATGCGTATATAGCTTACATGTATTTTCATAATTTATCTTAATATGTTTAATGCTGGTTTTTTACAACTATTGAACAAAACTTTGTTTATATTTCGCAGTTCATTGTCAGTTAGAAATAGTGACATTTGACAGGGAAATACTTTCTTTGCACAGAATGCAGTAGCATCATCTGCACAATATGAGAAAAGATGCCATCTAAATGCTACAAGTTCAAGAGATAAATAAGAGCAGCTAGAACAATACAGACACCTATTTGGCCTATTGTCTGAAAGATACCAACACATAAAGTCTTGCTCTTTTCACTATTACTTTCTCCTGTGCTTTCATATAAAAAAACTATAGCACCTGTTCTTCAGAATTTCATCCAGGTGTGGAGGAATTTTTGGTTATAACAGACCAGTTTATTTTCAGAATAATATTTCCACAAGCTCTATAAAAAGATCTTTAAAGTCCTTGTTAGGACCTTAGGCAAATATGTACAGAAGTCAGGTAAATAAGTGACTGTGCAGATGTGATGTAATTACGTGCACATCTGTTTGTGAGGATGGTAAATATGCTGACACATACAGTGGGCAGAGGTATACCTCCTTAGTAATACACCTCAGCTAGAGATGAGAACTACTGAATGTGGGAAGTTCCCTTCCAATTTTTTTTAACTGCGATGCTTAGCAAATTGTCACACATGCAGGAGGCCAGAATGCAAATTCTAGCTGCCCTCAGGCGAGTTTCATTAGACTTCCTGAAATCTTTTTAAATTTGCTGTGTAAATAATTTCACATGTAACTTGACAATATCTCCTGTTCAAAAGCGACATGTTTCATGTATAGTTCAAACATACTGGGAGGGGAGTTCTTCAAAGAGACATTGTTAAGGTAAAAAAACGTGGAAAACATTATCTTCGTTGTTACTAGCAGCTCTGCTTATTGTATCATATTAAAGTTTTCAAATAACTTTGAAAATCTTTTATCGCAGATCTCACTCATTTCTCTCAGGCTGGACAGAGAGGAGATTAGCAAGTATCGCTGGCTGCTCTCACTCTCATTAACTTAAAACTCAGAGGGATCAGCACAAAAGTTTGCACAAAATTAAAAATGAAACCCAAATTTAAGAATTTAAAAATTAAAAAACACAAACCACTTTCGCCCCAATTTTTAAAACTCATTTCTTTAGATAATTTCAATTCATAACCATCTTGAAAATCTTGTTAGAGAGAGATTTCCACTGAAATCTCATGACTCAGCTCTATGGGCATTCAGGGAATGTGCACAGCAAGCCAACCACACGTTCTCCCACTTCTTTTAAAATTTGGAACCAGTCGGCTCTCAGAGGCAAACTAAAACTTTACCTATACGATTTTTCATGTCAAATGTTACACCAGATCCAATACTGAGGAAGAAGCGGACTCATTCCAATAGGAATTAGGACAGAAAGCCAAAAGCCAAAACCCAATCCTTAATAGTGTCCTGTCTTCTGCCCAGCCTTCCTCTGCCAGCCCTGGAGAAATGCTCTTGACCCAGTCTAAACTGTGTGCATAGATCATACACCGCGAGGGGTAAAATGTCAGGGGAATCACGTAGGTAATCTTCATATTAGAAATGTAGCACCCAAAATCAGTCTATACAGTTTTTTAGTAGCTATCTTTATTTTAGTAGTTACAGGCAGAGGATTGTATACGTAATAGATTAAATATGTAACCACCTCCCAAGTAAAGGTGGTTTTCAAAGACTGCATCTTGCTTTTCCACTTCATTTTTATTCCCTAGCCTCTGCAACAGTCATCTGGAAACCAATTTATTTGGGGTAGGGGTGAAAGGAATGAGGGGCTGCTCAGCTTAAATAATATTAGAGCAATTAGTGTGTCAGAGAAGTTGTTCTTGCTTTCCCCCCCTATATTCCTTTCCCGTAATCCCTAAAGTATAAGGAATAATTAACTGAAATCCAATTAATGTTGATTTAGAACACCTGTTTCCAAAATCCTTTGAATAACTTTTTCTTTTTTTTTTTTCTTTGCTCTCTGTTTGAAGATAAAATACATATCCCTATTCAGTTGCTCTTAGGAGCCCAGAGATTTGCATTTCTAGACATGAAGAGAACCTGTTGTAAGAGAGCTGCGAAGACTTAAAAGACCAAAAGAGCCTGATTGTGTATTACAGCAGCAGTAACTTCTTTAACTCTTCCTTTTCCAAACTTCATTCCTTCAGAAAACCAAAATTATCAACACCCCTCCATACCCCCAGATTTTGTCATGATACTTTCTGCTTTAGAAATTTGCTACACTGATGAAGCAAAGCAACCATTTCTGGCAGAACACGCTTACCACAGCCACCCTGTCAGGATAGGCACTAAAGACAGAGCATCTCTGAGCAATAAACACCCACTACCCATGAAAAGGGATTTGCCAATGCTGTTCACTGCAGGGCTGAGCATCTCACATCCCCATCAGCTAGCTGTCCTGACCTACTGTCATGCAAGTGCGCTTGAGGATGTGGTCTCCTTTCCTTCACCAACTACTCCTATGCAAAATGAAACAGGACCTGGGTCAAAGAACAACCGATTTCCAAAGTACATAACTGTTCACCAGTGCCATGGAGAGTTTTAACAGGATTTGTGTTTATATATCGATTAGACACCTCTAAAAATCCTCACTCTGACAGTTTAGACACAGTGAAGACAACGGTTTAGTGAGACACTATCATAGACATGTTTTGAGACTAGATGTAGTAATTAACTCTCAGCTGTGATTGTAGAAGTGTAACCTATTAAACACGTTTTGGAATCAAAATATTTTTACAGTTTAGGCATGGTATCATGTTCCTATGATGTTCAACTGAATGGAAGAACCCTTTCTAGTCAGTATTTAGAATTTTTTTTGCAATATAGCTGTCTCTGAAATTATTTTAATTTGCAGAAAGCAGAGCAATGTAAGTGAGGACCTCTTACCCCTCTTTATCCTTGAAAGTGTTAGATTTCTTAGCTGAAAAATAAGACATGAGCAAATATTATTCAATCTTCATTTCTTATGTACTAAGCAATTTCTTATGAATCATGTAATGCATTCAAGGGATCAACTTGTGTGGATACTGATTAATTGTATCAGAGGGGCTGTCTCATTATATATCTTGAGCCTTTTTCATTAGAGCAAATCCGCAAACAAACCTTGAGTGTTTAGATTATTTTGCACCTTGCTGTATGTCTAGCCACAGATACACAATATACCTACTATTTTTAACAGGATTATAGAAAACATGAAAGGGTATTTCCTTAATATTGACAGTTGAGGGGGAAAAAAATTTTTAATACAGAATCTGAAAGAATTGGCACAAAGAAACCTTTTGCCCCTTTAAAGATCAGCTGCATATTAAACATCTACATTTTTGAAGCACCTTTAAAAAATTACCCTTAGCATTAGCATTACAGTATTTTATGAGAAGCCCATGAAATTCAGAAATAGTTACAAAAGAAGGAAAGAATGGATAAGAAACAAATAGCATTATGGAGAACTAAGTAAAAAATTACTCTTGAATTATACAAGCTGTTATAGGCAGCAGCCAGGGGTGGGAGGGGAAAGGTTACATAGTTCAAAGATTACCAGTTTGTTTCGTAAAAAAACATTTGTGTCTTCACACAGCTTTTTAGCATCCCCAGTGGTAACTTAAGTTTACTATGAATTGAATGAAAATATTGCATGCAGTGGAAAAAGGTTTCCTACTGTATATATTTATTTCTACTATCTCTATTATCCTTTTCTGTTTTGCTGGTTCTTTTGCATTACGTGATTGCTACGTAGTTTTTAGGGTGCTCTGCCTTCTGATGTTAAAAACATACAGACCTCTGTCAATACTGGAGAGAGATTCTGGACAGGGACATATGAAAACGGATTCCATGCCTTTATCTTCACACATGAGCAGGACTAGTGCAAGATTCCATGTATACAAAATACAGACTTCACAGACCCCAAAAAGGCCACCACATCCATTGGTGAACTGCACACACACACAGGACTGACAGATCTAGGCTGAACATGTTGAAAAGAGCCTACAAGCTGATGTGCAACTGCTTGAAAGCCACCGCACCAATGCTCATTTTAGGTGCAGAATTAGAGGCACATCACAGATTTCTAGAAGATCATATATTGGTGAAAGACTTCAACTTGTACCACTAAAAAACATCCTCTTATAAATACGAACTGCAAATGGTGACACTCCACAGAATGAAACAAAGAAGGGAATAGTCCAATACCAAGAATATTTGAAAAAAACCAATAAGGGGTCTATCATTTAAAAACATTACTCAAATATGAGTATGTTTGAGGCTTAAAATGTATACAGCCAAGAGTTAGGCACAGGATTTTTGATGAGAAGGCTTTCAAACTGGTTTTCATTCTCTGTTTCCCACAGGAGTGCAACTCTTCCAAGTGAAAAGAAGAAAAAGATCTGCCTGGTCTTTCCTATACCAGAGACTGAAGAATTTGAGACACACATGTTTTCCTCATGCAAACAAGCCTGCGCTTACAAGGCTGCGAAGGAAAACCTTATTGTTCTACAAGTTGCAACCAAACTCCCATTTTCATGGCTGCATGGTACAATGGGTTAGAACTTTTCACCTTTGGAGATGCCTGTAGGTATGTATGCTTATCATTAAAGCTTGAGGAAAAGGTGTTTTTCAGCTGTGACTTATCACAGGCATGGGGCATAGGAACAGAGAGGCAGGCAAAGCGGGGACTTTTACTCACCTCTGCATGATCACCTTTACAGTGCTGCTGTTCTCATAGCCTTTGCATATCTACTCCCTTTTCAGAAAGGCTTGCAATGCTCCAGAGCATGGAGATTACACCACACAAAGGAAAGGACCATCACTATGTTTGCATGGAATATTAAAGATACACTGTGCCAATGAATGATCTAAAACTGAAATATTTTATGAAAGCTTTCCAGCCACTGAAATGCACCAGGCAGCACAAGATATGTCTAATAATCAGGGTGCCAATAGATTAGAGAGTTAATTAGAGAAGGAGATACTCACAGTAAGAGCCTGGATAATCAGGATTCTATTGTTTTCAATATTGACAACAAAGGAGGGAAAGTTAATGGTAACGCAGTCACTTTTATTTAGTGTTCTTCTTAAATGTTACTATTTCAGTGCCTGCTATCCAAATAAAAAATTCTGTGTGAATTCAGTCCCAGTTCAGCATCTGCAGGTGCAAAACCCAAATAAATTACTGGGGAAGGGGCAGATGCTGACAGGATTGCAGTCTAGACTCCTCACTCCAAATCCATTTAGTGCTATTAACCATGACTGGGTGTAATAGCTCTGTGTACATTAGCACCAGGATAATTTTCCCTATTTTGCTAAATATCAAATGTGTGTATTCATACATACTATATAAAGGAAACATCAGAGACAACAAAACAAAAAGGCTAACATGCCTCTTTGCAGTATAGTCTATATTTGAAGATGTTGATAAAGAAAAAAATATCAAAGTAGGCAGGATGTCTCAAAAAAAAGCAATATTATTCCTGGAGTAAACAGTGGCACCAGATAAAGTATTTCCTTTTAATAGTAACAGATTTTACACACAAAGAGTACGTGATTCAAAAAAAAACCTGAAGAAACGTACACTTCCACTGCATGCAAACAGCAACAGAAACCTAGCTCAATCAAAAGATAATCTTGTTTAAGTGAATACATTTGATGTGTAACAACCCATATTTTATTAAGTTGCCCAACACTTTTGAACCCCGATAAGGAAATGGACCTATTCTGGGGGCAACACGGATATCTGCTGCAGAGATTATTCCTGCTCTATACATCTACCCTTGTTAAGAAGCAATGAAGAAAGGTGATACATAAACATAGGGAGGAAACAGAAGCAACACTGAAAGTGATATTGAACTAGAGAGCCCTCCTTTGTTAAAAGAAATAAAGAACAAGATTATCTGGAAAGAAGAGAAACTAGCACCAAAGCGTAGGGAGAGCGGGGAGGTGCAAGGGAGGGACAGGCAGAGAACAGTCAGGGTGTGTGGTGGCTGGGAGAGTCAGGTTGCACTTAGAGGAGGCAAAGAGATCTGAGGGTAAAAAGCCAATTAATGGATTAAAGGGTAAGTATCCAAGTTCTGAAACAGAGGGGTGATAATATAGGCAGCTAGGGAGAGGATTAGAATAAAGAAGTGATAACAGTATTCAGCTGAGAGGGAAGGCTGTCAAGAACTGAATGGGAAAAGAAGGTAAGACAATGAAAACAAAAACCTGTCATTTAATCAAGGGCTGATTGGATGGTGAGAGCCCAGACACCAAAAAAAAAAGGGGGGAGGGGGAAGAATAAAAGAAAAAAACCCACAGTTTCATTTCAGCTCCAAGTGTCCTAAAATCATTGTTGGAGGGCAGAGACAGATGGAAGATTTGGCTATGACTGTATGAAATCAAGTGGGTAACAATGAGTTTGGAGCAATTACCATGTTCAGTTCCTCAGCGCTGTGCCTCTGAACTGTTTGCCACCAGGCGCTTGCTTGTCCCAAGTGTACAGAGCCGAGGATTTGCAACAAAAGATACAGTGCCTATTGACAGAGCTGTGTGAGGAAGCATGGGCTATGCACCTCTTTCCCGCGGTTTCACAGTAGCAAAGTATGAAATACTACTGTCTAAAGAATTCACAGTTTCCCAGGTATGCATTATCTTACTGTGCAGTCCTAGCTTCCACACCTTCTCTAACATTATCCAAAGCGTACTTTGAACTTAGCCCTTTTCCATTAAAATGTCACAGAGGATTACTAGGGAGACTTGGGTGGGGACCGATTTGTTTGGGCTTTTTTTCTATCAGTCCTCTTCTGCTTACTTTTCACTGTTTACTGTCTTGACAATATCTTGTTCTCTTCTTCTGTGTAATTTATTAATATTGTCCTCTATTCTAGATCTTAAATATACTAAATCTATACCATAGAGATAACTTATAGCTGCCATGCCATATTTCTTCCAAAGGAAAGTTTAAGAGGACTTCAGAGTTGTACAAATTTAGCAATACTTTTAAGTGACAGCAGGATGGTTTTATCACAATCTGAATGAGACAAAAGTTAAAATATTTTTACCAGAAGCATATTTAAGCAATTATGGCAGAGTAGATCAGCAAATTTTAACTGAATCCATTTTTTAAAGAAAAAAAATTCAATAAACAGAAGTGCTCCCCTTGGCTTTGAAATTTTAGATTCTTATAATGCTTCAACCAGTCTTAAAATCCATCTTTTCATGTATCCCATACTTTTCTCAGTGAACGGGGAAACGTTTTTTTACCAGCATGAATCATATAACTGACCACAGAATGATGAAAAACGGTGAACAACCATCAAGGCTTGATTCTGCCTTAAGATACTGACATCTATCTTCTACTGATGTCAGTGACCCAAGGTCAAAACTAAGCCATAATTGTCAGGCAAAAAATATCTAATGGTAAAAGCAGAGGACTGGAAGTTGGAAATGGCTGCGGATTAACACTGCCTTCTTCCACTGCTCTGTACATCAGCAGGTGCCTCAGTCTCAGGGTATAAAATGACCTTTATGGTTTTTGGGGTTTTTTTTTCAGAAAAGATACGATTCTTTCACCCAGGACAGCTAAGCTGGGAGCAGGCCAAGAATTTACATGGAAGTGGGACAGAGGCAGAATCAGTTGTCAAAACTGGGATGCCCATATCCCAAGCAAACCACCTGAAAACTGGGCTGTAGATCAGCTAGTGTTTCACCACGCCCGTTGGACTGCTCCATTCGTACAAATCATCTTGAGAAGCAGTTTGACACACGCCAGTGGATTTTCCACCAAAGTAGACGAGAACCATGGAGCAATTCATTAACACAGTGCTATGTTGAAGGGAGGAAGGGAAAGAAGTGGAGGCACGGGAATGAAGAGGGAAAGAGGGAGGTAAAGGACAGGGACAAACAGTTAGGAGGGTAGTATGCCCACAGACATGCCACAAAAAATCTGATTACATCCTGCTATTTTTTAAGCCAGAGAAAGACTGACACAAAATTCAGTATAACTTTTGTCAAACAAATGCACTGAGTGCTTTGATTCTCAGGATGACAACACAGTAACCAAAAGACCACAACTATATTTCTGTGCCTAACAAGTTCAATCATTATCTATTAGAATTTATGGAGACAAAACTATTTTTTCCTTCTTAAAATGTCTTGCATTTTATATCAGTACTGTCTGACCAGTCTTCGTTGTCACTGGAAGCGTAAACTGGTAGACAACATCGCAGATCCTTTTCTGTACTTGACCTCTTCCAGACACAGGGTACTTCTCTTTTATTATACATTACTGGTATTCATCTTCTTTTCCGTGAGGCCAAAAATTCCAGTTCACGCCTTCGTAGTCTCTCACCTTGATGCTGTCTCCCCTTCCCCTTCAGCATTCTTCCCTCACTGGGCTTCAGTTCCTTTCCTGCCTGTTGATCCTACCACGGCACCGTGGTAATACTCTGAATTGAGCAGTATTGCCTATTCCTCTCACAGTCTGAAGAACTACAAGCGATACTGGGTTTTGAATGCTCGCATAATTCAGAGTGTGTGTTTGCTAAGATACTGAATTTGATTCATAGATTCCTGTATTTAAAAACATTTTAAAAACCATACACACACACACGCCCTGCCACACATACCCTTCACTAACCAGAAACTGTCACAAGAATGGATGAGATAAATTTTCTGAGAAACAAAGGTTGAGTCTCTGCCTGGATCCTTGCATAGCATGTAGCCCTTTTAGTAAAGAGCAAATATCCTTCCCTCCACCCCACACACAGCTTGGAAAAGTTACAAGATTCTGAACAATTCCTGCATAATCTGTTCTACTTCCTCAAGCGTGAAGTTACTGCTGCTAATATCTTTTTTAAGAATCCTGTCCAAGTGTGACCTTGTGAAGAGCCTGCTGAAGTTCTGGGCTTAGTATCAGTCAACATTTGGGCATGGAAAAATCTCATAGAAAAATCTTACTAAATTAAAATGGTTAGATACATCATTTTTATGAGTTTTACCTAAATCCCAGGGTATACGGTAAAATATTTTTTCCCAGTTTGGGGCAATACTTTTTCCCCAGTTTGGAATCTGCTCTGTGGTTGTATTAAACTGGCTTGCTGGAAAACTTCAGTGCTAAAGAGGCCCTAAAAAAGCTTAACTGAAATTTTCTTTAGAGTAAAATGTGTTAACATTCATAAAATGGGGTGATTTTATGTCCCATATTTGGAATAATTTGTAAGAAACTTAATTTAAATGCAGAGAATAATCAGAGATTTAATCAGAGATTATTTTCTCCTTTAAAGTAGGAAACAGAGTTTTTTTTCATTCTTAAAGGGATCTGAAAGATCTAAAATTGTTTAAAAAACTACCTAAAACACAGGGAAAACCGTGTTAAACTATTATTATTTACTATATCTCTATAAAATTTGATTATAAAAACATTTAACTTTAGTTCAATATATTATGATTTTGATAATACATATGGGGAAAAAAGCAACAAGACATTCCTCTGGATATCTTTCTTGGCAATATCACTTTCCAAAAAAAAACAGTGAAACCCACAGATTTTATAATTTTATAAAATGGAAGTTTCTGTTACCAAAAAAAAGATAAATTATTTGATGTTAAAGTGACATGTTTGGGACATGCCAGGTGTGACTCAACTGAGGCAAGCTCAGCTCAGAGTCTGTTTAGTGACTGTATGATATGAAAAGCAAAATGAGAATGGATGATCAGAACTGAAGTTCTGAACTCAAATGCCAAAAATTATCCCAAAAAACTTAAGCTTGTGAATAGTATTAAATGTAAGATGCTTGCTAGAACCCTTATACAGTCAATAGCACTTCCCCAAAGCAATATTATCTGGGGTTAGGCAAATGGGTTGAATCATCCTCTCTCAACAACTACTTCACCCTAAATTTAAAAAATTTTAAGGCCTAAAATTATAGAATACGAGTGCCTTCCAACCAGTTACAGGGAAGGGCCTCGCATTGTCTGATGCTAACACCAGAAGCCAAAATTATCCGAATGCCTCCTGACTCATCATTGGCAGATGAATTATAGGTGTTTTAGGAAGGTAAAATGCCATAGGACATTCCAGGAGACCACAATAAGCTTTTGGAACTGATAAATCTGGAACTGAGTTTGTTGTGGAAAATCATCTTGAGAAGATCACTGAAAAACCTCATAAGAGAAAGTTTATACAAAACTTAATACAGCAGGCTCTTGTCTTGATGGAACTTTAATCACTACCGCTTAAAGACTGAAATCATGTTCTGGAGCCATCTTTTTCTCTCCATTGCCTCAAAGGCATCTTGGTTGACTAGGCTTCTAACTTACACATCACAGTGAAGTTTATGTAGTTGGGATCTTCAGTTCCTAAGAACTCAGTATAGTTACATTGTGAAATATCTACCTAAGAGGCCTGAAAGTACCTGAGTCATAGTTGGGATTATCTCCCTGCCTCCCCCCTCCATGTTTAAGAAGGAAACCTCTACACTACACAAGGATCACAAATTTTGAAAATGGAATATAGAATAAAATATAGCCAGCTACCAAGGGTAGCTAATGTAGTCTTAAATCCACAGCTATCTTTGTTAAGATACCTGACTTTTCTGGAGAAAAAAAGAGAGCAGTTCTCTCTCATCCAGACTAGTGAAGGAACTGGCAGAGTGCCACAGCAAATTACTGATGAAATTGGAGAAGATGGGAATTAGAAACAAAGCTGTACAGGGGGAAAGGAACTAGTTATACAAGACAGAAACAGGTTATAGTTACAGATTTATCCCTTGTCTGTGAGGCTACTGCTAAAATTTTTCATGGCTCCCTCTTGAGTCCCATCTTGTTTAATCAGAAAAAAATCAGAACTGCTTGATGAAATATGCAGATGACACTGTTGGGAGGTATTTTTCAATACAAAGATTTATAATATCATGCAAGAAAAAACAGAAGATCTCTAGGATTAGAATAATGGAAATGGGGTGACATTTCACTGTTCAGAGCGCAAGGTCAATCACTAACAGATTAATAAGAAATTTTGCATTAAATTTTAAGCTCATCAGATGTTAACAACATAGGAAGAAAAACACATTGTCATCTTTTGAACAATTAATTTAACAATGAGAAGCAGTACAACATGTCTATGAAAGAACAAAAAAACCAACAAACCAACAAACCAAACACTACGCCATATCCAGAAGGCACTGGTGAGTTAACTGGATTGTGTTCTTGAATAGAGCATTTGGTTCTAGTCATGTATATTTAAGCAAGATGGGTCTGAAATAACAGCGTTGCTGAGAACAGCTACTAGATTGATCATGATAGTACGGATCTTATGAAAGAAAACTACTAGACTCACTTTTTTTTTTCAGTAGCACAATACAGTCTGAAGGGCATTAACTGGTCTCATTAGGAAGGAAAATACCTGAAAAGACAAAGCAGCACCTAAGATGAAGGTAACAAGAGGAAAGGAAAATACACTGGCCATGAATAAGGTCAAGTGGGAAACTGTGGAAAAAAATCTCACATGGATTGAAATTCTGACAGCAGTTTCCAAATAAGACCAGTCTTTTTAAAGTCATAGAAAAGATTAAACATTCCAGTTGTTTCTAACAGCAGAAGAATGGATTATGATTTTGAAGTCCCTTTGGTTAGAAGCCTTCCGAAAGCAGAGTAAGCCTAAAACCTAACAGCTTACCATTTACGCAAATACTGTTTAGACAGCTTATTGAACAGTAAGGAGTATTTCACAACACTTCTTGTCTGTATGCACATGTGGCTGCAAGTACATATACCTAATTTTTAAGTCTGAGCATTATCATATAAGCACACCTGCTCTCCACTCCTGAGTACATGAGAAATAAAGGAGTAGGATATATCACTGTTTCTTTCAGTTAAAATGAAGTGGGCAAGGGGAGTTTTTGATGCATCGTGGGGCAGCACATCTCAAAGAATATCCAGTTATTGTTAAGCATAATTACCTTTTTCTGCAAAGCATTGTTAGTCCTACTGTTGTATTGCAGCATCTTGTAATTCCCACAGATCATCAGAGGAAGACTCAGAGACAAAATAAAAAATAGAAATGGGCAAATGTCTAAACTAAAGGTAACAGGCAGAAGTCCATACAACAACTCTACAGACAACAAAATAAGAACTTTCCTTAAAGATGCTGTTCAGATAATCTTGCAGAGCTTCACCAAACCACAGCAGGTGTTTTCATGTTGGCTCTGACAACTACAGACCCTAGTACAAAAAGTTATCTAATAACTGTGTCGGAGTAGAGACCCAGAAATAGATTGGTCCTGGAAGGCAACATTTCTCAAGGTCTTTTGCATTTCCCCCCCCGCCCTCCGGACTGCAGGAAGAACACTGAATCACCCATTATTGCAGAAAATCACTTCAAGAATATCGTTCTGAATTTCCCACTCATGATCCAGTTGGCAGAAATGGTTTAAGCCATCCACCTGTGGGGATCTTCTAGAAGACCAAACATTGATCAGCTAATTTGGTGCCACTTAAACCATTCCTGCAGACTCACTGTCATAAAACATTTTTCCTCCCAAAAAATGGAGAAGTCTCTCTGCCCCCCAAATTCAAAAGAGAAGCCACCACCTGCTGCAGTAGATACTTATGACAGAGTGTAACATTCCCTTGACTAACATGGTGAGAAGTCAGCAATTACAAAACTTCAGGGCACGCAATATCCAACATATGAGACAACGTCTCATTTGCCTTGTTAAATAAATAACCTGCAAACTTGGACAGAGAGGTCTGAGTCAGTAAAGATGGAGTCACAGCTTCTGGCACTCCTTCAAAGGTACTGATTAGAAGGCACCAAACGGAAGCTAGAGCTGCAGCATTTCATTTGCACTGAAGTTGTCAATGACTGTACTTAATTTCTGTGTAGGCATTTAAGAGTAGGAGCATGAATAGAATCTAACAAGCCAAAAAGAACCCTGAAGTCTTGGATCAAGATTTGGAGAGACCTGCTGAGTTTTATTCTGCAAAGAGCAATTGAAGATGTCAAATGATAAGTGTCTTTAGGAGACCGGCTGCTTTGTGACCTGGATGTATATAAATAAGCATCTTGCCTGAAGTGCCAGATCAAAATATGAAGGAGGAAAAGCAGCAGTCTGTGCTACTCTTCTTGTTACCAATCAAAGGAAAATTGCAATTTGTATGAGCTCTAATACCTTGTTTGCCAGCAGCTAGTAAGTTACCTAAGTAGCTGAAGGTATACATTTCAAGAAAAAAAACCAAAGGAAAACCACTTAATAGGACTCCAGGAGAGAGGTGAAATGTAGACTTACACATCTTAACAGAAACAATAAAGGTGTGGGCAAAGCTGTCAGAGTAACTTCCCACAGCTGGCTAACTGGTACTGAGGGCACAGATAAAATCGGTGGCAAATCAGAAGAAATATCTAGGGCTCCTTGCAACATAAGCAGTTTCTAACATGAAGCGGATGATATCCTAGAAACAGAAGACCATTCAAAACAAAGCTGTATTTTGAAAATTCAAAGGAACTAAACATTTATTTGGTGAAGTAACCAGCCCAAGCTTTTCTCCTCCTCTGCCTTCTCATCAAACTACATCACAACCAGAAGGAAATTCAAAAGTAGGTTTCAGAAGACTCTCTGAACTCCTCATCCCCTTGAGGACAGAAGTTCAAAGAATGCAAAGAATAAGATGATGTTAGAGAAACTGCCTTCGTGAGGCTGTGCATGGGGGCTTGATCTCTTACCCTACTCACTGAGATGTAAGACACCCTTTTTTTTGTCTGCAAGAAAAAGGCAGGGTTGGGCATCACCCAGATTCTCAAAGCTACTCAGATCTGAGACATATCTAACAGATTCACCTTTTCTGCCTCTCTTCGTGGGATTTAGATCCCTAAGCATTTTCCAAAGATAAGCTTCTCTCTGAGACAACAAGGGCTTCTAGTATTACCGTCTGATAAAGGTAGAACTTCCCATCATTTACGAGGCAGTTTGAGAAATCCATCAAGGGAACCATGAAAGGGATAAAAATTTTGAAAAAAAAGAGAGACATGGGCAAAAGCAGGTTTAAAACAACCCTGAAAAAGCTTTACAGGATAAATGCAAGGCCAAGAAAGAGTAGGATATGGTTTAGACCCAAGCTGCATTTACCCTTTACCATGTGTTCCGTCCATTGAACGGGCATGGGCATAGATGCACCAGATGGGTAATGCTAAAGCAAAGAGGTTCATTCACACCCACAACAGGAAGATACATACGGAAAATCACTCACAGGAAAAGCAATCATTTAAATGTGTACGGTTATATAAAAGCAAATTTATATAGACCTGTAAACACAGCTAGCAATTCCTATTCTGCTGGTACTAGTGTCAAGACAAAAGTGGTATCATTCCTATCAACAACAGGAATGATATGTGAGTTGATAGAGCACCTTACACTCAGTGGGAGACAATTTCTACTAATTCAGAAATTGACTTAAGAGATCAGAAAGAATGCACACTGTCCAAACAAAGAAGTAAGCCCTTAAATTTCCTCATTTGGAAGGAGACAACCATCAATAAATAGTGCAACAAATTAGAGGGAGATTCTAAAGCTGAGAGAGATGTCAATATAATAGAAAAAATGCAGAGAAAGGTCTTCCCGTAATTATGGATAATATTTCGTGCTGTTAAACTAAACTGCATATGTGCAAAGCAAAACAAAACAAGGCAAAATGAGTGATATCTGGAAAAAAAAAAAAGCTATCATTTCCACTACCAGTGTCTCCTTTCATAATAGAACAGACACCAAATTCATCTTCAAAGTCACTCTTGGGTTCACAGAACTGAAAGGTGTTACACAGGTACTTTGCAGATACAAAAATTTTTCCTCCTCTTAATATCGGTGGTGGAAGTTTTCCATTAGTGAACTATAGTCTGTTAATGTAAAATAAAGGTATGGATGGAATTTCAGAATTTCTCTGTCAATAAATTCCAATTGGTTTTAAAAGCTTCTGCATATGCTGGGAAATGTGGCTATATCACTGTCTTTTAGCTTATGTCAAAATTGTTTTCCTTAATTACTACTTAACAAGCCTTGGGTCAAATTCTCCTTTCACTTACACCAGTGAAATGAGACTTGAGTAAAGTTTCTTTGCTGTCTCCAAGACAATAATTTTGCTCCCAGTCTTTTCATTAAGTGCTGTGTTTAAAAAAAAGACAGCACGTCAGATCATATCAATGCAGCTACCTCTGACAGAGCCGTAGTCATTTACACAAAATCAGAATCTAGTCTACTACCATAGATAAATTGTGAATTTTTAAGTAACACAATCAGAAGGGAATAAAATACCTTTCACTGTTACTTCTATCATCATGAACAGAATACAGGATTTCCCTCCTATCTTTCTACTGTAACTTTAAATGATCTTTTTGGCTACATATGATGTATTAGTTCCTTTAAATATCCCGGCAAATGTCACAGTATAATGCAAGTGCTGAAAGTCCTATATAAAAGTTAGAGCATTCATATTGCTTGAGAGTTTAGATTTTTTTTTTAAATGGAAAGGAAATGATACGTGAATATTCAATGCAATATAAAATTTATGTATACAAAATGAATATATATAACTAAAAAAAGGCTATTGACACACGTATATACTTGTGTACACACATTTCAACACAAACTTTACACTGGGTTAGAACATAGCCTTTTTAGTACTGAAATACACTGTTTCATATGTGCCATCATATAAAATTCTACATCTAAGTTCTCTGTGTACATTTGGATGGACCTATATGGAATTCATACATAAGGGATACAAATGCTTTGTTTCCATTTGATCTTTTAAGGTTTCATAACCACATACATATATTAGCTACAAAAATGATTTATTTCTTCTTTTGAAAATCCCCTTAATTCCATTGTCATTCTTCATTGTTGTGCCAAAATCTCCTTCTCCCCTTTGGCCACAGCTTAAAAATGCGTGCACATACTCATACAGATACAGAAACATAGTGTGGCACAAGATGGCTTTGGAAATCAGTTTGTAAGGAAGCTCTCGGCAAGCAGAGCTACGTGTGTTGTCTATGAAGTTTCACAGTGACAGCACTAAGGAAGCTTCACGAGCTACACAGGAGTGTTGTGTCTCCTTCGCATCCCTGCCCTCAAGGCAGAGGGCAGTTCCCAGCCCAGCCTTCTCCCACCTGGTGCCATCTCTTTGCCATCATCTCCTCTTCTTTGCCCTTCCCTGCTGCCCATCAAGCTGCAGCCTGTGCAGGGGCTGGTTTCTGCCAACTGGCTCGCGCTGGCCATCACCTTGAGGAGTAAGAGCGAGCTGTAACCCTCTCAACAGAGACGCTCAGGTTGAGTCTATACTTAGCCATCTGTTTTCACAAAACTTGTAGAAACTTCCAACTTTTAAGATTTCCAGTCCTCCATCAAAATGTCCAACAGCTGGGCAGACTATTTAGCAGCAGGCTAATGGAAAGAATCCTTAGGAAACAGCTAAAACCAGCAATAGCCACATATTCCTGGGACTTTGCATGGTTTGGGTAACAATGCTATTCCTGTTTATACTCTTTGTTCATGCCTTTCCCTTTGCCAGTGTAGACAGTCATCAAGAAGAGAGTTTATCAGAGACAATTCATGCTGCAGCAGTGTGACAAAGAGCCCTTAATTTCTGCTACAGATCTCAGCTGATCCCTTGCAACTGCAAGTTACCACTTTGTTGTTGCCTAGTCCTGCATTTTTCCTACCCCAATTCTTGCTCTTTCCTCCAAATGCTCAGAGCTGCATATCTCATAGCATCTCTCCTCTGGTACAAACCTCCCCCCACGGCTAATGACCCTGTAGGAACCACTCCATCTTTCTCAGCTGTGTGACAGTGCAGACAAAAGAGCAGCTGCCCACCTTGGACACTCACAGCTCACACCAGTACCATTTCCAAGGAAGTCCTTAAACACAAAATATTTAGGTTAACCCACTACTGAGGACAAAAAGCAAATACACTCAGGCTTGTCCTCAGGTGTAGAACAAACAGCTGTTCAGCACTTTGTACACAAACTCTTTTAGCATCTGTACTGAGAAAGACACTGGCGTACATATACTACTGAAAACAACAAAATAATGCTTTCCCTATGCATTGTGAAAATGCAGGCACTCTCATTTTTATGTATGCCTAGCTGTAGGAATGAGTGGAAAGAGGTGGGAAGTGTCTTTTCCTTTTTTTAAATTCTGTCATGTATAAAGGCAAAACAGAGTATCTGAAAAAGCCTCAGGTTTAGCAACTTTCAGGACGAAAGCACAGCTTTGCAGCGCATTGAAAATTAAGTTCTGTGAGGTTCACACATTACCACTAACCTTAGTTTAAAGATAATAAAAGGTTAGGGAGGAGGCAGAGATGAGGGTTTTTTTCTCCTAGCTAGGTAATAAGAAAAAAACAAACATGATGGTTGCAAAAAACCTGTATTCCACAACAAGTCCTTAAGACTCCCATGTGCTACATCAGCAGCAGTACATCCTCGATTTTTATTGTAATCTTGTGGCTTTTTATTTGTAACTTATATGAAAAGAATCACATTGATTGGGGCAGATTTAACTCAGTAAAACCTATTCTACTGAGATTGTCTGTGCTAGGTGATTTTATCAAGTTCTCTTTTGGTTTCATTTTCTTCCTCATCCCCATCCCCAGGGGAGATTGCAGCCCAGCTTGCAGAGCAAATTGCCCTAAATTGAGTTCTTTCTCTGCCGTATACAGGCCTGCCTTTGGCTCCTCAGCTTGAAAACTTTATGCATTCTTATTTTCCTCCATCTTCCTTAACACCCCCCTTCTCTTTCCAATTAAAATGGAGAAGTTTGCACCGATACCTGCTCCCAATTAAATGAATACTGCATTACCAGCCACACTCTCCAGATCTCCTTTACCCTCCCTTCATTAGCCCTATTCCTCTGAGGTTTCCTGGCTGTCTGCCAGGGACTTATGGCAAGAATTCAAAATCTTGTACACTTTATCCCCTCAAAATCATTCTTGAATTTAAGCAGCCTGATCCTTGGGCCCAGCATGAGAAATGCTAGTAACTGATTCAAAAGGGAGGGGAGAAAAGAAAGAAAATGATTTATTTAAAAGGTTAAAAAGCTCCCATAAAAGCAGCTAAGCTAAAAGAGGTTAAACTTCCAGGCTAATTGGCTTCCGTTTCCTTTTAAAAAAATCTTTCTGGAAGACAACAAATGACAGGAAGGTGTTCCTGTTTTATTTAAGAGTATTCATGCCTACAGAAAATGCATCATTCTCCTAACACCTCAGGCATGTTCACTACTGCTCACTCAAATTATGCACCCAGCACAGAAAAAAAACTCAGCAGTCAGAGGCTTAAGCAGCTGGGTTGTTGGGGGTTTTTAGCCCTTCTTTAAAAAAATCACCATCTAATTTTCCAACAAATGCGAGCACTGCAGTGCCATGGCATCAGCCACTCTCATCTGACACTTAAAATAACTAACATTGTGTCAAGCTGTCAGCAACGATAGCCATATTGGCAAGTCTGCAACAGCAGAGGGAAGTACTGTATCCTTGCATTACTACTTAAAACTATATAAACTCTCCTCGTAGATTGCGCAAGTTTGCTGCATTTATAAAACAATAATTTTTCAAATGGCTCAGCACAATTTAGCGGCTGAAGGCCCTTGGGTGGAACTATAGTTTTTATTGGGACCTGATTTGAAGCAGTCATTTAAACTCCTGATATTCAAAACTCTGATGTTAATGGTCTGATGTCCAGTGACTGCTTGTCTGAAAACCACACTCCCAAACCAAGCAGGTCCCCTTTCCTGTAGATTCTAGAAGAAGTGTTTATCTTTTAAAATGCTGCAGGATTTTTCTGGCATTGTAGCAGTCTTCACAGCAGCTTCAGAGGAGAGATTTTTAGCACCCTGAATACTTTCAAATGGATTTACCTTCTCCAGTAAAGGCAGGAAAAACATGGGGTTTGTAGCATTAAATTCCTGCTGTCCGTTTGCTGGCTGTTTCTCACGAGCCACAGCTTCCCAGGTAATGTTGAGTTGGTGAGAACAGTTTGCAGGATGCAAGGTGTGCATGCGTGTGTGTGTGTGTGTGTGTGTGTGTGTGATGCAGGGGTTAACAGTCTGGTTTTAAAGATTTCAGTGAGTGGCAGGCTACAGGTTTAACTTTCTTCGTCTCTTCATTTTTCGTAATTTCCTTGGAAAGTTCTTTAATCAAGGAAGAAAACCACCTCCTGTCTGTGGAAGCTGCTTCTGATCTTGTTTTTTCCCTGTTATTAAATTTTTCTTTACTAACTACTGCTTCTCACTCCCTTTTAAAAATGGGAACAGAAAAGGGTATTATAACTATGAGAGCTGATTGTAAAAAGAGTACATAATACAATATTTAGGTCTTATAAATCTTTCTGTAATTTCTTATTGCATTTACTCAAGTCATATCTACCAGCAAGTGACAACACTCCCTCGCCCTTACCCTTGCAGACAGGTAACAAACAGCAAGCTAGTGCAGGATTGGAACGCACATACACAATTTTTAGCGCCAACAAAAGGAAAAATAAAAGTAGTCACTATGCAAAAATATACAATACATATATAATGCTCCAGGAACCCTAAACAATACATTCTATCCAGTTAGTAAAATACACTCTGAGAATTAGCATAGTGTATTAAAATACCATAAAATAATTATTATGAAATTAAATAAAATAAACTCACTATATGTATACTAGAAAGTCTCAGAAAGGAACCACCAATATCTCAGTGCTAGCATACTGTTGGGCTACATTCAATGTTCTTAATAATCTCTGCTCGGGAAAGGCCACAGATAACACAAGCCAAGAAAGAACAGTAGTAAAGAGCTACAGGTCAAACAATTAACGGATAAATAGTATGGTACTTTGTACTACAGTACTTTCCAGGTATTTGTGTGACCTACAGGATTGAAATCCTGTGGTCTTTGTTGTACTCTTCCACTAGATTCTGCGACTATCCAAGAAAATAATCCTCAAAAAAGATCTGGCATTCTGGTATTTTGAAGTTTGATGCCATCCATCAGCAACAAGACCATGACCAGGAAGAAATTTCAGTGTTTAAAAGTTAGCTGCCAAAATGACATAATTTTTAGGTTTCTCATTCTTGGACCAAAATAAAAAATCTCTTGTTCAGTTCCCAGGTTCTTTAATGAATACATGGGGAAAATGAGGTATTCCAGGAAGAGACAGTGAAGCCCGGAGCTGTGAGTTACTTAAAATGATCATATTCAACAAGCAACTGCCTACAGTACATCTTGGGAACCACTGAAGATCAGCTCTTCACCTATATTCCCAACCCTTCTAACTCAGGAACTGAAGCAGTACCTCTGTCCATGGGGGACCAAAACCTTGAACTTTCTTGCCGTGTTCTCCCTCCTCATACTTATGGTGTCTCTCTCTTTTTGACACAGTGAATCTCAGGTTTGGCAGAGTTTCAACAGCAAGACTGGAGAGCATGATTTCCACTCAGAGTGGCCTTGTACCTGACAGCATAAGACAGATTTTGAACAGTGCAGATTTGAACCTGCTTAGCTAGAGCAAGGAACAGAGAGAGAGTTTTAAGATATTAAAGAAAAAATTTTAAACATGTAGTCATTCTATAAAAGGGTAAATTGTTCTTCTATTGACTTATTTTAGGAGTCTGATGCAAAGTCAGTAGCCACCTTTTGATAGGAGTCTACTTCATTTACCACGTGTGCGGCACATGCTGAGACTGCCAACTGACTGAGTTTCTTGGAATTATACACTAAAACCAACTGTTTCTGGACATCATTTGGCTTGCACCTTGTGCAGATTCCCACCAGTTCAGCATCGTCAGGATTGGGACGGTCCTGAAAAAGCTCACAAGTGCAATTCTATGCACTCAAGAAATTTTAACTTAACACATAAGAAGACTACATCTTCCTACTGAACCCCATGATTAGATGTCAGCTAACTACGGATTTTCAGTTTTAGGCTTGGGTATCCAAATTCACTTTAGAGCTGGATATCTAAATACCCTCTGTCTTTGTTTGGATCTGCCCCTGGATTTACTGAAAGTTTTTTTGCCTTCCTAGATAAGCTCACACTGCAGCCCAAATCTAAATGTTCCAGACCGAAATATTTATCATACAGGTGTGTTCCTTGCTGGTTAGTTTCTATTTCTATGAATGAAAGAACGCCATCTAACTTCTTCTGACTCAGATGAAAATACACATATTTTGGTATGCAAAATACAGTGTGCAGAGTACTACAAACAGGTCCAAAAAACAGATGGAGAGAAGACAAGACCACTGTCCTCTGTTGCTACTGTTTATGGAGAAAGAATATTACTTACATTGTTTTCCTTGGACCAAGTGACCCAATTTTCCATTACTCCATGAAAATCATCATTATAGGTCTTCCAGTTCATATGTAATACAGGTACCTGCAGCCCTGGAAAAAAATGCCATACAAAAATCAACAAGACTCAAAGTAAAAGCATTTTTCTCTCAACCCAAGAGATGTCTGAAGTTCTATTTTGAGATGTGTTTACCTTCAAGAGCTAGATGAATATATTTACAACGCTCTTTTAAGGAGCAGTAGAACTAGTCTTTTTATGAATTTCATCTGCGACACACTTTCCAGTGTTAATTGGACCACATGCTTGGTTTGTTATTCCTCTCAGTCTGCAAAAAGCCCTGAATATGCTCTTAGAGACACCTCTCAAATGTTAAACAATTAAATGAAGCTTAATATTTCTCTACTTTGTTGGCAACCTCAAAAGGGACACTGAATCACATCCACCCTATTCTCATCAGACCCCCCCAACATCACAAAGGAATAATTATTCATTAATTGTGGCACAGTAAACCCTCAACACCATGGAAGCGTTTCATCCAACTGTTTTGAAACAATCTCCCTTTCTCTCCAACTGCTTCCTTTTTACAGCTACAGATCAGCTAGAATACATCAGGCCATGAAAAAATTTGAAATAGCTACAGTGCATTAGAAATACTGAGACAAAATCAGTAAGAAAATACCTACAATGGAATTGAAAGTACAGTGGAAAATACTTCAACAAATTAATGTGTAAAGTCCAAAGGTTATTTAAAAAAGCATGACAACCTACTCTGTATCATAAAGTTGTATTAATAACTTATCAATTATAATCCAGTGTTCCAATTATTTTTTGATGCTAGAATCCCTTTCCGTCAACACTGCTTCCCAACACTACTACTATTTGAAGGAGGCTGTAGAGAAAAGAAAGCTTTGATTCTTCTTACAATGGACTATTCTTGGAAACACCTTCAAGTATCTCAGGATTTCTAGTAAAGTTTCTGTATTTTGCATGCTAGCTAATAGCTAATGCCTCTTTGATGACTCCCAGACATAGGATTACAGTCCTTTGTCTAAAATAAATCAGTGACAATGAATGCAGTTCCGTAAGACTACTTATCTTTATTTCTATTTATCTTTAGTTCATATGAACTTCCTTGAAGTCTGAAGGTGCTATCCATTTCCTAGTTTGATAATTAATTGTTATTATTATGACTATTCTTAACATTTGCAGCGGGAAAAAATGCATTTCATAACACGAAAAAATATGATATTTCTGCTACAATTGGAATGCTGTTTTCAGAAATGAAAACCAAGGCACACAGTGAATAACTTGCTTGTTCAAGGTCATACACTGAGTCTGCTGCAAAAACAGGATTGGAATTTCAAGTTCTTGAATCTCTGTACCTCAGTAACCAGTATCCTTCTCATAATACATTTTATGTCATAGAAGGTATCAAGAATACTCGTACATGTCATGAAGTGCTAAAACATATAACAAGTAAAGCACAACAAAGTAGCACCGCATGAATACGTAATAAACTTTGTCGCTGTGCAATATTAAAAACCTTTCAGCTTCTCTGGTTCTCGTAATTCCCTCAGCCAGGTATAAAAATCTCGGTGCTACTTGCCTCTTGAACCTGAAGCAACCACTGAACACACTGAAACCGTACAATATCTCACAGTTCTCCTTGTGCACCTTGTTCTGAAGTGAAGGACCGCACAAACAAGACACAGCATGGAGCCCGGGCAAAGAGATTCTGGCAGCCTGGGAAGGGCCAGCCCAGGTGCCGGCACCACACTTTTAAAACTAACTACGCCAGGATGCACAGTGCAGCCAGGTGCTTACTAGCTTGGCCTTTTAATATCCTGCAGGGTGTGAGAACAAAAGCTGGAAATTAGTAGCAGATCTGCAACTCCATCGAGGCAAGAAGGAAGTGGTAGAGATGCATGGCACGTGTTTCTGTCCAAAATGTGAAGATCTGAGCTCATTAGCGCCTGTTTTCTGGCTACCAAAAGATTGGAAACACTGTCCTATTCCATGCCTACTGTCACTTTATTTACCTACTTGTTAATAACATTTAAGTACTTAAAAGAAGAAAAGAAATAATGAAAACTAGCTTTAAAATTTTAAAAAGCTTTGTATTTATAGCCAAAGAGTAATATCACACAGAGAGGCAAATCAGCTGATCAGTGGTACCTTTCTTCTAAGAAAGACAAAAGCTCCTCCCTTTTGCTGATATCTTCTTATCACTGGAGTGCAGCAAGCTACTACCAGTCAAAACTCAGCAAGATCTGCCACTTCACAGACAGCAAACCAAGCTGCTCTGTCTAAGGCAACATATTCCGATGCCAGCTCCTGCAGAAGTGGGAAAGCATTTTTGCATAGAAGCGAGGTACCACAGATCATCTGATACTAGATCTTTCAGGGAACTGATTCAACTCACTAACGTAAATGCAACTAAACCAGAAACAATACAAAACTGACAGTTTTCTTTAGAGTTAGTAGGTTGAATTGCCTCAATAATAGGTTCAGCAAGCACCAGTGCTTTCACCACCAAAAGGAGTCAGGGGCCATCTTGCCACGAGTAAGGACAATGGAAGATCTTGCTGTCGAGAGCTTTCAGCCTTGCTCAGCTGCTTGCAGAACTGCAGCCCAAGGATGCTGGTATGTATATCTCCTCTTTGTCTCACATATGGTTGGTTGACTTCCTTCAGATTTTATGAAAGTTCTTTTATATGTAAGTCCTCAGTAATCAAGCAGAGTTAAGAGGTACACATTAACTTTTAGTGGCTCTACTGGATTATTCCATTGAAAAAGTTATAAACTCTGAGTATGCTCAGTGTTGTTCACAACATGCTAAAAACATTTTCACTTATTCTTCTAATTACTACACGCAATTTAGTGCCTCATGTTTTTTTTTTTTTACTACAATAAGCCTATGAGACTTCTTCCACTTCCAATTACATCAGCATAAACCAGGAGTAATTCCACTAAAATCAGTGAATTTGTTGGGGTAAAAACTGAAGGAAGTTAAGTAATGACTTCAAAATATGTTTTATATGTGAATCTTCCTGACGACAAGTACACCTGAATTTATAATAAGAATTCATTGTTGAAACATTTCATGTTAGGATTTTATACTGTCTGGTGTACTCATAGTGTTCGATTTACTTTATTTATCTTAATCACACATACAAATAATTTAATGTGACGAGCTTTGAATTAGAGAAATACAGAGCTCCAGAATCAGCACCAGTTTAGATAATTCATTTTAAAATCTTTAACTATCATAAAATAATTTTCTAGTTTTTCTACAAGAGAGGAAGCTAAAAAGGATAAAGAAAGTTTAAACATTATAACCTCTCCAACATCAGGCAACTTTGGGATACAATCATGTACAGTCATTTTCAACCAAACTAACCACAAAGCACGAGCCATAGTGGTCTCTGAAGTCACACACAGCTTTGAAAGACTGGTATGATCATGTAAAATGTCAAGGAGGAGAACTCAGGTATGTCAGCATAATTGTTTTTCCTTAAAAGTTTCTCCATGATAATAGTTCAAACGGCATAAAGATTACATGACTTGTTCTTTGGGGGAGAAAAGGGCTCAGAGCTACCCATAGCTAACAACCTGTCTCTGTAAACATCTCTAAACATAAGAACTGTTTCAAGTCAAAAAACATAGCACAAATATATTTACTATGACATGATTTTAGACTCTGGCAGAGCAGCAGGAGCAAAATGAAAAACTTTTGCATAACTCCCTGCAGAGCTCGTTCCTGAGATGCAGGATGGCGTTTCAAAAACTTATCAAAATTCAGAAGATAGGACACATTTGCTTGATCAGCTTTCACTGTTACCGCCAGATGTTGCTGCAGCATTGGCAAAAGTAACAGGTCCACAACACATATGATAATTTAGCTATCAACAAAAAGTTCAAACATCCATTTATGCTACTGGAAAAACCAACTGTCCATGAAAGAAAACCCAGAAAGAAAATTTATTATTGAATAATGTAATTGACTAAACTAGTTTTGCTACTTCACAATACATCAATTGTAGTTAAAAAAGAGATGAAAAGCAATAAAATATTTACAATTACAGATAATTCACACAGTAATACCCATATATCAAACTCCTAGCAACTACGTGTCCTAACTTTTGCTCCCCAGAAAGCAATACTACTTTATTTGGTTTGATAACAACACATGCATGATGGCAAGCAGTGATGAATCACTCCCATCCTCCATACTTCAGTGAACTGACCAACCCTCTCCAGGGAAGTGAAATTATGGTCACACATCTTTAGTTCATGCATCAATAACAATTAGATTCTAATGTGCTTCTTGAGACTTCCACCATAATAAGGGGTGGGGGGGGATGCTTGGGGTTTTTTGTTTGTCTTTTTTTTAAAAAGTGGTCCCTCTCATACATGAATCAAAACATCCATAAAACAAACAGTATAAGTCATTAAATGACCAATACAACATAAATTTTAAGGAGGACCTGCGACAAACTCATGGACAGAATAAACAAGAACATTAGCCTCTCCCAGTCTTTAATATGGTATGCCACAAAAAGTTTAGCATGCAGTGTAGTTGTTTAGATTTTATTATTGAAGAAAATGTGCTGTAAGGAATAAATTTTCCCATTCTACAAAATGAAATCAATATAGAATGAAATGCCTATGTGGAACTCTAAACAATGTTTATCCAGCATATCAATGACTAGGAGATCTTGACATCTAACTGTCTAAAACTAAGCCTAGTCCCAAAGCAAACACCAAGGAAATAGATGAGTCTGTAGAATCTTCTCACTTGCCCTTCCTTTACTGCCTGTAATCACATATGCTTGGGAAAGCCAGATCTGATGACGTCTTTCCTCCTACAGGGAGCAAACTCTGCTTGAGTTGAATAATACTCAACTTCATTTGGGATGCTGAAGAAAAATGGCATAGTTAGCTAAAGTACTTAAAATAATTCCCGTCAGGAGATGCCTGCCTCTCTCTGCTGACAACAGAGTGAACTTAGGAAAGCTAGGCTCCTAACTTAGAAACATCTGTATTGAAGACAGAAGCACTTACAGATTTTCAAATTACAGCAAATTTCAGTTTAGTACATAATTTCACTTCTCAAATGTAACTGCTGAATGAGAAGCCATGGAAGAAATATCTCTGCTAAGTCTATTTTTCCTGTTTTATTTTGTGAGGAATTAAAACTCATTCTCTATTTGCAGTTCAGATGCAGTGATGTGGAAAGCTTCCACCTTTATTCCCAGCCTTCTTGAACTGAAATATGATTTAGTGCAATGTCGTACATTCCTCATTATTTTATCAGTTATGCCAATTGAAACACAAACCCCCACAAAAAGAACATTTGAGACAGCATGATTTGGGAACTGTACTTTTAAATGGTTTGGTTTTGGGAACAGGTTTGTTGTGCAGATTATTTGTAACTAGTAGTAGAGTACTATAATGCTCAGTGCTTAGAGACCCTTGTTGAGCACCATATTGTAAACAGCACTTGCAAAACAACAGTAAATACTAGTAGAAGAACACACATTTGGAGAACTGAGGATCTCTGACACACGATTTGAAATATTTCTAGAGAAGAGAATACTTATTACTGAGTTAAAAGTCTGTCAAGAAGGTCCAGTTTTTGACGGGTCACTGAATCAAAACAATTGACAAAGAGAACCAAATTGTCTCACTCTGCATTTGCAATCAATGTCAATTGCCCATGTCAAAGAAGACCATCAGAAAATAACCCGATTACTGACAACAGCAGATTTTAATGCATTTCATGTGCTCAATAATTTCCAGTTAGCTGAGATAAAAGATGTCAGCTATGAAACTACATTGCAAAAATGTAGAGTACTGTCCTGTCTTCTCAGGGGGATATATTACATCTGAAGATACCTAAAGAAAGTGCAACGAATTTGCACTTTATCCAAGGTGTTGTCAATCTTAACTAGCCCAGTTCCCGATAAAGACCAGGTTGTTATTAAAACCTGGCAAGGGAAAAAAGGGACAAGAAAGGACTTCAAAGGCTAGTTTTAGGCCAGAAATTACAGTGGACCAGGGACCATTTTCTGGCCCTATGGTCAACTGGCACAATGTGACTTGCATCCGTACAGCTTCTCTGCCTTACCTTCAAAACCAGACTGGCCAAACGAGACTGCTTATTGAGAAGAGACCTTGACTGGTGCTTCTCACTCTACTACAGTGGGGCAGAACTCTGACAGCGACCATGCTCACTGTTTAACAGTAGGAATGAGAAGAGGGCAGCTTTCAAGTTCATACCCCAACCCTGTGTAGATTACTAGGATAGATGTAGCAATAGATACAACTGGGAGACCAGAATTCACCCAACATTGTAAGCAGAATGTGCCAAGCAGCAGGAATCACTCTCTCAAGAATAATGCTTACAGAAATGGACAGTATCTTAAAGTACAAATAAGACTGAAAAATCTAGACTACAAAAAAAATACCTAAGGCATAATAGCACAAAATCAAAGGCACTTCAGAAGAGATCACAGACTGGCACAGACTATGAAAAATAGTGCAATATCTGTCAGACGAGAAAAGATTAAACACATGCAGTGGTTCATATCAGTGCGTGGAAGTTTACAGGCACCAGTCAAGTATGCACAGCACAGGCAGAGAGGCTAACTGCAGCATGACTTCCTTGTGTGAATTTTTCGTGGCAGCATTGCCCATCGTTGCACCAGAAGATAAATAGACTGCCAACCTGAAAGTAAATGGGACATTTATTAACTTTAAGCTGGGAATTAAAGCACTGAGTCAGTGGGATGTCAAATGCAGTGTTAAAAGCATTAAAAGAAAAGAAAGAAGTAGCAAAATGCAAGTAAAAATGTATGCAAAGCCAAGGTGAAGGTAGACAGTAAACTGCCAAAGAAAAAATTTGTAGCAGTAATTTGCAGATGCAAAGCCTTGTCTTCATCAAGAGTGTGATATCACTGAAGGGTCAAGGAGTTAAAACAAATGCAGGAAAGTTTGAAGACTTCTTGGATATGGAGACGCTCGAAAGAACAGATAGCGGCTGAAAACCCAACAGGTCCACAGTTCAGGTTCCTAAAAAGGTTCCACTTAGGCAGAAGGAACCAGATCAGCTAAAAGAACAGGTTGCAAGAAGTCTTCAGAAAAACAAACTCAAGGTGCTTTTTCCTTACATTTAAATATATGAAATAGCAAAATGTCTACTCCAAGAGTAAAAGATCCAAGGCATTCTTGTTTCACTTCCTTCACTATGTTTTTTATACAAGACCAGGTTCTTGAACTCACTACTGTGCAGAGGTGCAGACCAGAGGAAACACAGTATCAAAGTGCAAAAATAAGTTAATTACAAATGGTTCAAAGGAGTGAACTGGCAAAATTCTCATAGAGCAATATGGTCAAAATTGTAAACCAGTGCTTTACTCAGTCTGGCCACTGACAAAAGCTGAGTCCAGTGCAGAGAATTTGGTTTTGTGTTTAGTCCATGACACAAAAAGATTCACGCCTTTTTATAGAAAACCATAATCAACTGTATACAGTGTAGCACAGATCCAAAATCAGCTGAGGAAGCACCAACCTGAAAGTATGGCAATTATTTTTAAATTACAAAATGATGATTTGCAAATTGATTACAAGCTGAGGGAAACATGGTGGCTGCATGAAAATTCTTTAGAGAATTTGATAAAACTTTATTGGAATAAAATCCAAAGCTTGAGTTACTATCAAACCGATTTTTAAACATTGTCCTATTACAGACGAAAATGTAGGTTACAGCAGTTCAGGATAAGAATATGATCATTAGTAGCGCAGACTAGCTGCAACAGCATATTTCAAGTCCTAAAACAAAATCAAGGCCTGAATTCATACAAGGGACCTAAAATTATCAGAATGGTGAGTTGACAATTTTACTGAAAAAGGATTTTAAAAAGGATAACTGAAAGACAAATCAAATGACTGAAAAATCCAAGAGACAGGCTAGAGAAGGTCGATATTGCTCCTGAACAGTGCCATTGGAGAATTTATCTAGGCTTTGTCACGTGCAAAAATACAGGCTCTGTCAATCCACAGAGACCCTATATGGTGGGACAGAATAAATAGTCCCCTGGAGTGAAGTAGTCCTCGATTTACTTAAACTGACTAGGAAGATGTATATATTAATTCTAGACTATTATTTAAATTTTCCTGAGATAGCATTACTAGATTATACTGCAGTTAAACAGGTGATTATGCAAATGTATTTTTGCTTGACATAGAATATCCAACACAGTGCTTAACACCGGGCCACAATTTACTAGGGAGGACTTCAAACAATTTGCAGTGAAGTATGTGTTTACCAATGTGATGATCTTTAAAAGGCTATTGTAAAACAATCTGGATTCAAAGAACATGAACATATTTAATTTAAGCCTACTTAAGTCTGCCTATTCCCTTCAGTTTCTGGCATCTCAACAAAAAAAATATATATGGTTTCTTAAAATAGTTCAGCAGCCCTCTGCTCTGCCCTAGTGAGGCCACATCTGGAGTGCTGCATCCGGTTCTGGGCTCCCCAGCTCAAGAAAGGTGAGGAGCTACTGGAGAGAGTCCAGTAGAGGGCTACAAAGATGATGAGGGGACTGGAGCATCTCTCCTACGAGGAAAGACTGAGGGAGCTGGGCTTATTCAGCCTGAAGAAGAGAAGGCTGAGAGGGGACCTTAGAAATGCTTATAAATATCTTAAGGGTGGGTGTCAAGAGGATGAGGCCAGATTGTTTTCAGTGGTGCCCAGCACAGGATGAGGGGCAATGGGCACAAACTGAAGCATACGAAGTTCCAGCTGAACATGAGAAAGAACTTCTTTACTTTGAGGGTGACGGAGCACTGGAACAGGCTGCCCAGAGGGGTTGTGGAGTCTCCTTCTCTGGAGATATTCAAAACTCACCTGGACAAGGTCCTGTGCAGCCTGCTCTGGGTGAACCTGCTTTGGTAGAGGGGTTGGACTAATCTCCAGAGGTCCCTGCCAGTCCCTGCCATTCTATGATTCTGTGATCCCTATGCAAATTTTACCTTCTTGTGGAATAGGTATGCAAAATCAGCAGTCACTCCTTTGCTATGGTTCTTTATGAGCCAAAGAAACAGAGCTGTACCCTCACCATGGCAAGTGGCTATACGATTCTTCTTGTGCAGACCACTGGATGCAAGACTGCTGTTACTTACCAGTGCCCCTATGGAACAGACAGAATGATCGGCATGATATTGTGAATTGGCAGATTCATTAATAAAATAGCCCTGGGTCATGGTTATCAGGGCAGCTACCTGCTTGTTCTCTTTCTGGCTTGCTTGATTTTACTCCTTTGAGCATCTACCCATTCTGGGGCTAGGTTCATAACTGTCCCACTTTTAAGACAGACGTTGGGCTACAGAACCTCTGTAAAAGTTGTACTAAAATAGTGGGTTAAGGTGAATTCTGGACAGCTATTCCTTCTCACTTCAGACCATCTCCCTGGACATCAAACTAAGGTGTCAGGGGCCATAAAGATTCGTGGCTTGGTGAAATATTTATCTTGAGCTTCTGGTTTACTTAGTTGCTTAAGGAGGAGACCAAACAGGACAGGCAATAGACAACCTCCATTCAGAGGTCCCATGGCCATGTCAGTGCATCATTGCACCCAAGCTTAAAATGCTGTGTGAGAACAGAGCATGACATCACCCAACCTACCAAGTAATCTGTTAACCAGGACATCCTCCTGTGAGGTAAAATGTTTCAGTTTGAAATCTGTCAGCAGAAAAGGGAAAAAAACCCAGGTCTTCTACTTCATGTGTACAAGTTCAAGTCAGTAGCTGTTATGAAAAACAGGGATAGCAACACTGCTACTATCATTCTTTTAAGTGGAAGTAGCCAATCATCGCTCCCTCTTCAAGTTTGTTCTTTGAACATACCTAAGAAATCTACCTCAACAGAGAACTTGCAGGTTTAGTGTTGAATTTTCATGACATTTAGATCAGAAATATCTACCTACCGTGTTGCTTAAAGAGCAGAGTACATGGAAAACATAATCCTGGGAAAATAGGAAATCATGGAAACTTACATTGTTCATTTGACCTGCCAAAGTTATCATAAGAAGCAGTTAAACCTTTAGGAAGCAGCGTTACTGACCAGTTGAATTTAGGCACTTCTACAATTAAGCTGTGCTGAAAAGAAACCTCTCTGAACCATCTTGAGGCTTAGGTGTCTGAAAGAGTGCAACCTTCAGCACAGAAGTACCTAAGCTTTTTGGTTTTGGCAAAATGAGTTAGAAACGAATGGAGGGTGAAAGCAAAACACTTTCATTTGTACACTTGAGAACTATAAGGACAGCTATAATGTTAAAGGCTTCATTATGTGTAGTCAGAAAAAAGGGCTTTTTTCTTCCTTTTAGAACTGATGGATAAACAAACAATAGTGGAAAATCTCATTTTTTTTCGATCATTCTATCTTCTTTTTTCCAGCAAAACAGAATACCTGAAATATTCAAAATTCATTAAGACCAAAAATAAGTATTTTGCTCTGGGATTATTTAGCTCTTTTGTTTAAGCTTCATTTTAAATGAAAAATGAATGCTTGAAACAGAAAATACAAGTGATTTATTTTTATATATCAAAAGCAGCTTTATTCTTGACATTGTTGACAACATTTTCATTGAAAAAATAGTAAATAAGTATCTGATTTTTTTAACTGCTCATGGTTTTTCTTCAGCTGAAGCCATGTGGCATATTCTGCCTTTAAAAAAAAAAAAATTAACTTCGCAAAAATTTCAAGTTTTTGAGCAAATTGCTAATTGTCAGGAGTCTTTTGTTTGGCTTTGCCAAAGAAACAGAATCAGTACCATTCCACTGGTACCATAAGATCATCTTTGTGGTACTCTAGCTGCTAACAATAAAATGACTTTTTGTAGTAAAAGTCTTAAGGGAGCTATTGCAGTGAAGAACCAAAACAGCAGATGTTACTCAATGTAAGTCCTGGTAAATATCAACTGAAAAATAACACACAAAAGAAAATACAAGCAGTTAAGCATTAGGAGATACAAATAAGCATAAAAGTGTATTCTATTTTCAAGAAAATATGGTACCCAAAGGCACTAATTGACTCCACGGACTAAATAATGTATTTAGCAGTGTAAAAACAAAGCCTTTATCAACTTAGAGGAGTATAAAAGAACATCAAAACCCACTAGCTCTTTTCCTTCCACTAAACAGCAAAACTGGTTCAAAAACAATTTTTCAAAGAAAATTCTAGTCTAATGCCACTCATGCTATAATTTTTAAAAAATGTAAGTGGGGAAGCAGAGTGAGGAGAAATTTTAAATGAGAAAGTTTTAATACTCCCCTTTTGCTACGGGAAAAGTTTTATCACAATAACAGTCACATAGTAGTCATCTTCAATTGCTCCAAATTCATGCCCAAACAACATCCTTAGAAAACTGCAAGACAAAACTCAAGATTGGATTTTCATGTTTTTTTAAAAGTACTGTTTCGGTGGAAGAACATCTAGAGGAATGCATATTCTACTGCCACTTTCTTGTTACAGGAAGCACTGCTTAAGCCAAAAGAAAAAAAAAAAAAGTATGACGAATCTCAGGATTAATTCAGGTTTTAAGATTCGTTGCTTTCAGAAAAAACTAGTTATGACAAAAATCAGAAACCTAGAAGGTGGATCTTCTCCTGGCATACAACTGATGCAGCTCCATATACTTCAGGTTGAATATCTGCCTGCTAGATGACCCGTGTCAAGGAGAGAAACATGTAATGTGTTTAGAATATTGCAAGGGCATGGCAAAGCCAAACAGGAGACTCCTTGTGTCAGAGAGGATGTGGACATCTGAAAGGAACTTCTGGGAACTAACTAATTTGTGTCCTTGCCACAATGTTCACACTGTGACTCAAGCTCTTCCACAGTAATTCTAGGCAATTCAGTTACACTACAATTAACCCATTATGCAAAGACTGTCCGAGGCCTATGCTGAGAGATCTGTCCTATTCTTTTTTTAATAATCCTTTACCAATAAGAATTTCTACTCTGTGTGCATGAGCACTGGTGGATAGATGGTTGGACATGAAGGAGCAGAGAGCGCAATGTAACAACTATTGTAGTGGAAAATAAACTTTTTTTAAGGAAACACAGAAAGTGGGGAAAGCGAGAGCAGAATTAGAGGATTTACATTTGCATGGCTCTTGCTTTCGTTCCCTGCCTCTCCAAAGATAGCTAAATCATTATGGCTCTGGAGTGCAGACTCAGAGCTATGAACTGGCGGTGGGTAGTAAATGGAGGCTGGTACTTGGGTTGAGTACTGATTAAGAAGATCTGAACCTAACAGCTTAAGTGGTTCAAAGGGTTTAATAAAGGTCTTTCTCAGTGGACTGTATCTCAGTGTTGTTGAATGTTATGAGAAAATCATTCAAAGTCAAACGGAGAAACTGGAAGCAATTTCTTGTGAACTGTGCTCAAACTTTGAGAAATGAATAGGATGCAAAAAGCCGAAGGGACTTGTTCCCTTTCTCCATCTCTTTTCAGTTCTTCCCCCTCCTCTAACTTACACACAATGGTAAGAACTGCACTACAAGTCTGCGTACACTTTCCAAATATGAGCCGTGGTCTATGACAAAAAGTGAACAACAAATTGGGAACATGGGAAATCAGATAAATGAAGACTGGCCTTTTTTCCATTTGCCTATTCGGTCATTTCCTATTTTAAATACACAATATTGAGTAACTCTTGGAGGCTTTTGAGTACATATGAGAACGACTTTCCAACAGCGACAGACAAGATTCAGAATGAAAAATTTCACTGCCAGGCAAGAAAAATTTGCAATAATTTTCTGTAATACAAGCAGACTTTTTTAGCACTTTTATTGCAGAAGCAATTCTAAATAACAGAGCTTGTCTTATAATAGCATTTCTATAATAATGGTGTTTTATAACAGAAGTGCTATTATTACAGAAATGGTATTATAATAGTAGCATTATTATTGTAGAATCTTTTCCATAACAGTAGTGCTAAATAAGCCCGTTTGTATTATAGAAAATGATTGCAAACTTCTTCCATGGTGCTGAAAATGCCTAAGCCTTTATGTCTAATGTGATCCAGATTTAAGAAAGGTTCATAAAAGCCTAAAAAAGTATTTCAAAAGGAATCCATGCTGCAGACCAACCGAAAACCCTGACATGGCTCATGTGCAAATGGTGCATCTGTGACCAAATTTTAAAATCTAACTCGAATTCCAAATCAAAAGTGGTTCAATGCAGAAGTTAACAGAACATGTCTTTGGGAAGAATAAAGTATTTTCAGTGCTGGAATAAAGCACTAAAATGTTGGAATATCATCTGAGGTGATAAAAAGATGTAATATTCAATAACAGTTATACAGCAAAAATGCTTTGGAAGCAATCTTATATCTATATCAACTACATTAATATAAATTTCACTCATCATTCAATGAAGTATATATTGCTTTGCCATATACTTAGGAAGCATTCGTCTAAAGAATTTAACTGTATATATAGGAAAAGAATAAGTAAATTTTAGTTTATAAAATTCAACTTCTTTTTATTAAAGTTATCTGGCAATACTTCAGTGCTGAGATTCTAGTGCAGTATAGAAGACAGAAAGATTTTAAGTTCCAAAGCTACTGACCTTTTTAACATTAAAATAAAATCCTATATACTTCCAGGTTGATACAATCAGATTATACCATCTGGTTAGGATGGAGTCTATGAAACAGTAAAGTAAGAAAATTCAATAAACTCATATCCTCTGCAGGCATTTTTACATTTTTTAGACTGTCATGAAAGCTTTAGATGTGTGTTTGTATGAAATGAACTTATTTTATTATTGATTTCAGGCAGAAAGGAGTTTTGCTGGATCTTTTTTTTGCAGCCTGCATTGCTATATGGATTAGTTTTCTTTACAGAAATGGTCCTAGCTCATAATCACAAATGAAAATTTTCATGAGCTATCTTTTTTCTGTGATTGAAAGATAATGTATGATACAGAAAGACATAGTTTTAAATGCATATTTAAGAAATAATTCTAACATAATAAATAAAAATAAAAGTTATTGATTAGCTTAGTTTCTGAGATACACATTCCAACACTTGGTGTGCTTACAACCCATGTAGTCAACAGTTATTATACATTCATTCCAAAAACAATGGTAAAACATTTGCAGAAATTATCTTAAAAAAAAAAACCCACAAAGCTAACTCTAACTCTGCTGCTTCCTCTGTGTTTATGATTATGATGTTTAATCACAGGGGCAAATATTCTTATGTTCAAGTCCCTTGCCTCAGCCAGAGTTTAGTTCTGCACACAATGAAGCTGAGGATCATTCAGCCACTCTGAAAGGTACATTGAGAATATTGTTTTCTCTAAAGCTCAGCAGAGTGTTTTCTCTCCCTACACTTAGATTTCCTTCTCTCTCTCTCTGATTTTTAATTCTTCCCACTCACTAGTTAGTCAGGTTACCAGCACAGTTCATCACACTCTGCTATTTCTTCTGTTGCTCCTACACACGTTTTATTTCACAGCCTGCCTTGTGTTTCAATAGCAGTTTCAAGTTAATACACCAGCTGTTTAACTTCTCATTCAAATCACTGCAAAGTCCTGCCAGTTCCCCCATGTCAAAATACTGCTAATGTTGCAGGATAAATAATGATGTTTTCAAGGAGAAAAGCTCTAACTGATACCAGGTACGGCCTTCCAGTGCATCTTGCTTCCCTGTTCTTTACATTATGTAGGCTCTTTGGGGCATGAATGGCTATTTCTGTCTTTTTCATAGGAAAGAATATACATTTATTTGATAAGAAGTGACAAAGTGAAATCAGGCCGAATACCAGAACGCTGCATTCTTCCTAAATAGCCTTTTGCAGGGAAGTTTCTGAAGTACCTACTCACACCATGCTCTCTCCTGCTCATTCTATCTTGCTTTCCATAGCACCAAAGTCGTTGGTATTCTTTTCAAGCATCTGCAGTTATCCTGCAAAATGCTTTTGTCAAATATTTTATTTTGTTTTGTCAGCTCTGTACATACATGCTAGACCTGGCTACTGCAAGTCCAGTCCATGCCTAGCTTAAGCCACTGTTTTATTAACTCATCATACTTTTTTAAAACTCTCGACACACAAATTTATAAAATAGGAAATGGAAGTAAATGACGAAGTTTTTTCACAGTCTTTTGATGTAATACTAACTAGCAAAACAATATGCTCTCCCTACCAGGCTTCCTATGCCCCATAAGCAAATCCAATGCAAAATGAGATCACGGTACAGTGACCTCATTCTGAATGTTACCTTATGCTTTTGGCTGCCCAGAAGAAAACACCCTTAACTCATGTGCTGTGTTTCGATCTCTCTGAATTTCTCCAGGGGTTTGAATATCTGCTGAAAAGCTCTCTGCAGCTTCTGAATACACCAAAAGAGGAAAGGCAAGCAAATGCGGTGAGGCGGGGAGGAGAAGGGAGGGGTGTGAAAAGTGGGGATTAGTTGATGAAAAAATGTCAAGCTGCCTGCAGTGGAGGCAAGAAGGGGTCGAGAGTAATAAAGCCAATTAGCGGAGCAGAGGATAAGAAGCCATATTTGAAATAAAGGAGTGATAATTTTAAGCAGCAAGGGAGAGATTAGAATACAGAAGTGCTAATGGTATGCAGTTTGGGAAGGAGATGGTAAAGTCCTGGGCTGAGAAAGACAAGACGAAACCAAATACAAACTCTAAGATTTCCCCTAGATGCTTCATATTAAAGCTCCTTTATTTCTGTACTAGCCTCCTTGCTGAATGATGCACAGATTATACAGATCTCCTGATTCCCTCGCTTCCTTTGCTTGCAGTAGGATTCTTGTGCATATGAATACTTCTTGCTCATTTCCAAGCAACTTCTTTCCTTTGTCTTTTATAATAAACTGATTTATTATAATTCCTCTTGACTAATCTCCTATTTTGCATGGTCTCACAAATATACAGTGCCAAGTATTACTTTAAAATATCCCTATTTTCTATTTTGAAGTACATTCTACAATTACTGATCTTATTTTGTAGGCTATTTGCTGGTACATTACCAACTTGTTTCCATATTTTACACAGCTTGCTACTTGATAATAACTGTGCAGAAAGGGCACAACACAAAATTTAGGCTTAATTTAGATTCTACTTATATTATTCTTTTTTTTTTTTAAATACTTCAGTCTCTGAATACACTGGCTTTGTTTTTCAACTGTATTAATGGTCTTAAAGAATAGAATGCAGGCAAATCATCCCAGTCCTCACTGCTTTCTAAAGTAACTTTCAATCCCCACACCATCAGTTTACATGAGGGGCAAATCCGTAGCATAAATTCTTGGCATGTAAATACCTAACAGCATTTTTATAGTTATTGGGCTTTATTCACACATCTTGAACAACATATTTGGAACTTAAATAAATTTGCCTCCCATTTTGTTGTGCCCCTATTCATATATAACTAGCTTGAATGTAAACAATCAAGGATTCAAAGCACACTGTATTTGTCAGTGGATATACACCAAGGCTGAATTCTCTGCTCCTAAAATTAAAACTCAGATTGACCTCAGCACGATCAGCGTTCACCCCATGAATCCAACACCTCATGTTAACTAGAGAAGCGAGGATAAAATTCCTATGTCAGAGCCAAGGATAAAAATCCTGCATCAGCTTCATTCTTTGCCAGGGAAAAGTCTAAAAACTTATCACAAATCAAAATAACATAAGAGATATTTTGAACAAATTGATTAATTGGGTAATGAAGAATCACGATGAGTCAGAAGTAACCACCTATAGTTTCAAAAGAATTCACACATAAAATTGCTGGTCCATTAACTGTGGTTGTAAATGACCATTTAAAACTGCTTTTGCACAAGCAACAGCAAGATGGCATATATAATTGCAATTCTTGTCTCCAGAGGAGATATGGGAACTAAAGACTAGAAAGTCTGACTTCGTTGTCAAATAAACGGTTATAAATTAAAATGATGAATATGTTAGTAAACTCATGGAATACCAGAAAGCAGAGCTTTTGTAAAGAGAATAGGTGCTTCACAAACCTATTAGAAGTTATTTCATATGGGTGATCTCTTGGATATATATTCTTCACCAAAGGATTTAAAAAGCAAACGGCAAAAATTGGGGGATAAAATAGAAGGTATCACAGAATCGCGGAATGGTAGGGGTTGGAAGGGACCTCTGTGGGTCATCTAGTCCAACCCCCCTGCCGAAGCAGGGTCACCTACA
>Ga0065711_1002864_pt1 | contig 53502 bp, 25 predicted proteins | sample Hoacrofraction12_FD_59098 | JGI IMG/M metagenome (GOLD analysis project Ga0065711, IMG submission 59098) | Hoatzin crop microbial communities from Cojedes, Venezuela - Epithelial fraction 12 v2 (version 2) | ecosystem: Host-associated > Birds > Digestive system > Esophagus > Crop | place...
GCGCACTAAGAAAGAATGACTTAAGACCTCAATGGCAAAATTTTGTTCTAGATGCTCTTTTGAAAAACCTGTTGACAGTCAAGTTCAGTATGCCCACCAGATTTAAAAAGGCAAAATGCCTACACCAGACCCCTGGAGGAAAGTAATTTAAGGCAGATGTTAACTCAAAGTTTAAGATTGTGCACATCTAATGCCAAGATGCTAGAAAATCCTAAGGAACCAGGAAGTCTCTAAAGGAATATACAGGCTCTACGTAGTTAGTAAAAATCGCATTGGTTGTCAAATGAAGATCAATGAAAAGTAAAATGAACTTGAATCCTCCCCCTTGCCTCTCCCCTAAGTTAGGCAGACTTCATACCTCCCAAAGGATGCAAGTGCAGTCACCTTCGGATGACATCTAGAGATGACGAGCAGTCACCTGCTTCTTTATTTCTTTTTCAGGTCAAAGATAGGCCCATGTTAACATGTCTATCTACTTAATAGCCTGAAGTCACACTATTATCAAGTCCCATAGGAAGCATTCGGCATACTTAAAACTCCGACGCAATTCAGTATCATGATTTCTGAGAAGAGCTTTTTCAGATTCTGCTAGCACCAACAATAAAACTTCTGCACTTTCATCAAGGTCTAGGACTGTCCTGCGTATGAATTATTAAGAAAAAGTTATATAAAATTACATTTTATTCCAAGCAAGAATGTCTTCAAATGGAGGAAAACAAAAACAAAACCAAAAAACCCACAAAAACATACAAATCCATGCAAAATTCCCTTCAGAATTCCAACTCTGGAGCTCTCAGTACAGGAAAGGCATGGACCTGTTGGAGTGGGTCCAGAGGAGGGCCACAAAAATGATCTGAGGGATGGAGCACCTCTCCTACAAGGACAGGCTCAGAGAGTTGGGGTTGTTCAGTCCAGAGAAAAAAAGGCTCCGGGGAGACCTTGTTCTGGCCTTTCAGTACCTAAAGTGGGCTTATATGCAAGACAGGGACAGTATTTTTAGCAGGGCCTGTTGCAATAGGATAAGGAGTAACAGTTTTAAACTGAAAGAGGGTAGTTTTAGACTGGATATATGGAAGAAATTTTTTACGACAAAGGTGGTGAAACACTGGACCAGGTTGCTCAGAGAGGTGGTAGATGCCCCATGCCTGGAACCATTCAAGCCCAGGTTGAACTGGGCTCTGAGCACCCTGATGGAGTTGAAGATGTCCTCACTCATTGCAGGGGAGTTGGACTAGATGTCCTTTAAAAGTCTTTTCCAATCCAAACTATTCCATGATTCTACGAATACTGTTTCAAAACTCGACATCAATTGAATGCAAACATTTACCAGAAGACAAGTGAAATGACAGCCTTTCACATTAATATGAAGAACTCTTTACTTGGCCAGTATAGGAACTAAAATTCCAAAGGATACACAACAACACGAAAATAGCATATAGAAATTATTAGCAAAAAATATAAATTTTCCTTAGCAGGCAATAAATAGATCCTGCACTAGCACTAAAGTAAGAGTAGTGCCTCACTTAAGGGTCAAAATCTCAACACAGCAGTCAGTCATGTCAGTAGTTTGAAGTTGCTGCACAGACAGCAGATACGGTTGATCCAATGTATAAACAAGAACATGATCAAAGAAATAACTGATGTATATCTCATCGCATTTTTGCAAGTAGGACATCACATGCAGAAATAAGAAAATAAAAGTCTCACAGTCTTTCCTTTTTCTACAATAAAAGCATAACAGTCCATACAAAATAGATCAAATTGCCAAAAAATAGACAAAATAATACCTTGAGCAATTGAACCTAGATTTACCTTTATCTGCAGATACATTTGCCATACTTGCTTACAACCAAACCATAACCCGGAGAAGTTTCCCTTCCTCACTCCGCGAATAAGCTAATCAATTCAACTTCTCCATCCTTGTGCTTTGACCCTCTTCTGTACACAGCAACATGTATTCCCCAGCCTCCCTATGGGTACTTATGGTTGAATTGCTGGGGGGAACAGTGAAAAGCTAAGTGGCAAACAGACTCTTAATAATACAGAAGTCACAGCATGTGCTGGAGATTTGGGATACCAAAATCCAGACTTTCGATCTAATGAGTAATTATACACTGAAACATTTCAGTAGAGTGGTTAAATCCTTTCACAAGAAGTAAGCATTGAATATATCATAGCAGCAAAAAACATCTACAAACAATAAAGAAATGTATTTAAGAATGTGATTAATCACAACTGAACTTTCACATAGTGTGATGGATACTTTGTGATTCTGAAGAGTATATTTTAGATTGAGACTAAAGTTAAACTGAACACCAGGAAAATGAAAAAAGTCAAATAATTCAATGATCTTCTAGACATGTGAGGGTACAGTAGATGACTGGATGATCCTTTGTGACCTTGTATGTTCCAGTTCCTTATTCTGTATGTTCTTGTTCTACATCTAAATACCCAATCCTTTCTCAAATTTTGTTATGGGCTTCAGGCAGTGGTATACTATAGATACTCAAGAATTTATCCTTTCTGCATCACTAAGCTATTGTGGCATGCAGTCCTGCATCATAGGACCTAATTCAGACTGGGATTGCATCCTTAATTCTTTTTCATATTCAAAGGCGTCTTTGGAGAGATTTTGCAAGCTACTTGAGCTACTTACCTCATCCCCAAGATATACATTTTATGTGCAGCTGTATACATTGTAGGATTTATTTATTTTTTTTTAGGATCCGACTTTTTTAAAAAAAATCCTTCAAGGTCCTAGAAATATCTGAAAGATTAAGCTAATGAAGTCCATGTAAGTGTGATGTATGTATTGATAATTTGTCTGTGCAGCAGTTAGCTAATCATATATATCACACCCATCATTCCCAAAACCACTCATCCACAGATATTTAATGGATTATTGAAAAAAAGAAAAGCCACAGAGATATCATCTCAGTTAGTTAAACCAATAAAATGATGATGGTCTACACTCCAAATGTCAACCTCAGAAATTAGCATCAAGGATTTATGAAAGGACATCAATTCTGCTTGAAAAACATATTTTAATGGTGCTGATTGTATATAATATTACGAACCACTGTAAATGTCACCTGAAAGGATACAAAACTCAATTTTTGTACCATCTGGAATGTACTCCTGATTAAGTTGTTCAGCAATGTGATCGTATCACCTAAACAAACTAATTAACATCAGAATGACACATTCTGCAGTTTCAGTGGCATTTATCTGTGTCCCATTTGTTCCACTTTTTTTTTTTCCGGAATGACCTTATGTTCAAATTGTGCCACCAAGCTAGCTGCATGTTAATTCTTCTTCCAAGAGTAAGCATATATTTCATTAAAACGTTCGTGATGCTACAGATTTACACAGCAGAGTACAACAGACTGAATAAAAAATTACTTTGGTTACATGAAATCTGGAACACCAAAAAACAACCACAAAGTCTCTTCAGGCAAAACAGAAGTCTTTGAGGATAGATCTTTGTTGAAAATTTTGAATCGGAAGAATGTGTAGTGATTTCAGCATTAGAGTAGTAACAGATTAATGCATTTCTGCTCTTTAATTTGCCCTCTTTTTCCTTTTTTAAGAGGGCATGTATTAAGTCATCTTCGTAAGCACTCTGCAGGTAGCATTCATTTAGTTTTATTTTCAAATAGCAAGCATGAATGTGTAATTATTTGGCTGAGAAATATAAACTGCAAAAGTAAAGATAATGAATTTTTCCATAGCTTCACCATTATGAATTCACAGTTCATGGCTAATCATTTTCTAACTTTTCGTGGAAACAAACATTGTATTCTAAAAAAACCACCACAAGCAGCTTCTGCTCCTGCACGTACTAATGCCAGCCTAACAGAACATCAAGAAATACTGTTTGCAAATACCATTGAAAGGCACACCACCAACACACTGAATCTATGATTAACAGTATCTAATACCAGCCAAGGCTAGAGCTATTATTTTGAAGCCTTGAAATGTTGTTTCTGTTCAATATTACTCTGCATAACTTCACAGTAAATTGGATTCCAGGTTTATTGCCAAAGTAATTAAAAATTCAAAAGGTTGCTGTTTGAACACAACATTATGCAAAAGTGTTAAATAAAATTGAACCTGGAGATTATTTCTCTTTATGGCGAGAGAGCAGCTGGATGGGAGGAGCAACTTACGTGAGGAAGGTCATATTAGAAGTTCATATTCTAGCAAACACATTTCAGTGGAACCTTTATTGCAGGAAAGGGTACAAGAATAACAAAAAGAAAGCAACTGGTTCTGAAAACTTGTTTGGGTTTTATAAAAGAAAACCTGTCACTTCTGAGAGCTGGTTCAAAGAAAGAATGAAAACCAAGGGAATTAAATGGATCACGACACAAGCATCAAAACTTATATTGGGTCTGTTTTTCTTTGCCTCTGTATTAGTTTAATTCTATTTACTTAAATGGTGTTTAATTAGCATTCCTCCTTTTCCCATGTCAGAGCAGATTCTGGAACATTACTTTCAAAGCAGCAATTCTTTAAATCCTTTTAGAACGATAACGCTGGGGTAGGGGGAGGAGGTGAGAGGGTCCAAACCTCAAAGAAACTAAACCAATCTTTTCATGAGGTTTAATTTCTGCAAGGTGAATTTTATTAGTGCACACAGTAGGAAGAAATTATATTTACCTACTGCCAGAAACCCAGTCATTTGTAGTGTCTAGAAATTGCAGCATGCCTACAGCTGCATCCAATGCTCTAGCCTGATCCGTTATTGTGCATATCACAGCTAGTAGCAGCTGATGGCATCAGCTGAAGCCTGAAGCAAATGGACATGCAGCAGTGGGGAGAATAAGAAGGCAATGGGTATGCAGTCTCCCAAGGCCCAAGAGATGCTCACCGAAAGGAACTGATATGAATCAGAGATGTGTGGAAAGAAATTCTCATCTGAGTTGGACATGAATGTATGCACCATGTCCAGCAGCAAAGAAATACACTATTCTCACTCTGACATTGTTGTCATTGAAGTATGTGTTGCTGTGGAAGGCAAAGATTTGTGTTCAATTAAAAAATCCATCAATAGAACAGACAGCACATAAGTCTTGTCTGTGACAGATGCCTAATCCCTGTCAGGAGTGAACAGCAATGACAGCATAGCCTCCCACTTGGTGTCGGAGAGTTGAACACCAAAACCCCACCTGCGCACACTCAAGAACTGCCATCGGCCACGTCAGAGCCTCCAGTGGGGTCCCCCATTTTCTGTGTCCCTACACACCTGCTGGGGGAAAAAGCCAGAGACGCTCCCAGCTCTTCAGCTAGAATGCTGCTCCTGCTGAAGTCAACAAGTCTCTGACTTGATCAAAGACGAGGCTTTGAGTCTTCAGCTTTTACTCACTTTTTCATTTTTAACACTCCTGCTCTAAACCACCTACAGATACTAAGTTGGATTTTTATCTTGACAGGGGCTTATTTCTATAGATTACAAATAGTGGGGCAGAAGAGTTACCTAGATCACCCCACATCAATATTCCTTTACCTCATTCTTCAAAATATCCAGCAACGAGGCTTTGTAACAGCTTTAGATCCCATTCAGTGCCCTTATTACAAAGCTTCTCCTGACCTCCAACCAAATCTTCTTTGCCACATGCTCAGCAAATTACTTCATGCCCTCCTTCCCAGTGGATATGAAAAAACCTGACCACTTTCCTCCACATAAGAACTGCTTACATGTGAGTAGATGTACTATGCCCTACCCTCAGTCTTCTGCTTAGACTAAGGAAGTCCTTTACCCTCCACCTGCGGATTTTCCATATAGGTTTTATGGATGCTGCCATATTCATCCACCAGCTTTTTGGAGTGGGCTATTCTGTAGAGCTAATTATGATGTTAAGTACACCAAAATAATTGTCTCTATTTTCTTTCTTACATCAGCACAATTTGGAAAGAGAATCACTTTTTCCTTCATATTGTTAGCCTAAATTCAAGCAATGCTTATGCTCTCCTTTCACATGAAAAAAAAAAAAGACACAAGCCCCACGATATACCTTTACATCTGTATTAATTACAAAATAGCATTGGTTTTGGGCTTAACTTACCCCATTTGAGATTATTAGATATAATTGTACGACAATTAAGAATTGACTGGCATGCACCAGATGAAATAAATTGGATTCCAGAAGTAGCCAGGATAAAGTCCACATGATTAGCCCACACTCTGATGCACAGTATTTTGTTTAGAAAAGAGCAATAGCATTCCATTCCCACAGCACTTTACTAAGTAATCTATTAGTCCATGTTGTCCTTGGATGGAACAAATCATTAATTTTAACAGAGTTATAATTCTATACTCCGACTACAGATCCATATAAAGATTTAGCCTATAGTTCTCTCTCCAGTTTAATAAAGTTGGCTGGGAGCTCTACAAACTTTGAACTTCCGTTGATAGAAGTAAATATTATTAGAAAAAAAAATGTGCAAAAAGATTGTTTTATTAATTAACATAAGCAAAATTTCCTTTGGCTTCAGGGGAAAGGTTAATGAAGCTAGTGTCACAGACACACTAGAGTTCACATTCACCTACATTCAATATCTAAAACTGAGGACCAGATAATAAACATAAGCTTATAGAAGTATAAGTAAGCATAAAAGGAGTTTCCTGTTGAATATATGAGTGTTTGTCACGCAAATCCTTGGATAAAAGCAATAAAAGAGTCTGTTGACAGAGAGATCAACCTCAAGAGCTAAACTTAAAATTAATGCTGAATGAAACAAAGTTTGTGCTCAAGAAGCATGCCACAGAAAAACTGGGCAAAACAAGCAGGGACGCCACAGAAAAAGAAAAGAGCTCATCAACATTACGCAGCTGCTCAGGTAAGGTCTAGCAAGCAACAGGAAAGAAGTACGCGGTACTAGAATACTGGTACACATTTGCTGAATGGAGGCATTAACACATGCCAACAAATGTCACAATAAAACAAACAGTAGACAATGGTCTATCAAAGAGTATCAGTTGGCACAGCAAATGATAAATGCAAAGAAACACAGCTATTTTCATACTGTATCTCAAATACTGGAGGAATTTAAATAATAGAAATACTAACAGTGCACATTAAATAAATGAGGTCTTCTCTGTAAAGTAAGAAGTATATAAAAGAAAGTATTGCTGGAGATGGAGAGCTGGCTTATACAAGTTAGAAGTTTTCTTGCCCCTATTTAAGAACACACAAAACTTCAAAATAACATCTTCCATTATTATACCAGGTAAGATACAATGACTATTTATTTTCAAATGTTCTCTAGAGAAATTTTTTTTGCCTCTTATTCCTTGAGATGTGTGTTTAAGTCTGTATGTTTTAAATTGTCCATACTCTCGAAAGTGGCAATTAGAACACATTTTCATTTCAAGACACAGTATAAGATCCAAGCAACTAATGAGCTCATGTATTGATGCAGCAATCTGTCATCCTGCAGCGAAGGATTAAAAGGTCATGTTATAATAGCAGCTTTTTGTCTTTCATACAGAGTGGTTAACAATAAAAAAGTTTGCTTTCAATTTCATAAAAGTAGTAAACAAAAAATACCATCAAATTTCATTTTTCACATGGGCAGTTTTTTCACTGCTAAAATCAGAATTAAATAAGAATTTAAAAACCCAAGTTAACAGAACAAATGAGTTAGATAGGTATTTTTATTTTATTTCTGATCAAATACAATTTCTTTAGTCCTGAAAAAGCATTAAAATTTTATTTGCACATCTGTAACATAAGTGACAGAGGAGCTTCACTTACACACTGTTTATAAGGTAAAGGGGAAACCTTTACTCTTTAGCTTTCTATTTACAAGACCCAGCTGCGGGAGACCCAGGTTTACTTCCCTTTCACATCCAAGACAACTTGAATCCATACCATCCTCTTCTCAGGAGATGGCCCATAATTACCATACTGTAGTTATTAGGGGGTGTTTTCACAGAAAGCTCTTCTGTGAAGTTTTCCCTCTTTATATAAAATAATATGATATTAATAGGAGCAGGGACTGAGCCCCAAGTGAATTCCTTGATGACAAGCCTACAGCCATACATACAGTCATTCTGTTCCCAGTTTACCCCTCCCCACCAGCTTCCTCCCCTCAGGTGTACAAGTTTGGCCCTCCAGATTATTAAAAACAAACTTTGGTGGGAATTTATGTATGTATGAAATTGCCTGTTTTTTTGACAAATGATTTTAAAACATGAAATGTGTTTTCAACTAAAAATGTACAGGTTTTCCATGTCACTTTTGTGAAAAAACATCCTGCTTTTCTGAAAGAATGGAAACGATCAAGTCACATACATCATGTTTGATACTGGGAAGGTATGTGGCAGTGTTCATCATTCCTTATCAGGAAAAGTTAAAAGATTTTTGTGTACTAGATCCACAAATTTTAAATATCAAGCTGGTCCTTCAAAAAAAAAAAAAATAGAATCAGGAGATTCTGAACATTATGTATTATAACTGAAGAAAAAATGCTTCCTTCAAACTCTCACAGCAAAGAGCAGGCATAAATTACCTATGTCCTTCTTATTCTCATTCAAATTTCCCATTAACTGCAGTGTCACCTCTTGGCAGAATTCAAACAGCGACTATGCAAAGATCTTCCTTTCCACTGCAAGAATAAGATCTGAGCAAAATTTCAGCTGTGGGGGGTTTCTGTTAGGACATTTGAAAAGCCTGTCCACATTGTATGCGTACTCTGTGTGAAAATACTGAAGTAAAGTTACCGTTTATTATTGCGCCAAGTTATATTTTATGACGGTATTCATGACCAAAGACCTAATAAATTCACAGGACTCCAAGCAACAGCTGACTAATTCTGGTCAGAGCAAATACAAACATGATAGCACTTAAAAGCAAACAAACAGAAATCAGTGAGCAGTTAGACAGCATCACGATTTTCCCTGACAGTATGTCAACAGAAGTTAAAAATTATAACCAACCGACATTCATTTCAGAAACAAAACCTTTTCTAATGGAAAAAACAGAATAATAGCAGAAAGAAGGTGAACATTCCTTGCTAAGATTTCAATGCTGAGAAAATAAACATGCTTGAAAGGCATCTGATGGCATTTGATTTGCCAACCGCACTAATGTACCTTGCTAGCAGTACATTTCTATCACACCAGACAACACAGGAATATATGCATGGAAAGCAATGATGAAATTTTTAAGCTAGCATGTTGGGTAAAATGTGGGTCCTAATTAAGGCAGTGTCAAATGCCCATCAACTTGTAAATACCCAGGATTATATGCACATGGTGTAAAAAGACTTCCGTCTCTTGATGACCACTTCATCTCCAGCATAATATTCAGAAACAGCATTAAATGTACCCCAAATTCCATGGTTTATTGAACATAATTCTTGATTCTGTCATTACTAGCTTGGTCCTGTTACTGGTGCCTTTGATGTAACTGGTACAAGAGCAGTTAACTTTCATGGAGATCATTTTGTGTCTACCACCTTCGTGAGAAACTACTTCTCAGATGTTGTAATTATAAACTATAAGATAAAAATTCCACCAAAATTCAGAGATCAGCTGAAGTACATAACAACAAAAGGGATTTTTCTCAACGCTGAGTAATATTTGTGCTCCTATTTCTGTGCATTGTGATTTTTCATAGACCTTGAGTAAAAAGACCTAAAAGAAAAACACAGTGTTGAAACTGGAAGATATGCGATTTCAATTCATACCTTATGGTTTATATTCCCTTGCAAAGGATTCTGACCATATCCTTAGTGTAATCAATAGAAAGACAACTAAAATTTTCACAAACTCAGGGATCAGACTAAAAGTTTTGCTTCAGTCCCTAGACACTTAGATAAAACTACTGGTTATCTATAAAAATCCAATAGTCACTATAAAAACAGTCATCACCCAACTGATTGAAAAGTACAAACTATGTATAATGAAAATGAACAATTACTTTGGGCGTTCATCACTTCCATATGTTGTTCTTCTGTTCATCTTATAGATTTTTAAGTCAGAACATACCAATATGATCATTTATTTTGATCACCTACGAAGTGCACTGATTTCCTCATCAAGCCTATGACTTCTAGTGAACTACATCACATTTGGAGAAAACAAACTAACATAGCTTTTCATTATGAAAATTTATCATCAAAAGATTCTATCACTGAAAGCTTTAATTTTAATGGAATTTTTACCAAGTAAATGAAACTTTACTTCTTAAGTCAGTTTCACCAGTTTTCTGTTTGTTGTCAGCCAAAAGCTAGGAGTTTTAATGCTGAACCCAAAAAAGCATGCAGCTCACAAATGTTTCCATCTGAACTGAGTGGAGTTCACAGTTCTCTAAAAGCATTACACGAATTAACAGTGAAGTAGTTCATGTAACTAAACCTACAACCAATAATGCGGACATTTATTCTACTAATACTACCAGGATCTNCTTGTGCCATGGGCATACTGTGCCTGGAATCACTGAAGTATGAATGTGGTAAACAAAGATCAGTATCATCTATGCCCAACAGGACATTCAACAGGAGGATAAAAACCAGCAGATGTTGCACGGAACTGATTGTAGATAAAATGTGAAATATAACCTATGCTGACATAAGTGCTACTTTGTACAAATGCAACATGTACCATAATACTTCCAGTAAACACTTCTGCTCCCATCAGAGGTTTGAATAAGGAATCAGTGACCTAAAGCACTGAGTGCCTTGTAAAGGAAAGTTTTATACAGACATGAAAAGAGTCATCCTTTGATATTTGTTCTTTTTCATAAAGACTTAACATTCTTGCCATGAGACCAATCTGCTCAACAAGTTATAACATTAACCTTTGCAGCAATTTTCTTCAGCTGCTTTCAAAGTAGTCTCAAATTCAGATACATTTTTCACACANNCTTAAAAATGAAACCAAAATGATATTGTCTGTTTTTCATCAATCAAAAAGAACCTCAAATTTACCACTGAAAACATCCCCCCCACACACACCCTGACAGCACTTCAAAAGACAACTATAATTCAGACTCATGGCATTGATGTACTTCAAATCTATGACTATGTACTATCAGACACAAGCTCAAACACTGGAGTTCTCATTGGCGGTGAACTCCGAAGATCAAATTATATGTTCAGACAACCATATTATTCCTCTATGGTTCCAGCCTTCTAAAATCTGAGAGTTCTGCTGTTAAAACACCCTCCCATAAACCTGAAGAAGGGTAAGTGACCTACCTTAGAAAGTCCGCCTACTTCCAAATAGAAGCAGATAATGAAAACGTTCCAGGTGACCCACAGGGCAGTCCACACCGTGTACTAAGCACAAAGCCAGATGAAAGCAAAAAGACAGAAAAATAAACTGTGAAGATGAAAGGACTTTATACTGAGCAGATCAATAACAAAAAGCCTGATATCAATAAGCATTGTTCTTCTGGGAGCAGCCAAGCACAGAGTTCAGAAAAGGAGTTCTCCCTGCAGAAGCCCCCTAAGAATCATAGGAAATTACAAATCCAATATTTGTTGCTGCTCTAAATACATGCCAATAAAGCAGATTTATTCTTTACAGTTTTACACTATCCTATTGATACCAATTAAGTCCAAAATGCTGACTTAGACACTGGTTTTGGGGTAACTATGAATCATTCATAAATCATGATTTAGCCCTGTTAAAGGAGATTCTAAAATAGCACAATAATTCAAATAAGCAAATATTATTAAATTAATATTTAAATATTATGAAGAATGACACAAGAAAAACACACCACCAAATAACTCAGAATATCTGTTGATCTGATAATTTGGATTTTTTTAACTAAAAACAAAAACAGATAAAGGGTAAATCTGATCTATTAAATATCTTTCAGTAAAAGGTATTTTAATTACATTAAAAATAGCTTACTGCTTCTTCAGCCCTTGTGGCCATGAACCTGATCTTACAACGCACCCTTAACAGGTGAACATATCCATATCTCTTCTGGGTTCTCCAATATGCTACCCTAGTGCAAGCCTGAACTCCTACTCCACCCACAGCATGAATGCGAGATTAATCTGTCTACCTTAAATCATCCTTTGCACTTTAACTGTCAACATAATTGACTTGCACCATTTCCTTAGAGATGCCCTGTTTACCTAGATATGTCAGTGAACCATGCCCAGTCAACTCTCCGAGCAGCACACCTCCAGAGCATTTCTGTCTGACTGGCTAAGGGCACGCTCAGCCATATAGGAATTACACCCACCTGAAAAATGCAATGAGCACCATTACTGCCACTTTACATTTATGTGCTTAGAACCTTCACAGCGGTGAAAAAAAGTGCCTTTGCAAGTCTAATTAGCTGTGATCAGGTGAGGCTAATACGCTATTGTTTTGCTTCAATATACTCAGTATAGCTCAACAGGCTAACTACTATCCGCTGGATCCCACTTCCATTGCACAGGTGCAGTCAGCTTGGCTTTCTTGGGCAGTTTTGGGCTGTGCTCCCCTCTTCCTTCCCTTCCCTATCATGTATAATGAAAGCTTCAGGTGAAGAGGATTGAATTTTTCCCCACTTTGATTACCTCCACATGCACACAGTCATTTCTGTACACCACAGGTTAGCTGCTTTAAATTAATTTCTTAGGAAGTACTTGGGCTGTTTGGAGATGGCTGTGACACAAGTAGTAGATCATTAATAAACAAAATGAGAGTAATGCTCTTGGCCTGTTTCCTCTGGCTTACAGAGAACAGCAGTGTGGCAACGGAAGGCTGGGTTATTATAAAATAACACCAAGCTTATCACATCTGCTGACTTTGTAGTAACTCATCATAAACTCCTGATTTTCCAACGTATGTCCTCAGAACATCAGGTGCACAGTGTTCAAAATTAATGAACACTTAATACAAGCCCAGCTGCTCATAAAAAGCAGATTTCAGAATATTCAGGAAAATCCTGTTTTTTAAGAAAGATTTTTTTATTTGTCCATGAATGAAATCTGTCATCGCAACAAGAAACCTACTTGATCTGCCAGGCTAAGCCAAATCTGTGAATGGCCTCATCCTGTCCCATGGGCACCAATGTCAGCTCTGAACCATGCAGGTAAAAACTGTCCGAACGTGCTTTCCCAGGCCACCCCAGGCTGTTTTAGACAGTCAGAATCTGTTCACTCCCTTATCCACCGCGAGGATTACTGATAGGGAAATGCCGCTGCAAAGCAGATGTGCACCTTGAAACCCAGCTGCTGGGTATGGAGAGGCTCTTCCTACACTCTCACTGAACTGCAGAAACATAAATTTAGGCTCCATTTTCTTTAAGACCATAATAATTACCTATTTAAGTAATTAGTACTCCATAATTTTTAAAAGTAAGAAAGTTATTATCCACATTTCAAAACACATCTTTTGGTTATGGAAGTAACAGATTTTTAACTTGTATAGCATTGTAGGTACTTAAGGAAGACTACGTTAGAAGTTTTAACACCGCAAAAGCAAGTCAGCAAAACAAAGAAATGTCAGGATTCTGGTAATATACTCCATCTTATTTTTCTCTTTTGTGGATGTGCAATACAATGCAAACATTAATTATATCATCATAGGTATATTTTTATTTTAAAAGACCCTACCATACTCAGTATATTTTATGAGTAGCTAACTCAATACTTCATTTCTCTTTGTTGCTCAGACCCTGTTCTGAGGACAGAATATTAATTTCCTCATGCTGTTTTCTATGATGCTCATCGCTGCAACATCTGAGAGCTGCACAAACATTAACTAATTTATTTCATGTTATAAGGGAATGATACAGCTCTCAGAATGCAAATTATGTTCTGATACATGCAGAGATTACATTCAGAAGTATTCATACATTACAGGCATCCAACTTGAGATGCTTAAGGCTTCAATTTTCAGAACACTTGGGGTTATACAGGACTCTAAGCTCAGTGTTCAGCTCCCAGTGGCTGAGCACTCAGCACTCGTGCAAATCAGACCACAAGGTCTCAAGACAAAAACCCAGGATGCAAGCGGAAAACAAAGCACCTGAGGAGTTTGGTTTAAGTGACTCGCTTTGTGTGAAAAAAGGTTTCCGTAGTTGAGAGCAGAGATAAATTCAGCCACCCAGTACCACCTTCACAACAAAAGCAATTCTGTATTCTTGCTGTTACATGCCTCATTCTTCCCATGTCTTCTGTTTTCTACAAATCAAGTTTCTATTCTATAGCTACCAGAAACCCCCCAGATGTCTGTACTTTCTGTTGCAACTGAAGTGCCCCTATAAAAAAATAGGTATACATCCCTGCAGTTCAAAACTGCAAATACACAAAAGGATCACACTAATATTGCACAGGAGGGCTTTAATAACAGCTTTTCCGAATTCCTGAGTGTTTCTTCCTGGAAAAATTTACAACATTTTCTGAACATTATGTGTGTAAATTTATATCTATATGCCTTCAAGGTTTTAAAAAAAATATTATTTAACAATATTCCATTATGTGACATCGTATTAACTCCTCCTTGGGTTGCTATGTGAGGCTTAACTTTTAGATCCATTATGAACACCTCTCCTCTGAGTTAGCAGAGAAACTGCCTGCAGCCATGGGTTGTTGTCCTTTGCACAAAGGGACAAGAGGCAGGGGAAGGTGTCATGCACACTGGCGGACATTCATTAACGGAGGAGTGGTTAGGGCCTGAAGCATCAGGTTCACAGTGAACCTCAGGGTCCATCTCCCTCCCAAGGCACCTCATCTAACGTGTTTCATGACCTGATCTGCCACTCATCCTCTCCTATCTCATGTCCTGAACACCACCCCCATAGTCCTGCTGTGCCTGCCCACTCTTACCCCTCCACAGCCAGTGATTCTTTGGCCAGCCACATTCAGCACCCCCAGCTCTGCTGGTCTCATGCTCAGCATCACAACCCTCACTGCATCTGGCATGAAGCAGGAATTTTCCACACAGAGTAAATCAATAAGAAGAGATAGTGTTGGGTTTTTTTTATTTTATAGTCCATATGATGCACTACTTAAAAATCACTTGGAGGTTTTCGCCTAAAAGACTCCTTCTGCTTGCAGGACCCAGGACACTGGTGCTAACCTTTGCTGATTTCTCCCCATGACGCGCTGTATACTTTCTTGGTTTTGGTCCTTTACACTGAGGATTGTATACTGTGTGATGCGAGGAAGCATTTGGAGTCTTACAGAATCAAAGATTCACAGAACGATTTGCATTGGAAGGGACCTTTAAAGGTCATCTAGCCCCAAACCCTGCAATGCCCAGGGACATCTTCAACTAGATCAGCTTGCTCAGACCCCCGTCCAAGCTGACTTTGAACGTTTCCAGGGATGGGACATCTACCACCTCTCTGGGCAACCTGTTAAACCTTATAAATTGTGTGGAGAGAGTACTCCCTAAATCTTGCAGGTTAAATGTCTATTAAATTATTTTCTAGCCCAGGAGGTTCCTTTCAGATCCCCTTTCTTAATGCCAGCCTCTCTCTACTATAGTGATATTTCTGTACCTCATTTGACTCTACAGGTCATCTTGAAACTGATGCAGAGATACCTGTCATATACCAGTGAAATACAACCACTTCTAGAGTTAAGTAATTGTTATTAGATGGACACAATGCCACAAAAATAAAGAGTTAAGGAAAAATGTGAAAGATGGCTTCTTAAACTGAAACTTAAGAAAGAAAAGGGAAATTCCTAAGTTTTGCCTATTACAAGGATTGGGGGATAAATTTAGCTTTAATGAATAAACTATCTCAAGTGTATATTTAATCTGACAGTGTCTTGGCATTAGGGGAGATGAATGTTGGCTCAGGGATACTTCAAGGGAAAGGCAGCAAATACTGAGTCATCAGATCATCTTCCTGTAATACCTGGCTGTGCCTCTGAGGCATCGATACTTACAGAGACCTACTTAGTCATATTTGTGAAAGATGACAAGGAAAGTGGCATAGATCAATATCATGGCACAGCAACAACTCGGGACTTACCAGGAAGGATATTCAAGGAGTAATTTTGGATGCCTAAATATCTCGCACGTGTTTTGAAACTGCAAGAGTGTTTGTACAGCATCTGCTTGAATACTGCGTGAAGTATCCTATATAGCTTTTCTTCTGCTTTTTTTTTTCTTTAAGAAACTGCCTCCTGGCTTCTCAAGTGTACACACTACCTATATGTCATATTATTTAATGAAATAAATTAAAGCAAGAAAGCAGAGATTTCCACCTTATATTCCCCCTATTTAAGTCTATTATTTTCATCTCTCACTGTTCATTAATAAATTTATGTTCAGCTTTGGGCCAAGTTTGTGCAATCTTAGCTATATGACTCATCATTCAGAAGGCTTTTGAAGTCCCATATTAGAAGCAGGAGAGCAGAAAAAGAACCCAACTTTCACAAGTGTCCTGTCATCATCTTTAAACAATTTAAACATCCTGAAAATCTTGTTTGTGATACCAAGCTCTATCAAGAATGGAAAAGCATGCACAGGGAAACGGATCACAGTAGAGCACCAGAGCTGCATGACAGTTGTGTTACATCATCGTTAGAACTAAAATTTAGCTGTTTTTTTTCTCCTTTGCAAATGTTTGTGTAAGTTTTAAATGAACTAATATGGGAAGATTAGGAATCAGCTCTGTACTTTTACATCCCCTGGGAATTTTGCACTGATTTAATTAAGCCACAATATATTCAAGCGCTGAAAATAGCACATCCACTTAGTGCCAGGACAAATTGTTCACAAAAATGGATGTAAATTACTAATTAACACAAAAACTATTAGAAGTAATTATTGTATTTCAACTAATTAGGACATCTGGAGTTAATGCAGTTGCTCCCCCTCTCTCTCTCTCTCTCTCTCTCCCCTAAGCTCTGAGGACTCAGAATTTTACCTATGAGCAAGTGAAATTCCAGATTTATTTCACAATCACCTTCCTTATAGTCCTGTATCTGAAGGACCGTAGATAGAGAACATGAGCCACTACCTTTATCTACTTGGAATGACAATTGCATTTGACAGAGATGCTTCATGTCTCACGTGGCAGCTTTTAGAGGATAGGGCATTTTCTTTGGTAGAAGGCTCTCAGACCAAATTCTATATCACTCAGATTTTGAAGTAAAACTCATTTCCTTATTTGGACTTATAATCTGCAATGGCTGTGCTTATGCTGCTGTTGAAGAAATGACTGCTGCTTATGTAGTCATTAAATGCTAGTATTAAACTAGGTAGCCCAGGTGCAATGACAGTGGAAGCATTAGAAGCATCGAACTGCTTTTGTCTTTGTCCAGCTTCTATTGCAGCCCTCACTGAGCTCCTTGGCTTTAGGTACCTGCACCAAAAGCCTGCTCAGTTGTGTCTGCAAAACTAGTCTCATATTTGACTGCAGTATGCATGTGCTTCAAGCCATGGCCCTACATGTAACACATTTATTTACTTACTTTCCCATTCCTGCAATATGCTAAATTTTGAGTGGGAGAACACAACATATGCAGCATAGGATGGCAAAGTGAATGCTTCTGCATAATTTCTCTTGTCAGGAAAACCTTCAGGCACAGCTTTCATGGCACAGAAGACAGATTACAGACTTTTTCTTGAGATCAAACCAAGGACCCTAGAGCTGGGCAGCTTAAGTCAAGATCCCTACCAGAGTATGACAGAATAACATGGGGACAATTTGCACCCACTTATGCCAGGTCAATTTTGTGCAGACAGTTTACAGACGTAAGCTGTTGTATCGACTTGATTTTCTCTTTACTTCAATTTTTTATATTCCAACAGGATCATCTGCACTAGCAAAGCTGATTTCCAGGGAAGTCTTAAGGAAAATACAATGGATACTACATATACTTTTCTTGAAGTATTTAGTTACTTTTCCAGTTAAACTGGATTTAGCTTAATCTAAACCAGAAGCTTTGTCAATCAGAGTACATAAAAGCATGACTCAATACATTTCTTTTGCCAAAGCCACAGTGCCTAATTCTCACTCTAATGTGGGACACCAACCACCATATCCACGAGCTTAAATGTGGCTGAAGGTGAAGGTATGGACTTGGAAGCCCATGAAGGTTCTCTGTAAACACGGAGCCCAATTCACTACTCAGAGCCAGGGTAGGAATCTCTCTGCATTGTGTTGAACACTGTAATTCAGGACCCTAATGAAGATATGCATTAAACAGACTTCTTATTTGAAGCCAGCAGTAAAAATTTACTGCTGTAAGGGGTGGACTGTGCTTATAAAGGGTTTCAGAAGCAGGGAGGCAGTCTATGTCCTTCCTTGGGAGAGGTGCCTTTGGACTCCCTTTTTCTTAGTGAAGACAGCCCGGAGCTGGAACTGGTAGGGGTCTTTGCTGCCCGGACCATTGACTCCTCTAGGGCTTCTGAGGACAGCTGGCAAAGCTTCTGGGGAGCATGTGTTAAATATAGCTGGAAGATCCTCAGACTATAGCTCAGCAAGCACTTAAAGCTGGTGTAACCCCGCACTGCTGCAGAAAGAATCCATGCACTTTACCCCTTCCTCTGGTTGCTTGTTCCCATTTCCCCTCTCACATCTTCTCCCTTCTGCTGGAATAAGTGAAACAGGTCAGAGAGCTGACCTACAGTCAAGTTACACCAGAAAAGAGAACAGTTGCTTCTCAGCTGGATATGTTTTGGTTTGGTAGTCTACCAAGTGGCTGAACTGACACTGGTGCTGGTGCAAGCAAAGGAACTGCACAGGGACTGAGGCAGCAGCTGAGCAAATGGAGGATTATTGCTTACACTGCCTTGAGGTATTCACTGAATTCAGTCTGAGGGTGAAGCTAGACAAGAGGCTGAACTGACAAGTTTGTAGCTAGCAACAAGGGAAATCTTGCATCTCCTCCTTTCCCCCTCACCTCCGCACTGCTGTTCATGACTACGCAGTCCCAATCCCCACATTGTGCTGGCCCTGGCACCCATTGGGAACCTCACAGACTGGATTCAGCTCACCAATCTAGCAAAAGCTTCTCCATTTTCTGCTAGGTTGGTTTCTGACAACTTAGGAGTGGAACTGGCTTACTGCTGCCAGAATTGGTGGAGAGTGTTTGGAGAAGTTTCCAGGCAGGGAGAAGAACAGTGAGAATAGGGAGGCATGCATGCCACCCTCTTCTGCTGGTGCTGAGCTGAGAGGTTGATTCCAGACAATTTATGTACTTTCACTCTTCGGACTTCTGGATTTGGCTCAGTCTACTCCTACTTCACTAGGAACCTTACGTTAGTAAGGATAGAAGGTGCTCTAACATCTTGATCTTCCCAAGTAGTGAGTATTTGCACCTACTATAACTTGAGTTCTTAAATACATGCTTAAAGTTAAATCAGAATTAAATTCAGTTAAATCTGAGGATAAAGTGTGTTGTTGAGGTGTTTCTTCCTTAAATTACAAGTTTTCTACCTCTACTTTAAAACAACTTTAGTATAGTCTAAAATGTTCATTTACATCTGAAAAGATATAGAAACAGTCAACATCTGTTGTGTTTCATTTGAAAACTAAGGCAGAGCTTCCACCACTGAACAGCCATGCTGAACCTGAGGGGCAAGAGATTTTGTGGTGTTGCACTTCAGACTCAGATTTTCTATGTAATTTCACAGATGCTTACCCTTGCTTGCTTCCAGTGTCTTACGTATAAAATGGAAAACATGAAGCAGAAAGGTGAGTCATCATCAATATATGGAAGTATATACATTGCTGCCCAGTTCTCCAACCACAGGTAATAGATGAAAGTGTTATTATTTACATCAATCCATTTTCAATTACTTATAGTCTGCTTGTGAAGCTTAACTAATGTGAGTATAAGGAACCCTGGGTGCAATTTTTGTTCACTTGTTCTTTTAAGACATGACAAAGAACTACAGGATTCCAGGCTTGCCTAGAAAAGATGAAGATTTTTAAGTATTTGTTTAATTAGTTTTCCCCAGTAGACATTTATTTCAGTCTTTTGTGAGGAAAAAACCCCAAAACTTTAGCCTCTTAAGATCCATTACTGGCAACACAACTGAAATGTTCTAAATACCGATGCTGCCAGGTAAAGACTTAATATTCATCCATCCAGGAGAGACTGTGGGGGAGGAAAAGGGATATTTTCTGTTGGCAGTTTCCTTCACAGCTTTGAAAGTTTTTTTGTTCCTGGCTATGTTGAGAACATGGGAAAAAAATCTGTGGAGCTTCAAGTTACAAGCATCAGAGACAATCTACAACAATTTAGGGTCAAGGCTGCAAATACAGGTCTTGGCAAAGTTAGATGTAAGTGAGAAGGAGATTTCTTTGGAACCCTTGGGTCAGAGGACCAAAGGAATTTCTACAATCTTTGCTTCTTCCTGTGTGAGAGGAAGATGTAGCTAAATATAACCTGACCATTACAAATTTTTTTTAAATGGTCATTGATTCTGCTTGTCTCTTGCAAAGAGAACAACAATTTGTATTTATTTTGTTTACTTATGCATAGTCTAATTGTAGATGTTCCCATGACCCACCTAGGTATCTCATTCTTTGAAGAATCTTACTAAGACCTTGTAACACAGTCATACTTTTGGTAGCACTTTCTCTAGGTTACCCATTCTTGATTGATAGCATCCAAAATCTCAGAAATGCCACTCCGTAGTCTTAAATTCACAAAAAGACATGGAGATCTCTAAAGTTTCTACAGAAATACCAGCTGGTGTTCTGAAGCCAATAAAATTTTGCTTTATAACGTGACAGGTTTTAAAATGAATTGTAAAAAATAATAGATAATAAATGAGACTTACCACGACTATATAACGAGGCCTAAACTGGATGGTTCCAAACAAACCCAAAATGACAACTATTATTTGTAGGAAATTGCCAAGGATAGGAGCCCACTGGAAACCAAGGAAGTCAAAGATCTGTCTCTCTAATGCTGCCAGCTGTAAGAAAACACATAAACAGAACATCCACTTTTTAATTATGGGTGAGACAGGACAGTTGACATTTTTTTATTTGCACCAGGCTTCACCAGATAGAAGTATGGCAAACTTCTAAAACTACGGTTCCTGGTGTAGCCTTTGTCAGCATTACCTGTACACTGGTATCTGAAGATAGCTACTGGTCAGCATACAGTTCTCCTAATCAAAAAACACTTGGAAAAAACTTTAAGAAAATACTTGTAAAACTCCACATAATACAAAAATAGCTCTACAAACCAAACACAGACAAGTTTTATTATATTCTTGTATGCTCTAAACTCTAAGGCTTGGCAATTTTTATTTAAATACAAAATTTGTCTTGAACAGAGGCTCACCTAGACTGAGCAAAGCCATGCGAATCTTGCTATTGTTACTGAAGTACCATCATGCTCCCTCCCTTCCCCATGTCTTTGTTTTCTTATATTTAGTCTTAACTAGACTTGACTGCAAGTTCCTCAATCTGTTCCTAAAGGAGAGAGATTTGGGCCAAAAGGGACAGAGCAGGCTGTCAGGAGACACAAATGTGGCTATTGGGTACCTTCCCAGGAATTCCCTGATGCAGGAGCTAAGGAAGATTGCTGGGACCTCCTCACTGCCTGAAGCACAGAGGCAGGCTCATGGGCTGAAAGGCTGTGGAAAACGTGGGAAGGCTTTGGACTAAGCTGCTTCAAAACCAACAGCTGAATGAGCTATCTGCCCTCTGCCAGAAGCTGCTAGGTTACTTTGGGCAAGTGCAAATCAGAAAGACATGGTGGCAGCCTAATGGCTCTCTTCTGCTGTCCTCAAGGCATTTCAGGGGTGGATTTAGTTGGGGGTGGAAATGGAGGAAGCCAAGAAGCATAAACCTTCATCTTTGCATCAGCATGTAGTTCCTGGGTAATCCTGCATTTCTGAATGTTAAGCAAAAAAGAAAAAAAAAAGAGCACATTTTCTACTCATTTTTTACAATCCACTCTTGTTCTAAAGATATTAAAATCAACTTTCTCAGTAGCACACTTGTTGAATTTTAAACTTGGTTCAATATTTTTCTATCCATAGCAAGACATTTTTGAGCAGCTAAACAGAATCCTACTGAGAAACAGTTGAGTTTCTGTGCTTGCCAGAATTTATTACACATCTACTTGATTTTACTACATTGTTACCAACCCTAAAATTTACTGAAATACGCACTTAAAATATTTATAACTGAGACAGATGGAGTAAGCATGGCCCTATGAATACTAACCAAAGTATTATCATCTGTAGGTATTTCACATAAAACTTCTCATTTTACACATAATGGCCAGACTCAATCCTCACCTACAAGACAGGGCTAGGTGTCACTGAGAGTAGAATCCATCTTTTCTGTACAAAAATCATCCCTTATATGAGTCAAGAAAACCACATTCTCTATGCGGAGGTTAATAAATATGATAAATCTAAACAACTAAATGAACAAATCATCAACTCAGTGCAGCTCCTCTGCAATCAGTGAAGCTGCATTCACTTTTATCAGCTAAACATCTGCCCCACTATATATAAATGAAAAATTGTCACACAACANACAATATTAAAATGATATTATCCTCTTGGAAGTGTAAGACATTCCTATCTNAACAGAAATGATCTTATTCTTTTCATTCTGTAGGTAAGGGAGAATCTCAGAGAGAGCAGCACTCCCATGTGAATGAAACTGTTGGCTCATGTGGCGTTAGCTATCTACTTTGCTTTTGCACACTCCTCCTTTCTTCTTTTAATTCATTGTCCTATACCATCGGGATCAATAATTAGTTTTCTTCCCTAGATTTGGAAAAGAATTACAGAAATTAATGACCAAATCCAGAAAATTACATATTTTCGTGGACCTCAGATGGAACTTCAGTACCTAACGGTGCAGTTGTCACCTTCCTGGAAGTATGTGGGCGTCCTAACTGGTTCACAACAATAGTGACCCTGATGTCATTCCTGTAACATCTTCACATTGTAGTAGTTTCATGAGCATCACAATAATGGCCTAGTTGGGACACCTCAGAATCACTTGCTTTTTCAACCACTCTCTACTGCGCTCCCTCAGGCGATTCAGGTGACCTCACATTTGGGAATACCCCTGGCTGAAGCTTCCCTAAAACATAGGATACATCACACAGTAGAGTACAAGAGTGCCCCATGTCCCACGTGTGAGATGGTAGAGTTTCAAAAACTCTTTGGCACAAGTAGAACTCGCAGTTTATGGTATGAGTGACAATGTACCAAGACTCCTGTCCTGTATCACACAGTAAGACATTTATGACATCCATGACCGGAGCCAGAGCCTGTTTCATTCCCACCATCACAAGTTGAGATCTTCCAGGGTCAGCAAGGCACCTAAACAATTCACAGACAACCACTGAACTAGTTACTGCATCAGGGGACAAGGGACAAGCAATGGGTGTGATCTATCTGGATTGCTGTAAAGCCTTCAACGCGGTCCCCCACAGCATGCTTCTCTCTAAATTGAGGAGATACGGATTTGATGGGTGGACTGTTTGGTGGCTAAGGAATTGGTTGGAAGGTCGCAGCCAGAGGGTAGCGGTCAATGGCTCGATGTCCAAGTGGATGCCAGTGACAAGAGGTTTCCCTCAGGGGTCCGTACTAGGACCAGTGCTGGTTAATATCTTCATCAATGACACAGACAGAGATCAAGTGCACCCTCAGCAAGTTTGCAGATGACACCAAGCTGAGTGGTGCAGTTGACACACCAGAAGGACCGAATGCCATCCAGAGGGACCTGGACAAGCTGGAGAGGTGGGTCCATGTGAAGCTCATGACGTTCAACAAGGACAAGTGCAGGGTCCTGCACCTGGTTCGGGGCAACCCCCGGTATCAATACAGGCTGGGAGATGAAGGGATTGAGAGCAGCCCTGCCGAGAAGGACTTGGGGGTACTGGTGGATGAAAAGCTCGACATGAGCCACCAGTGTGCACTCACAACCCAGAGGGCCAACAATATCCTGGGCTGCATCAAAAGCAGCATGGCCAGCAGGTCGAGGGAGGTGATTCTGCCCCTCCGCTCTGCTCTGGTGAGACCCTACCTGGAGTCCTGCATCCAGGTCTGGAGCCCCCAGCACAAGAAGGACAGGGACCTGTTGGAGTGGGTCCAGAGGAGGCCACAAAAATGATCTGAGGGCTGGATCACTACTCCTATGAGGAAAGGCTGAGAGAGTTGGGGTTGTTCAGCCTGGAGAAGAGAAGGGTCCGGGGCGACCTTATTGCGGCCTTTCAGTACCTGAAGGAGGCCTGTAGGAAGGATGGGGAAAATATTTTTAGCAAGGCCGGTTGTGACAGAACAAGGAGCAATGATTTTAAAATAAGGGAGGGTAGATTTAGACTGGATATAAGGAAGAAATTTTTTACCATGAGGGTGGTGAAACACTGGAACAGGTTGCCCAGAGAGGCAGTGGAGGCCCCATCCCTGGAAACATTCAAGGCCAGGTTGGACGGGGCTATGAGCAACCTGATCTAGTGGAAGCTGTCCCTTCTCATTGCAGGGGGGTTGGGCTGGATGACCTCTAAATGTCCCTTCCAACCCAAAGCATTCTATAATTCAGTGATTCTGTGAAACAAAGAGAAATAAGGTTCCATTTCCTCTCCTGCTGCCTACCAAGGTGTCCATTCCCCTCCTCCCACCTCCTGTCCACGAGGATACCAAGGGGGAGAGCTTCTCCTTGAAGCTGTGTCACCAGCCAAAACATAAAAATCTGTATTTAGTGAGTGAAACAGAGAGCACAAGCAGAAACATGAGTCTACAGCCTACTGCTTATGGCACTTATCCAGGATTGTATTTCTTGCCTGCAGGGCTCTTTCCTTATTTTTATATACTGTGACAGCATGTAAACCACCAAAAGAGTCCTGGGAGCAGGACGCCAAACATACAGCACCATTCCTTCCCCACTAACAAGTGCTTTCACCGGCAGGCTATGCAGTGAGACTTTCCTGTGCAGCTAAGTCTCATTTATTTTGGTGTTGTCACCAACACCGAGTAATTTGTCTCATCCCTAAAGCCCACAGAATATATTAGTGGGGGAGAAAAATCTAGAGAAAAGAAAGAGGTAGGAGGCATGCCTATCCTGCTCAAATTAATACTCTCTTCTAAATTAGACAATATTCTTACAACAGCACAGATAGATAGAAGTTAAAAAAATAATAATTTGTGACAATGGCAGCAGAAACAGAGTAAGTTCTGGTTTCTTTATACCATGAGCAATATACACTATTCTTTGTATTCTATTATAATATATTATATTCTTTCTATTTTTATTGCAAATAAAACAGGAGGGTTTCAGTTTTTGCAAATTATTAAAAGTTGGGGGTCTGTTTTTAGTGAAATCTGTTTCCAGTTGTGTGAAAAATTTTCATAAGAACTTATAAAAATCTATCAAAGATAATAGGAAATAACATTTTCTTATCATAACAACACTTGGAAAAGGAGACATAATATTTCTTATTACTGCCGCCAGGGGAGAGCTTTGTTATTTAGTCATCATCAGCACCGACAATCTTGTAATGTAAAGTGCACAACTCAGGAGACTAGAACTAGCAGTAAAATGCTCTAGTGGGACTGTACCAGATCACTTAATGAATATGTGACACATTTGTCTTGTTCTTTTACCTCTTTTTTTCACCAAGTTTATCAAACATTCCCTGTGTCCCTCTTTCTGCAGAGCGCAAGGAGAAGGTACTAAACTGCAAGACTGAGCTGCAATAAAGTCGCACAGGCTGAACTTTCTCTTCTGGCCATGCCCAAGCATTTTTTTGTTAAGGTGAGCTGAATATTTGAATTTTGAGCTTCTCCACCTAGACAGATCAGCCAGATATGCAGCACATTTGGAACATTCTGAACAGATGAAATAGGGCAGTTGTAGCCTCAAAGCCTCATATGCGCTTATGTGAAGTAGTAAAAAATATCAGCAATATCAGCAATGCAGCATAGGATCCATAGAAAGAAACCACCAAGACGTTCCTAGCCAATAGAGAGATCAAAAAATATTTTTGAGAGCAGGGTCCGACAAATATCCTCTATGGAGTAAACCCCTCCTCTAAACGCTCAGGTCCTATTATACTTCAAAATACGTATCAGAAGCTGAGTGATGAGCCACAACAGCAGAGTCAGGAAGTCAGCTTTTCAAAATGAGTGTAAAAACTCAATTTCCTCTTCTGTCAGGAACCTCATGGATAACAGTCTTATATTTTAATAGAAAAGCCTCTATGAAGGACACATTAGTTTGAGATTAATACACAGGTCTATATTCATAACAGAAAGAGTCACTGGAACAAGAAAAAGAGGTTTCATAGGTAACAGATCACTCTACACAAGAAAAGACTTAAAAATGGCTTGATCTAAAAATAAAAATATAAAACCGCCTAATATAAAAATAAAAGGTTAATGATATACAGAAATATCTGCAAATTTGATACCCTATAAATTACTGAGTTTATAAAACTGGGAAATTATAATCTGCTCTGTGTTTGACATTAAAAAGCTGCTTCAATTTGTCATTGAAGACAATCCCTAGAAATTATAAAAAAAAAAGTATCCATTCTATACCTTACAAACTTATATTCAGGAAATCTTAACGGCAATCACAAAATTAAATACTTAACAACTGCAGAGCTCTAAAACTATATAGCTCTGAAATCTTTTTTTGAAATAAAAACAATTATAAAAACTAGGAAAAAATGACACAAATCATTATGCCTTTTCAAAGGCACAGTTTCCTCAGCTTTCAAAATATGAAAATAGTATACAAAAAAAGGTGAATACAAAAAATTACAGTCCAGAGCATTCATATTCTAAGTTCAAGTTAGGAATTATCTGAAACATTTGAATTACGCATGTAAGACTCGGAGCTGGCTGATGCTGCTAATAATTATCACAGGAGAAGTGCCAGGGAACAGCTCATCACCCACACTAACTACTGTTCCCCAAAACTCTCTGCTTCATCATCTTATTGCCATAAATTTTACCTGTGACTTCAGAAACAGTTTCCTGGACATGAGGAATCTCTGAGCACTATTTCTCTTTCTACCATTACCCCTAGTTTCCACATCCAGCATGCTGCATTGAATTATAGGCAGTTTGGTCCAGTTTGGTAGATGCAACTGTAAGAACTGAACCAGTTCCCAAGCCTGCTCCAGGAAACTCCACCTGGAGCTTGAAGTGCCCTCTGTTCTGAAGCCCCAGGACACCTCAGCAGTGCATTTATCTTTCCCTCTCAATCCATCCTTTGCTCCCACCCCATGCCATCCCATCCCATCCCATCCCATTGTCTCTCCATCCTTCCTTCTCTCCTTCCCTTCCTCCCTTCTTTTTTGCCCAGATTGCTGTGCACCCCTGAAAAGCTACACACCAGCACAAGGAAAAGGGCAATGCCAAGGCAGCAATGGAGAGGAGCAGTGGAGCTGCTTACACCACCCTGTAGCCTGGGTACTTGACTGGAATAGAGAAGTCCTTGGATCAAGGTCATTCTTAGCACTAGCCACATTTGACTTCAACCCTGTCTTCATATTCCAGTGCTCTTTGGCATGTATTTCCTTTTTGTTGACAGACATTCCACTGAGTAAACATTTTTGTAAAACCCTGGGGCAAATGCACAATGTTCACATCATTCTTTTGCATTATTTTGGGGAATACATACTTTCTAATTTAAGGGGAAAAGATATCAAAAAGCTACCAAACTAGTCTGGATAAAACCCCAGCACTGGAAAGTAAAATAGTGACTTACCAAATGCTAAAACCTAACAGGTGAAAAAAGAAGCAGCTTAAAAAAAATATAGTTGCATCAAGGACTGACTGGTAAAGCATAAAACACTTTTATACATATCTTATACTCTCACTGTAACTTCAGAATTTTACTGACAGGCTTGACTTCAGTAAGAAGGAACATAAGATTTAACATGAGAGAAATGCCAGGTTTGTAATGGAGGGGAGAATATTTAAATTTGAAGTGGAAGGGTGGTGTTAGATGATCGCTCTTGCTGAAGAATGCTATTTTGGAAGCTATTGTCCCTCAGCTAAAGGTTACAGCCTCCTTGTCTGTGACTTACCACCTTTCATCAGAGGCTTCATAACCAAAGATGAGTGTAGCCTGTGTTAAAAAGAACTGTTAAAATTTGACTTTAATAACTTTTTTATACTTTTGGTGATGGTTAAAGCTATCATCTGACCACAGAGGAGATTCCATTAGGTTTTTAATGACCTGAACTCACTTGTCTAGGTGAAATACTAGTTTTCATGTGATTTTAAGATGCTAATCCCTTACAATAGCTCACTAAATACATTTGTAAGATTAGGTGGCATGAAGGTTATTGAATTTCAGGGAAGGTTCTGAGTAAATCACTAATGTTTATAGTAAGTTCAGTTTCAAGGAGTAAAAGAGAAACTGCTAGCTTTCTGAGAAGTAATTGTCAAACGAAAAAAAAACCCCGATGATCTAATACCAAAAGTGCCTTTGCAGTGTTGGCCAGATAGGTAATTGGCTGTCAGCTGGGTATCTGCCAGACTGGATAAAATATAATGCAAAAGAAATGTACGTGCTGAAAGAGCTCGGTAAAAGAGTAGTAGCCAAGGTTAGCGAAGGCCAAAGCACAGAAACAAAGAAAAGAAAGGCAGGTACAAAACAAAAAAGCATCCTTCTTTTTAAGAGTCTGTGTTGCCTTTCAACAGTGGATGTTACTCTTATTCAACTGTGCAGCTCCTATGGAAAATATTCAGAACTACACAATGGTCTTTCCACCATTCTTGTAAGCACTTTAGTGAATGAGTTCATTGGAGGATAATGGTAGTGGTAGCACATAGTAGAGCAGAAGACATCATATTTTAGCAAAATAATTCAAAGCATTTTTTCTAGGGAAAAAAAATGTGTCCCTCATCAATAATTTACCAGTAGTTCTTTGATAATTACAGAAGGAAAAAGACAGGCAAGTAGTAAGCAGCATATGTTAAATTATTTTTGAAAGCAAACACACTGTACTGATGTCTCAGAACTAGCCACAGCTAAATGACTGGCAAAGAGGTTGATCTCATCTGCAAATTTGGTCCATAGTATAATAAAGACAGCTAATAAATGCCAGATCTCAGAAACCTATAAATGTAATTATTAAGATGTTGAAAGGTTTCTCTTCCTTAGCTCACTTTCTCCACACCTTAACAAGTAGATTTTTTTTTAAAATATCACTATTCAACATTATCAGACAGGTACAAAACAAAGGTAATTTTTTAAAATAAAAATATTTTCCTAATTATGTGTACTATGAAAGCCTTGCAGCTACACCAGTGATGTTCAAGAAGCTTTTAAGTGATGTATTTGGTATGAGGGTGTTGTGTACTTTCACCAAACTGAGCACAAGGCTCCACTTTTGGCTCAGACAAAACTCCCGCGGAAGTCAAAAGGAGTTGTGACTGCATCAAGGCTGCACGACCTGGCTCAGAAGGGAAACAGTAAATTATTTAAGAATCTCATCAGCATGGAAGGAAAAGTCTGTTAATATTTATTCTGCAGGGTCACCTGACTGCAGTGGTACAGAAGGTGGCATCAAATGATCCCACTTCTCCAAAGACTATGGGTGCCAGTGCAGTATACCCAAGGCTGTCTGCTACATCTGTACCAAACTGACATCAAAAATCTGCAGTTACAGTCTATAGGTAGCCATGATAGGGAGGAAGCCATCTATTGTAATAAAACCCCGTAGTGCCAACTTGTTACAGCACAGTGATTTAAGATTGAATTTCAGCCCTCCAATGAAGCTGTAACTGATCCCAAAACACTAAAGTCAAGCCCCTTGGCTGGTTGACCTATACAAGCCTGTGAACAGCTGCAACGAACGTGCTTAAAATGGCATTTAAGACTCCTGTGGTTGTTTCATTTAAATGCCAGCATGCATACAGCAAAACCCAGTGTAAGAGATGGTTATAGGTTAAAGATCTTTAAAGATTTCTATCTTCTTCCGAATGATAAAGTCCATGTCAAAAGATACTAAAGAAAAACAAAAAGCAAATGTAAATTTGTCTTCTTTGTTATTATATGAAACTACATATGTGGTGGCTTTAATCCCAAAGAAAGCTTTTATTTGCCACACCTTTATATCCCTTCATATCTTCAAATCCTAACTTCTCTTAATTGCAAGGTTGTTGTTGTTCATTTATTTGCACATTTGAACACATCCAGTAAATCTATGTACCTTTACAGGCTTTCTCAATTGCTGCTTAAGGAATGGTGGAGTAAACCACTTACTAACTAACTGACAGTAGTGAGAATTAATATGTTTACTACTATTTTGATTTCTCAGAGCATAGTAGCTAAGGCAATGAGGTAACTGGTGACGTCAGCACTTGATAACAGTGATGGTGACAGCCCTAGATCTCTCCTTGATTCTAATGATTATGGTAACCAGCCAAAAAAAAAAAGAGAAAAAAGAGAGAAAAATAAAAAACTGGGAACATTTGCTGCAAGATCAGTACCCAACCCATCCCCAGCATGAACACACAGGCAGTGAGCATGTGAAGGTAGAGAGGCTGAGACGGGCACCCAGACTTCAAGGCATGAGATGAATTCAAATCCCTGTAAGGTAAACAGATAAAATAGTATTTAGAGCTTCTAGTAGATGAATGGTGTGCTCCTTCTGCCCAAAGGACAACCCTCTACTCTTATGAAATATATCAAGGAGACTTATAATGCCCTATAAACCCTTGGGTTTTAATGTAGGCTCCAAAAGAAGACAGAAATTAAACCAGATGGAGCTCTCCTTCCATGACTAAGGAAGACACATGTTCAGAGTTCACAGGGAACTGGACAAGTTGGATAGCTCATTCAAGGTCCAAGTTTAACTGAGTCAAATTGTTTGATATGAGCTGTGACACAAAACATCAAATGGCACAAACTGACTCATGTCAGGTCTTGTGAGATGTAAGGTTTCCCACAAGGTGGTGCATCTTCTGTTAGGGTTTATTTTGTGGTTCCAAAGAGGCAGTATATCTTTAATCACCAGCTCTCTTCAGGCAGAACCAAGTACTAAGCCAAGGCAACGTGCTGCCTGTTGCCCCTAATTTGAGCCACAGCATAGAGCCTGTTTCCACAGCAGGGAGGAGTTCAGATGTCTGCCTGAATAACTCTTCCTTTCTCTCCCCAGAAAAAAGCTCTCTAGTGCCTCTTTTGAGTCCCAGCTATGCAAAAATAGAAGCAAGAGAGACTGCATCTGCTTAGACTCCCCAGATGCACAACAGTAAAACAAGGAGTTTAGCACTGGCTCAGAAGTCTGACGATGCATTTAAATTGATCACAATTCATTCATTTGCTATCAAATGCCAAGTTCAAGTGTACTAGAAGCAATCATGGATCCTTTGACTTCTTCATTACACACGGGTTTGACGGGAAAACTGGTAATGGATCATTTCGTGTTGCCACACAAAATAGAGAAAAGTCCTTTCCTGTTTACAGCATAGCAACAATATTCCTCCACCTCATGAGTTATTGGGCTAAGCAGAAGGGTTGTGGTGAGAGGAAAAGATATTTAGTGAGTATCAAATTGACCTGAATCTCTTCCATAGTCTTCTTTACTGTTGTCTTTTTTTTCTCACTTCAGAGCTCCGTCTCATCCCCACAAGCAGCCAGCTCACCCCTTTGAGGCAAGCCAAGTGAGACTGTTCATGACATTATAATTGAGCAACTCAATTTACACTATCGTTAGGAAGGTAAACTGAAGTAACTGAAACAACTGAACCTAAGGCAGCAACATTTAGAGCAGATATCCAAGCCCATTACTGAAAAATAATAAATACAAAGCTGCTCTTTGTTCATTCTTCTGTATAATCAAGAATATCTAATGCTTCCAGCAGGTCTGCCTGCTGTGTGCTGAAATCCTGCAAATTCTCAAAACATAATGCAGGATCTGGACTGGCATATACCTGCTTGCATCTCCTAATTCCCATGGACCCAGGTAACCAGCTAGATGTGAGCCACCAATGGTTCTACGTGGAATGCCCTTTGCACTAAATCTTTTTTTTTTTCTTTCAAGTACTATACTTTAATATCAAATAGCTGATCATGTAGCCTGGACACATATACAGCATCCCATGAGCATCCTTTTGCCAGCTGCTATCAACAAAAAGTAGGGCAACTGTTTTCTTTGATTTTTCTAACCTCTCCCACTAAGGGAAATAAAAGAATAGGACTGAATAGCAGCATGACAAAGTATTTTGACCTTGTGTTATCTAAAGTAATTCATCAACAAAGTTTATTGTATGAATAACTTCCAATAGGGGGCTATATTTTACAAAGCTTTCTGCGTTGTCTCTCAAAGCTGCTCCTGCTTCCGTGAAGAAAAGAACAAGAAACAGGAGAGTGAGTACTAAATTCATTGAAATATGAATCATAGGTTTATCAGAGAACTGGGAAGAGAAGGATAATGTGTTAATGCTCGAATCAGTGTTAGTGGCCAACATGTTAATCCTGTTACTTTGCTACCTTAGAAATAAGAATGCTAAAGAGCACTTCAGGTGAATGTAAAAGGCAGGGTTCAATGCACCCTGGCTGTAAAGGGTACTCAGTATGCCATTCCAACACATTCATAGGGCAAGGAAGTAAGCTTAATCACATACGAACAGACCCCAATTCCCCTATAACAGGGAGTGGCAGGTGGCATACAGATAGGTAGGCTAAAAGGGCATTCAGGGCTCATTTAGACATATAAGAACATTCTGATTAAAAATAATGGGAGGTCTGAGGTCATTCTCAAGCATGGAAGAACATAACTGTAGTTAGAAGTGGGTGACAAAATAGCAATATCCTGCTTTAAATCCTGCTCTTTTACATGTATTGTAAGATCTGGTCATTCTCTTGTAGAAATAAAACCCCAAATTCTCATTATTTCTGTGCTTTTGTAGCACCCTCACATTGAATTGAAATTCTCTTAGTATACATATAACTACATGTGTGGTTTACTAGCAAGTTGTCAACGGAAGCATGGAACACTATGTACAGTATGCAAAAGAAGGTCCTAAAGGTGAAAGTGCCCTGCCACAAGGATGGTATCTCATGTTGAGTGCAGGACCCTTCACAAAGGCACTGACTGGTGACTCTTTCTGGAAAATGCTGCAAGATTGATTGTGATAGAGCTACAGGGGACTAAAATATGTCTTTTGGGTCATATAAGCTAGTTCCCTCATACCAAAAGCAATTCCACTCTATTGCTCCTTTCAAGAATTTTTTACGTTGTATCTAAACTGGCTTGATCCCACTACCCTTTCTGGAATTTCCAAAACCTCAACTTTCAAACAGCAATATACCTCATCTGCTTCACCTTGAACTCATCTTTCCTGAACATGCACCACCAGAATTCTCCTAGATGCGCAGACAAATTCTCATTTGTTCCTCTTCCAGTGGAAATACCTATTTTCATCTAGTATCAAGTAAAAACATCCCAACTTTTTCTTGGCACCAGCTAGTAATCCATAAGAGACGGAGGGATGAATTACAATCAGAATGAAAAACCAACATTTAGAAATAGGTATGATACCTTTCAGGGCCATTTTGAAACTCCAAGATATACATAAAGAAGTGCAAAAGCTCTTCATATGCGATATATTTGGAAATCTTTTACAAAATAAGTTTTCAAATTGTTTCATCTTAACATTTCTAGTCTGATTTTAGCAGACCTTAACTCATCTCTTAATGTCTTACTTCCATTTGTCTTGTTATTTTCATTTAATTCTCCAACTTCCGCTTTTTCTCTCTTGAATGACCTCTCATTGACAAAACCCACTGATTAAGCAGTTGGCTTGCAGTGTTTCAAAAAAGTTTGAATCTAGTCTTGTCCCTGCAAACCACAGATGCAGCAGTTATCTCCCTTTACCTTCACAATTCCTGCCACTCTTCACTAGCCCTGCTGTTGGTATTTCAGTATACACTACGAAAAGAAAATAGCTAGTGATATTCAGCAGAGCTCTTCATTTATCTCAGCAGTGTTCTCTCCATTTATCCCATCAGTCGAACCTCCTCCAGCAGCTCTTTTGTCCATTCCTAAGCTCAGCCCGCAAACAGACATACCCAAACTTGTCAACTGTCTCTCAAAAGGCTTGGAAAAGAACAAACAAGTTGAGGAAAGCAGGGGGGCTACCATAACATCACGAAATACACCACAGCTGTTCAAAGGCTAGAGGTAATTATCCCTAATCATCTAGAGATGCTCAGCAAGACTACACAGGCAAATGGGAAGGGAGAGACTCCTCTGAAGTCATGTAATATAATAGATTCCCATGGCACAAGATTTCTCCTTTGAATTTCATGGTACTGATCCCAAAGGTTTGCAAAATTCCCCAAACATCAGCAGGAGGTGTTCGTGTTAATGCTATGTATGTAATGTTCCTATACACCTGAGGTAAGAACGCAGCAGCCTTAATTGGCTGTAAAACTTTTGTGCTGCGTTTTTCTGAGCTGGAGCACAATGATGTATTCTCCAGACTATTTGCACTGCATAGGCTGTTTATGGATAACAAAAATACCAGAGCTAGCGTGCTGTGTAAGAGAGACCTCACAGTCCCTTTCAGACTTAATCTTTGCTGTAATAGATGCTGTGCAAATGCCTCCTGGCTATCATCTGAAACTGTACACGCTGTCCCATAGGAAACACAAAGAGGCTGAACAGTTTTACAGAAGACCAATGTTAATGCATAGGTCCTACCTGAGTGCTAGTAGAGCAAAAATGCTTCATGGAGTGGTTAAGGTTGGAAGGGACCTCTGGAAGTCACCTGGTCCACCCACCTCTGCTCAAGCAGGGCCAGAGAGCAGTTTCCCCAGGACCATGTGTAGATGACTTTTGAATATCTCCACGGATGGAGACTCCATAACCTCTCTGGGCAACCTCTGCCAGTGCTGAGTCACCCTCACAGTAAAAGTGTTTCCTTTTTCAGTGCCTTGCAGTATATGATTTCTAGTGAATTCAGCAGATGTGCTACGACAGTGTCGGTGGAAAATGGGTAACTTTGTGCAAATAAAAGAATTCCAAGGCATGTTTCTGTCTTCAAAGCATGCTATTTTTATTGCTGTGGCAGACCTGATAGGATTAAATCAGGATCAAATTTATAAACTTGAGCAAGTTAGCATTTCATAAGAAAGACAAAAGGAGACAGTAACAAATAAGAAGCTAAACAGGTTTAGAGCAAAGACCCTCACAAAACTGAAGGCAGTCATACCGGCATCACAGCCTGAAACCCTCATTCTCAGCAGTAATCCCAATGAAGCTGATGGGATTGCTGATGGGATTGTTCAAGAACGTATGAGCTACAGGAACTGCCATAATTCACCATCAGCTCTATAGGATGAAGGAAGATCTGTATAATATGACTGGAGCATCACTATGCAATTTCCTCTATAAAAACATGGTGTTAACTTAAGCGAAATGAATGTCAGATTAATCAGAATCTGAGTAGAGATACTTGCAGTGAAGAAAAATGTAAGACCAACCAATCAATTGATCAGTGAATTAAACATCAGATATGGATTGAGAAGTAAATGTACCTCAAGCATCTGTAGAGGAAGACAGGATTGCTGGCTCCACGCTTGAAAAAAATTACACTTGGAAAATGCAGTTGCTACCTGAAATCTCTAGCATTTACTATAACAGAACTGTTGGGACTACAGCCCACAGTGAGACTTCTGGATTATATCATCTAGGGATATTTATTATGCGGTTATTAAAGTTCATAATAACAACAGCATATGCAGCTGAAACACCGCAATGCCGCTTGTCTCCTCGAACAGGGCATTAAGCACGCCTTAGAACATTTACTTTGCCTAGTTTCCTGCAAAAGACACAAATTGCCTGCACATAGTTTGCAGTGCTAGAAAACATTCTCACCTGCCCAACAAGAGTAAGGCTGGAGAGAATATCTATCGGATTGGATTTTAATAAATTCTATGTACTTCAAGACGTTCAAGAAGTTCTGCTACTTGTAGGATGGCACCTTCTTGTCACTGTGGCACAATGATTTGATTCCCATTAGCAGTAGGGTTGTGGTCTTGAAATTTCAGTCTTATGACGATTTCATGATTCAGAAAAAAAAGGAAACGATTCAGAAGATTCCAAACTCTTATTTGAGTGCAAATACTATCAACAGTGAGAAAATGCGATAAGCAAAATTTTGACTACCAAATAGGTATGTTTCATCTTTAGTACAATATTTGTCTGAAGGTCTTACTGCTGTGAAAGTTATTCTTAAAAGTTAGTGAAAAGAATCTTTGAAAAGACTGAACAGATAAGTATGTTACTTGCCTTCCTTTCTTACTCATTTTATCTACCAAAGATTGCTGGGTTAGTACAAAATGTGAAGGGAAGCCTTTAAATCCAGGAAAAAAACCCTGCTGCAGACGTTCTGCCTTATTTAATTTTACTGTGCAAGTTCAGAAAGGGAAGACTGTGGAGAGAAAATATAATGCTAAGTATCACTGTGAATACCAGTAACCACATTAGGCGGTCACATCCTTATACATCCAGTGGGTTTCACTCACTGTAGGCTTATTTATTCCAGCTTCATCTCCCTGGCGAGAGACACCTGTTTTCAGCAGGGCTAAGCAATCAGTCTGTGACAGGGAGCTTTGAGACCCCAGGGAAGGCGTGCTGTAATCTCTGTTCTTATCACTGCTGGAACAGGCATAAAGACAAGGCGAGCCTGCTTTACCTGATGCCATGGCAAGAAACGATAAACATTCATTATCTTGCAGGAGCTCCCGAAAATCCAGTGTCAGAAGAGAAGCTTCTTTAATCCAGTGATTCAGCAGATGGGAGTAATATGGAGGAAGCTGATACAATGAAAACCTATCATATTTCTTCATGTGAGGCATCCCCCTCGTATCTCTGTTGTCTCACGTCCTTTGTAACTTCAGAGTTGGAAAGGCTCCAAACATGTTTATTCCTGCTTCCACTTGAGCTGTCGCGTCTCTTGTTTCATCTTGCGTAATGCCTTCTTTGCACACTCACACTTCTCCTCTGGGACACGCTGCCCACTAAACCTGCAGGTCTTCCTTTTACTTCTTTAGGGCCAATGTATCTCCTGTGTGCCTCCAGCATGCTTTTCTGCAAGTTCGTAATGGCAATAATTGTTGCATTTTTGTGTCACCTGGGGTATATCCCACCATCTGGTGTACTCGGTATTTCTAATGGATTCCTACAGTTTGAAGTAAACCACGTAACCTTAAGCTGTTGGTGGCTTTATGTTTGTTAACAAGTTTGGATTTCAAAAATGCACAGCAAATATATCATATAAGTTATGTTTGGCTCAACAAGGTGACAATAGATTATTTATTCAGAAGTAACATGGACACTGTCACCATTAAATTTGTACTTTACAGACCTTTTATTCCTGGCCTTAATTAAGGGTATATGTCTATCTGTTCTGCTCTAGGGCTACTCTGGAGACAAAGAACAACGGTGCATTTTAATAGCTTGCCTCTACTTTTACTGAGGAACCAAAGTAAACCAAGACCCCAGGAAGATGCAGTTCATATTGGGTTTTATGACATTGCACTCTGTCACCTCTCCATCCCTTATTCCCTACAAAAGAAATGTGGGGACCAAGAAGCAGTTTCATGCTCAAGAGTTGGCTGCACAGTGTGCTAGGAAAGCATAAAATATTTCTTACTGTAATTATTTGGTAAAATTAGTTAAACAATAATCCTCTTTGGTTGTAAATGGGAAATGTATTAACACACTCTTTTCATAAAGTCTCTGACTGTCAAAATCCCTCAGAAGTCCCTGTATGTTTCTTGCACTCTTTCCCTAAAAATCTGAGCACTGTTACAGGTAGGAAAGTGGATTACCTAAGTATTTGTTCTGATCCAGTATGGCCACTCTTATGTTCCTGAATGTTCTTGAACTCCTGGGAGTAATTTATTGCAATCTCTTACTACTTCCAAGGCTATTGCAACTCAGTGAGATGAATAAAATATCAATCTTTATCTCTGTCTTATGACTACTTACAAAATACAGTGAGAGGCTGTCATCACTACGTTCATTTTCTACTGTAAACTCATCATATTTCCTTCATTATAAAATGTCAGAAAATTGCTGCTCCAGTTGAAATAGCAATTCTATACAAATTCACTTTCTCAAATGTAATTCAACTTTCTCACGGATTACTTGCTCATGGTAGCTGCCTTCCAGACCCACTCTTAAAAATACCATGCACACGAGTGGCCCCGGGAGGCTTTTCATTTTCAAGCACTTCCATACACTCTCGTACCCAACCTCCATCTTTCCCCTACCAGTGGTAGACAATAAAGACATATAACCTCTTTTTCATGCTGTAAAAACACAACCGAGGAGCTGCCACACAGCTTTCACCTTTTATTTCAAGCTTACCTCAGGCTCTTGGAAGAGAGGAAAGCCGCACATGAGGAGAGTGGTTATGCCGTAGCACCACAGGCACACCACAGAGAGCCCAGAGGAGCCTACTGGGCTGCTCTCCCATCCCTGTTCAGTAGTATGGATGTACCCTGCAGTTTAGTTCTACTGGAACTTGCAGGGCCTTTTACCGGGCTTCCTGTTCTTAACTTCTAAATTTCTAACATAATAAACATAATACAGATTAAGATAACTATTAACTATATTGCCTATTCTGCAACAAACACCTGTTTAACCAGGTAAGATACCCATCTTCTTTCTATTTTTCTCCACAGCCAAGGCAAATTAATTTCTTAAAGTGAAGAATGGGTAGGAATAATAGGACAGGGATAATGTACAAGATATATATGTCCTCAGGTATACCTTTAATCTTCTCTCCATTTTGACTCTCTAATGATCCAACTTAGGGTGTATTTTCTCTAAACATAAATTCAGGATCCTACTTCTGAATTCACAGTATATGCGCTAAAATGCCTCGTGGTTTAAAAAATGTGCTTGTTCTGATAAGCTCTCTGTATTACCCACATAAAAGAATTCAATTCAGAGCTGTAAAAATTTCTCCAAGCTCAATGGCAAATTAAAGCTGTCACTTTGTATTGAAAGCCTGGAGATGCTACATGGTTTCGGGAGCACACAAGGAACCATCACCTTTCTTTTTGTCTCTACATCCCATGTTTCTCTTTTATTTTAATCATTTCATCAGGAATCAAGATCTTCCATTCTGTTTTTAGTGAGGACTTCTTCCCGTTACGCAAACACAGGATTACACCTCAAGGCCAAGGTTTCAATCTGAAGTCAATGAAAAGTGCTGTCTACTGGGAACACTAAACCCTAAGTGTGATTTTTTACTATTTGCAAAGTTTATGTAACTAGATTACGTTGCTGCTTTACACTTTTAGCCATCTTCAGTATTCATTTGTTTTCCTCATGGTATTAGAAGTTATCATTTTGCATACCCCATCCAAAGTTTGTAAGAGGTCTTACAGGGAATATAAGCCAGTGAAATAGGAATATATCATTTATCAGAAAATGTTTCACTGCAGTCATTCAATTAAGTCTTTGGAAGAGCTGGAAGTAGAATGATTTCTATTTTGGAGCGTTGCCTTATGACATATTCCAAAGTATCCAAACCTAGTGTTTAATGATTAAGGAACAGTCTTGTGGTTAAAACAAAGGAGACACAACAGGCTCCTGCACTTCTCCCCATAAAGCTGTGCATGGTCTGTTTGAGAAGGCTGGCATGAGACACGAAGGTAAGTCATGTATGTCAATGTAAATATCCAAATGTGCAGGGAGCTAGTTCATAACACATATCTATATAAAACGCATACAGATATATGTATATATATGAAGAGGGCAGGGTTATGTCGTCTCAGCAGCACCAGCACCTGCAGGGTTACCCAGACTAATCCACACTGTCCCCACACCAGCACCAAATAGAGTCATTGGCTGTGAAGTCCTCATACCTGAGGGAGAATTGGCTTATGGCTTCTTATCTCCAAACCAAGCAGTGGGACAAATGAACCTAGTGCAGACGGTGTCCCACAGACTGCAGAACCTGGAGACAGCCATGGTACCAGGATAAGGAAAAGGTGCATGCAGGAGGTGGAGACCCGTTCTCCAGGCCACAGCTACTTGCAACTCCAAGCAATCTCCTATACCTGAAGACAGCTCTGCCAGCAAGGTTTTTTTGGCCCTGTACGACATGGTTATTGCAAAGACTGAATTCTTACATCAGATACAGCTCTCTAGGTATCTGCTAATTTTCTTTCTTCAGTGTATTTTCTTCTTGTATGTTTCTTTACATTTCACATCTACCTGCTTTCAGAAACATTGTAAAGTTGGTTATTGACTCATATTTGGTAAAGTTTAACATTGCCTGACTAAGAATTAAATTCTTGTATTTGAAATAAAAGAATATTTTAAAATCAACAAGGTTTATATACTATCTGTCTTGTAAATGAAAAGATCATCCTTCAGTGATTCAACTAGGGTGCAGCATTAATGTAGTAGTGGTAGTTCTTTTCAAAGAACTTAATGTAGTAGTTCTTTTCCACTATCCACTTTGATGTGAGGAAATATTTACTTAAGCGGGAAGATCTCATTCTTCAGACACAATGATAACTTGACATAAGGCAATTACTCAAAACTACCACATAAACTTTTCCCAAAAAATGTTTTCTTTGACTGACCAAAAGCACTGCAATTAGCCTGTAACAATCACGTTACAAGATAAAGTCCATCTTGGCCAAAAGTATACCAGACCTATTAAGTTAGAGTTCTTTTCACAGGATACATGATTAACCCATTTTAAAAGCTACTACAATAAAGCTTATGTTTTCTTAGTAGACATGAAAAGGCATCAGCTCAGATTCAGGCTGTTTTTAAAAAAAGACCCCAAAATAACAGAACATTCTTGTAATAATATTTGTAGGATTCTAAATAATTTGGCGGGTTCTGGGCTTTTTGGAGACAAGAACACTACAATTCAATATTTATCTTCATTATTCACCACTTCCATACTTTTGCATTCCTGGAAATCTTATAAATTATGATTCTAGGTCTTCTGTTGGTCATTATGCAAATGTTTGGCAGCACAGGACCCCAAGAACCTAAACAAGCATTAGGAATACAGTCTTTAAATGTAATATTCTTAAACAGAAATCCCTGAGGAAATTATTATATTTTGAGAACTAATGTGTTTTCAGTGTATTTAAAGTATGCCATATAATTTTCATAACATTTGAATTTCTTGATCGAAATTTCACTAGGTGCCCAGTTAAGCACATTACTAAGCACTGAATATAGCAGTAAATAATTTACTTCTGATTCCTAAATTATTATGTAACATTACCTCTCTTCTGGAACTTCTTTGGTGTTCCAAAATATGGTGAAAACCAAGATCAAATCCTGAAGAAAAACTTGCCTAATTCTTTCAAAACCTCTGAATGCAAGATACAGGGACATGATATTTTCAAGATGTCTATCATTTTAATATTTAGTGCTAGACATCCTCTCAAATTGTCACAGGATCAAAATAATGTTTTATCATCATTATCTTTTCAAATACTTCTGTCATTTACTTCTTTGGATTTTCTTCCCAAAGATGGAGAAATACTGAGTGATTGCTTCTGTCATTTCCACGTTTTTAAGCAATTTGACTTCTAAGCAATTTGACTGTTCTATCGCTGCTCAAGAGACCCACACCATTGTTAACATCCTTTTTACTCCAAACACATTAACACTTCTTTCCATGCCCTATTTCCATTGCCACAGTTTTCTTCCTTGCACTCTTCTGGTGATTTGAGCAACTTTCTGACGGCTCTAGCTTCAGACATATACTGCTAGATCCTGGAATACACATCCATCTTTTCCTGGTGTAGTTTCATTTTCCTTTCTAGTATGTACATTTAAATGCTAACCTCGGTTACATTAGATTTAATATTGTCTGTGTTAACCTAAAGCTAAGTGAAGCGGGCTGTTCTTTGAAACTGATCTTCGTTTCTTGAGTTTAAGGGAAAATAAAGAGAAGACAAATTGTTTCCCAAGGCCCAAGATGTACATTCTGTGGTTTAGCCAAAATCCCAGTAAGCTGTATAATGTGACCACTGTGTACCTATTCTTTTTTATATGTTGTACAGTTATTAAAAAAGGATGTGAAATTGAAAACTTACAGTCATTTCTAGGTACAGGGTCTTGTTCATTGTAGCATATCATAAATTTAGTACTCTAGATCTTTTTACAGAAATGACAAATACTTGTAGAATTGTTAAAGACTATTCTGCTCTATGATTTTATAAAATAGCTTCGAGAGCAATCTAGCAGGACACTACAAAGCTACTGTGCTTTGATCTTTCCTCGTTACCATCCTGCTGCATCTCTTGAGCTAAGCAACCTAAGGAGAAAATGTACCAGGTGAAAAGTTCCCCTTATATACAGCTGTTTCTTCCTCTTCCCTTTTCAGGTAATTTCCTTTATTGGAAACAATGGCTACATCAGGATATCAATCAATAATCAATTGTGAACCAGGCTTTCGGCTGCTACAAACTGCTTTATGCTAGCAATAATTCTGGTCCTATATTTTATTGCAGTCCTCATGACATAGCCCTAGGGGAACTACAACTACTACGAAATCGCTGCTGAGTATGAGTATGTGTGTGAGAAAAGGGCAGACAGGGTGAATAATAAATAGCTGCTGTTAAAAAATCATATTTAACACTATGAGATGTACAACTATAGGTTGCAGAGCCATATTTTTAACTTTTACTGTTCCACTTTTTTGCTGCTGTTTCCATGGAAATGCAGTAAAATGCCAGACAGTATTTACTAAGCAACTATCTGAATCACAGTTTAGAAGGAGGACAACAAATGAGTTGAAAGACACACATTACAGTCAAAGGTCTGCTTTTTAGAGGTATTATTCTTCACCTGAAATGAATTATGAAAAAGTTGTAGGACCTTGCATTTGGCCTCATATTTGTAAAAATACTATATGTAAATAAACTGTTATAAGAGAAATCAAAGCTAGTGATGAAACCAAGGTAAAACTTCTAATCCAGACACCAAGCCTACTTAAAGGTCCGCATCCAGTCTCAGCTCGTTTTCCATCAGGAATCAGCAAACCCTGATTTATTTAAAGGTTAAGACAGAATGTATTTAAGTTAGTGAAATACTTTTTTTTAAAGACATAAATTCCCTAGCAATAAGGAATTATATTCCAGCAGGCACCACTAGAAACGAGCTGTACAGCCATTAAATTTATATCTGAGTCCACTGGATTTCAAACTGGATAATTATGGTTAAAGATAAACAGATGAAATCTCTCTCTCATAATGTCCTATGATGCAAAAAAGAAAGTTTGTCAGCTTGGAAGAAATGCCCAGACACGATGTGACCTCAGAACAAAACCATGCTGAGATGGCAGTATCGAGCAAAATGAGCCAAGTCTAATCCCCACCTGATGGGAGTAAGCCAACACTGCTACTCATGGCAGTATTTCTCATGTGCTGCAATAAGTATATGGAGTGATGATGAGAAGATGAAGAAGATGAAGAAAAAGGAAACTAGTCACTGCCCAGGGTCCCTCTGGAGACTGAAATACACATTTTGTAGCAGCTGTCACTACCAAAGTGTTGTGGGTTGTTGAAAACCCTTTTGTCCCCTCCATAGTTGCTCATGTTAACTTCAGCATGTCTGTAATTCCCACATAAGAACACTTTTATCAATAACTTTTAATATTATTAACATTTAGTATGAGGATTTGTGGCACAGTGCTCAGCATACCACTCTCCATTACAGCTAACTGTGGTTTTTAAACCTGGAGAATTACACAGCTGGTGCTGGTTTGAAGAAATGAATATGGGCATATTCATCTGTTTCCTACAGTGGCACCAGTGAAGGAGGAGGTGACAGGGTAAAGGATTAGTATTTTGTGGGCTCTGATTTCAGAGAACTTTATGTTAATTCTGATGTGCAATTAATACGTTTTAATTTGACTGTATATACTGCTAACTGGAACAGCTGTTCAATCTGAGCATGTTGTGTGTCCTCTGGGGACCCACGCTCATTTCCAAAATGTCAAGATGTGCTTGGAAGCAAGCGTGGAGCAGCCTCAGCTTCCCATAGAATAGGGGAAAATGCTCTTTAGAATAAAAGAGTATAAATATCACAGTTGTTAAGTTGAAAGCCTTTAAAAGGAAAACAAAACAACTTGAAAATCCTCAAGGCCTATTTTGGCAAGCAATGGAAATGCTATATGTTACAAGAGGATTTTACGCTGGCGTAATTACCTCGGGCTGCAGGGGTTAACCAGAAGTTCTGGAGGTAAATCCAGAAGAATCACTCAAGTTGAAGGCTGGTTGTGCTTCCTCTTCCAAACTAGGTCTTAAATGACTCCTATTGGGTCATGTGCTTTCAAGAAATTAGTAATCCTTATTTTTCAGTCAATCAATAATTAATAAATCAAAATTGCAGCAAACGGGGTTATATATCTCCAAAAAGGAAATGCCTCTTAACTGGCACTGGAAATTTCAAAAGAAGTTATTAAGCCAGTAAGTATATTTCCACATGAAATGACAACGGGGTTTAGATCTGCCTGAAATGATTCAGGGATAATATATCCAATTTTATGGCATGGAGTGACACAAACTATTAACTACATCAAGTTCTTAGCATCTTATCTTCCAATAGCCCACTATGGAGTTCTACCCCTTTCACACAGAAAAATCACTGAGCATTATTCATATTGAGATTGATTCTCATGTATGGGAGAGGATGCTTTACACCATTATGGTATTATAACATAAACACAGCGTAAATACATTGAATATACTGCATATAATTTAGAATCAGTACTTCTTAAGTGTTTTAGAAGTGCGAATAAGCTTCAGCATCTGCATTCCACAAATGAGGGGGGGGCAGAATCAGACAATTAAGGGCTGCAGTTTTGCTCGAACTTCATATGCATGCAGGGAGATAAAAATTAAATCTCTGTATGGCTATGGGAGATAAAGAGTCCAAACACCTATGAGAGCAAGCAAGGACTTGCATGCCATATATCAAATAAGGAGTGATATGAAATCTTTAACTGCTAAATGAAGCAGGCGAGAAAGAGTACATTCATGTTATGTTTTCCGTGCTGATGTTTCGTAGTTTTACTGCAGACAGAGGTAAGCAGCTGCCTATTCTCCCCAAGAGCAAGAGAAAGCCGGTAAGCAATTATTCTGCATTGTGGTACAAGGCACAACGCCTCCCAGAGCTATTTGTAGGTTGATGCAATTTACTTACCATTGTTTGCTCAAGCTTGTGCTTAAAAAACACAGTTTATCCAAGGTAATACCAATGTGCATGAGTGGTCAGGTCTGAAACCAAACAAGCTGCCCTGTCTCATCGCTCCTTAGCTGCTTTCAGAGACATTCTGTGGCTTTGTTGGTGAAAATGGAGGGTCTTCTTCAAACTAAAGCATTAGCAGAAGGAGCACTGTTTTTCCTGGAGTGGTGGTGGGAGAAGAAAAGGACATGTGCATGTCTGACTATTACAGAAAATTAGGAGGGGAAGGAATGGACCAAGTCTTTGTTTTCCATACATGGGGATGGGCATGGAGCATAACAGAAAGTCGAACTGCATTTCTGAAAAACAGTTTCCAGAATCTTTATTTTTCATTTTGGAACACCATAATTTTCTCCTGTTCCAGGATGCAAACCCCTCTGGATCCCAGATTTCTCCCCAGCTAACATACTGAAAAGCCAGAAAAGGCTCTGGGTGAGCGGGCGGGCACAGATGTAAGCAGGCAGCAAGTTATCTCATGTTTCCAATGAAAGCTCCTAGAGTTCAGTAGGAATCTCTCCAAAGTGATACACTGTATGATTCTTTTGCAGTGTTGTTTTAGCAACATAAGAAAATTTCCAGCCAGCCGCTGAAAATCCAAACTTCAATGGCATCTGCTTAATAATAGGCAGCTCAACCAAAATCTATGGTCTTAATATGTTAATATTGCTCTTTGAACTGTGTGTGATACGTGAAAAACTGAGGGTAGGAGGGTTTGTATATACAGAGATATCTGTCTATATATAAACAGATCAATAGCTGAAGATCACAGCAAAGATGGCATATGAAGCTAACTTGAAGACTTCTTTTATATACCTAATGTACATTTTCCTTCGGAAAGTATTTAGAAAAGAAGATTTTCTTTTTTATCTATCCTGTGGCATTGTCCTTCAAATTCTTACTTTGTTATTTTCAAATTTTCATAAGAGAGTAGCAAAATATAACCACAGCCAGACTATCTTCTCCGTTTAAAAAGCACATATTTCTGTAGCCTGAAGATATGAAACCTGAAATGTCCAGACTTTGCACAAACATAATAGCATGTAAATTAACTTCGACCTAAAACAGACAAGAATGCATTTCATATAAATCATTGAAGAATTCATACTGTGAGATAAGTGTACAATTTAGCGAACTGCAGAGTTCTAGACAGAAATGGTTGTAAGCAAAACTGGAATCAAGGAAATAAGCTAAAATAAATGAGAATAGGTGGTCTGGGATGTATATAGAGCCAGTATCCACAAGGCACTCAAAGTGAACCCAGAGGTATCAAGATGCTCGTTTTTCTCTCACCAAAATGTCACATAATGCTCATGTCCTACTTTAAAGATGGCGCACATTTCTAATCTTGCAGAAGCTGAAGAGTAAGTCTTCCCCATCCTATGGTTATTCAGAAGTGGTATTAGGAAACCAACACCCTTCTACTGTAGCAATGAATAGATCACAGTGATTTTAGTCTAGCACAGTGGCAAATCAGTAGTAACTCCTTGAAAAGCTAAGTAGTTAGGCATGCCTAAAACAATGTAAATAACAGAAGAATTAAATCCCAAGAGACAGATCCTTGCCTGGTGTAAATATCACAGCTCTGTTAAATAAATTGTATTATGGTAATACACTATGAGTGAAGATTCGCTTCTATGCTGGGTTTTTTCCACAAAAAATATAAATAAATTGTATTTTACACATTTTGTATTTTGAGAGCAATCACCACTAAAAAGCTTTTAAAATAGTCTTTTCCTTTAGTTAAGTTTGATTTAGGACATTAGAAGCTCTAAAGGAAAGAATGTGGAGGGCAAAAGGGTTAGAGGGGGAAGGAAGACTCAGATATCATCTCTCTTGAGCATTCTTTCTCTTGTTCCTCAGAGCTCAAACTATATTCCTCACCTGTTCAGAGATCAAGTGTATTTTTGTAATTATTTCCTCCTATCAGGAGACAATCTGAGAAAAGACCTCATCGTCTCATTCTTTGAAACATATAAAACTTCATTACTAAGGCTGCATCCATAAGTTGAACATATCGAGTGAAATTAGACTGCCTACACAGGTTCCCAGTCTGCCAGAAAATCATCTTTTCCCTCTTCTGAGGCTCACAATGAATCTTGCATGAACCACGCCTGAGTTAAAACCCCCTATTTTTGTTCATTCTGTGTTTATTTTATTATCAGCATGTCTGATTTGCTTTAAATTCCACGGGCATTACGTGGAAATTGTTTTGACCGTGCAGCTCCTCAGCACAGGCTCTGCTGAGAGACTCACCATTGAAGCTCATTAGGATTCAAATTGAATTCAGTCTCCTTCCAGTTTCTCATGGTTGTTGTCTTGTAGGCTGTCTTGAATGTTAAGCCCCAAGTCAAGGAAATTTCATCTGAATAATGTCCTAAAACACCTACACTGTAAATAATACATAACTGTTTCAAGCCAGAGGGATGTTCAAAATGTTTGTTTCAATCTAAGATCAACAAAATCTCTGCAAAGCAAATCACTCCTATGCAAGAGCACTGTCTGTTTTACACGTAAACGATTGACTGGGTTGTCTCCCATAAAAGCCACTGGGCAACGGTTATTTACTAAAGGAATCTGAAGAGCAGCACTCCTCAGTGATCTTCGCACATTTTATGCTCACTGCGCACTAGATCATGAACGTTGGCTAGTAACAAAGTTCAGATTTTCTTGTAAACTGTGTTCTTCATACTCTTGAATAGAAGCAAGGTATGAGCAGATACACACTTCTATGACAGTTCAAAACGCTTGTCATGACCCTGCTCCCCACAGATGGACAGCAGAAGAGCCTGAATTTGATCACAGAAGTATAGGGTTGGTGTTTCAGAGGTGGTCCACAATGATTTAATGCCTTGGGGTTGCACTCAAGCATCCCTCAAGTGCCTTAGCACAACAACTATACATTTCTCCAGGCAACTCTGAAACTTGAATTCTTGCTCACTAGACAACATATTACAGACAGAAAGTGAAGAGATTCCCTTGAGTTAGATGAGATTTCTCATTCATAATAATAAGATTAGGACCTGACGCTGTTTCTCTCACTAATGACACTGTGAACGCTCAGTCATGTCAATGAGTGAAGTCAAGGAACAGTGAGCAACTTAAATCTTTTATTCTGCCTTGGACTAGAGTTTAGAAAATCATAAGAAGTTTCTACCTTTGTGTTCTAAACTGTGCTTAATCAATACATAACGTTTGGTTTCAGCTATTTTCAAATTGTACAGTTTTTGTGGATTCACTTGTTGCAGTCTCATTCAATCACTTCTGTATCATATTTATGGACTATTTGGTCGTGCTTGATTTGTGGTCTGTGTCCTTCCCTGGATGAAATAATCAGCCTTGGTGGTTCTGAGATTTTCTTGAGGGAGTTGAAATCCATTACTCTGCAAAGAGCCAGAGGGAGCAGTTTCTGCATCATTAAATTCCAATTTAACCCTTCAAAATGAGGCTTGAGTAAGCACTGAAGAGACATAGAAGCTTTGTCTTAACCTTCTTCAGAGGAATGAATTTCATTCTACTATGATTATCTTTTGCTGTGCATCTGTATAACAATAACTCATTGACCAATGGAAGCATCATTCTTAGCACAGTTTTCTAGACAGTGCAGTTAAACATTTTTCTGTTCTTTTTAATAACGAGAGGTCATTGACATTACGCTGTATTTAAAAAAAAACCTCTTTGTAACAAACGATCTTTTTCCTGTTATATTAACAGTTTAATTCAAAAAGCACCTTCCATGTATATGCAACAAAGCATTAGTACAAAAGCTACTAACAACTAACATTTTAGCTAAAGTCTGCTGCAACACCATAATTTGACTAAGTCTACTGACAATCTACAAGAAAACATGTGTTAAGTGATTCCATTCAAAATGTAAAACTAAAAGATCTTTTTTTTTTCAGGCTGAAGGAGACAGATTTTCTATATGTGGATCATTTGTTACTTATATTCAACTTTTTAATAGCAGTTGAAAAATAGAGAATGAATCATTAACATCACAAAAAACAAATCAAAGAATATTGTAAAATCCATAATTCCAGCTGACTGCAAAAGTGTGCTTGCTTTTTCTTCCTCTGCTTCTTCCATTTTTCTGGCATTGACACATATTCTTTTCTGGCATGATTAGAAAGAAATGGTAACCTGATGAAAGAGTCATCACCATATATTGTATGTGTCCTGTGAAACAAGCATTTTTCACAGCCATGATAGCAGAGTCTTAAAAAAAATGGTTTTGCTTTTCAAAGATACATGCTGAAAAATTGCAGATGTCAAAATGTCAGTGTAATCAGATGGGACCAGATACAAAGTAGGCACGTACCCCAGCTACTTGCTTAAGAAGCTGCAGCAGAGATCCTTATTACTATTTCAATTGTAGCTGAAATGAATTTCCATGAGGACAAATTGTGGGAGCACGTGCATGGCACTTAAGTTCTGCTGTAGCATCTTAAGTGAGGCTTATTGCTAAGGCCTCTCCATTTGAGTTATTTTCACCATGAATGAGACACGCTTTATATAAATCAACATATGGCAGTACAGACATATCAGAGAGGTTTACAAGTGATGAGTCTGACAAGAAAATTATTTGTGAAACTAGCTTAAACACTTGAGTAAGGTACTCTGAGTTAATAATTGCTATTACTATTCTAGTGGCATAAACACCCAATGCACACGCATAGGCAGAAAATGATTAGGAATCATTCTGATGGAGCAGACCAGCAGCCACTCTTGCTATTTGCACGACTTGCTCTGTCTTGCCAAGAATGTCTCTCTCGCATGCAAACAAAGCTGTATGCTGTGTTCAAGCCTATTTCAAGAACACACTTAAAAATAATATATATATGCACATCGGTCAATTAGAGCTAAAAAAGCTATTCCAAATAAAATTTAAAACATTTTTAAATCTTAAAAAAATAACTAGGTATCTACACTAGAAGATATCACAGACATCATTATAAGAAGAGCACATCGGTACCACTTTGCATAAATAAACCCTACACTTTATACTTCAGCATCTAATTTTTAACATGATTTAATAAGGAAATGTTTGTAATCACCTTATGCAGAAGCATGTTTCTGTGTCTTCCCACATCTCTGCTCTCCCTTTCCTTGCATGGCCTATTTCAACTGCACGTTGAAATAAGAGACAGGAGCAGAGGTCTCAAAGACAGTATTTCAAGAAAGTAAGGTAAAAGAGACATCTTCTTCAGCAGGACAAGGCTGCAACAAGGAGTCCCGTTTGGTAAGACATCAGGCAGAGATTACATCAAAGCCCACACCAAAGTCGATTAGCGAGAAGACAAAACTGCAGAAAACCCGGCTCCTCCTCCCAGAGCTCATAAACCTCCTCACAAAGCCTGGAGAAAGGGAAAGCTCCAACTCGTGTGTCTCAGCAGCTGTGCGGAGGAGAAAGGCAAGGCAGCTCAGCTGGCTGAACTTGCAGGGGGTTGTGGTTACGTTGTTTTCTTGATTGCACACAAAACACCGTTGCCTCTGAACCCAGACAACCAGCACCGAACATGGGTGCAGAGGAAAGGACTACACTAACAAGGGTCACAGCTATGTTTGTGAGCTAAAGCACCGATAGGCTCAGGCCCTTGGAGAGATGGGTTCCACTTTCTGGACCTCTTTGAACCGAGATGGGTGTTTTTTCGGGCTTTATGTATTAGGGAATGTCTCAGTTGACCTAATATATAGATGAAACTATGGTACCCCTATGGAAGTGGAGACATTCTCCCTCCTGTAGGCTAAAAGGTGTTGAGAAAAAACATTTAACTAACAGTTAACCTTTTAAATTACTATCAATTAAGCAGTGATTCAGTATAATAAGGTGAAAGTTCATCATGGTGCACTAATGACGGGATTTCAAGATCCGTATTTAATTTTGATAATAGGGAAAAGTGACTCTTATTGCCTGCAAAGTGTAGAGAAGATACGGCTATTTTATTTGTTCACTTCAATATCTCTGTTGGTTCTGTTCACTAGAAGAAAGTCAACAGCAGGTCAATGAAAGAACTAAAATTCCACTTTCAACATGCTCAGAATTTTACTGAAAGGAAGCTGGAGAATCTGAAAAAGAGACTAAGATCCCTGTATTATATTCAGCTCTAAAACCATGAAGTGATTCATACTGTATATTATAATCAAAATAGGTACTGAATAATTATCTCTGAAAGATGATTAGAGGATAATGTGTTTATGTGATTACTAGGATACTGAAATACGCATATTAAAAAGAAACAATGTGTCAATGGCAACAAATAAGAATAGCAAGCACAATGTTTGACTTACTAATATCTTTTGTTTATAGTCATTTAGCATATTCTAAATACCGTTTGTGATTTTTTTTTTGTTTATTAAATGCATATTTATTAGTAAATGGAAGGTGCTTTCTTTATGGCTGACAGAACTGTTATTAAGAGCCGCATTCAGGACTTTACCGCAAAATTGTAATGTTTAGTCTGTTTGATGTTTTCCATAATATCCTCAAAAGACAAAATTCTGACGTATGCCTCTTCCAGAAAGTGTTACACAACAGCACAGAAAATAGTCTAAGGCAACTCTGTATAAATCATCAGAATACATTACACACATATACCAGACTTGCTGATAAACATGTTCGCTTATCTCAGACAGTATCCTTGGATCATAGATCTTTACCATTTAAAACACTGTAAAACATTGTGATCATACCAAGAGCTTTTAAAACAGTAAAAAAGGAATGACTGCAGAATATGTGAGCTGCCATTTGCAGAGAAGAAATCAAGAGGAACAGAAATTTTCAGCAGCTTGTACTGGTTATGTCTAACCAGTTATGTCTAAATGCGTGAGTGTTTCCCAACTGCCAGGGCCAGTGCCTGCCCCAGTTGACATCGGACCACATTGGACTGAAGGCCAGGCGTGGGCCAGCACACCCTGCCTTCCCTCCTCTCCCTCCCGGTCTCCTCACGCGGGCCCTGGGGAGCGCACAGAATGCCCATGTCTTCTCGTGGGGCCAGACGATGTTCTGGGCACACTCCTGCCAAAGGCGCACACCGGCGGTGGCCTGGGACCTCTGCAGAGCCACTAACAGAGCACGAGATGAACTGGAACCATGTTTGAGGCTTTTTACCCTGCAAAGGTATTTCTGCGGAGAGTTGAAACACTCTGTCTGCAAGCCGACCAACAATGTTGAATGTGAATGCGCTAACTTCATAACCAGGCCAACCTACAGAAACTGGGCTGGGAACTCTGCCAGGCATAAACTGTGGTAAAGTAGTAGGCAGTGCAGCATGAAGGGTCTTGATGACTGGAATACCTGTGGAGTCAATAAAGCAAAATGCTATAGACAGCAGTTCTCTGAGTACAGGGACGAAGACGATGGGGTTGTAGCTTGTATCTGGACTGGGTAATGCCTAGTGAAGGGACAGGTCTGGTAGGAAGCTCCCTGCCTGACAGCCTTGGCTTGGTCTCTCTCCCCTTTCTCTTAAACAGGGCTAGTAGATCCAAAAGACATCAACAGGAGTGAAAACGGATAAACAAAAGACTGGGTATGGTTTTTAGAAACCTATGCTGGGATAAAGTTTTATTACAAAGCTTAGACTACACTGTGGTTCATTTCTAGCTTTGTCACAGTCTTCTTATATGGCTTTAGGCAATCACTTAAACCTCATTTATTAAGGGGCCCTACTACTCCTAAACACCCGGCCATCAACTTCTCTGTCTCTCAGTCACCTATAGATAAAATACAGGTAGTACCATTTCTTTTGCTCACATCTTTGTCCATCTATTTAGGATAATAAACTATATCTGGGCATCACCTAGCACAAGTAGCCACCGAGGAGCTCTACACTTACTGCAATAGAAATACTGAAATACTGAGTCAGGCAGTTCAAGAAGGAGCTGTAAGTTAAATAGTCTATTCTGGGGTAAAAATGCATGTAGCAATTCATCTGCTCCAGGTTGTACGATTCAAAAGCTGGAATGAAAGGGGAAAATCTGACTTTGTTAAGGTGTCATGTTTTAATCCAGCAGCCAGGAACTAAGCATGAGACAGCCGCTCGCTCACCCCTCCCCTTCCGCCCAGCGGGATGGGGAGGAGAAATGGACAAAAGGGGAAACTCATGGGCTGAGAAAAATACAGTTTAATAAAACAAAGGAAATACTAATACTACTAATACTACTAATGCTACTAATGAATATGCAAAACAAACCATACACAATACAATTTCACTGCCCAACGACCAATTGCGTAGCCAGTGCCTGAGCAGCGACTGTGGAACCTGAAACTTGTGGATTTCACAAAACCCCTGAAAAAGACCAACCTCCCAGAAAAGCTCAAACTCCTGGACAAGAGAGGATTCGAGAGAAGATTTAAAAAAAAAAAAAAAAAAAAAAAAAAAA
>Ga0065711_1002054_pt1 | contig 53497 bp, 28 predicted proteins | sample Hoacrofraction12_FD_59098 | JGI IMG/M metagenome (GOLD analysis project Ga0065711, IMG submission 59098) | Hoatzin crop microbial communities from Cojedes, Venezuela - Epithelial fraction 12 v2 (version 2) | ecosystem: Host-associated > Birds > Digestive system > Esophagus > Crop | place...
GCTGCCGCGCACCCTCCGCGCCGACTGGAGCCCGGCCCGGCGCGGCTGGGGCCCGGCTCTCCTCCCCCGCCGAGCTGCCCGAGGGCCAGCGGTGCGCGGGGGTGCCTCCCCCGCAGCAGCCATTTTCAGGGCCCCCTCCCCAATACCTGACCCGCTCTCCCAGCGCGGGGGGGGCGGGGGGGTCGTTTGCCTCCAGCCCCCCGCCAAAGGTCCTTTCCTCCGGGACCTGCCCGGTCCTCGCTAAGCAAACTGCTTCCAGCTTCGTCGCTCGAGGTGTCGGTGACGGCAGACACCCCAAGGGAAAACCAAAGAGTCACCCAGAATTTCCTGCGGCGTTCCTGCCCCCGGCCCAGGGGTGAGCTGCTAGCGGCGAACTCCAAATACCAGCAGCTCTATAAAAATCACGAAGGAAGCAAAAAACTGTAGTTGCTCCTAATAAAGTACTCAGGGAAAAACGTTATGGGTCGGCAAAAATCACTCTTGCACAGCAAGATGTCTTCCACGTACAGCCCTGGGTGTGTGGAGAATGCCTCTACCTCACATTCAGCTTGCTAGTAAAAATTGCACTCGGGCCTCAGATGCACCGATCCAGGAGTTCCTTCTTCTAGTTTAAGCAACAGCAACAAAAACCCCAAACAAATAACACACAGGAAGGGCAATTAGCACCAACTATGCACTTACACAACCCTAGAGTATTACAGACCAAATAGCCTGCATGAACATACTAAGTTTCAACCCCCTTGATTTTCAAAATATTGACAAATGGACGGTATTATCAACACAGTTGACAATTTCAATACTTCAGACGGGGATCTCTAATCAGCATCGAATAGGAAACATGGCACTTTCCCGAAGTCCAAAGGAAGTAACGATGGGATCGACCGATGGGATCTGGCATCGACTGTGTAAATGGAGCGACTGTATTGTCAGCCCCATTCCTCTCCTACAGGCCTGTTTTACTTTGGGAGTAAATCAGCCATAACCAGGCGTGACAGTCGGTGGCCAGTTTGGCAGCAGGTTTGCAGCTCTTGACTTTCCCCACCCAGATTCACCCCATGCCCTGTCCTCCCCTTTAAAAAGGCATCAATCTCTCACTTTTTAAATTCTGTTTTCAGTGCTTCCCTCAACACATGAAATTAGAGCCGAAGGTGTCCGCTCATTTGCAGAACATCACAGGAACATCAACAACGACAACTCGTTTCCACTAGTACCAGGTAAATATGGTCAAGAGACCACTACGCACATGCCATGCCCGTTAAGACGTAATTTAGCTTGTCCTCCTCATTGGAATTACCAACTCAGTGCAGATTGTATGACGTAAATATCTTTCTGTCCAAGAAACTAGACAGTTCATGCTCCCCCCCGCCTTGCTGGCACTGTGCTCTTTTAAGCATGAAGCTAGATGACTTTAAACTGGCACTAAACAGGAAACCATTTAACGTCAGTTAGCATTAGCAGACATTTTCTTTTAGGGTTTGTCCCAGTGGGCTCTTCAGTATGGAAGGCCTCACTAGGAGAGGAGAAATGTTTTATTCTGACACTTTTATTCCTCTGTATTGTTTATTGAAGTCCAACAACTTTATCCAAGAACAAAGCAAACTTTTCTGGCTGTCCAGGAGGAAAAGGTTTCAAAGCTGACAAGTCCATCGACTGCAGTGTCTCCACAAGAGTGCTGTAAAAACAGACCAAAACCAAAAATTAAAAAAAAAATCCATCCCAAAGGGAAATCTTTTCTTCATACAATTTTCTTTCTATTTGTACATATGTAATGCTTTATCACTGAAACAAAAATAAGGACGTGTATTGAAAGGAAGAACAGACCCATCACCAGCTCGTAGGCAGCATTCCTGAGAACACAGTTCGCTTGCACAGACAACCTCAGCTCTTAACTTTTTAATCTGTGGTTGCAATGTTGGAAAACTCAACAAGATGTGAGGATCTTCACCATAAACCGTACCAGGAAATTCATCCTATCTGAACACATGGCATAGTTCTCCACTTAACGCATAGCCAGAAAGAACAGCTTGCTATTATCAGACTGCAGATAAGGCTCAAAAGCTAGCCACAAAAAGAAAGAAAAAATTCCTGTCTCCACAGCTGTCAGAGGCGCTGAGAGAATAAGTTTAAGAAACTTGCCCAATACAAACGAATGGCAGGCCTAGTCTTTTCACAAAAGGCTCTTCTGAAACATACAAAATCCTATTTGCAGGGCAAAGGAACAAGATGCAGACTAAATAATGGGAGTTTCATTTCCTCTGCCTTCAATTTAGAGGTCATCTGTTATTTATAGAACCCAATCAATTATAAATAATCATAGAGAAAACAGTAAGATATAGTCAAAACAAGAGAGTAAATTATACTAACATGAGCCAGGATGAACACAAACAAACAAAAGGAGCTGGGTTTTTTTGTTGGTGGTGGGTTTTTTTGGAGGGGATTGATTTTTTTTTCCTTGAAATGGAACTCCTTGTCAGAGGATGTGGTAGATTCAGGAAGTTTGGTTAAAAGGGCAGCCTGAATAAGTACTTGGAAGACAGAAGTATTGAAAGTTACTAACCAGACTGCATCTGATTTAGGAATCCCCTTGACTCAAAGTACTTCAGAGCATTAGAGGGAAAGTAATACAAGGAAGTACCATATGGTCCTGCCCCGTTTCTGCTTTAGGCTGGGCACCCACATATGGCCACTGCAAATAGGATACTGAGCTACATGGACTCTTGATCTGTATCAGTAAGGCCATTCTTATGTTTTATTTTAAATACTCCAGATACTTTCTATTTTATTATGTCAGTACATCTATACAGTCAACTTTAGTGCCCTTTACAAGGAAAATCCACATAGCAAAATGATGACATGCAGTCCTAAGTCTGCAGGGAGCGATGCATTCCTTATGACTCATGGTTACAAACCGATGGTCTGGGATGTATTATTTCTACACTTCAAAAAAGAATCCAACAACTAGTGAGAAAGAGAGAAGCTGTTAGATGCCTCTCAGATGCTACCTGCCTGTTCCAGATTCTATTTGGTTTAAATGGCTCTTCTTTCAATCTGAATACATGTGCCCTCAAAAACCAAAAAAATTAAAAGGAGTCATGGTGAAAAGGCTCGATAAGCTTGGTAAATTAGCAGCTAATGTTAATCTGTCTACTATGGAAAATCTACGTTGCAAACAAATGGTTGTTAGAGAAGGATGTACATTTGCTAGTGACATTCTCGATGCCGAAATAACACACCGAGTGATGGTGCTGAACACTGCTTGTTCAGTCAGGACAGCCACAGCAGCTCCATACCTGCAATTACAGCAGAGGACGTGCCCATCTCTGTGGAGCTGTTTTGCCAGTTCAAGCTGATGGTTGTTCATCAGCTTTTCATTAATTACTACTACTAGCGGTTTTCCTTTTTCCAGAGTCTCCAGACAGCTACCTGCACCTGCAGGAGAAACAGAAAACACGGTGGGTTTTTGCCCTGACAGATAAAATACCATCCTTCTTGCTCCTGAAACACAGGAGACTCCTGTGAAACAGAAAACACACTGAGTTATTGCCCTGATAGATAAAATACCACCCTTCTTGCTCCTGAAACACGGGAGACTCCTGAAAACGAACACTTAACCGCTCAGCTCTAGCTGTGGACCTGAACGTTCCCTGCCAGCCCACCCCAGAGCCCTAGAGAGAGATTTAGAGAGAGATGTGGGGCTGTTCAGCCTGAAGAAGAGAAGGCTCCAGGGTGACCTTAGAGCAGCCTTTCAGTACCAGAAGGGGCTACAGAAGGATGGAGAGGGGCTTTTCACAAGGGTGTGTAGTGATACGACAAGGAGGAACGGCTCTAAACTAAAAGAGGGCAGATTTAGATCAGACATCAGGAAGAAATTCTTCACCATGAGGGTGGTGAAACACTGGCCCAGGTTACCCAGAGAAGCTGTGGGTGCCCCCTCCCTGGCAGTGTTCAAGGCCAGGTTGGATGGAGCTCTGAGCACCCTGGTCTGGTGGAAGATGTCCCTGCTCATGGCAGAGGGGCGGGAACCAGATGATCCTTAAGGTCCCTTCCAACCCAAACCATTCTAGGATTTCACCCACCCGACTTCCACTCCTGCACCCAGAGCAGGCTCGGCCAGCGCCCGGGGCTCTACCTGCGTGGCTGATGACCAGGTCGGCCCTCCGCAGTTCCTCGGCCAGCGAGTCCTTGAAGCGGAAGGTTTCCACCGCCAAGGCCGGGCTGCTGCGCGGGTCCGGCTCCACCGCGCCCCGCCCGACCTGCAGCACCAGCTTCTGGCAGCCGCGGCTCTGCAGCACCTGCGGAGGAGGGAGGGCGCGGAGGGTACCCAGGGCGGGCACCGGGGCGCCTGACCCCGCTCCCCGCCACAGACCCTCCGCGCCCTCCCCACTGCCGCCTCACGGTCCTCACAACCGCCCCCCTCAGTCCCTGGAGGGCGGGACGGCTCCCAGCGCGCAGGCGCCCGGTTAAAGGGGAAGCCTGGGACCGTGCCGCGCTCCCCGCCGCCTGACCTGCAGGGCCGCTGGGGAGGAGACGGTCGCGATCAGGTCGTCGAAGCTGGTGGTGCCCACGGTGACGAAGACGGACTTCATGGTGGCCAGCAACCGCCCGCCCGGGCGGGGAGCGCCAGAGGGCGCCGCGCACCGCAAAATGGCGGCCGGCCTGGGGCACGCCCCCCGCGCGCTCCCTCAGGCCGCTGCCTCCGCCCAGGCGGGCCCGCAGCGGCAGCTCTGTAGCTACGAATATGGGGGGGGAGGGGGAAGAAAAAAAAAATCTTTAAAAAGACAACCCAAATTCGGAAGAGGGATTCAGAGAGTTTTGCCCTCCGCATGGTATTTAAGCGCTTGTGGCACGGATCGCTGTGACTGGGGCCAGGCGGTTGGGCTGTTTGCAGGCTGCCATTACCACAGCATGGCCACACTCTTTGTAGTGATGCTGTGAAAAGCCGGAGTTGAAGACTCAGTAGTCAGAAGACTATTAAGCAGATGTTTTTTACTACGGCACCAGGCACGTGAGGGATCTCTCCTCCAAACACATGCCCCGAAGAGACACAGTTAGTAGGTATTTATGCCATGTTAACACACATATTAATTACATTTCCAAGAAATGCTTATCCTAGTAATGGTTTTTCTATCGTTGTAATGTCCTTCAGTCGCTGGGGGTCTCGAGATCATATTGCAGCCTCCTCATCTCTGTAGTTCGCATACCTGTTCTCCCAAGGCCTAAAGGGATTATTCAGGAGTCTCTTCTCTTACAACCGCCCCAATTATGCACAAAGAATCAAGACTTGTTTTGCTTGTGCAACGATTCTGACCACCTGAAGTGATAACATCCCCGACGTGTTACATTTGTTACAGTCACAGGTATCAGTAGACCAAGCGGCCTGGGCTGGGTGTGGGATTACCCAGGCCTCCCACAGCGCTCGCTCTGGGACTAACATCAAAAATTATAGTAGCAAATGAGCGCTTGGCCGTGCTTGGGAGGAGAGATTGGTGTTTCAGGCAACTGTCGCCTGAAGCGGCGCAGCAGAGGGTCCGGTGATGGCGGGCCGTGGGCTGACGCATCCCCTCGAGCGCTGGGCCTGGCTGGGGAGACACTGCGCTTCTGGCCTGGGGACGGGTCACAGCGTTGCAGAGCAAATGCATGGGATGCAAGCCTACCTTAAAATGGCTGAAGGCAGGAGAAGATTGCATACATCTCTCTCAGTGGGTGAGCTTGGGGGGTTTTTCTGCGTGGATGTCCTTTCACTGATACCACAGGGACTGGTGAAGATGGGAGACAGAAGGAAAAAAAGACAAATATAGTTTGAACTCTGTATTCTATGCTTTGTTTAGAGAACTTCAGTAATTCTGGCTATGTATGTGTGCTGGGTCCACCCCCCAAAAAATCCCAGAAATGCTGCAAACTCCAATAGCAACTGCTGTCTGCTGGCTCTTAGCTGATTCCAGAAAGTCAGACTGAAAAATGACTAGGCCTAAATAGATGAACCTGTCACACAAACTGAGATTACAATTCAGGGAAAACCCTGGAAGTGAGACTGAAATAAAAGCTAGGAGCTGTATCCTGCTGGTTTCTTTTCCTGGCTTTGCTGCTGACCAGTGTTAACACCTTGGAGAGGTGCTCATCTTTTCTGCTTCTCCACCTATAGTGTTTAGCAGTTTATAATCTCCTCTAAACCTTCCTGTGGAGGCGATTATATTAATGTGCAGAGAACTGACTCTTTTCAAAATCTTCAATGTAGCAATATTTTTAAGACATTGAACAGGTTTTTCCCTTGCCCTTTTGAAAGGTATGTTCTCAGTACTATAGAATACCAGTAGGTTTCCCCTCCTTCCTATTGCTCTTTATCTAAGCACACGTCTTTCTGATGCTCTTTCAGGCTGGTCTTACTACCTTCTTACAAGGACTGAGGAAAAGTACTCCCTTGAGCAAAGGCATGTCAGCTCCCTGTGGAATGGGATCCTAAGAGATGAGGGACCGTAAATCAGGCAGGAGCTAAGGCTGAAGATGAAGGCCCTTTCTGGAAAAAAAAGTGCTGTTCAGTGCTAAACTACATTAAATCAATTGCAAAGTTGAAGTCATCAGTAAATTTGTCATTTCAGGTACATTTCCCCTTTGTGATGAAAACATGGAGGGATGGGGTTGGGGAGAGAGGGTTTTAGTTTCCAAAAAAGTCCAAGCATTAAATCTGTAAACACATTCTTGTCCCCTGAAGGCTAAGAGTAATGCCTCACCAGTTGCACAAAGTGAAGTAGCAGTTTTCCTTCTTAATTGCAAGTGTAACACAATGCACAATTCTACAAAAAGAAACTACTCAAGTTAGACATCTAAATCTATTTATTCCCTAAATTCAGTTTAATAGAGGAGGTCACATCTGTATATGCTACTGAGTGTTCCAAGAAAGATGCAGAAGAAATGCATCTATCTTGAGGATACCTCTGATTGCCATGTTAATGGCTCATTCACAATGCTCATTAGCCCCCTGTTGCTTGCATTTAGCATAATGAGCCACACTGAAATGTATTTATTTTTTGATTAAAACAAATGGTGCTGACAGCAGACATGGCCAGGGGGAGGGTAGCACTTTTATTTTTGGAAACATGCTGTAGAGCAAAACAAAATCAGAGTTCTGAGTGCACAGAGCCTAAGTGGACCTGACCAGCCTCACCTAGCTCTTGCTGCTCTTCCTCAGGACAAGGAAGCCAGGAGCTGAGGGTGACCACAACACAAGCCAGGCAAAGACCTCACCAACAGAGCACAGTCTGACCACACCGGAGAACAGCAAGCAGAACAGTGGCAGCAACAGGTCCAGCAGTCCAGTGGCCCTCAGGCAAAGATAAGGTAACAAGCCATTTCCAAGGTCAATCCAGGGAACCCAAACAGCAATTCAGGAGCAGAACTAGCAGCAAGAACACCTGCAGCTCACCTCTGTCATCCCAGCATAAGGAAGACATGGACCTGCTGGAGCGGGTCCAGAGGAGGGCCACAGAGATGATCAGGGGGCTGGAGGACCTCCCATATGAGGATAGCCCGAGAGAGTTGGGGCTGTTCAGCCTGGAGAAGAGAAGGCTTCAGTGACACCTTATAGCAGCCTTCCAGTACTTAAAAGAGGGCCTACAGGAAAGATGGAGAGGGAGTGTAGAGATAGAATGAGAGGTAATGGTTTTGAACTGAAAGAGGGTAGATTTAGATTAGATATTAGGAAGAAGATATGTGAGCGTGGTGAGACTGGAACAGGTTGCCCAGAGAAGCTGTGGGTGCCCCCTCCCTGGCAGTGTTCAAGGCTGGGCTGGACAGGGCTTGGAGCAGCCTAATCTAGTGGAACGTGTCCCTGCCCTGGGGGGGGGAAAGGAAAGGCTAGCACTAGACAATTTTTAAGGTCCCTCTCAAACCATTTTATGATTTTACTTAAAGCTGGAGCTTAAATGAAGTCCCCATCAGAGGGTGTGGGTGGAAGCCCCAGCTGAGGCTGGTCAGGGCGATTAGTGCAGTCAAAGCCCTGACAACTGCTGGATAGGAAGTCAGACTTTGGGATGAAAGGAAGGAATCTAAAACTTTTCAGATGTGTCAGAGATGAGGGTCAGCACATGTATAAATCTTTATGAGAGAAGGTAAGGACATGATAATTAAATGTTTGTAAACTTTTTTAATGAGAAGGATAGAATTTAAGTATATTGGAGTGTTTTCCTCTTTATATAATTATTTTATATTAGATTAATTACAATAGTTTAGGAAACTGCTGCTCATTTGTAACTAAAGCACTATAACTCACCACATGCAGGCTCTTATTCTGCCAAAATTGAAAACTAAACTTGCCATCGCGATAAGTCCACGTGTTCATTCTGCAGTTAGAACAGGTTTACAGTGGTTGCCATTGTGCCTTAGCTGTGACCTTGCTTTCAGCCGTCCACTCATAACTTAAAGTTCCTATAAAGTAAGGCACTCTGAAGGAAATATTCCATGCATGAGCAGAAACTTGTTCATAGTCTCACTATTTGCTCCCTCAAATTTCAGTGGAGTAAAATGTGTATTTAGAAGAATGAAGACATTTTGAATAATACTAGTGTTCCTAAACCTCAAGTGAGAGGGAAACTGTGATACAGTCTGCCCAGTCCGTGTGTTAAATTCCTATATCTAGGTTTGCTCTGACTGTTAATATTTGCATACAGAAAAACTTGTTATTCTTCCAGTCAATGGGTGCCCATTTGGTATTTACTAAACTCTGCTCAATTATTCTTGTCAGTGCTTTAGCGTATTCACAAGTTAAATTAAGCGTTGGACATTTTAGGAGAATGACATGTTAGGTAACAATAAACCCATGCACCTCGAGAGAAAAAACAGATTTACTGACCTCTTCTTACTCTTAAGAGGAGGTTTGAACTAATTTCTGTGTGATCAAAGGGCTGCTCAAAGGGAGGAAAGCATACTGCTCCTTTTCCAAAGTGTAGAAGGCCTGGTTGTGTAAGAGCACAGTACTTCAAGTTTCAAGGACCTAATGTTACTAGTGTGTCACATAGAATCGATCTTTCAGTTGTCTTAATCAAAAGAGTCCCAAGAGTGAGTGAGCACCTGTCAACAGGGAGTCCTTCTTACACTGAATCTCTTCATACTCCTTGTAGAAGATGTTATATAAAATTTTGTTTGAAATAAGGGTTAAAACAGCTATTCTTAAAATACAGTACATTCATGATCATGGCACATCAGGTTTTGCGTCTGATTCTTTCGCTTTTTATTGCATGAATGCTGAATTTCACTTCTACAGGACCCTGTTTTGCTTATTTGCTTCCTGGAATGAAGAGAGTTCAGCAATCGCTGGAGTGATTTCTGCAGTTTTGAGCACTTCTGTGTGATTCCAGCTTGGTATTCTCAATGTGTCTACTGAAAGTCAGTGTCCTCTGCAGTTTGTACTCCCAGCATCGTGCTGTGTAGGGGCAAGAAGAAAAAAATATTCACAAGTAATGCAGCAGTGAGTTAAATTTGCATTGGAGTTTTCACTGGAGGATACATTCCACCTGCACATTGAATTAGGCTTGTTAGGGTGATTTTAAACTAAAGAGAAAAGAGAAATCCATGCATTATAGGACTCAATCTCATGCTAATTTGTACCTGCTATTTTAATTGGAAGTTGTGTAGGGCATGTGTAGAATTTTGTCCATGCTCTGGTCCATAAGAACTGGAGATCATTCTCAGAATGAGAGACTTTGAGCTGATCCCTTGCACTTTTAAGGCAGTTAAAGATCATGTAATCCAGACCTGGTGTTATGCCTTGTTTCGGGCCATTTATTGCTACCCCTGCTCTGCGTTTCTACAGATACTTATAGAACCACATAGTGCTCCAATTCAGAGAACTGATCTGACAGGAAAGTGATTTGTTTGCAGTTAGATCAGTTCCCCGAGTTGCACAAGCACCACTGCTAGCACAAGGAAGGAGGCAGAATTGTGGCACCTTGGATTTGGATTGGCTTAAATGCTGGGGAATTGCGGCTGTGACTGCCCCTTTGTTGCCACGAGTCGCTGCGATCCCCTTCTCTGAGCCCTGCGGCTCAGGCGGTGGAGTGTCCATTGCCTTTGGGGCAAAGCTTGTGTGAACCTGGCCTTGCTTGAGCTGGGCAGTCTCTCTTTGCAGTGCAAATTGTTTCGCTCCAAGATATGTGTGGGGGATACTGTTGGGGACATTCAAGAAATACGGGCTCAATCTGAGATAATGTAGTCCAAGACCCCAGAGAGGGACTATGAAAGGGCTAAAATGGAAGATACATTCTTGTGAGAGCTTGGTCCCATCTGTGCTTTGTATGGCATAATTTATATTCTGATATTTTCTTCCCATGACAACATCTGGGCAAGGCGCTGACACATGGCATGAGTGCAAGCTGTTATTTGTTAAGTGAGAAATGACGTATGCCTCCTCCCTTCTCTGTAGCCTTTTCTTGAAATGTTTCTGGATGGCTCAGTTCTGAGCACTGTCGCTTTTTATTCAGTTCAGCTTGCCACAGTTTGCCCTGAAAGCTCCATAACTATATTATTCAGGAGTAAGAAGGAGCATGAAAATAAACTAGTCGGTTCACATCTTGGTTTCTGAAAACTACATACTGCCCTCGGTTTGCTCTTGAAGTCTGAAGACTAACTCAGAACTGTCACAGTAAAACTCTGACCACCCCTGAAACGTCTGGGCTGCAGACAATGTATCAAATAATGAATCACAACGAATCATTTAAAAATATACATCTACAGAAAGGCAGGTAAACCTGTAAGCCTACAAAGTCCAATTTTCTTTGAAGGAAAAAAAAAAGCCAATGACTAGCTAGTTAAAAAACACAACCCTGTCTTTCCTTTACTTTGTATTTTGTGCACAGATTGATTCTCCATTTGGTTTGTGGTATAATGGTGCAGTGGATGACATGAGGCAGAAGAGAGCAATTAGGCTTCTCCACACTAAATTTACATTAGATTTCAGCACTTTTTATATGTTTATAAATGTACAAAATGAGTAAAGATAGTCTTGCTTCTATTTCTAGTTGGCTTTCTATAAATTTGAACTGAAAAAGTGTTTACTTCCTTTTCCTCTGTCATTTAGATGTAGTGCAGTACCTATGAGGGATGATAGTTCAGTTACCACAGGGAACTGTGAAAATTAGGCAGAGAATATTTTGGGGACCGATTCCTTCATATTACTGTGATTCAGAGATGCTTGGTCTGGGAAAATAACAGAGGAACATTTGTCAGGCAGATTTAGATAGTACGCTTTGAAATGTTTAATCACAATGTTTCTACATCCTTTGACTTGTCTCTTTATGAGCTTGTTCTTTGGCAGTGGGGATTGTCAGCCTACGGATGCACAAAGGCTCAGGCTCACTGGAGACGGCAAAGGGGATGTTAGATCACCTCTTCCTCAGGGCTGACTAGCAGAAGAGAGGCGCTGAAGCAGCACGGAACAACTGTGTCCACTGACTAAATATTCCATATTTGAAGTTGCAGGGAAGGCTGTGGCTTAGCTGGAATCAATGTCCGTGATGTGTCAACTCTTACGGATTTTTACAATTTTTGCAATATTCAATGGCGTGCCTTGAAGCCCCAGGTTCTGGAATTACATCATTGTGATTTTTAAGGCCCCACACTTCTGAACAGGAGACTGAGAAAACGACTCACTAAATCTTGAGGCCCTGAAGACTAACACATAAATAATATTTATTGTATATCTGTAATCATGTATCTTTTTATTACTCCGGTTTTGCTTTGTATTTAAACGTGATGGTTCTTTGAGACCTGACTTCTGGAAGCTCAGAGCTTACGAATTTATGAAAGTAAAGTGCTGTTGGTCTTTGCCCTTCCCATGAAGCAGGATGTCACCTCTACACTGGGATATAACCCATACTATGTTTCAGTCCTCGCTACAAGGAGTGTGTCTCAACTGATTTGTACCAGCTGTTGAACTGGATCTTTACGGATGCTTGGTGCCTCTGCCAGATTTCTGTCAAGGGTAAAATGTTTGCACTGAAGAATGAGAAAATGGGCTTCATATTGAATAGCGTTTCTCGAAGCTGGTAATTTCCAGTAAGTGTTAGGGATATCTGGGAGATGGTAAAGGAAATAATTTGAAGAATGGTTGCAAAACAGGCCGGTATGCAGACGTAGGAGGGAGTCCAAGGTCTGTCGCAAGGAACGTTATCCTGGCTGTGAAGGCTCGATATGGCGATGTGTCCTGGCAACCAGTCCCTGCAGCCCCGAGGGAACTTCCGCCTGCGACAGCCTGGCACTCCTCCTTGCTGTCTGTGGAAAACACAGTCGCTGGTCCTGCCTGCTCGCAACCAGCAAACACCTCCACAGCACTCTGTGGTGTGAGTGCCCTGCCATTTCATTTTCCTGCGTAATCCCTCTGACAACCAAGTTATTAAAAACTCATTTTCATCCAGGCAAATCAGACTCCTTGAAATCAGTTGAGCTTTGTTCTCTGAAGGCAGCTTGTGCTGGTGCACATGTAATCAAGTCCTGAGGTGGCCCTGCATGCATTTTTACAAGCACAGAGATAGATTTCGTGGTTTAATTATTCTTTTTGATGTGCATTTTTGAAGGAAATTAGAATATTATGCTCAAGTAAACCAACAGTTTTAGATCTTTAGGAAGGAGCTGCAAGTGAGCAGAGTTCCTCTCTCTTCGCAGCCAATCCCAACTCTACGAGTACATGCAAATATCTTGCTTTGACATGGAGCATAAAAGTAGGTAAGGAGGTGACGTATGGACCCAGTCTAAATCTCACCTCTGTCCATTTGCCTGTTGTTTCCAATAGCTGGCTCTCTTAGGCTGACACCTAGGTGAGTCCACTGATTACATCAATGCATTTTGGAAATACATAGCTGAATATGCCCCACAATTAATGAAAAGCTACTCTAATTCTGCAGGAGGAAGCAGGAGCACTGGGGCGCTGGGCAGACATGCTCAGTGGTGCTCGTACCAGTAGAGGGCTGCCCGCATACACCGCATCGAGGGGATCAAAAAGCATCAAGCATGCAGGCTCCTTTTCACTCAGGCTTTTCAGCATAGTATTAGGTTCTTTACATTTGCAATGCCTGTTTTTTCTTCTCAAGATGGCTCTCAAAATCGAAGTGAAATAGCAAAAGCATAGGAGATTTCCTTCCCAGCCCTTCAGCAGAGATAGCCAGCACAGATCTGCACAAGGCCCAAAAGATGGAATGATATTTCATGCACAGAGCCTGCCTGTTTCCAGCAAGTCTTGTTCAGAGGAACTGTACCCTCTGCATCATTCCCAAACCTTTGCAACAGCAATAGGGGTGCTAATAGCAGTGACAGAGCCATGATTCATTTATCTCTCCTTTTTGTTTGGACTCATAAGATGATAGTCAGCCTATTATTTACAGGCAGTCTAGTTTCCCTGAGACGTTAGGGATCAAAGTGGCCACTAGATACTTGCCAAAACCACTGAGCTCAGCTTGGAGATTCTTTAACAGCTCTGTTTCAGCCATTTTTTTTTCTTTGCATGTTTATATAGCAGTGAATCATACTGAGAAGAATCAATACCAGAAACATCTTTGTTTGCATGCATTTCCTGTTTATGGCCTTTTTACCACCAGAAATGCTGGAAATATTTTACGCAGAGGCAAACCAGAAAGTCAATATTATGCGGTGCATTTCACAAAGAAGTGAAGAAAAATAACTTTGGCTTTTATTTTTTAATGTCCTAAGGATGTATGCAGAGAGATGCACAATCATGTTTACAACTGGAAAACTGTTTTGAGTATGTGTGCCTGAGCACTTTACCAATATATACTCTTTTTTCGGTATCAACATATAACGGTGAATCTTGTCTTAGGTTTTCTTGTGTCGTAATTCCAGGATAACATTCAGCTGTTTAAAATAAATAATCTTGCTAGAACTCTCTCAGAAATACTGGACCAGATTTATCCCAGGTGAAATTTACCTGACTTAGATCTAAACCAGAGCTCAGCATTACATTTGGGAGAGTCATTACTGCTGCATGCACTAATGTCAAAACAAGACTGTTTTACATTACCTTGTCCCTCGAGAAAACTTTGCTGAACTCACGATAGTCCAGTTTGCTTCACTCTGTAGCATACTTATGCATGGCCACCTGTACTTCCATCTACAGTAACACTGCCTTTCCCTTTCCTTGATGAAACTAAGCGATGTTCAGATACTAAATGTGACTGTTCACTTCCATAAGGCTTTGTGTACCAATGTTTCCTCTTAGCGGCATGCTACAAAGCACTGTTCTTGTCACTGTGCCTTATTAAAATGGTGATTCATGGTTAAGGAAATCGGTCCAAATGAAGGGCCTTGGTTTTGGTTTGGCTGATTTTTAAGTGTATCACAGATTGGGCTGACAGCTGAGGGTAGAGTGAGGCAATTAAATAATTAATCAATACAAAAGTGAGGCAAAACATACTTGGCAGATGTACAGATAGGTCAGCTTTCCTTTGCCTTTCTTGGGATGTGGAAATACAAAGGCTGAGAAAATTCTTCATGCTTCACAGCATGGTCTGTTTCTAATCCTTTTGGTAATGGCTGTGAGCTTTCAGTGGAGATATGGGCAGTTGTCCATCAGAAACTGGACCAAGGACGCTTGCAGGCTGCTGGGCAACCAATGCATCAGGTTGCTATCAGTGTTGAACTTGACCCAGTGCCTTTGCCATGAAGCAAATAATGTTCCTTTTCTGTCCCTTATCAAAGGGATATAATTGCCCGGCAGCACCCACAGCTGATATGATGACACTTCTGGCTTAACTAGTAAAATAAGTTAATTTTTCTGAATCCAATGAGCTTTGATATTGAAGAAACTATTCATGTCTGAGATCAAAAGGAAACATCTTCAGAGCCAGACAGGGTCCCATTTCCCTCCAGAGCCTTAATTTTCTGTCACGATAGGCAAAAGAATTCTGTTTGGTTTCTCTGAACCTGGAACTTTATTTTTTATTTTGTGAGGCAGTGACTTGGTGAAGATTCAAGTGAAATTTTTGTTGATTCTGAGACTGGTATTACACAAGATACTGCTGGGATATATTGCAGGTCCCTTACTGTTTTCTGTTTATGAACAACCTACCCCAAGGTGCTAATTAGCTAGAAGAATTGCATATACACAGAGTACTGTTTTGTTCCTCCATAAAAATACATTTGTGGTTGAGGTGAATTTAGCTGCTTGGCTTAATTATGAGAATCCTGGATTTCTGAAATCAGCAAGGTAATAGCAAAAATTTGTGAGACTGGTATTTTTTAATCTAAAAACTAATTACAAATATTTGGTTAATTCTTAATAACACTCATCTTCATTAATGATTTTTTAGATGCAGTAAAGTGATTTAAATATTCTTTTGGTTCTTTTCCCCACCAAGTGTGGCCACATTTTGCTTGTACTCAATACGATGTATCTTTGGTGGTTGGTACCTCTGTTCTATGATTGTAATCAGCTATTTTCTTGGCCTATGTACTGTGTAGGCTGGAAGAAATTCTTTTGTGCGTCTTTCTTTGACATACAGATATGATTTGTGCCATGCCAAGTGTTTCTTTTCTGACTGGAGTTCAAGGATGCCTGAACAAGGAACATGAGGCAGAGCATGGCTGGCTGTAGTCTGTTGCTTCTGAGACTAGGCAATGCAAACGCCACTAGTCTTAAATTTTCTTTGGGGCATTTTATTTTTCTCAGAGGAAGAAGGTTCACGTCAGACTTCTTAGGTGGATGAGTCTTGACGATACTTGTGGTAACTAAATAATAATGATACATCAGTTTTAAAGTGAACACTGTGCTTCAGAACTGGCTGCAATAGGAGGAATCAGCATGATCTCCATGGGTTTATGTAACAAAAATGAACACCAATTACAGTGCATTTTTTTCCACTGGGACTTAGCCCATCATTTTGTCTAATTATGGTATGAATCCCACAATGGAGAAAACTCTTCTTCTGTAAAGAACTAATTCCCTCTAGAAATGCTAAAAGTCTTAAAGAACTCTAATTATAATACATTTCTCAATAGATAAAGAGAGCCAGAGAGAGCCTGTGCCAGTCACTTACCACAGAAAAAAAAACAGAAAAAGATGAAGGGCTACCCTGGGAGACAAAGAGGGAATGTGAAGTAGTTTGTATAAACTCCTCTCATCCTTCACCTAGGCTTGTACTAAATCAAATGACTGATCTATGCCTAGAAGCATTACTGTCAATTGAGAGTTGATAGATTTATTGACAATACTCAAGGAATAATGTTGGACTAGAGTGACTTGGGAAGAAAATGTCTGAAAACCAGTTCTGCTGTACTCCCAAGAAGTTCTTAGACACTCCAAATTAGCACGGGTACACAGACTACTCAGGCGTGCAGTTAGCTTTGTGTATTGTAGTATCTGTCACCAGGCATGTTATGTCATGCAATGGATTGCCTGTGATTGAAAAGGGGAAAAACTTTTATTTCCTCACTCCCAGTCCTATTCTTCAGACCAAGTTCCAACATCGATTTGATTGCATTTCTGCAAACCTGAGCTTGTTCATTAAGCTGCAAAGCTCTGCTGAGTGTTGTTGAAAAGACTGCTGAATGGCAAAAAAGTCAGCAGAGAGAACAACAGAGGATGGTTGTAGATGAGAATGAAAAAGAATAGGCTACGGTCACTTGGGGATGAGATAATCACACGTACACATATCACTAGGCATTAGTTTATTTTGCCTGATATTCTATTATGAGTTTTACATCTGCAGTATTAAATAAAGAGGGAGTGTTTAACATTGAAACTGCCTAAAACATGCCTTCCCCAGCTGTCTGGTGAAATTGAGTCCAAACTCTGATTTTCATTCAATGGAATGGCCTCACATACTTTATAACACTGAATGAAAGATCTTTCAGACTCACTTACAAGAAAGAATAAACAGCCTTCCCAAGAGGAGGTCTGCATGCTGCATTTATTTACAGATTGGTCTACTAAAAAAAAACAAAACCAAATGATAATTACTGCTGAAAGATGATACCTTGGGAAGTGAAAACCTGGTATAGGTGGATCTAATCACCTGAGAGACAGACAGCAGCTCTCACTGCTCCTGGCCATGGAGATGTTTGTTTGCTGCGTTTGTCTTTCCTTGAAGGAAACAACTGAGAGAACTTATACACCCACAAAGACAAAATCTCCAGAAAACAGATAAAACCTAGCAACTCACAGGTCTTCCTGTCTCAATAATGCTGAAGTCAAACCATGTGATAAGAGTTTAGGGAAAGCTGGCTGGCTTCTCCTCATTTTACCTTTAAATTCCATTCAAAGAGAATGTAAATCTAAGAATGTACAGATTTTATTTAGATAATTCGTTGCTATCAGTTTCCTGTGTTCTTTCTTAAGTGACACTGGCACACTGATATGCAAAGGTTAATGGAAGGAGAAGCACGTGGAACATGGACAGAGACAAACTGGGTACAGCTCAGCTGCATTCGCTGTACCTGACCTCAATGTAAGGAACTGCTTGTTGAAAGAGACTTTTTTCAAAGCAGGTTGTACTTACAAAAAATAGTCTCATAATCTGTCTGCATTCCAAAGTCTTTGGCTGGCGGTGCAGCATGGACTCTTTCATTTGGTTTGGCTGTTGCTGATTTCTCAGTCTATTGCCTGCTGTGAGAGAGGTGACATTGCTCTGAAGTAAGAAATAAGAAATTACTAGCCTCTGCAATCACGCCATCCATTCTCATCTGATCTGAGTCTGTTTTAGCTCTGTAGAGGAGACGTGTGAAGCTTTGTGCAGTTAATTGTGGTGAATGATCTGTCAAGTGTTGTTAAAATCCAAGCACTGGACCAAAAATATCAGCTCTACCAGTAAGAGAGCAATTGATTCTGCTGATGTCTTTGCCTCTGAGACTGACACTTGCAGGACCATCAGATTTCTTTGAGCAGGTAATGGTTCTGTAAGTGATGCTAGTATAGCATAAGCTTCTCATCATTAAATGGGTTACTGACATTGTCATCGCATGTGAAAGTTCTAGCACATAGACAACACCTTTCTTTCAACCAAAGTTCCTTAGAAACAACGATATCGTATTTTAGTGTCATTTTGCCATCGTAAGCTATTGTGATTTTTTGCTTGGCATGAAGCTCAAGTGCTGCATGGCACCTGCTGCTAATCCCTTATGACCATTACTGTATTCCATACAAGATTAGTCCCCTACTTCACTGACTTCTTTGACCAGCCTGTTAGAAAGGAATTACAACTTGTCATCCAGTAGCCTGAATTCCAGCTTAGTGAGCCCTTTCTCAGAACTGTTCCATTTATGGTGAGCTGATATTTGTTATTATAGAAAACAAAACTGTAATAATCAGTTCTTGTTAAGGTGCTGCATTTTGACCTTTGTTAATTGAATTGGTTCCTGCTTCATTTCCTCTCTTCCATAGGATATTTACTGTTGTGGGCAAGTATCCACCTGTTTTGAAGTTCCAGACTAAGCACGCACAGAGAAAGCTCTGATATGGTCCTTCTGTAGGTCCTGCTTTTCTTTACCTTTTTGTCTGATGTGCATCTGGTCTCCAGATTTGTCTTTTTACTTTACATGAACATCCCTAGCACTCTGTTGTGATTCACTCCTGTGATTTAGTGTGGCTCTTCTGCCTGTTCTTGGATTCAGAGCTGGATCATGAGTAACACATACAGTAGGAGAAAGCTACAGTCACACATCTACCCACAGCAGACCTTCCATTGCCTTGCATGCCTGTTGTATGGATTACTGTCCTCTGTATCATGGATACCTGTGTGCCTGCATAAACTGGACACTCTGACCTTAAAGTTTTAATTGTAAGCATCTTCTTCTGTCCCCTGCTCTTGAGGTGTAAGTAATTCCTGCGATCTCAAGTTTCCTCAGTAGGAGAAAAAAAGAGGCGATGACGCTGAACTAATCAGTATTTGTAAAATGTAAACGCTTATTTGAGCCTTGAAGTGGCAGGAGTGATACCATATTTCAAGGTGTTGTCTGCAAGCATAAGGTCTGAACTGTGACTTGCTCATGGATATGGAAGGCAGCTTTTCAGAGAAAGGCCTTCAAGAAGGCATCTGGTCCATCCCACTACCTCAAATCATGATAAACTCTTCCTGAACTCTTTGTTGTTGCTGTTGTCTAGCATGGGCACTCAAGACACTGAATATCCACTAAAGCAGTATCTATTCAGAGATGTTTTAAGCAATTCTAAGCCAGGCACAATTAATTGCAAAAGTAGAAATAACAGAACAAAATCTCGCCCAGGAGAAGTATATACTCAGTCTGTCAGCATATCTTTCCCAAATTTCTTTGCAGCAAATTATTATTCATCCTCATGCCAGCTAAGCTGGTGCTGAGCAGTCTGAGTGTGGAGGTAAGCAGGACAGTGGGGCAATGGTGAGTCTGGTAGTCTGTATCGATGGGTAGTTACAAGCAAAAGTCAAAGGAAAAGCAGCCTCAGCATTCTGATCTCAGTGGTTTCTTTCTTCCCGAGTAGCTTGCAGGTGTGCGTATGGAGAATGTTGCGGTGATGTAGTTACGTGTCAGCTGTCCCTTTCAGTGTTGCTTATGTTGTATAACAACAAACAGCTTTGAAATTCAGCACAACATGAGCCAAAACCAGGTGCATTCAGAATGCTTCTCTCTCTCCTCTGTTTTGCTGGATGCATTCAACAACAGCAAGTCACATTGCTTCCCTGAGAGGTGCCAACATGAAGTAAATGCAAACCAGTGTGGTGTTATCACCTGGACTCCACACCCTGACAGAGGCAGCACCAAAAGGGCTGTTCAGAGCTTTTCCACGCTGTGGCAGCATGAAAAATTTGTGAACAACAGCAAACCCACACCGATTTTTTTCTGTTGTGACAAGCTGTAAGATTTGCCAGGGAGTGTAATGCAGCAACCTCTTGCTGGCCCAGATGCGAGCTCCCTGGGGCATTATGTGCTAGTCACGCCACAGCAATCTGCACAGGTTCCTAGTAACCTAAAGATTATGGAGTAACATTATAAAAAGCACTAAACATTCACTGCTATGAATATGAATTAGTTTGAATTAGGATTGCTAAGGCATGAGGAGTAAAGGGGAGATCTTCCTTGTAAATTTTGCTTCAGCAGGTGGCATCCAAGTTTGTGTCTTTCAAGCTAATAACACAGGTTTATGTAGCCTTAAAAAATCCACCCTTAGCAGCTCTGTGCCCCCAGCACTGGAAATAACCACTCTGTGGGCCAAAGACAGGGTTCTGATATGGGGACATGTTTAAGGGACATGGGAAGAATAGTGGGAAGGTGCAGGAGGACGATGCCAAAGCCTGTGATACACTTAAATCCAGCTCATGGGTTTGTGTTGTCCTGTGAGGAATGCCCCCGTTCAGCACCTGCTTGCCCACACAGTTCAACAGGCATCCCAAGCCCAGTTTGCTTCCGAATCTCCCCTGCATTTGAAGGAAGAGCTTGTCTGCCTAATGTTTGCTCACATGTGTGGGGTACATAGAATTATCCCAGACAGGTGCTACTCGATCCTCCGGTATTACTGATAGGTACGTGTTTTTTCATAAAACTACATGCATAAACATCAGCCAGTAGTTATCATGGTGCAGGCATTTCAGGACTTGAAGAGGAACTAGCTTCAGGGCAATAGCCTAGATTGAATAAATAAATTTCTTGCTTGCAGAGAAGAACAGATTTCAAGCATGAAAGAGTGTTGCTGAGCTCTCATTTGACTTGCAGGTGCCTGTTGTTATATCTTAATCGATTGCTCTTAAATGGGACTGTAAGAGTAGGACCATGATCATGAAGACAGAATTAATGCAGAGAGAGTCAGTTTAGGAAGTCTGTGGCTATTAGTTTGATCAAATTACACTTTGAAAATGGGTTAATAAATTTAGAAGAGAAGGAAGGGAGGGGAAGGTCAACTGAATTATTCATCATATGCTTCCCAGTTGACAAGTTTACATAGACATGACATTCAGGTGGGAGTACAGGGCTCAGGTTATTTATTAATTACATATGGACTGGACAGACCTTTCCCTCTTGTATCCAGATCTGCTTTCACAACTTAGCGTTGCGTACAGCTGGACAACTTTTTGCCTTCAGCTGGAGAAATCCTCTAAGAGGACCTCTGAAAAATCCAATCCATCAAAATTCAAATTCAGTTTAGGATTAGTTTTCACACGTAACACCAGCTGTCCTAGGTGATACCTTAATTGTTCTCTCTTATGAAAGGACCGATGAAGAAATTTTCATACACTGCATTCTAGAGAGCAAGTGTGCAAGGAATCAACTTATCATTGTGATTTTTCAGGCTTTGTTATGATATCTGTGCACACAGAATGAATATCAGGAATTGAAGACTGCTCTTATTCGTGGTGGGACTTCACAACTTTATATAAAAGTCTGAGGATGATGAAAACCTCAGAGGGCTTTATGGGGTTAGGCTTTTGGTAGATGGAATGTCTAACACACAGTTCCTTTTTGTTAACAAATGTGAAATCTGTGTGAGGAACAGTAACTGAAAATATCTTCCCCAATCCTCAAGGATGTAGTCTTAAATCTTCTCTTGTAGCTTTAGCATTTGTTTACAGAATTATGCATTTGGATGCTTTTTACTTAACATTCTGTGTAGTCTTTTTTAAGCCCACTGCATCTATCAAGCAGACTTCACCATCTCTAGGTTTATTTTTCTATGCAAATGGCCACAACTAAGTTGACAGCTCACATACCAAGAAAATACCTTTTGGGATCTTTCCCCTTTTCAGATATATCTCCATCTGCATTTTTAGTCATGCATGTCATTGTAAGACTGCATATTTTTTGCAGGGCATGTGAACAAACAGGACTGCGAACAAACTTCCTGCCCATGCCAGAATTAAGCTGAAGTATAGACACACCACAAAGATCTATCATCTTTGGAAAAAAAAATAAAATCATTCCACAATCTTGCCTAACTTGCTACCTAATCTGTAGCAAATAAGTCGACTTGTAGTATTTATTGTCAGCAGAAGGTAAGTAGCAGGAGGAGGTGTCTGCATCTGTCCTGGTCTGCTAATCTGCTTTAAAGCTATAGCTGTCTGTCTGCACTAGGGTGGTACCTCAGAAGTAGTTACCACATTAGTGACTGCAGGATAAGGACATATTTGTCTTCCTAGCGAAGACAAGGCATGCAAGTGAGCTTTCATTAATGCTGACAGTTACATGGTTGTGTGACCTCACGTCACATTTAGGTTTCAAAATTTTTTTGTTTCTTTTTGTAAAAAAAAAAAATCCTTCGGGGAGCTCAAGGTTGATGCTCTGCTGAGTTATGCTCTTTGCAGAATTATGTTTTTATCTGCAGCCCTATGAGGATATGAAAATACACATTTATGTTTATATATTTTGACACAGAGGGTGAATATATTCTATGTATCTACCCTTTCTGCTCAATACTTGTTTGTTAATGCAGAAAATTCATGGACATGGATGGGAATCATGGAGGAGATTACCCAAGCATAAACCCTATGGAACATATGTGGTTTGGGGAGTTACACCATACTCAGGTCCTGACACCTCCTAAACTAAATAACCTCGGAGATTTGGGAGCGATGGTGGTTTTCTGATGACTGTAGGCTTACTCTGACCTCACCGTCCCTCCCACCCACAACCAACGGCAAAGTATAGTTGTTTTGCTGCTCCTACAAGAGCAACAGGTGGCTGTCTTCCCCCGCAGGTAGGGAGCGGAGGAGGCGATGAATTTACTGAGTAGTCGTATTTGTTTCCAACGTCTAAGATGGAAGTAAAGATGGGAGCAAACTGTCCTGGTTCAAGTAATACTTACACAGACGGCTAAGGAGTCTTCTGACAGAGATGGCCCCTGAGGCCAAGAATTAATTTGAAATAAGTAGCACCACTGGAGCCTATGTTTGTGTATGAGCTGGAAATAGTACAGAGCAGTCAATGACTCATCATTGATAGTAGTCTATCTCTTTATTTTTGTAAAAAACCCCAATTTTCTTTAGCAGATGGGCAAGTGGGAAGGAAGGAGACTGGTGGAGGGGAAGGGTATGGATGTCACACCTGCAGTTCTCCAAGATCCAGCAAATCCATGCAAACGTTCCAATAACCACTCCTTACAGCCAAAGAATGCCGAAGTCCACTCAGCAAACACAGGTTAAGGCATGCCAACAGTCTCTTTTCTCAGAGACATCGGGTATTGGACATTACGAATGAGAATGAAAAGGAGGAAGAGGCATTCTTCTATTTCTCAGTGGGAAAGGCTTTAAAGTTTGCTGGCATTGTGCAGACAAATGAGGCACTCTGTGTGCCTCTGGGACTATAGATCAATTGGACAGGTATTTTGTGTGAAATGAAGCTTTAGGAAGGAAAACTTGTCATATTTTGTGTTAGAAGATAGAGCTGCCTTCCTCAGCAGTATTCTATAGAAATACAAAGTCTGCCCAAAGATACAATGTGATATAATGTAATGAGATGTAAAGTGTTTGCTCTTTTATTTAAAGTATATTTACTGAGTAAGTTTTAAAGGATTGTGAGACTCTTCTGAATTAACATTCTTTAGTAGGAAGGAAAGAAACACGGTCTTGACACCTATGTCTCGGTGGCTTTTCAGATGAGATCAAAGCAATCAGAATTTGGGTCCCAACTCAGATTCTGATACTGTCATTTTCCATTAGTAGGTCTGATATTTTATGTCAATATTTGAGTCTGTCCTGCAGCTTCTTACAAGTAAGGCTTTTCCACAAGTAGTTGTGCTGGAAGGCTAATGTGGTAGAGTTGCTGATTTAGTATGTTAGAACATTTATGGTCTAAGTAAGTTGTAGCTTTCAAATGGCACATCAAGAAAATTGAGAGGCTGTACAGGGCAAGCCAGATGTTCAGCCTGGGCTAGTCTGCCTAGTGCTGGCTGAATGAATGACACATACCAAGCCAACTTGATCTGCATAGATTTTTGTTAAATTTAAATGTCATTGACTAACTCAGTAGCTGTCTGTCTTAGTCGGATTAATGTCCAAATCATCACACAGAACTTGGGCTCTTGTGCGGTACTGAGAGTAGCACTCCTTGAGGAGCCACTCTCTAGCTGGGATGTGAAGCCACCAACCTGCCTGGTGACATCTGTGTGTTGTCCCCACAGCTGAAAGCTGGAGGGCAACCTGCTTCCTGCCTTCTTTTCCAGGTAAACGCAGCCAAGCACAGCATGGGAACGTATAGCTGAGAGTGTGTTGTTTGCTGTATTCCCTTACACAGTCACCGTGCTATTTCACAGATTAAACCCACTTATGTGGGGATTAATGGAATATAAAAGGTACTTTTCAATATAAGGAAGCTATTTTAAAATAGTTTCATACTAAATACATCAGTTAGAAAAACACTAGTCCTGCTCATGGACCAGCTGTATCCAGTGTGGATGTTACTTGTCATTCTACTCCTCTGTACACACAATCAGCTGTAAAAGCCATATTCCTAGTCCAAATACCTCACCCATATGCAGCCCTTTAATGGTAAATAAAGATCCTGTTGTACACAAAGCATGTCAGAAACAGTTTCTTGTTACTGTCACAAGTCCGTGGAGACAGTGTCTGCTCTAATTTTAGCACTGTTTTTGTATGGGGAGTTTACACTTTCCAAGCCCTTGGAGAGAGGAGAATTGGCAAATAAGTGTATATAAATGTGGAAAGAACCAGGGGATTTTATCGCTAAGCTAGAATTAGACTGTAATAAAAAAGATACACTGGGTAATATTTGTGCCCTTTAGAGGTGTAGCTGAAACAATCTCACTCAAGGTGTTTCTGTAAACAGCAGTGGCTCTCCCAGAAGTTATATGCCATATTTGTTTCCATCATTCCCATCCACAGAAGCAAAGTCTATCTCTGTACATCATTCGTAAGTAAGAGGATTGGGTCAGATTGTTCCATAAATTTAAGTAAACATTTTTTTCCTCGCTGTTCCAAATGATCCACCAAGATATTTGAATCCAGTCCTATCTTTTAGTGCTCAGTTAGTTTACTTTCCATCTGCATGTTGCCTACTAGTCTATGTCCAAAGCTGTTCACACTCTGCATTATTGCAGTGCCAGGCCCTGGCATTTCTTCAACGTTCTTTGGGGGAAAACAAATGAAAAAGAACTCCTCTGTCTTTTGAGAAAGAAAACTCAACATGGATACGAGAAGAAATGTAATTATGTATTTGACTCCGTTAGGAGAACAATGTCCATTTGACTCACAAACTTTACACTGTATTTTAATTACTGACTGATACTGGGGAGGCTGAAAGGCATGAACATGTCTGTATTCAGCTCAGTTAGTGTAATGGAGAACAAAGGAAGAGAGGTAGATTGTCTTTTAACATTTTTTCTCTCCTGCTGCTAATTTCCTGCTGATGCTTTCTTTTTATTTTAAACATTTGTTAAATTTTATCTTTATTTTCTTTCCTCTTTTAAAAGTTCTGTCTTTTTCTGATATCTGGAATGCATCTATTCACTGTATAGTTTTTAATGTCAGAAACCAATAGTTCCAGCAGGTGATGAAACATTTTTATACTTCTGAAACTCCATTGTGTAAATCTGCCGTTTAAGTGGAAAAAAAGCTGTTTAAGGTTTTCCTTCTTGAATGGGAGAAATGCCTGAGAATTTCCGAACCACTGATAATTTCTGTACATGCCCCATGGGCTCTTCCCACTTATGCCACTTAACTTTGTTGATTCAACTCTTTTTACAAGCAAGGAATTTAAGAGCAGAGAGATAGGTCATCAAATACAGGCTCCAGGACACAGTCTGGTATGTGTCTCTCAGGGTTTTTGGCTGTCATTATTGTGGCTTTTACCATTTTCTGAAAGGGCTTTTAGAGGAAAATGAGTCTTTCCTGACAGCAGTAGGTTTCTGTAATGTAAATTTTATTGAGGGTGTTGCACGTGGTGCCTGTAATGTCAACAGCCAGTGGGTCCCAGCCAGTCAGTCTGAGTTGTGTGACACTCTCCAGATGCTCTGTGCTGCTGTTGATGGCTGTGCAATAAGTTGTAGGGCTCAATAGGCAGGCAGACGTTCTTTCCACCACCATTTTGCTGAACAAAACATGTTTCACAAGCCCAGAGCCCTCTTTGCTTTGGGGTCTCTAAGTGGTAGGAATCCTGCTGTGCATTTCCACATCTGTGAACTGCTGGACGTTCTCAGTGCTCTCTGGAGATGTGGTGATCGGGGAAACAACATGCTTCAGGCGCAAGAGCATGGAGAAAAGCATTATGAGAAGGATAGCCAGAAGTGTTAGGAACAATCCCACGTACACGTAGAGGCCGGAATATTTATCCACTGTTGTGTCTACTTCTGTAGCCAGAGTTGGTAAGTGGACATGGCCAGTCAGATTTCCACGGAATTTGAAGTAAGTCTCAGTCATTGCTCTGTCTCAGCTTCGGTCCATTTTGCCTGTTTTACCATCAGATTCCCTGTCTTCCCTCACCAGACTCATAAAGGGGATCAAGAGAAGAAACTTAGGACAGATGGCATGATGGCTTCAGCAAAAAATGCTTCATCCTCTTGGTCTCAAGACTGCTGGTTCACACAGATAAGCAGACTGCACGAGGCAGGCCTTTGCAAATCATTTTGTAAGTTGCTATTACAATAACAACAAGCATTAGACTTGTGTTTTACACTGACATCTGGCTTTTATTTTGTCCTGAAAACGCTTTGGTCCTTCTTTTGGTAGGTCACCTCCTTTGGTTGGTGAAAAGCTTTGGCCCTTCTCTCAAACTGACCTGCAAAGGTTTGCACAGCTTTGGTCTTTGCAAGTGTTGTTTTCCAAACAGAGTGAGTCAGCTTTCTGCCAGCTTCTCCCACAGCAGGTGGTTTATCCTTGTGTGAGCTTGGGAAGGTTGTTTGCTGCTTTGCCAGACCGCGGCGGGGGGGGGGCCCTCTTGTCTCCTAATCTGGGGCTATTGATACTTGCTTAAGAAGTATGGAATTTTGAGTTTCTTGTTAGGAACAGTCAAAAAGTCGGCTTTCCTAAAGGAAAAAAATGAGAGAGAGAAAGAGAGAGAAATGAAACCAGGTACCAAAATAGCTGAGCCTGCGTGTGGTATCTTTAGAACAAATAGATAAGAAAACCCTTGTCGTGCTCCTGTGAGGCACCTTGAGACTGGGAGAAGCACTGAGTATTTAACTTTAGAGAAAGACCACGCAAATCTAATTGTTTAGGTCTCCTCTGGTAACACTCACTACTTACTTCTGGGTAAAAGAAGGCCCTGCAGTCTATGGAATTAGATGTCACAGAGGAAGGCAAGATACAAATCCAGACAGTGTCTTCCACCATGTGTCTCTCATTTACTGTTTGTCAGCACCCTCTGTTTCTGAGGCAGAGGTCCACAGCCCTACCTGTCCCACTGGGGCAACACGGCCGCAGGGTGGGACCCTTTACTCACCTCCTGGGAGCAGAACTTACTAGAAATGGGGGGAATCTTTATGTATTAGCTTTTTTAATTCTTCCAGCTGGAAACAGAAAATGTAAATGCCAAAATTTCATTGTAAATAGTGCATCCAAAAGCATCATGTTCTGCTTTGCTAAGACCAGAATTTTGGTTTTAGCTGAAGCAAAAATGATAGCACTGAAACAAAGTGATGCAGTCATTTGTGATGTTCACTGCGTATACACCTACGTGAGATGTAAACAGAGTAATATGGATATGGTAATATACTATGTTAGTCAGATTAAAATGAAACATTAGGTCAAAATGATAAAAGCTCTGATGCTTTTAGATAAAGATTTCACCTAAAAGACAAATTGCTGCAAAACATTTTGACTTTCATGGGCTTTCAGTTTGTAAAATGTAGCTGGTTCATTGACAATGTTTGGTTATGTTCTACCCATGCACCAATGGGAACAACACCTCGCTGGTCTTCAGAGAGAGCAGGTTGAAGTCTGGAGGCCTGAGTCATCAAGGAGCTGATAGTCAGGCTTTCATTACAAGCAAGACAAACCCACTCTGGCTCAGGTGATGGGGAAACATCTGATGTGCTGAGTTTTTGGAGAAGGGATGCTGGGGATTGTCTACATCTCACCCCCCAGCTCCTGCAATAACTTCAAAGCATTTGAGATAACAGCGATCCAGTTTAGGGAATATTGGGCCAGATTCTGCTTACTCATAGGCTGGCTAAGCTGGGCCAAATTGCTGATTGAAAAAAATTGCCTGGGGATTTGACTTCTACAGTCCCTGCGTGGGTGGTGGATTCTGTGCTGTGCTTCGTGTAGGAGCGTGCGGGCAAGCACGGCAGAGAAGGGCTGCTCAGTACTTTTCCAGGGGCTGACCCAGCCCCTTTGGAGCCACTCTGGCAGCAGGTTTGGTGCTGATGCAGAAGCATGGGACATGGAAGTGAAGGTTGTGTTGCAGCCAGGCACTTTTGCTCTCAATTATGGGGCAACAACTCTCTGATTTTCACACTTCAAACCTATAAATGGAAATTCTTCCCCCATGAAGAATATTCTTACGTTACTCAGCAGATGGGAAACAGAGGGTGTGAAGGTTACTAGCCATATTAAACCCCTGTTTTTACAATATGATTCTGCTGTTGATAATGAAATGGAGTCAGTCTGGAGTCTGACACTTGTCTGAGTTAAAGTACTGAACAGTGTCTTTGCCCATCTCATCTGCTGTCCCACTGAGAGCAAAAGCCAGAGCTAGTTTCTCTCCTTAAGGAGCAGAGGGCCTACTGACTTTTCATACTTCATAAAATTAGACTGCAGAATGCTAAGGACAGTAGTCTGAATTTCAATAATTAGCTACAAACCAAGACGTTGAATTAACAAAGCTCATCTGGGTGTTTATTGATAATAGGAGCAGATTAATAATAAAAAGTATTAGCAATGGGAAGTTGGCACAGCTTGCTTTTTTTTTTTAAGTCTCAACTGTAGAATTGTCAAGAGCAGTCAACTATTCAGAATGTTGGAAGCTGTGAAATTAACTACATGTTTTCCAGAAATGAGCCAGAAATAATTCAGTAGCTCCAGGCAACCCCAAAGATTGTTGCTTTTGAATCTACCTATTATCTCATTGAGCACATCTTTTTGGATGTTAGTAGATTTATCTTTGTGCACTCCCCTTTAACAAGTGGAAGCTTGAAGACTGTAGAGACCAAGGTCATCTGAAACTAAGTGGTAAACAAACACTCTGAAAAAAATGTATATAAAGCATGTCAGCATTGTAATTTTGTATGACTCAGATTACAGGAGGCAAAACCTCACTGGTTACCCTGAGAAGCCCTCAAGTCCATGGACAGAGATAGTAAGTAGAAGTTTGTTACAGAGCAGAGCAGCATAATGAGAGCCCACATTCCCTGTGATCTAAGTTGTTGATCAAGGCTTAGTCATTCTTCTCTGGCTGGACGATACTCCCATTTCTGAGAGGTGCCAAGCACCATTAGTGTCCGCTGATGCTCCGTGGGTACAGACCGATTCCAAGCAGACACTTCTTTTTTTACCAGTTTGTGGTTGTTTTTAAGCAAGGATTAAAAAAAATCAAACTCAACATTTCATTTAATTTAATAAAAATCAGTAATGAAAATAGAAGCCTCATACAAAATAACCAAAAGTTTTCTTCTCAGAGTGTGTGACAGAGACAGGAAATTAATGAGCCAAAACTTCATGGGCGCTGAAATTACCATCCTCCCACTGCAGCTATCAGGGTCTGGGGAGCTTCAGGTTTGGGGAGCTTTTATGAAGCCTGCATGGCCCTACTCTGCACCTTTGTAGGTCACAGAGGAGCAGAGAGAATGCAAGATTTTCCCCAAAGCAGCGCAGACAGACAATACAAATTGATCTTGCAACTGCAGTAAATACCTTTTCTTACAGTTCGGTTTAAGTGCCACTTGCCAGCAAGACGTCTCTGACAGCGCAAGCAACTTTTCTGAGTTCTCTTTTGCTTTCCCACCCAATACTGTTCACTACTACAAAGAGGTAAGGGGGACAAAATAGAACGATTACTTGTGTAGCTTCTCCAAGGCTGTTAATTTAAACTGCACCGAACTGGCTGGCAAGCACAGAAAGGTTTGGTTTTGAACACAGATAGTACCAGGTGTATTCTATCTAGGTAACCTTTACAGAAAAAAATCAGCATTGCAGAAATGCAAACAAAGCATGAAAGTATCAATTCCATCCGTGGCTTGCATTTTCTCCAGGGAGGATCAGAGGGAGAGGAAAGGCGGGGGGGTGTCTCTTCTTTCAGTAGCGGATGGTATTATTGGTTCACTTGCTGAAGTGCAAGATAGTAGGTCAGTGTCTCAGCTGTGCTAAGGCATAGGAAGAGAACAGAATAAAGCATAGTTACCTTTCAGAGCAGGCAGGGTGTTGGGACTAGGCACTAGAGCAGCTGGTTCAGACCATAAGCTTGCTGGTGATTTATCTAGGAACATCTCCTCCCAGGTAGTGGGATTTGTGCAGAAAAGATTTGCTGTCTTGTTGCTGGAGTCAGGACACTGTCTTTTCAGCAACAGACATGCCGAGTGCACTTTCTTCTCCTCCACTCTTGAATTCACATGGTTCACTGACGGGGATGGCACTTACTCCTGGTCTTGAGATGTCAACTGACAGTCTAACGGAACAGCATCACTGCTGATGCCCTTCCCTCGCAGGCAACAGGAGAAGCGGGAAAAGAGCCTTCTCTTCATGAGCTTCACTGCTTGGATGGAAGCAGCCAGTCCCCTCCCTTGGCGGCGGCAGGCAACAGTTAGAGCGGAGAGGATCGGTAGCACTCTGGCTCTGCTGCGTCTCGGCAGCAGGCAAGGAGGGAAGGGAGGGAGGCTGTGAGCTCAGCTCGCAGCAAAGTTTCTGTAAGGTTCTTCTTAACCCTTTCGTGCTTGCAAGTGGTAGACAAGACTGAGCTGCCTGCTAATTGTGAAGACCAGAGCCAGGAGGACAAGTTATCAGTTTCTCTCTCTAATTTTCTGGAAGGTGCAAAGGTTTTTTGTTTTGTACCTCTTGGGCAGGGTTACCTGGTGAGGGCTTCCAGCTGGGTTCCTGTCTGGAATGATGGACAAGTGTCATGTTTCAGTTGAGACCCTCAGGATAGTGCCCAAGCATTGCTCTTTGGCATTGGAGCTTTTGATCTGTTTTTGTCCCTGTGCTTACTGTTTGGTGGTTTGGGAAAGGCTGCGTGGCTGGTTTAGTTTACAGGTCCTCTCTCCCCTGAGTAGTTGGAAATTCTGCATGAATAAGCATAACCCAAATTTTGCAGTATTGTGAGCAAAAAATATTTTCACTGATTTATGAATGTGTGAAGCACAGATCTCTACCTACAAGGCACAACAGAAATGAGGCAGAAGGAGCCAAGGTTGGGGTGAGAACCCAAACCATCCTGATCCCTCTGATTACCACGTTTTGTCCTGTGTTTCTTAGCTCCCCCTTGGCCAAAGAAGTAATGGGTGTTTTATGATCCTGTTCCAGTTACGACATGAATTAGGGTAAACCGTATTAATGAATCACTCTGATTTCAGTTGTATGCGTGTTTCAGAAGGGTGGTGGGGAGCAAGATTTCCTTTGCTTTACACAGGGTGGGTCAGTCTGTTGGGTACAGACATCAGTTTGGGATGCACTGCAGCAAGCCCCGAGGTTTCACCGGCAGCAGAGTGCAACTGGAGGTGACCAGCACGTAGATGGACTAGCTGTGGTTTGCAGCTCTAAGCACTGAGCTGTGTACAGCTGCATGCAGCTGTAGTTCACATGCCCATGTCCCTTGTGCCACTGCAGGTGGATTGGCTGGAGGCATCTCATGGGGTGAACCTGACCCACAGGTCCACACTGGCCACTTGGCTTCTAGTAGTTCCCTGGGCCTACAGGTTGTCTTTCATAGCCTGTGTTTGGGGCACTGGGAGCAAGGTTCCCCTCTGAAAAGTGGGTCCCACACAGGGGTTTGGGAAAGACAAATTCATTCTCTCTCTGCAGTTTTCAGTCTGACAAAATAGAGGCATTTAATCTCAAAACTGCCTCCTCAGAATAGCTCTCCCTCTCTGGTCCCCTGTGGGCACAGTCTGAGCAGAGGGGCCAAAGGGTAATGAAACCCAGAGCTGCACAACTCTCTCATCCCCCTGGGGTGGAGGCCTGTGTTATAAATCCATCTCTCTAAGGGTTTCAATCTCTGGAGCTCACAAGCACAGTGTATTATTGCAATGCAGCACTATTTAGATAAATAAAACTTAGTCCCTGGAAAAAATACAATTCCTCCACGCTTCTGTGGTGGGACGAACCCTCTGAAAACCGAGATTTATAAGGCAGCTTTGATTGCTGATTTTATTTCACATTTCCTTTGTTGTAATATCATGTGCAGAGCCCAGTATTGCAGTCTGTGCCACCATTCCCTGCTGGGCACATAGGAATGAAAGTACAGTGATAAACCAGAAGGAAGGCTATGTGTATTTTTCACTGGAATCTGTACAATTACTGCTTTACCAACAAAGTACCTGACAGCACCTCCAAACGCTGCGTACATGTCCTCTTATTTAAGAAGAACCAAGAGAGAGCTCTATTTAACCAGGAATTATGTTGCCAGTTGAGTTATGAGACCCAGAGGAGACAGACGTGTTGAAATCCTGCAACACTGCTTTCTGTATAATGCTAATGAGCAGTGCTGAAATGAAAGGCTCTCTCTCCCTGTCCATGCAATCCAGCTTCTCTGCTCAGCTTTTTTCCCTTTTGTTGATTTTGCAGTAAATTATCTCTCCCTTTTGTAGGACCAAGCTGCTGTTTGTTGGATGGGCACACTTAGATTTCTTGTTTCCTTTGTAGCAGGGTATAATAAAGACAGATGAATTTTAGATAATGCCACGCTTTATACCAGCTGAGGCTGATGAATGCTTGACTGAATGATTGCTGAATTCCTGAATTGTTGAGAAGTACGTAAGGCTTTCTCTCTATGTAAATTTTTGGGCCAATCAACAACAAATTTGTGTGACATAAAATGAAGGTGTACAAATTCCCTTGGAAATACAGAGATGTGAATGCAGTGGAAGTAATTTTTCAAGCAACCATGAAGAATTTTGGGGCAAAAGACCAGGGAGCTTGTTTCATTCTTTCCTTTGTATTGTTTGACCTGTGTCTCAAGCTTTGTAACAGATCATTTTACACGTCTTTCTCATAATGGTCCCACACCAGTCTTAGAGTGATATATGGATTTAACAAAGAGCAAATAAGATCTGTGAATGATTGCTAGTGAGTATAATCTGTATGTTCCTATAGGGATTCTTCTGTTCTCCAAATTAATGAATCCTATGAACATAGCAAATGCATACTTTGGGTCTTTAAAAATTGCTTTTGGTGCAGCTGCAGTGAATGGAGAAAGAGCTGTGCAGTCCTCTCCCCCCCGTTCCTTTCATAGCAGACACATCCCAGAATGGTTTATTCAAGCCCTCAGCTGCCAAGACCTTCTATCATTTGGGGCTGTTTGTGTGTGGGAGGGCCAGGGCCAAGCAGAGATCTCTTTTGCTGATGTAGATGCTCTATATTGAACCCAAGAAAGAACCACAACTTGGTAGGTGCCTGTGCACGTGTCCAAGATGACAAACAGAAGCAGTGGCTGAGTTTTAAGTATTAAGGGCAGAAAATGTGTTAAATTAGAGCAGAATTTTAATACAGAGCTGTAATGTCTGAAGTGTATTCTGTGTTTAAACATGTTTTCCACCTGTTGTTTAGAGGTTACAGTTAATACCAGCTCACATTTTCTCCATTACTGCCCTTCCCTTTCCTCCTGTTAAAACAATTTCTCCCCTTCGCCTGGATGGTTAATCCCTGTCTGGATGAAAGTTTGGCTGACTGAGCTGTTGTACTGAGCCGAGGCAGCTTGGCTTGCCTGGAGTTTCACTAGCTTTCAGAGGGCTTTTGGGGGAGTTCACCCACTTCTCCCCTGAGAGCACTGCTAGAAAGCTGCACCAGATGGCTTAGAAATCAGCTCAGCGCTGTGAACTTCTAGTAGTATTCATTACTCATGGCAATAATAATCATACTTAGCACTTCTGTATTTTCAAGACACTTCACAGTTGCACAGTTCCTCAATGAGGTACAGTCAGACAGCATTGAAGAGGACTGCCAAGCGTCTGATTTTTAACATCTTTTGTGGCTGTTACAGGATTCAGAGCTGTGCAGCGTAGCCACCCATGGGACACCTCCTTGAAGAGGTGCCCAGCCCCTCTCTAGCCTTAGAGGCCACAAGGTCCAACTCCTAAGGTGCCCAGCTGATATTAGACATGTTACATGGAAAAAGATCTGTCCTTTACCTTTCCTGCCTTCCCCACCCCTGCCCTGGCCATCCACAGAGGTGCTGGAAGGCCTCTTGCTGCCGCGAAGAGAATTGGATAACTGGAACTGCCTGAGGTGGTTGCTTGGGTGTTCTTCTTCCAAAGATCAGGATGGTTCTTAGTGACCACCTAGAACTGTACAACTGCTACCAACAAGAGAGTAAGTCACTATGGAAGAGATGCTGAGGCAAGTGACAGCACTTAGTGCTGTTTGTCTTGGCAGAGTGGAATCTGTTGTGAATATGGTTTTGTTTTGATATATTTTGTCTTTATAGCCACGGCACTGAGTGGCAGATGATCTATACCACAAACAGGCTTGTGGAACACATAAAAAAATCATGTTTCAGTAAGTTTTGAATCAGGAGTCTCTAATGAATGTTTGGACTTCCAAATATTTATTGCTCGTTCAAATTTGTGTGAAATAGCTCTAGCTGCCACCAGCTTTAAGGGAGATGGCAACCTTGAAAGCAAAGGAAGTTGCCTGGAGCTAGTTTCTTGCTTAGGCCACTAAGGGCTCGAAGAAAATGTACTGACTTCTCTCTGTCTCATTTCTTTTTCATGAAAAGGAAAAAATTGTTAGTGCCTCGCCCCCCATAAACAATCTGTAAATACTAAATGCTACGCAAACGCATGTGGTCATGTGGCCACTGCTCCAGCAGAGCCGAGTTTCCCTCTGTGCATTCCCACACAATCTTGTTTTGTCCAGTACGGCATGTCTGAAAATGCTCATGTGTTTGGACTAAAAGAGTTTTGTTGCTTTCAAAGGCCTTGGGCTGTTTTGACAATTTGGCTTTGTGTTGAACTTCCTGCATCAAAAATATTGCAATGCTTCAGTTATTTATAGAAACCTGTTCTCCCACAGATAACTGAAGAAATTCAGCCTAGTCTGAAGTTACTGCTAATTTTTAGGAACATTTCTGATTTGATATTCTGTTGTCAGTGAAGGGCTACATTGTCCTGCACACAATTCTGTCTGAAACAGTCCTAAGCTTCATTTTCATGAGTGAGCTTGTGAAGAAGGCATTGCAGGTCCCAAAATAGTGTTAACACCACTCATAGAAGAGACTTCCAATGCTCTAGGTAAGTTGACGAGAGCTAGCTCAGGCAGGGCCATCTGGCAGTGACCAGGGCTGCATGGACCCCTTGGAGCAAGGGGTACCTAAGAAGCAGGTTCCACCTGGTCTAAATTGCAAATATACGTCAACCATTCTCCATCAAGGTCCCACACACATCCCTGTGGGCCTTGGCAAAAACTAGTTGAACACTGAGTCAGGGATAGAACTTAAAAACAGATCCTGTGTTCTCCAGCCCATGGTCTGGAATATTATTATTTCCCCTGAAGCAGGACAGTTCTTGCAGCAGTGCCTATTTTTAGGGAGTTCAGAACAATTTCTAGACCCAAGAGCTTCAGGTAAGTCTGGAGAAGCTTTTGGATGTGCTGACTGTCTGGTTTTGGCTGGCAAACTGGTAAGATACAACCCGAGAGGTGCTCGCATGACAGTGAGCCACTCTGCTTCAGTCCGTTAAAGTGGGTGCTTGTCTTTAACACTTAGAATCAAGCTTGTCTTACAGCCCACCTGCACTGCTTACCAGATGACTTTGGATTGACTGATGACAATGCACAATAAATACTAACAACTGGGCCTTATTTTAGCAACAGGATAGCAGACTGGCTTCCAGGAGACTAGGTTGTTTCTCTGCATGGTGGACAAACAATCCATGTGGACAGTGCAGCATTTGTTGGGAACTGGGTCACTCATGGAATTTTCTTCTTCCTCTCTGCCTGGCAGAGCTGGTGCCCCAGAGGAGACTTGGCATGGACCTCAGTACCAAAACCAACACCTGAAGTGTGCATACACGTGAAGTGTGCATGTTTTATGCTTTGGTGCTCCATCTGTTTTTTCCTGAAACTCTGGACTTTCTTGATGGAACCTGAATATCTACTTGCTCATTTTTCATTCCCACCACATTTCCCCACTGCCTGGCTCCATGCTGTGGCTGTGGCCAGCACTGTGTTCAGTTTTACTTAATATCAGTCCATGGTCAAGTGGGTGAGTAACTCTCGAGCCACTGGACACGCTGTCACCACAAAGCCCATCTCAGCCCAGCCAGAGCTCGGCTTGTCTGTGTGCAAAAAGCCCTTTGACTCCTCTGGGCTTCACACAGATTTCTGCCTGCAGGAACAGCTTGTAGGGTTAAGGCTTAGATGTGATTTCCTGAAAGGTGCTTTTCACAGCACAGATGATGTGAGGAAGGTCTAAGATACTATCACACATGTTAAAACCTGTGCCTCTCCTCCTGCTACAGAGGTACCACCTGAACTTGCCAGGCAACACTGTGATTACAATGCTGATCAGGAAAAGGCTTTTTCTTCCATGTTTATATCCTGAGCAGAACTGTCCTAAAGCTGGAGTTCACTGTTCTGCAGGGTGGTATTTTGGTCTGAGCCCAAAGCTCATAGACTCAAGCATTCACTAATTCACTACTGGCAGGGTCCTATGTGGCATAACTTCCACAGTCTTTAAAATATAAACAGATCTTCCCTGAATTCTAACTGAATCCTCCTAGACAGACCATAAAGCTGAATGCACAGTGGGTAGAGTATGGGGAATGCTAGCTGCAAAACAGTTAAACCCTTCTCTGAAGTCTCCGATGTCACATTATTTGCATGATTCACAGTTAACAGATGGGCTCATGCCTATATTAAGGGGGGACCAGTTCTTCAATTGCTATCATTAAATAATAATTATGACAGTTTATATTGAAAGGAAAACAATTTTGTGATGACCCCATTACATCACTTTTTATTTCTTTGGTTTGTTTGTTTGAATTCCAGTCTTAAAGAAGAAAAGCCCTTTTCTCAGTTCTCATTTACAAAATATGCAGCTGAGAGAACTCTGCCCACCCACACACTTCACCATTTCAGAAATCAGCATTTCCATCCAGGGTTGGATGAACTCTTTCTAAACCCGTTTGGAGGAAACACAGTTGAAATCTTTGCAGCAGTAGAGTGAAACACTGTCATAGATGCAAACACTGCCATCTCTGCTCTGCCATCAGTTTTCACCACAGTTTTGAAGAAACCCTCCCTTTGGATGTATCTCTTCTATACAGGAGAGCACAGCACAGGACTCCTGAGCTGCTGCCAATAGTACTAAAAAAGTTCTTGTAGTTTAAGCTAGAAAAATTCTTCAAGTGATCCAAAAGCCCATGCTGCTGTACCTGACTAGCATGGCATTGGATTAAATCTTCCAAGGGTTCAGATTATCCCGCATCTGTCTGCTTCAGAGCTTCTGACACCTTCTTCTATGGCCTTGCTCAAGCAAAGTACTTGATGTACCATGGGTCTGAGAGAGTGTTCAATTAGTGCTGCTCAGCCCCATTGTCTCTGGGTGGCTGTCTGTGGTTATCTGTACAACACAGGAAAATACATTTTACAGCTAAGATGTTCCTGATGACCTCTGTCTGCGTGGGGATTCTGGTGCAGAGGGACATAGTGCCTCCTGGGACAAATATCAACATCACAGATGTGTCTGGGAATGATCCAGCATTTGTATTTAACCTGTGGGTGGGCATGAGATGCCATCGGTGCTTATCACTGAAATAGTCAGGGACATCAGAGTGGGAATAAAAGCTGCACTTTCTTTCTTTGCATCATAAAACAGCCATTCAGATATTTTTCTTTAGTCCATTTCCCAGGAGTGACTCTTACCAATAGCAGGGATCCCTCTCTTGCCATGAGTCCCTAAGCACTGCTCTTACTTCTGCCCCAAAGCATTTGTGCCATAACATCTGCCGTTTACTGCCAAAAAGCCCCAGAGTTCTGTGCTGTGACATGGACCCCGTAAATTGCCCTGACCGTGTGCGATGGTATCCCACTTTATTCTACTGCAATGAGAGAGTGGGAAAAGAGTTATGTCGCTTAAAACAATTTTGAAATCCTGTGTGATTCACTGGATGAGAAGATGCTACACTATTGTCACTCTTCTCAGCTACAATAACAGGAACCAACATTACCAGTGCATTCTGAGCAGAGATGGGTCTTGAGCTCTAGTTCCAAACTTTAATCCCCAATTGGAGCTTTTAAAACGCTGAAGAGCGGGAGACCAGACAGCATGAAGACAAACGAAGAACAACTGCATGGTGTCTGTGTTTGAGTTTCCACTCTGTTTCACTGGAGGCTTCTTTATATGACAACTTTTAGCATCTATTGCTTTCCACCAACACTGGAGACAGGATGTCAGCCTAGCCAGACGCTCAGTCTGAGTCGTGACAGCAATTGCTATACATTGATGGTAAAGCCAGGGGTGTTTCCATTTGTTGCCTGTGTTTGTCTAATGGCAGTCACAAGTTCCTTCTTCCTCAGCCTCTGGGTCAGTAACAGAACAAGCTGACTGGCCAGTTCCACTTAATTAGTGTTCGTTTTTTGAGAAGCAAAGAATAAATGTCACTGTGTGTCTGTGCTTAACTAATGTGGCTGATTATTAATAGCCAGTTTTGGTCCCCCTCCCAGCCTATGTGCCACAAAATGCATTTCCCTTTTGTCTCCAGGATCAAGTTGTCTGGGAAGCCACTGTTCTGTGAAGAGACTGGACAAAAAGCTTATTGAACATCCCTCCCTTTTTATCAGAAGACTGAGCGCTCTGTTTATTTTTAGTATGTTGTCAACAGGAGTTGCTTTATTGCTTCACTTTTCATAGATGAAGACGTTTTCAATACAGACAGAGCGCTCTGCCCAGAAAAATTCACCACATGCTTGATTGCCTGGTTTTATTTTTCTCAGACCTCAAATGCACACCATACCCTGCCTTGCTCTACACAACCTCGCTTAGTTGTCACTGGAAGCAGGAGGTTTTGTGCATGGCCCAGATCAACTTTGCGAGCTTCTCCAAGCTTCTTAAACCCCAGACTTCTCTAGTGCCTAAGCGTCAGCTCCAGACACTGACCATTTTGCCACATGGGTCTTGTACTGAAATCAGGCGATGCTCTTTTGAAGAGAGAGGCTTCTTGCCCTGTGAAGCAGTAGGAAGCCTCCTTGCTGGGCAGTAGTGGCCAAATGAGATGTGCATTGCTACAGGGAAGGATACTGAAAAGAGACACCTTATAGATACCATGCTGTTGCTGAAGGCTAGCCGTTTCTCTGGCAGGTCCCTGTTGCTATTTAAACAGCAGTTCCATGTACCCAGATTAAAGGACATTTAAACATTCTGGGCCAGGTCTACTCTCCATACACCTCTGTGACTGCCACTGGAGATGAGAAGGCGTTCAACCCTTCCCAGGCAATGGCTTTAGGAAATGTTAAGTCTGTGTCAGTGTCTGTTCAGTGCTAGTGCTGCTCTCTGTAAAGCTGTCAAATGCTCTATTTCCACTTCTGGAAGAAATAGCAATTTGTTATCTTACCTGCTAATGCCAACAAAATCCCTGCTACTGTTTCCTAGGATTTTAGTCTTGTGCAATAGGGAGGAGAAGGCACATTATCTGCTTCTGCATACAGTTTATTATCAACATTTCTTCCTTTTTCAGCTCTATTTCTAATGACAGGCTCAAAATAATAATGAAAAAAGAGTAGTAAATGTAGGAAAAATGCGCTGAGGTGCTGGTCTGTTTCTTAAGCTGTAACAGGAGCGTGTACAGTGTGTGTGTGTGGTGTTCTGGCACTCTCATCAGGGGTCAGTCCTGCAAAGGTTATCCTGGGAATAAATGTGTGCATTTAAATGGCGTGACAGTGGAAGAGATTAGACCTCTAAGGGCCATTGCTTTAAAATGAGGAAATATCCATGAGCTTGGAGCATACCCAAAATCATCAGTTATAAGATTTTTACACCGCTCTGTAGCAATTTCTGTATGTGGATCCCACCAGACTGCAGTGAGCGCTCTGACTAGTTTAATGCAAATGGTTGAGTTGATCATACAGATAACTGAAGAGGTTATTCACATGTTGCCCATATGCAAAGCCTCCGTATTGATGATTGAAGCTTGTGATGGCAATGCTCTGCTGGGCTGCACTACAGCCACTCCTTGGTGGAGCCATGCTTTCCGCAGGCACTTTTGCACCTTTTGTTTGCTCACTTCCCAGAGCTGGGCTCCTCGGAGGCACCATTTGTGAGGGTGATGTTGGCAACTTCATCACTGACATTGCAGCTGGCTCCCTACCCAATCTGCGTACCGCGAGTGCAGTCCTAAGTGAGCCCTGAAGCAAACTTTGCTGCACAGTACCATCACCACAGAGGCTATAGCTACCCTTCTTTAGCATCCCTTGGGCATTTCGGCTGATGTTAGTGTAGGGACTGGTTCTTTGAGTACTGAACTAGCCACAAATGTTTGATGTACGCCTGATCTCTTGGTTGTTTGCAAAAGCTGAATTGCTCAGTTGCTGGAGGCTAACAGATGGCTTGCAGCACCTAAAGGTGCTCTGTTCTCTTGGGGCCTGAATTAGCCTATCAAATATCATATAGGTGTCAGACCCTCTGGAATTCACTGGATCTGTATCAGTGGTGGATATTACCACTGCCAAAGCTCTGGGCCTGCAGCCAGGAGTGGGCTGGTATAACCCACTGAGAAGTTCTTGTTGCTCAGCACAAAGCAGAGATTGGCCTGTTATGTTTCACAGGAACTGGCTTTGTAGCTTAAAATATAGCAGCTCATGCTTGTGACACTGGAGAAGTCCTGTTCAAAACCCGCTGGCAGTCAAGATAAGTGCTCTTTCAAGATTGCAGAAACCTTTTACAAATTTTGGTTAGTTCCTCAAGTCTGAGACACCCCTCACTGCTTTAGCAGTATTTGTTTCTGCAGATACAGTCCCCTGCCCACCTGCTTCAGTTTCTTCCCTATTCCTTATAACTCTTTCTGTACATTGTCCATCCTTGTGCTTTCCAAGCCATCCTCCCCCAGCCCACCTCAGGCTCCCACAAAGCTCGCAGGAGCAGAGCCAATTCATCGCAATGTTCATATTTCAGTGAGTGGGTCATATTGGACAGGGCTGCAGTGGGCAGCTGTTTCCCATTTATTCACATGTAACCTCCACAGCACTGTCAGCAGAATATTAAACAAGGTTTTAGCATCTGCTTTTTTGGTTGGTTGGGTATCAGCCAACTGCTCCTGAATTTTGAGATTGACTAAGCGTCTGCATATCTTATTAGCAGGGTTAGCTAATCTTTATCACTCACTGCCACAGCAAAACCTCAGCAGCTCTTAGCTCCTTTGCAGAACATAATTGTGGTCTGCAAGTGTTTGATTCTGGTGACTCCTATTGCCAAGGCACAGCATGGGCTCTCCCCTGTTTCACAGGGACTGTAGGAAAGCTCCAGGCTGTACTAGACTGAAAAGAGCTGGTCGTTCTTAGTGCCTTTTCTCTGTTCAAAAAAAAAAAAAAAAAGAAAAGAAGATTTACCTTACTTCTCTGCTAGATTTTAAATTGCAGTACAGAATTGAGGATGGTACAGGAATTTACTGGCTGATTGACTCTTGCTGGCCCAGAGTGACAACCAGGTATTCACGTGTGCATTCCAGGCAAAATGCCAAGGACATCCCAAAAGGTCACCATTTATGGTGGGCTGCAGCTCCTTGAAGCTTGCTCACGCCAGTCAGTTCATTCCCAGTTCCCTCACCCGCTGTGTGTTCTGGTGAGCAGAGGCTATTCCAAGAGCTCAGCCAGCAGTAAGAAAAAGCAGGTGGAAAAAAAACCAGAAGGGAAAGATGCAGTCTTACAAGTCCCACAGTTAAACTGGCACCTTCTCTCTGCACCTGGTTGTGTCCCCACCCAACAGTGGCTTGGGTGAACGTACTCCTTTCTTACCAAAAGCAGAGTTGTTAGGAAAGAAAATCTCTCTTCTCCCTGTCACAGTGAAGGCTCTTCCCTGCAGTATATTTAAAAGTACTTCACCCAGTCTGCTTTTAAATAATGCATTTGCCACCAGTTAAGAGGAAATAGCAAAGGTGAAGTGTATTTCCTATGCTGGCAGTAATTTGCCTGGGAAGGTTCCTCTGAGCAGTCTTTCTGTCCATTTTAGTGATGTAGTTTAAATTCCAGTGGGGGTGAATAAAGTCCAGCCACCGAAGAACATAATCTGAACACCCTGCAGTGTAATCAACTCTGTTAATTTAAATATAAGTTCTCTGAAGGGAATTTAAATCTCTAAATCTTCCTGAACCAGCTGATTGCCTTTAAAATACCTGGAAGATTTGTACCACTGCTTTTTCTAGCCATAGAATTTCTCTTGCCCTTTCGTATTTTGAGATACTTTATTTTCAGTGGCTATAATTCCACAAGCTACCTTCATGTTGTCTAAAATGTACACACAGTTTGCAATGCATGACCTGTGACATAGAAGCTGTCTTCTCCCATCAAATATTTCCTGTAGGCATGAAAAGATTTTTTAGAAGAAATGAAGACAATGGAGATTTCTTTCCCGCTCTTTTGTCACAGAAAAGTACAATCTCAGACCTAATGGTAAGACAAGGTCCACAAATGAAGAACTCTTTTCAAAGGAAACCTGAATTAGTAAAACTTGGCACATCAGTCTCTACATTCACACATTCCTGTATGCAGAAATCAGGACTGTCACTTTTGGAGACACATCCTGTTCTTTCTCGTAGTGGGACGCTGAGGTCTTTCTTAGATCTACTGACATTTAATGGTTCTCTTTGTTGCCCCGCTTGTGACTGTCACAGCAGATCAGACTCATTGCCAGCTGAGCTAAGGCTTGTTTTATGAGTCTGACAAGAAATGTTAAAATGTCTGAGCTACTTTGGATAATTCATCTGAGAAAGAGGGTAAGGTCCTTGCACAGGAAACATGCTAGCCTGCCGGAAAGAACTACAGAGAAGCAATTGAAGAGAGTGCACATGTACAGAAGAATTCCAGTGCCACTCACCCAAGCAGCAAGAGCAGCATCTTAGTTGTCCCAGCCTGATCATGCTCGGGTGTCAACACATTGAAATACCTCCCAATATTCCTAATGACGTGAACATCATTTTCATTTCCTGATGTGCTGCTGAAGCCTCCTTACCTTCTGCTGCAATCCTGAAGTGAACCAGTGTGCCAGAGAGGATGAGGCAGTTGAAATAGCATCCCTACTGACAATGCTTGGCAGTAAGAACAGAAGCCCATGTAAATAAATGCCTTTCTGTTTGTCTGTGTCCAAAGTCACAGTGTTTAACTCAGCTGTTAGATGGTTTACTCTACTCCTGACTTGCACCCACAATACTTCATCAGCTCAAAGTGGTGCAAGGCCAAGCCAAAGTCTTTCCAGAAGAAAGGGTTGTCTAAAATCATGCAACAATCCTCAGCTCATTGGGGTAAAATGGAGATGAACTGGGATTAAATTTAAGTGGTATGCAGATTATTGCCCCGTAAAGCTAACGATGTGGGAGATGGGTGCTGCCTGGTTTGACTGGTACATGAATCTGAACTGAGCTCAGCTCCTGGTTTAAGATCTGGATATCAGGCCTGGAGCTAGATCCACAAGCAAGTAATAGCAATGGTAACAAACTCACACAGTAAGAGCTGAGCTGCTGATGCCTGGCTATTGTAACTGTGTGTTACTAGGTTTCTATGCAGCACAAAAAATATGAGGCTGGGAGTCTCTGGGCATGGGTGAGAGTGCAACTGTCCCAAAAAGTACCACAGAGCTGGTCAGTAGGTTTCAAAGGTCTGGTTGATGGTTCCTGATCCATTTCCCTATAACGGGATGAAGGAGGCTGGAGCATATGCCAAGAGAAAACGTAACATTGGGGTATCCATCATTTTCATCTTTTATGTACTTAGCACTGCTGTTTCTCTTAGAAATCCATGGGATGCTGCCAATTTTCAGGTAGTTGTGGTTAAAAGGTTTGAATGTATTTTTTGATCCCACTGTTTTCAGGCTCTGTATTGCTGCTAGGCTGGTGCAGACCAGCTTGGCTACAATAGTCTTCAGCACCCTTCCTCTTGCCATGATGCTTTGAACTGGAAGTTTGGATGCCTTCTAGTTAATCTTGCAAATATCCACTAATGGCGTAACATTTTTTCCAAAAATGTTCCTGTACTTGGTGGTATGTTGAAAATGGTGCTCATTTCTGGATGCAGCACTGAGCATTGTCCTGAATTTCTCTCCTAGCACTTAGTTTTCTCTGACTCAGTTAACCACTTGTGAAACTGGCTTAATTCTTTGCTCTCCCATCTTTATGTCTGATAAAGCTTTAATACATGATGGTGGCTGACTGTTCTGGGAACAAAAGTGGCCTTCAGTGTTCTGTTTTCAATTGAATAATTTACACAGTTATTTCTACATGGCAATATATATGCCACGTCATGGGAAAAGCTGGTGCTTGGCAACACAAACCATCACAAATGATCGGAATATGTCACCTTCCCTTAATGACCTTGACCTAACATCTCCAGGTAAGGGATGCAAGTGGCAAGCTGACATTTCCCTCAGGAAATGCTCTGTCCCTCCTCTGGTTCCCCCCTCCCTTCATTTGGAAAACCTTTGATAACTGAATCACTGCAAAGGCAAGCGATCTGCTGTTATAATTCATTTGATAATTCAGCCTAAGCCCCGCGTTTCTCTTTGCACAAATCAAATTTACTCTGTTCACAAAAGATCAGCTCCTTAGCTACCTGCTTACCTACACAACCCCTTTCTTAATTAGATGGCTGAAACCAGCAAAGCATGGCCTTCTTCCCAGTGCAGATGCCCTTAGGGAAACAAAAAAGGTGCTTTTCATTAGAGAGGTCCTGGAGACCCTGCCACAAAGAAGAGAGATATATTCATTTCTGGAAGAAGATATAAAGGTATGAGAAATCCTTGGTCACTGTAGGCAGCATCTCCTGTTCTTAGACAGGGGTAGCAGAGAGAGAAAGTAAAGGGGCTCAGCTGTTACGTTGGAGACCCCTTGTCCTGGCTTCTTACATTTCTTTTCCATCACTCGCCTATGCTTCCTTTTGCTTTAGCAGGTTTTGCCTGAAAGAAGTCAATGAAGTTTTAATAAGTGTCTTCTTGAACAAGGGCTTGCAGCTTTGGCCTGGAAAGCAATCATTTTCCCGGTAGCTGGAAGAATTGCTCTATAACGGCCAGTGGACACTTTTTCATATTGCATAGCCTAACTGCTCCAGAATGATGGAGCAACTGCAGGCAGGTACTACTTGAAACAAAACCCATGGCATGATACTTTCTGTTGTTGATGTCTTTAGATTAAGTGCAGATGTTTCTCCATTAGAAATCTCTCTGGTGTAATGGCTATTGACTCTACATCCTTACTGAAATGTTACACTAAGGATCCAACTAAGGACTTGGAGGATCTCAGTTCCTTTTGGCCTTCACTAACTACCAGTCTATTTGAAGAGAAATTCTCCATATCGAGGACATCAGGTCTGTATTACCAGAGGAATGTGTGCCTGCTTTTGTACTTGGATTGGGGTAGGCTTTGGATTGCCTGGTAGGGAAGTGATGCAGCCTCAAACCACCTCCAACCATGCCAAAAGTGCCCAGTGCTCAGCACTGCCATGAAAGCTGTGCCCATTGGAGAGTTGAAAACAGGAGCAGAAAAGGAAGGAGATCATATAGAAAAGGCTCAAAGAGAAAAACTTGTATACTGTTTGCTTACTGCAACAGACATTTCTTCGCCAGGCGCTCCCTTGGGGACAATTGGAGAAATCTCTGCAGAATTGCCCTAATGACCTGTACAATGGACTAAGACAACTTTGTAGAGATTTTACTTTCCCATCTGTAAGGGCTGGAGATCATTTAGTAGCATTCCCTGCAAGCCAGTTAGCTTTCAGCCACCACTCTCCCTTCATCAAAGGCAGGTGATATCAAACTGCATTATCCAATCATGAATCTCCCAATCTCTCTGGAACTGCAGCAGATGAAAGCAATCATCTTTGTAATTAATATGTTTGATGAGTAATGGACAACAAGCTAAAACCCACAAGATGCAAGTAGTGGTAGAACTATCTGAGAATAACAGTGAGGGAGCAGGGGAGAAAAAGAGCAGGGAACTAGGCTGAGATAGCAACTGCTTGTAGCTGACACAATGTAAATTCTCTGAGACTCTGCAGCAGAAAGTGTAAATAAAAACCGAGGCCTCCAAAGCTGGTAGCTGCCATAAAAGGAACCTGCTGCAGCATCAGCAACTACAAAGAAGTTATTAGGTCAGCAGGAGGAGAGAAATGGCTAGAAACATGTTTTGTCCTGGCCAGTCCTGGAATTCTATCTCCAGTTGGGATCATGGCTCCTCTGAGGGCTTTGCTTGTTTCCAATACCTAAATTTTTCTCTGAGATTGGACTGATCCTCAAATTTACCACTAGTAGTCATGCTTTGCCCAGGGGATGAAGAGCCAAAGTTGGTGGGGAGAGCAAACATGAAATAAAATATACAAAGCAAGGTCATAACCCCACCTTTATTCCTTTGAAACACTCTTCAGTTTTACTTGCCCCTGGACTCAAAGCATATTTAAATTCATGATAGAAACAGCTGTGAGTTTTCACTGAAGGTTTCCCTCTGCTGTAGAAGCTCCCCAGCTTTCTCAACCACATGATGAGGTTCACCAGACATTTGAACACCAAGGCACTTTTTTCCTTGCCACCCATCTTTTTGTCCAGGGCAGTTTCTGGGGTGCAGAGGGTAAAACAACATTCTGTTTCCACATACATCTGTGAAATCACTGCAGTGGTAAAGGGTTTGTTCAGGTCCCACAGAGTACAGGGTCTGCTCGATATTTAAACTCACAGCAATAACAATTTCATTACCTTTGAGATTTCTGTCACTGAAAAAGAATGAACTGACATGCTAGAAGCCAAAAACATCATCCACATCTTCACTAAATATCCCATTATGTTATTTTATTTGGTGTCAATACTCATTTGTAAAGAGCAATAGGCATCAATAGGCAGTAATAAACAGGAGTATCCACTGACAACCACTTTGTATAGCGGATGCCAGTTGAAAGTTTCCAAGCATTCTCTACAAGTCATTGCTTCTGGACACTGTCAAGGATCTCAGGGCTCCAGAACATTTAGCAAGTTATTTAGATAATAGATACTACACAAGAGGTATTTATAAATCCATGAAAGAGTAAAAAAAATTTTTTTGTAGCTGACAGTACAGATTCACTGAGACTCTTCAGCAGAAAGTGCAACTGAAACCCAAGTCCCTGAAAGCTGGCAGCTGCCATAAAAAGGTCCTGCTGCAGCATCAACAACTACCAAAACTTTACAGCATGGAGCAACCACCAACCATCTGGGGCTGACAAACAACCGCCCAAGTGTTACCACTCAGGTTTTACAGCAGCTGTCTTGCTGTGTGGGTGAGAAGCAAAATTGAATTAACCCTGATCTGACCTAGCTTCCTATTTTGTGGCTAAGTCAGTGTTAGCTACTGGACTCCTGGTCACCTGATAATACAACAGGTCATCCCTTGAATCAGCCCAAACTAGCACATTTTAATGTGGGGGAAAAAAGCAAAACTCTTTGTCATGTTTCACCTAAACACCAGCTTGCCTGCCCTTTACAGGGAAAGCTTTGTTTTCCCTGTTTCCAGAGAAAGGGATCCCAGCTCTGCAGCACAGCAATATTGCGTTAGCACTCTGCAGGCATGACTCTCACATGCAGTTTCCTAAACAGTAGAACAATTTTCTCTAAGGAGCCTGAGGGAACAAGCAAGGAAAAATGTGGGGGGGAAGTAGAAGGAGATACTCACTAGAGACCTTGATTCCAAGAGCAGAGGGCCACAGGCTGATTGATGTCCTCACATCAGCAGAAGGCAAACACAGCTGCCATAACTTCTATATTCAGATGTTGACTGTAACCCCCTAGGAGTACAAAGAGCTCAGACTAGGAGTCTCTAATAGCAGAAAAGAGAAAACTTGTATAAGTAGGCTACTTTACTAATATCCCTAAGTACTAAGAAAAGAGCAAGGAAACCATCCTAGCCATTTCCTTTAAGTACTCTGAATGGCCACACCTGGCCTTTGCTTTGAACCAATCCTCACCAGCAAGCCTCTATTTAAAAGATACATAAATACTTACTAGAGGGCAGCTTGCTTGGTAAGTTCTGAGGGTTGTTTTCTGTTCTCTTAGTATCACCTAGATTTGGTGCTTTGAAGTCTCTTTCTGTACGTAATAGATAGTGGTGGTTTTTTTTTGGGGGGGGTGATTTTGGTTTATGTGTTTGGAGCTATATTTTGTATCTATGTTCTTAGAAAATGCTTATGTGTGTTTGGATGGTAGCTGGTTTTATAGTGCTGGGTTTTAATTTGAAAAGGAAAAAATGCTTTGAGCTGTGCAATAGCCCTGGTTTCACTTGTGTGCTTGTATTGGAATAAGGCAAGGGAAGCCTGTGTGAAGGTTTGTACCAAAGACGCTAGGTGGAGTCCACAGAAAGTCTGCGCACCAAGTGTTACAGATCCTGGACTCCCTTAGTGAGGGAGACAAGCTTTGTGTCTGCACGTATGGCAGAGAACTGTGTTGTGATGGCCCTGAGGTGGTTTTGGCATTGAGGTCATGGTATTTTCACTGTCTGAGGATTTCCTAACTCAATACAGTGAATTAAGCATTTTCCTGAATGGTGCTCTATTTTTATTCTTAATCTTGCTCTCTGGTTATCTTACTTTTCTCCCTATCTTCATGCTAGCAAACAGACCAGAAATAATCTCGTTTCCAACATCTGCTTGCTCTTAGTTAGACATAAATTACAGGCTCTTTAAGAGCAGTTCTCTTCCTTAGTTTTTTCTTCTGTGTTCCTTCCCTTACTCTCACTTCTGTCTCTGCTGTACATATGCTCCTTGCTCCAACTCACCCCTGCTCTCCACCTCTCCCGCAGCATCAGAGCCGTGCTGGCAATGGGCCATCTAGCACTCCAGATGGCTGGCACTTGCTGCTTCTGCCACGGGCTGAAGTAATGAGCTAGTTATTCCAGAAACGAATCCAATCCTTTTTACTTCAGGGAACAGTTATACTAGAATGAGTTGTTGCTTGCTTTGTTTCTGCAGGATGTGTTCCCTGCTAATTAAGCCATCTTCCTCTAACATCACTCTGCATCTACTCCAGGACTACCTGACTGAGACATGAGTAGCTGGTTTTCTAACAAAGGTGTAGTAGCACCTCTCCTCCTTGGTGTTGGCAGTCTGATGATGACTGTCACTTTAGTACACCTCACCCTTAGTGTTACTGACGCTGTGGCTGTGTTTTCCACCTGGTGCACAGAACATAAAGGAGTCAAAAGCTCTTTCGCCAGCCTGTGCGATGCAGCCTTTCCGAACTTGTGAGTAACTTACTGGTGGTTATTTGGAATGGTATTACTTTACTCATATTGTGTTCTTTGTTTCAGTGCTCTAGAAATCTTATTTCTTTGGATCCAAGGCTTTAGGTCTTATATGTCATGATTTGCTTGTGGATCCCCTCTGGACACTCTGCAAACACCAGAGACTTTGCCATAGGGCAGCCAAACCAATGAACACTCTGCTTCTGCTGTGGCTGAAACTGGTTTGGGCCAGTCACATGGAAAGAGTTTTCTTGTCCTGGAACCAGTTCTTATCAATGGGAAAGCGAGTAGAAGTACATGGAAAGGTCAGTGCTTGGGGACAGTCTACAAAATTGTCCCATTTCTGGGATATCTATATTCAGCTGGACTGTGGCTAAACTGGAGAGCAGAGTTTTGGTAGGGAGTGGCAAAGTTGAAACTGTGATGAGTAATTAAGTATTAACAAGTATAGTTTGGGTTAGAGCTATTTACATCCCTTTGGGGCAAAGGGATGTACAAAGGTGTTTGGGAAACACAAGACTGAGAGAAGAGTAGTTATGCTAATGAGAGGCTCAGAAGTGCATTGCTGCGAGAGCCCCTGAAGAAGCATAAGAAAAGTTGAGATCTGCTTTCTCTGTTAAGAAGCAGTAACTTGAAGTTAGTATGAGAAATGAGGAATATGGGAAGCCCAAGAGATTGAGAAAAGGACTGCTGCTTGTGGCATCTGCTTAGGAGAAGATGTGTGCTCATCCTGGGACTTGTCCAGCCTGTATCCCTGTAGCAGAAACACAGATGTGCCACCTTCCACATCACACAGTTAGTGAGCTAGCATCTATCCCTGTCACAGCACGGGCTTGCTCCTGCTCTGAGACCCACGTGGCCTAACACAACCCCTGCTCTGTACCAAATCCAATGTGCACAGTGACACATCTGACATCCACAAGCTACTAAATCCTGCAGTGGATTAGAAATGTATTTGTAGGAGCTGAGATGAGTATTAATAAGCAGTGCCTCTCCAAAATCTAAATGTCTCCTAAAACTTCCAGCTTTTCAGCTAACATAAATTAACATAAAACTACTGCTAATCTCTATCCTGGATGAGCAGCCTTCCAACCCAGTAGCTCCAGATTCTAATTAAAAGTACCAGCTTCATCAGTAGTTCAATGAATGGTACTTCCTATCTCCTACCTTACTAATTAGCTAGATGTTGCTGTAATCTCCTCCCTCAGACAGCTCACTTGTATTCCCTTTAATGACTCTGAAATGGTCACTTGAAGTAGTCCTTCCATATGTGTCTGTACTGGTAGTTATCACCCTGTGTAGGCATATTTTTCAATTTTTCATCCGTTCTCAAGAAAGCTGAAGCTGGTGAAGCAGGTGCCTGGGTTTAGGGTTTGTTCAAGTGCTGGGAGACTGAGCAGTCTTCACAAGTTCAGATCTAAATTCTCCCCTCTGTAAGTGCAGAAGCAGAGGCTCAAGAAAGGACTGGACTCTGTTCTTGAGCAGATGTTCCTCATCTGCTCTGTGTAGGCCAGGCTGGTAAGGCATAGTCAGCAAGCAGGCATCTAGAGCTGGGCTCCTTCTCCGTGCAGAGCTGAGCTACTGATGGAAACATGGTCGGAAAACATGTGGATCGTGGGTTGTCTGAATCTGTGCTCTAACTTCAGTCCTTGGGATTCTGACATGTCCCTGAGCACCCTGGTCCTGTGGTTGTGGGCAAGCATTGCTGCTTCAAAAGAGGCAGTACATGAGCTCTGCAGGGCACATCAGAACCTGCTACCTAACAGCCTTCAGAAATCCAGGAAGACTCTGAATGCTTAGATCAATATTGAAAATGTTTTCTATGTGTAACCCCTAATCACCTAATACCACAGGTTCTTGAAGGAAGAGGGAAATGCACCTGAACAGCAATTCACAGCATGAAGTAGGAATTCTCCTAGAGCTAGCCAGAAAGAAATCCTGAGTATGGGGCCTTGTAGGAAATGGGCTGTTTGCATGTGGCTTTACGCTGCCTGAAATGCCAATGTGTGTGAATTCAAAGTTGTTTCAGACAGTACTGCTCAAAGGAAACCACTTGCATCTGATCTTCAGCAAGCGCATAGAAGTAAACAGGGAAACTCTGACACTAAGTCACAGCAGTCAGTGACCACATGCATGTAGTGTGAACTTGCCAGGTGTTAACACTGAGGAGCTAGTAAGGGTTTTATAGAATAAGTTAAAGGCTATTGAAATGAGTTGTTCAGGAAATACCACAGAGGTGCCTGTACTGCACTGGCTAGCTAGAGTCTAAAATACCCAGATATTCTCCTTAGTCTCTGAGCTCCTTCAGAGATTTAATTGCAATGACACAGAACTACTTCTCTGATACTCCTGCTACTTTGCTGAGGCAGGAAAGCAGAGGCTGTCTGTGCTGCTGGCCTGTATGGCTCCAACAGCTGTTAAATTAGAAATTCTTACTGGGTTGCCATCTGCTGGCACTGCATTTAACTGCTTCCTACTGGGGGTGGCAAAGAGAAGGACACCTACAAAAGGCAGTCAAGACAGCCTGAAGTGAAAGTGTCCGATAATTTGTTTTCTTCAAGTATTTTGTAAATCCTTCAACCAATTGTCTGCACTGGCTTAGACCCTGCATTAAAGGGAAGAAAGCTGTGTTGTGTAAGGAGCCTGTTCCCAGAGTGTGTTCTAATTTGAAATGGTTTCTTTCTGTCTTCACCCAATGGGCCACATGAAACAAAACAATAATTAGCTTCTGTAAAGCTTTTATTTGGTCTGGCTTGAATCAAATAAGTCACATTACAGCTAATGTTTCAATGTGATATTGACTAAGCTAAAATTCTGTCTCTGGGGCTTGTTTTCCCCTAGAAATAGCTCAAATGATAAGCTAGTATAGTTTAAGCAAGGGCCATTCTTCTTTTGATGATCCTATAAGGCAAAAATTAGAGTATTCCTGTGTTCCTTTTCCACTTTAGGAATGGTAAATCCCAATGTGCGGACTGAAAGGTGTGTAAATTCTATCTGCATTTTTGCCAAGAAGCAGTGGCCCAGGCCTGAGTAATGGTTCAAAATGGTTTGAGAAGCTCAAAGATCATGCGCTCAGGTGAACTTGCTGAGATTGAGTTTGCCTTGTTAAGCTCTTGGAAGTGTGTGCTTAGTCTGTTGTGGGTTGATCTTGGCTGGTGACCATGCCAGGTACTCACCAAGCTGCTCTATTGTGCTCCTCAGCTGGACGGGGGAGAAAAATACAATGAAAGGGTCATGGGTTGAGATAAGGACAGGGGGATTGCTCACCAGTCACCATTAAGGGCAAACCAGACTCAGCTTGGGGAAATTAATATATTAGATATCAAATCAGAGTATAGAATAATGAGAAAACACCAATTCTTAGAACACCTTCCCCCCACCCCTCTCTCCATCCCAGGCTCAACTTCACTCCTCCTGATTTCTCTACATCCTCCCCCCGAGCAGTGCAGGGGGACAGGGAATGGGGTTCACTCCTAGTGGGATATAATGTGATGCTGAGCAGGTGCTGCATATTGTGAGAATGAATAGCCATTACACTGTTGTTGGTTCTGTAGCTGGGTAAGGGTGAGACCTATGCCACTGCTCGCTGGGTTGGGGGGCAGTGGACGTGCTTCAGACCTTGCAGCGTCCTCACATATCACCAAGCCAAAAAGCCAGGATCTCTCCTTTCCTAGCTTCTTGCTGCTGTACCAAGGGGGTGGAAGAGGTGACTCATTTCTTGCCATAGCAGTTCATCCAAAAGATGGACTAGCTGTTTTTCCTGCAAGTCCTTCCTTGGGATTTCATGGCCCACAGCTATAGCAGTGCTGTTACTAGAGCGTGGTGACTGCTCATTGTCCCCATGGGTCCTTCCTCTCCTTCTAGGGACCCAACAGCATGGCCGTGAGCAGCAGTTGCTCCAAACCGATCAGCACCTGAGCAGGGATCGCTGTTTCCATGCCTGATGCTCACTTTTGCCATGGGGTGGCATCGGTGTTGCCTCGCAGACACCCATGGCCCAAGGAGGTGGCCACAGCACGAAGGGGGGTTGCAGTAAGGTGTGTGTCC
>Ga0065711_1027145_pt1 | contig 53496 bp, 36 predicted proteins | sample Hoacrofraction12_FD_59098 | JGI IMG/M metagenome (GOLD analysis project Ga0065711, IMG submission 59098) | Hoatzin crop microbial communities from Cojedes, Venezuela - Epithelial fraction 12 v2 (version 2) | ecosystem: Host-associated > Birds > Digestive system > Esophagus > Crop | place...
AAAAAAAAAAAAAATCTTAGAGCATCTTTTTCCCTGATACATTCCTCCCCCATCCCGACAATGAATTCAAATTACCGGGATCTTTGGCAAATCAATGTCATTAAATCATCTGTGGCCCCGACTAACAGGGTTGTGTGACATGTCACAGCAATTTATCCATGTATTTATTCTCCAATAAGACCAGTGACGGATCAGGAAATTAAATCCAGGTCTTTATGACTGGATCGGGTGGATTGTCCCTTTCGGTGCTTATAGAAGTCTTTTCCCCACAAGTGGGTTTTGGGGCAGCTTGGGCTGGGCGCGTGTGCTGGAAGAAGCTCTCTGCCTTTCCTCCACAACCGTTCCATGAATCTCCCCAAAACGCCGTCCCTCAGAGATGCTGCTGTCCTCTTCCCTCCTTGAGAACAGTCATCGGGAAATGCATCTCCCTTCAGACCTGGACATAAATATTTATTACCTAGCGCAGACCTAGTCCCGTAGATGACTCTGCTGTTCAGCATTTCACAGTGCCGTGGTCCCTGTCCTTTGGTGTTCTCAGTGTAAAGAAAAAGAAACCAGGGGTGAGAGAAAGGAAGCCTGACCTGGAGACAGCTAGAAGTCACTGTAGCTACCTGGAAAACATCTGAAATCTAGGGCAAAGTACCAACTACGGGGTAGACGGTTCCTCTCTGCAATGTGACCGAATCACCGGGGAGGTCTAAAGGAAGGTGACAGATTGGAAGCCAGTCAAGCCAGTATAAAAAGCTTTGGTTTTTTTAATGCCATTGATTTTCAGGGACAGGTAAATAATCAGGCAACTTGGAAAGCCTGTTTCTATGCGTGGCTAATTGGCTAGCCCTGCCGAAATAGGTGCTGCTTAAAGCTGCTTTGCCCTTAATCCCGGACAAAGAAGAAACATAGTGGAAAACTCACTGCTCTAACAAGGGTCCTCTTTCATTGTGGAGTTGGCTCGCAGGGACTAAATTGGGTAAGGAATCTCTTAACCGTGCCTTTTAACCAATCTCTTATCAGATGTGACATGTTCCTTTCGGTACGGTTTGCTGAAGCTATGCCGTTAATTAATTTTGTTGTAGCAGGCTTGCCTCAGACACCTGTGACTTACTGAAAGCTCAGTCAGCTTCAGCAGCGTTCGGAGCTAACCTGGCTGGCTTTGAGCCGGAGCAGACAACGGATGCTCATATAATCCATCGGAGGGGCCAGGAAAGGGCAGAAACAAATAGCTGAGGAGCAAAAATAAAAGCCTAGGAGCGCTAACAGTTCAAAATGACCCAGCTGGCTCTGCAGGAGCACATTTATCTATGCTGAAAGCTATTTCATGAAGGAGTTTTAACATCAGGTTCTAGTAGACCACTCAAAAGAGCTTGTAGCATATTTATGGGGTTTTTTGTGAAGCTTAAAAATCCCTAGACTAGGGCTTTTGCAATTTGAAATCTCACAGCTATCAAAAACTGCTCTTTTCCCTCTTTGCTGCTCAGTTTGGTTCAATGAAACAGAAATATGTTTTCTATTAAAATGAACAGAAATTCTGCTTTTTCTTGTTCAATTTTAGGCTTTGTTTTTGACCGGGCTTTAAACTTGTATTTTTCTTCCGAGAGTCAATACTAATGTCAAACTGCCTTCATTGTGGAAGAATTGAACAAATATTTTTCCAACAACGGGAGTTTCAAAACCCCTCCAATCAAACTTTCCAACCTTGAGAACCACTTTAGTGTTAGTAAAACAGGAGAGAGAATTTTGAAAACTTCTGCTGCAAGAGAAAATTGTCGTGGTTAATAGTGAGGACATTTGTGAGTGGATTCACACTGGTTGTCAAATTATGGACATTTTCAAACTGGAGACTTGGGAGAGTACGTGAGTTAAAGGAAGCTGTGAGCTGAATCTGTCACAAATTTATCTACTTATAGCAATAGCAGGTCTTGTTTTATGTTTCACTCTTACAGAAATAATTTCTGACTTTTGTGATCAGTGACTGGGAACCAAGCCTGTTTCCATTCCTTCCCTTAAGTATATAAATTATTTAATTTAGAAACACACTAAATTAATATGTAAAATCCGCCATGTTAAATTAGTGGGGAAATACCATATGATATTTTCACTTCAAAATTTGTGTGAGGTTTAAACATCCTTTGGAATATATAAAAGAGACTAATCACAGTGCTGTTAAAAAATAACAGAAGGGAAAGCGCTGTCGTACATCTTTGTTGATTTTAAATATCGTGTTAAATAACAAACAATGAGGGGATTTCATGTCAGATGTACGAAATGATCCGCAGCTGAAGAGACGAGGCGAGCTAGTCAGGGTGAGGGAGCGGTAAGCCAGATTTTTGTTAACTTATTTCCAGATAAATGGTTTGAGCTGAACAGTTTATCCACTTGCAATGATTTCAAATATAGCCACTTAAGGTTTGTGGTTCTTTACATAAGATCCAGCCTTCCCTCCCCTGTTTCTCTGTCACCATCATTACTGACTAATCCTCACGATATTGTGTGTGGACCGACGACCTGCAGAGCTCCCTGGGCAAAGAAGAGAGGAAACCCTAATTTTACTGAATTTTAAGACAATGCTGCAAAGAGTAGACTATGGTTCCTCTTTCTGGTCATGACTTTTTATAAATAATTACTATAATTATTTTTAATTATAAGCTGACTTTAAAACTATCAGTGTAAACCATCCTCTGCGTAAAGGCTGAGTAAAGTAGGGTTTTGTGTTTCCCTGCTTCTGGTGGATGCTGCGGTGAGCTGGGGGGATTGTGGTGAATGAAAATGGCAACACGCATGTGTCATTCATTCCAATTTTATGTAGTATTTCTTAGGCATCCGGGAAAAAGGGTGCAGTTACTCTCCTGTGAAAGTCATCAGGGCCAGATCCACAGATGGTATCGTGGTGTTTCGGGTCCCTGCGTGCAGGCGACTGTGCTAGAACGTACCCAGGGCGTGTTTCTTGCATCAGCTCCCAGCTGGGCAGATGTATTTTCATCCGTATCACGTCTCTGGTGTTTGTGGAGTGGGTGATGCTCACAACTGTTTGGTCTCTGCCTCTCTCCATGTTGCTCTTTGTTTGCCAAGCTAAAGAGTTTTTGCCAAAACTAAAAAAAAATAAAACCCTCAAACGAAGAGGCCCATACTATACAGTTCTGGTTTCAGTCTCCAGCAGTGCCTGAGCACAGTGAAGAGGAAATTTTTTATCTGCTTGTCTATCGGGAAGTACTGGCTTCAAACAGATACCAATCTGTGCAGGTTTGTACAGCCGAGGGAGAAAAAGTCCGTTGGTTTATCACCCAGAAGAAATGCCACTGGCTCCGTGGACCCAGCCCAGAGGTAAACCTGGCTCTGCTGCCCTGTGCCTGCTTCGGCCTCACGTGGTGCTTTTTTGACAAGGTGTCCTCGATGTGAATGCCGTCGCAGGGATACCCACGGCACAGCATCTCCCTTTCCACCTGGGATTCTCAAAATGGTAGTGCCGTCGTTGGCTTGGCCAACCCAAAGAGGGGAACTCTGGTCTGCAGTAGAGGCTGTATTTTAAATAACCTTATACCGTTCATTTTACTAATAATGTGCAAGCAGGAAAAGTGTGCGATAAACATAGTATTAGAAGACCTTTTCATCTTGTGCTTTCAGAGCAGCTGCACACATGTGGGCAGAAGGAAGGCGTGGGAAAAGCAGTAAAATTTGCAAATATTGACCTAATAATGACCTTGTGAGGAATGCAGTACTTTAACATATAAACTGAATTAGAAAGAAAAGCAGACCTGCCTTTCAATATTTCTGCAGGAGCTTTGAGACCTGAAGTGTTAATTGTCCTGCACCAGAGCCCAGATGGGTGCGTATGCCTGCAGGGGATCATGGCTGCATCATTGCAGACCTATGGGAGAGCGGGGGATGCAGTGATCATGGGAGCAGTCACTGCGGAGATTTCTGGAAAGGTTCCTTGGGAAAAAAAAAAAAAGGATTTAAAAGCAAAGAGGACTTGGGATTGCATGAAGTGGCATTTCTGAGTCCCGTTGGAGGCTTGTGATCCTTCAGGTATTTGAGTGCAGATTTAAGGAGGGTTTGCAGTGTAACCATGAGGGCCTTGGGCAGTACCAACTCTGCTCTGCTCGGAGTTGTGGGAGCTGTGGCTGCAGCCTGCTCTTGATCTACAAGTGGTTCTGGGCTGTTGCAAGTGGAGAACTACAAAACTGGGAGCTGTGAAAAGTAGTCCACCCGCTCACAACTCTGTCTTGCACAATAAGGCCAGAAAAGGGGGAGGAGATCATAAAAATGGAGAGGATACTGCAAACACTCAGTCCTGCTGCCATCAGAACTGGGGTTTTTCTTCTTTTGGCATTTACTTTTGCATGTTACTTACATTTTTTTAATGGTTTAAAAAGCTAAGCTGTTTTGTTAGTAGGGAATTGAGCTGGCAGCATCTTTCTTTGTTTTGTTTGTTTTTTCCTTTATAAAAACACAATTGCAGGTTCACCAATTTTCTGTGTTTAACGCTGCTGTCAGTTTATTTTTAAGGCACTGATTGGTCATAGCTGTTCCTAAACATTTTAGTAACAATATGAGAAAAGCCACTGATGTGATGACCCTGAATTCCAAACCAGCAATCACCCAGCTCTGTATTTAAACAGGTTTTGGTCAGGGAAATCACGCTGTTGCCAACATGGCCCATCAGATCAACTGGGGACAAGCTTCCTTACAGATTAGCAGAGCCCTCATATAGAGGACTTCAAAATGTGTAGCTTCATCAGTAGGATCTGCCCTTGGAAAGGGCATGGTGCTGGCAGCCGGTTGTGCCTTCATCCACTGCATCCTCTTTTCCCATGTTCGGGACATGAGATGTGTGTCCTCTTGGGACAGAGGAAAGCTCAGCGTGCAGTCGCAATGCGCAGAGCTCAGTCCAAATGCACAGACCTCAGGAGCATGAAGAGCTAAAAAAGGTGCATGTCATGGTGGCTAAAGCACTTTACATCTTGGAAACACATAGGATTCACTTTTGGCTTGTGTGGCTGACCGTAAGGTTATTCTTACCAGGTTGTTCCCGATGATAAGTGGGTAAATGGGAACACGATCCCCGTCTGCGGGGCATGTGCTGCGTACGGACAGCGTGGAAAGCAGAGATACCTTCAGCGGGGAATCCCACTAAAATGCATCTCTCTTGTAATCTTCCGTAGGTGAGAAGGGGGATATTCACACAGCGAAGCTGCTCCATTCACCCAGCAGCATAATCCCCTCCGCGGGATAGCCCTGGGACAGCACGCCGTTCTCATGTCGCCTCTTGTCCCGGCAAATTGCTCTCCCTCTGTTTAGTGGGAACGCAGCTGCTTTCATCACGGTCTGACTTTGTGATAAGCAAGCCATAAATGGCTTGAAATTTGGGTTATTCAGATAAGCATCCTAAATTGTAACCATAGAAAGTTGAGCATGTAGGTTTTTCAGTTTGATCTGCAGTGGAAACTAATCCAGACTTAATTATAGTGTATTGTTAGACAGATACAATCTTCCATAATCCTGTAATATTCCAGAATTACAGTAGAGTGACTTAATATTTCTAGAATATTTTTAAATGGTATTATAACTTCATAATTCTAGAATGATTTTCTATTTCTGTAGTTACTCCTGTGTAGAAAAAGAAATGGCTACTTCTGTACCTGTAACAGCATAAGCTGTTGTTTTCCTGGTGTGTTATGTCCTTTACTGGTATAGCGATTTGAATATAAAAGTCCAAACCGGTTAGACTTTTCAAGCTTTCAAGTGCAGCTCCAGCGTTTAGATTAGTGCCTACTTTGCAGACTGCTCCCCAGACAAAATAATTACAGCATTTTTCTTCTGTAACTGGGGGCAAAGTGGTTTCCTGGCCTTAAGATGTGGGAGACACTGAAAGGCGACTGCACGTTGCATTTTTCTTGATTCTATCTGTAGTGTGTGAAGGAATCTTTCAACACATAATCCTTGAAATATTGATCTTGCAGAGAAAGCCGGAGACTGTAAGGGATCGGCTGTCATCACGTGGCAGCCCGGGAAGGGTCGGGGCGTTGCCTTGCAGGCTGGTTTATCTCACCTCTGCTTTTCCCCCCGACGTGCTGCAGGGAGTCTCGGGGTGGGGTTAGGTATAGCTTGTCTATACAAGTATTTTAGGGTCTTTTCTTTTGCATTTAATGATATTGCCTTTCGGGATGTGCCAGCATGAGGGAAAAGCCGTTGAAGGAAGAGCCGCAGCGGGAGCTGCTGGGTGCAGAGCTCCCCCATAAACCAAGTCACATCTTTAAATGTTCAGATAAAGACTTAACAAATAGAGCTATCTCCAAGCGCTTGGTTTTACTAGCTATTTTTTCTCCTTTGTAAGTGCTGATATCCCCACTTAAAACTGTGTTTGGTATATTAGAGAATTTCTGCAGCTGATTGTAGCCTATAAAATTAATATATTGAAGCTCCCAGTATTAGAGTTTATTGAGGTATAAATACTAGAATGTGGTGTACTACATAGTTCAGCTGCTTCCTGGTTATATTTTTCTAAGCCTTTTTTGCTTATTTTACTTCTGTGATACTCAAGACAAATAGTTTCCTGGTTTTGATTTCATCTTGGCATTTTTCAGCCGGCTATTTCTTAACAGTATAGAATTCAACAAGATGAAAAACATTTTCTGTTTACAGTTTACATGAAAAAGGCAAAACTTCTGTTTAAAAGAAGACTATTCCAGATGTCTCCAGGAAGTAGGAAATTTACATAGTATACAGTCCAGTAGAACAGCAAATAGAACAGAAGGATTAAAAAGTGGCGCACATTAGCAAATGGTCTGAATTTAAACACTAGTCAACACCCGGACTTCATTTTAGGTGAGTGAACTTCACATGTGAAGTATTAAAATCTTACTTTGTACATACATTTCCTTAGGACCAGGATGTTGTGTGTTTCCAGCTCATCTTTATAACTTCCTTTTTCATTTAATTTTCTAGCTTTTCTAAAACGGAACAAACATAAAAGCATAAAAAAAAAAATTAAACCATGAAAGCTAAATGCAAAGCAGATATATCAACAGCAAAAATAGGAAAGCCAGACCCTTTTCTCCTTAAGTGCAATATGGGGGGGGAAAAACCGCTCTTTGTTGCTGTGTTCTGCTCGGCTGCCGGCTCGCGGCCCCACAGCAGCAATTGCAGCCTTGCCTCTTATTGCCGCCACTCCTCTCTTTCTTTAAATCCCAGTCTCCTCATTCACACCTGCTTATGTGGTTAAACCCCTTAGACGACTGAGAGTATGATCTAATGAGCAATTAAATCAATGGGATTTTTAAACATTGAAAGGGGAGATCTTTATAGATGCCTGCTGCAGGAGGGAGGTTTGGCTTCGGCAAGAGGAGAATGGCCTCGGCGGTCAGGATGGTCGGGTACCAGCATCGCCCTGGGTGAGACGGATGGAGGTGGAGTTTGCCATCCCTGGCGGATGCTAAGGAAAGGACCGACAAACTCGAGGCAAACATCTACCAGGTGAAATTGTGTCAGGAGATGGATTAGCTGACCCTTATTTCCAATGGCTTCTGTGTCGATTTTGAAGGTAACGGTGTCACCGTGCCAATCAAATGCTGTTTACAGTAGCCCGGTGTTACTGAAAAGGTTCAGAAGCTGCTTGTGTGCTACTTTTGGAAATTCAGCTTTGTGGTCTGTTTTAAACATTCACCTATTTACTTAAACTGTTCTTTATCTTTTTTTGCCCGTCATTTTCAGATAAAACATTACAGCAGCGTTCCAAGCTGGTTTAATGCTAGTTTCTCCTCTTCATTTGACTGAATGTAATCCCCTGAAATGTGAGATATAGGGAGTTACCTGCCTAGGTTCAGAAAAGGTATCATTAGGAAATCACATCATTTTTCTGAGACGTCATCTGAGAAGAAGCCATGGGAAGTTCAGGTGAACACAAGGAAACCCAAGGGACAAGAGTTACAGAAAATGTGGCACAAAATCATATTTCTTTTTAAGTGTAATGTCTAAGCTCTCTGTGTATTCAGTGGTTGAAAATGTAAGGTTGCTCTAGCGTGGCTTTTTTGCATTTATACGTGCTTGTACCCTCAGAAACAATTGCTGATAGGATTAAAGGCCTGATGCAAAAGGAAACCTTCATACAGCAAATTTTTACAAAAGCCACATGTTTGACCAGTGGTACCTATAAGCTCAAATGTGATATCTTACCCGAATTCTTTCCCTGTATTTTCCTCTTGGTCCCGAGGAAGCAGCCCTGTCACAGATCACTCTAATTAACAAGGGCTTCAGAAGGAGAGACTACAGAGACAGTGCCTGCAGGAACGCTGGAAAACACCATAAAATTTCATTTGTTTTGCTCTGTTTACAGCGTAGAAGCGAAGTAAACAAAGACCCAGGCCGAGTGTGAAGGCTGCATTATGTATGAGCTACGTGCTGTCCAGGAGAGCCGGGCTATGTCTTTGCCGAGGCTGTCTTGTATAATTCTCGCCGTCTGCCTTCCTCCTCTAGACGTGGACGAGTGCGCGGTGGTGAACGGTGGCTGCCAGCAAGGCTGTGTCAACACCCAAGGCTCCTTCCACTGCCAGTGCCGGGCGGGATACAGGCTCCATGCCGACGGGCGCACTTGCATAGGTAAGGACACATTAACAAGCGCTTCACGTGCTTCAGGGCGTGTTTTTCCCTGCTAAAGCTGTCTGTGCGTAAGTGGAAAGGCTTGTAGGCTTCCCCAGTCTGAGTTTTGCCTAATTCACAAAGGCTGTTGGTATCCCTTCCAGTTCAGGTGGTTTGCAAAAATTCAGGTGTTTCTAAACATCATCTTTTTTTGAGGACAAAGCAGGAATGATGTCCTATGTTTCTGTGATGCAATCCTGTGAAGCTTTCTTTTGTTTCGCAGCAGGCATTAAAGAAACTGGGGGGTTGGACTAGATGACCCACAGAGGTCCCTTCCAACCCCTAACATTCTGTGATTCTGTGAAATAGGGGGTCTTCATTTCCAGTGAAAATGTTTTTTCCAATGCTGAGCTTACTTTCTTTGTGCCACATTCCCCTCCGTGTCCCAGCTGTGCCCTGGGCTTTTCTGCCCCTGTTGCTCTTCCTCCTGCTGAGTCTTTTTGCCAGTTTTTTCTGAAGAGTGGATAGCGATATCTCCTGCCCGCAGGTGCCTGGCAGAGCGCTGCTCTTCCAGCCAAGCAGTCCCAAAGTGCAGCTTGCGTCTTCAGTGATGAAGACAAACTAAAATCCTATGGTTGCCACCCTGAAACTGATTTTAACCTTGCAGTAGGTGACCATCTCCATCAGACTGCCCAGACTGGGACCCTGTGGCCTTTCCCACGTGGTGGCAGGAGCAGAGGCAGGAGGACATCATTAACTGGGGCAAGGGGTGAGATGATGAAGTAAAATCTCTGTGACTGTGCTACACTGAGCAGAGCAGAAAATCCTCTTTGGGATGCTCAAGAGCAGAGGTCATATTCGTGAATTACTAAGATACATTTGGGAATATGGTGCTCTGGACTGGTAGCTAGGGAGGGAGCTCTAAAAGGCTAATGAAGTGTTTAAATACGCACTCAGAGGTCTTCGCTGGTTTTCAGAAAGTGCATGAAGGGAAAAAGCCTCTACCCTTCATCTCTTCTCATCACCCTTTGCTGTATGTTGAATTTTTCAGGTAAAACAGTAATGCAGAATTGGCTGCTTGGGTCTGTTTTACATTTTAATTATTAGGCACAGTGAGAATTATGGATGGGGTGGGCTGAAGACTCTCCTCCGACGCATGGATGTTTAGCTTGTGCTAATCTTTTTAGCAGGAGGTGCTCATGCATGTGAAGCTGAGAGTTTTGAGCACTTTTCCTGAGATTCTGCTCATGCTGTGGCCTGATAATTAGGGTGCTATAGATTTGTGAAAACTACTTGTGCCCAGAGCGGTCTTATGCCCTTGGATCCATTCCTTTATCTACATCGGTCTTTGAAAGGTTGCCTTGCTCCTGTACATCAGGGACACATCTTCACCCGCTGCAGTCCTGTTGGTAACATCTCCGTTACAACTGATACCGAATGTCCCTTGCTCAGCCAGCAGAACCCGTGCTGTGCTCCTCCATGGCACGCTTGAGCAAAAGTCAACACATGAAAGCCACTAACAAAAGAAGTTGCAAACCAAACTGATTGCCTTTCCTTCAGTGAGTTTTAAAGCTCCCGTATCGCAGATCTTCGATTCATGAATGCTTGCTTGTAGCTGCACTCCTCGTGCTGCTGACATTAAATATGGAGCACGGGCTGGCCGCAGGTCTCGTCTCGGCGACTGCTCTGCGGATCTGGACGATGCTGGTGGTTGTACTGACAGACGTCTGCTGTTGGTCAGAGGAATCCTGTTCCAATAAGCAGGTATTAGGAGACAGTAGGAAGAGAGTGGGTATGATCCCAAAGGCTGTACCCCGTTTTTCAGATTCGGGTGAAAAGCCACTGATTTACAGCACGGAGGTACCCCGTGTATGCTCATGTGAGTGAAAGCACGGCGGAGCTCAGCGGGGCAGCCCCTGACACAACGCCCGTTTCTGTGCTCTGCCAGTCAAAATAATCCCTGTGTTTCTTAGGGTGGACCGTCAGCCCTGAAACAAGACCTACAGAGTTAATTCTGTGTGTTGCGAATACTAATTACAAAACAAAATATGCTGTCCTTGAGTTGCATTTCCATCGGTACAAAAGTCAAGTTGCTGAATTCTGCAGAAAGGATGAAAAAGTTCTGTCATTTGGGAAGAAGAAAAGGACATAATCTGTTTAACTTTTTAAGCCTGTTTTTAGGTAATATGAGATGAACAGTCAAGTATGGTGAGACCACATCTGCAGAATAAGTTCGCTCGCAGTCTGGTCGTTGTGTCGGTTCTCGCACAAAGTCCCTTGGGGGTGCTTAGCATCAGCCGAATATGTCATCAGTCATTTCTGGTATTATCATAACAGTAAATTTACTGGTGCAACTAGAACACAAGATGTACCAGTGCTGAAGCTGAGGGAATAATGTTTTTTATTTCAAGAACTTACCCTTTTAGCTTTGTTGGGGTTTACCGCATACAGAGACCTTCAGTGTCTTGGCAATTAATTGCAATTAAAAATGTGGTGAAGTTTCAATCTTTTCTTGATTATCCTAGCTGGAGAAGCGAAGGGTAAGGAAACACTAGTGTGAGGGGAAAAAAATAATGTAAAAGCGGAGAGGTTTGTGTTTAACTAGAAACACTAGTGTTTTTCTGTGAATTAAAAGAAAAGTGAGAAATTCATCCCTCTCCGATCAGATCTGACTGGGGAAGACCCAGAAGTGAAAGATGTGATGTTTGAGTGGAGTTACTCTCTCTGAACAGTCTCATTTTCAGCTGTGGTGCAGAGGGAATTTTATGCAAAAAAGGACTAAATTGGCTTCAAGGGTAAAAGCACGAGATAACTCAATGATAAACGCAAAAAGTAGGTGTTATGGCAATTAAATGATTTTGCCTGTGTAATATGTAAAACCTTCTGTGGACATAGCATAGTAAAGTTTTCTCATGGCACGAGTAACCACGAAGCTCAGTTTGGAGTTGTCCTAGCTATGAACATGATCAGAAGGCAAGTTTTCATTTCACAGCTGTAAGTATTCACAAGAAGTTATTAAGAATACTTCATACACTGTTCAGTTCTGTTTGCAGTATCTCAGAAATTACTGAGGAGAAACAGAAATAAATCCTAAGATGAGAGACAGGAGCAAGTTTCAGAGAGAGCTGCTATCATGATAATGGATATACACAATACTGAGCGGAGGATATTGAGTTCAGTTTCAGCCGTTTAGACAAGACACCAAAATAAATGGATATAATAAGCTCTCATGCGTTGGAGCACAAGACAGTTACTAATGGATGAGGTTGGAGAGAAGTATTTCTTATAAACCAGTAATCCAGGAGTGCCTAACATCAGGATTTGGGCACTGACTGCTCGCCCTGACCCTTGGGGATGGGGTTTGCCTCTTCTGCTGCCCCAGTTCGTACATCAGTTTTGAGCACTCATCTGATCAAGAAGTAAACCCAGTAATACACCTCTCTTTTGACCTAATGCAGCTGAGCAGAACATCTAGCATTTCAAATAGGGCTTGCATTAGCAATAATATTTGTTCTGTGGGTACTTTAGAGGATGGAAAGATCTCTCCCACATACTAAGAATATAAAGGGACTACGTTCTGGAAATGAGCTGTTTATGGAAGGTGATTACCTCAGCTGCAGAAAGAAGAAACAAGCATCCCTGTAGACAGGCTTTTCAGAGGAACCCAGCCCAGATTTCTGTTATGTGCATTCTTTCCACGTCTTCCTTTTCTTTTTGGCAACCCTATGTTTCTGGGAGCAAAAGTGCCAAAATCACTTGAGGGGAAGCAGATTTTGCAGCCTAGATGGCTTGGAAGTCTCCCATACATAAGGAAGTGGCTCTGTCTTCTTAAAACATATTCAGCCTACATCTGAAGAGTCAAAAACCCCTGGCATAAGCTGCTTTCTCCTGTGATTGCGTGGAAGATTGCTGAACTTTTGTCACAAGCTCTTTCCAGGGAGTCCATTCCTGCTGCCAGGTCATCACAGTGAGTCTGGGTCCTGACTAACTGCTGGTGGTCCATCCCTCCTTTGCTAGCATGAACCTCAAAAGACATGGTTTGAAGAAATCTCTCTGTTGTTTGTCATTCCTCCTGCTCTCATTAGAAACTGCTACTCCTACCCTAAGGCGAACAGCCTCTACAGTGGGTTGCCTTGTTCAGTGATAACTAGCATGTGAGAGTAAAATACTTTCTTCTTCAATCCTTTGATGATTTCTGATACTTTGTGCCGTGCCAGAATCCCGTCTTTTTCAATGCTCCTTTTCTTTCTTAGCTTTTTGGTCCCACAAATTTTGCTCAATGTTGAATTCATTTTTAGATACATGTGCCAGACTGAGCGTGCACTACAAATTAGGTAATTAGAATAACCAAAGCTAACACTGTCCATTTTGTTTTGGTTTTAATGCCTTGATTATGTTAATGTGACGAATTTAACATCGTTAAAGTTTAACCAACTGGTGTCTGGAAAGCAGAAACTCAGACAGAGAACATGTTTACTGTAGTATTGGACTGTGTTCTTGGACTGATGCAAATTCATTGTCTTCACTAGAATCTATTCTTGGTTTAACTCCTGGAAGTGAAAGCAGAGCATGGTCTTTAGACCCCGATTAATCTCTGGTGCCAGACCTTCCCTTTGATGTCTGCCTTACATGTAAAAACTGTTGAGGTGCAGGTTTTTATGGAGACTTTTGTACACTAGGGCTCTTAATAGATGAAGTAACAAAGAAAATATCTCTACAAATCTATAATCTGTGTTTTTCCGCGAAAGTAAAAGCACAGTGTGCCTGAAGTTGCATTTCATGTCATTGATAAGGTTGGATTTAAGGTGATGGAAAACACAGGCTTGAAGAGGCCGCATGTTCTAACCCCATGCTTGCTATGTATACATCCAACTACAGCTTCGTACCCAGGTTTTTTTTGCACAGATATGAGCATTATTGTAAAAAAATAATGGCTTGAGAAATGCAGATCCTTGTCTTTCCTGTGTGATGTCTCCCGCTGCCATCCCCTCTCCTGCGATGCTGTCTCCCTCCCCAGCCACCCCGGCAAAGAGCCGGGGCCAGGCTCCTACTGCTGTGCCTGTCTGTACTCGGAAGTGGGGCTGGGTTTCTACCAAACTTCAAGAATAAATCTTTGAAAGTGGAAGGCATGCCATATTTCTGCCTGAAACCCATGCACACGCTCAGTCCTCCAGCCACAAGCCCCTTTACAAGAGATGCCGTTAGGCTCACAACATCCCAAGTCGCTCCCTTTTTCTGGTCAAAGACGCGTTGCTGGCACCTGGCAGCACACGCACGGTTTGTCCTGTTCCTTCCCCGACAGCTCTTCCCGTTCAGTCTGGCACCTCCTCTCCCATAGCCTGTGCGATGCCTCAGCAGCAGGCGTGATGCAAGGAGTGAGATCCCTCGCTCCCCGGCCGCCGGCAGAGCCCTGCGACGGGGCAGGCTGCATGGCCCTGCCGGGGCAAGCTCTCGGTGCAGGAGTTCGCGCCCATCCCATTGTGTCTTCGAAGCCTCCAAATCTCTCTTGCTTCTTACCTCCTCTTACATCCAAATTGGCTTATGCCCAGAAAAGGAGGGAGAAAATGGCACCTTTAAAATATGGAGATGTCTATTCTGTCACTTGGAGCTGATTTAAGGCATTTTTCATGTTCTGAAATGTTTTCATCTTATTTGAATATTCTTGCTGAAAAACAGGTCTTGGGATACAAATGTGCAGCAAGCAGGAAGCTTTGACCATGTCGGGTCTGCTGTCTCCCACATAGGAATTGAGGTGCTTTCGAGTTCCATCGCTAGCTGGGCGGGAGGTTTGCAGGCACAGGCGGAGGTCGGAAGCCAGGGTCAGGCTCAGCGTGCGGCGAGGTGTCTCCTGGCTGCTGCTGTGTGTGCATCCGTGCTAATGTAACAATTTGCTTTTCTTTTTGTCTTTTTAACACATGCTCGACTGCACAAACTAAGTATTTGCTAATTGGGAGCACAGGGTGAAATGCATCCTACAGCAGCTTTTGTGGTTAATGTTAATGCCTATTACAGATTAATGAATTAATATTAATATTCCAAAAATAAATATCAAAGCTCTTTGCTGTCTTCATTGGGGCCAGAGTTTCTTGCCTTTCTTGAAGGACTAAATAGTCTTCCCAGCTACTCATGTACATCCCTACTGTTCAAATACATATAGATGCAGTTGTGCACACGCTCACACTTGCATACGTACGGCACAACAACAGGTTCAAACGACCGAGTTTATTTTTATACACAGTGTGCGAATAGGTGTGGGTGTGTGTCAGTGTATTTTGGCAGGAGGAGAAATGTTTCTCCAGAGGCTGGGGATATATGTTGAACAAAAAAGAATATTCATTTGTCTGGGTAGAAGAAGCAGCAGCATCTTTAGAGGGGTGCTCAAGGGCCTCTTGCTGCTCCTCGTGGTTTACGTTGTCAGTCTGTACTGCGGAGCTGGTGACTCCTGTCGTTTGCAGATTGCTGTGCATGAGCCTGAGGAAATCATCCTGAAAGACAATTATTTGATTTTTTTTCAATCAATGATAGGAGGGACAAAAAAACCCAGCAATGAGCAAGTGCTAGTAGGGCCGCTCTTTTAGTCCCTTTCCTTACCCCAGTGGATTCTGGAGTGCTTGGCCGCTGTCAGATCAAAGAGCGGCTGTACTTCAGCCAGCGTTACAGCTTTGAGATCTCCCCTGCCTCTCGCTGGAATCCCGGGCTTTTGCCAGTGCCGGACACGGCGTCAAACAAGCACCACGAATGCAGGGGAGAGTAATCACGCAGGGGACGGGGACAGGGGCATTTGTGAAAGCTGCTTGGCGAGGTTGGTGTGTTTCTACTGTCATTTACGTATTTGAAATAGGAAATAAATAAGTTTCTAGGGTTGTTGACATGCGTTCCCTCAATGCTTCCTTCGCTCCAGCCGTTCATTCCTGCAGTGTTAACAAGGGGGGCTGCGAGCAGGAGTGCGTTCAGCTCGGGGAAGACCGCTATAAGTGCCAGTGCCGGCCGGGCTACCAGCTGAAGAGGGACGCCAGATCCTGCGAGGGTAAGTCCTGCGCTACCTGCCCGGAGATGCACATCAAAGGCCATTTAAAAGACGCCAGGATAGTGCTTCGGATTGCTTCATTCATATTTCACCCTGCTTGCCAAAAGCAGCTTTAGGAATCACTTATTAACAGGATTAAAAGGACACGTGTTTGAGGTGTGAAGTTCACGTCGGTTCACAACTTTGAGCAAGATTTTGGCCTTGTAGACCCCTGGCTGTTCGTTGCACACTGACAATGATGACATAGGTTAGGAACTTGATTGTGGATGAATTCTAACATTTTATTACTCGTCAAGTTGTATAGAGACTTGGCCTGTGTACCATGTTGCTTTCTACATAAAACCCTTTCTTTATCTGCTTTTGGCTTACATTGCTCCTGATCACAGTCTGATTCATTCATCCTCCCCTTCAGGTTTCTAAGCAAACACTCTCACAAGCAGAACAGAAATGCTACCTTTGGGTCTGATTGTTGGCTTTTTTTCTCGTATATCTTAACATATTCATCAGTTTTAAAGTCAACGCCCCCATCTTCCCCAACACAAGCGCACACACATGCTACCCTTGAATATGTCAGAGAAAGACAGGGCCAAATTTATGGATTTATTGCGCTAGAATTCCTGTCACAAAACCGTTTCCATATGGCTCCTCTTCTGCTCAGAGATTTTCTGTGCTGTGTATAAAGTGTAAGTAAATCCTGCTGTTCAGCTTGCTTCCAGCTCACGCTGTGTGCAGCGAGCGCTTGGCCTTCACTCTCAGCCTCCCTGAGTCCTGCCCTCCACAGGGACCTCACGCCGCGCTCCAGCGAGCATCACGGCCAGCTCGCCTCACCTCTGGCTCTCGCGGGGTGCCCGCGGTGTGTCCCTGCGATTATCAGGAGGAGTTGGAAAAGGAGAGCGTTAGTGGGGACAGGACACCAGAGACCTTCCTCTGCGGTTCTCCAGCCCGTTGCCAAAGCTGTCGTGGCTCCTTGAGCTCCTCTGGAGATGTACTTGGCCAAGCCAGCTGGGCGTGCGGACCCCTGCGTGAAACTTTTTGGTGGTTTTTATGGTGTTGTGGTGGGACAGAGGTTGGATCGGCAGGGTTTGAGTGTGGCGATACCCGGTTAGGTGAGGGTTGTCCCTTGGGCAGTCATGGAGCGGTTCAAAGCTTCATGGGCCACTTTGCGCTCTGGCTCAGCTCAACAGCAAAATGAGCAGGCTCAGTCCCTAATTGCTGAGGTTTTGACATCGTGCAGGCAGCTGTGGCTGCTCGCTCCCTCTCATCGTGGGGCTGATGAGGGTCAGCCACCTACTGAAGGCAGCAGTTCATCAGCAGCCATAATTACTGAGCAGTGGAGAAGGGGCAAGGTCAGCTTCGTCTGCGGTGAGACCTTATCTGGAGTTGGCGTGTATGCCTGGTTACCTGTGTTCAGGCTGGTGTAAATCAAAATATAATAGCACAACCCCCCAGGAGGACAGCTGTGGTCAGAGGAAGGAGAATCTCTCTTGCAAGGGGAGCTCAGCTGGTAAAATGAAGACTGAGTAGGATGTTTTTCTCCCATAAATACCTTAGTGAATAAACACCTGGGAGCAAAATGTGCTCGTTAAGCGGATGGGCAAGATTTTTACAGGAACAAATGAGCATAAGGTAGCCATGAATATACATTTGGCTTGGCATTTAGAGATGTTTGAAGTAGAAAAGGTGGGAGGACGTGAGCCTGGCTGCTGTAGTGCTAGTCTGGACAGGGACACTACAGCGTTGTGTGAGTATTTACTACAGTAGTTGTGGCTGTGCTGCAGGTGTGGAGGCATCCTCGCTGGCTCCTTGGGAGCCAGTGCTGCACCCCGTAGCCCTGAAAGGCCCTACAGAAATACCCAAGCCTAGCAGGGTGGTGCAGCCTTCAGCGCGGAGGGAAACCGATAGGATGGACTGGTATGGCATCAGACAAAGTGGTGAGGTAGCTGCTTTGGGGGTGAGACATCTATGGATGTGGTCAGCAGTAGATGTGATACTTGCGTAAGAGAATGGGCTATAAAAAATGTCTGCTAGAGTGAATTCCTTGTTGGGTTATCCAGGGATAGTAAGAACAAATATCTTTCTCAAGCCACTTTGAGTTTCCATCCTATAAGTCAATGCTATTTTACCCCCTTAACTTTCCCTGCCATAAAATCAGAATTTTACTCCTGACCACATTATTTTTTCTCAAGTGTAAAGTCATGGTTGCTGTGAGGAAGAAAATTAACTTGCTAAAGCCCAATTCTCTTTCTTTAGGTGCTCTAGAGGTCATGGTAGATAGGACTGGAGACCCTGTTTGTTACAGCCTTCCAGTGAAGGTTCTGGAAAGTCCACAGTACATGCGGAGTCCATACTCACGCTTCACTGAGAACATTGCTGTCATCCCAGATCAGTGCATCACCATGGCTTTTTCCGATGAAGTTCCTGGATGTCCTGGGACATCTAGGAAATGAAACAATTCCAGTAAAATTTTTGCCATAGTTTTTAACAGCTTGGAATAGAGCTTTGTAGGATGGAGTCTGTTATCCACTAAAGTTATGAAGTCAAACAATAAGAGCCATATGTGTAGGAAAAAGAACACTAAGGAGTTATTTTCAGCTTTTCCTGAAACCTGCCTATAAGAGGAAGGAACAGATACATCGGTGGAAAACAAGACAATCAGTGGTTGCCTTATGTCCTGAAGTTCTTTCCTTTACAAACTTTTCTCTTGTCTGAGGACTTCCAAGGCTGCTATCTTTATTCAAATTACTATGTTTTACTAGCAGCTAGCCTGTAATTTGTTGTTTGCTTGTTGTCATGTCACAGAGTATCACAAGTTTTACTCTACACTGTAATCATTCTCAAATTAAAGCTTTGGATGCTCTGAAAACCTTTATAATATGCAGGTTTAACAGATGCTGTTTGATAGTGATTTAATTTAATTTATCCAAACAGAAAAAAAATCGGCAAATAACTCAATATTTCATATCAACAAGGAACGAATTCTTGCTTGAAATTAAATCCTTTGTAGACCTCAAGTTGTTGAACTGCAGAGCCAAGTTGTCAGCCTTGAAAGTGTCATGTAGAATGAAGTGCTGCTGTCCCTTTGAAACCTATTTGCAACCTATCGTGTTGAAAGTCCAAGAAAATTTCAGTTCTACAACCTTAACAGTGATTCTTTTTTTTTTTCCTTATGCTGTCAAATCAAACTCAGCCTGCAGACTTGAATGGTTGTGTTCTTGAGATGCCAGGAGGTGAAACGAGGGAATCTGAAGGTGTTCTGGGGCAACGTCCTCCTTTGCCGAACAGTGGCAAAAGATGCCACTGGGTACACAGGAAAGTGAAAACTGGAGAAAATGAAAAAAAAACCCACCCTGTATTTAAATGTGTCTGTATGAGGTCTTTCCCCCTTACTCCTTTCTCCTGCGTAGCTCTATATATGTGTGTGGTTAGCTGCTGGAAAAGCAAAACAGCAAGGTCTGGAGGAAAAGACCTACAGCCCTTCCTTAGGACTACTGAAGCCCTGACCTCACTGCCAGAACTGGTGAGGTGATGTTGACTTTCCTCTTGCCCCAGCAGAGGATGGCTTCTACAGAGCTTGAGATGGCCAGCGAAGGGGATGTCAGGCTGGTCAAATGTCTCAAACTGGACAATAATTAGCAAAATGCTAAAACTGAATTAGAGCTTAAATGGAAAGGAAATAGGCTTAACTTTTAAAAAGCTTTCTTTAAAACTAAGCAGAACTCTAGAGGACACATTTTGAAAGGTGTCCTCCACATTTGCCTATGTAATGTTATTCACCAGTGTGTTTGTGTATATAGTACTCCACACTGAAACCTAAACCTTGTGCAGAATGTCAGATTCTGACAGAGAAAACTCGGGCTCTTAACCCAAATCAGACTTATCCAAACAGTCCCAATAGGTCTATTTTCATGCGTGCAAAGTCTTTAACTGGGCAAATACATCAGTATGCTTCCAGCAGGTATGTGTTCCTGACATAAACCCATGGAATGCAGTGAGATCTTTGAGGTGAAGACTTCTGCAGACACTTTATAAATAGTGTTTCTAAGTACTTGCCACTTAGAGCAGCTTATCCATGAAAAACGGTATGTTATTGTTCAAAAAATAAAAAAAATCTTGATGTGCAACATGAATGGCATGTGGTTTTCGACTGAAGGAGGTCTTTTGGGGCTCTTCAGTGTTTGTTTCCTCTGGAGACTTTTAAATGCGCATTGTTCCATGGCAAGCTCCACCGTTGTATGTGTTTATGGGTTCACACATGTTGGAGTGCTAATTGCTATTGTTTAGAGCAGCTCTTGAATTCTGCTCAAGTTACGGCAAAATAAGGATAAAATGTTATTTTCTTGTCCTGCTTCCAAGGTGTAATACGAGCCCCGTTTCCCACTGTGTAAAGCGTTGCTAGTGCTCTATGAAAAATGCCGTCCAGCAAGAGAGAAAATAGCATACAGAAAAACAACGGCTTTACTGTTCACCAAATTATGTCAAATCTATATTTTTTTTTTCCAGGCTTATCTCTTCCAGCTGCAGTAATCTTCGTTGTTAGTTGTAACGATGGCAGGTAAGACCATTTTCAGACAAAAAGTGACCTTTAAGTTGACAGTGTGCTCTAATTGGTTTCAGTGATAGACCCCTGCAGAAGTGGGAACGGCGGATGCTCACAAATCTGTCAAAGTGAGAGAGGAATTGCAAAATGCGAGTGTCATCCAGGGCATTATCTTTCTGCAGACAAGAAGTCCTGTGTAGGTAAGAAACTATGGACTATTTATTGGGAAGAAAGGTATTAATCGGTGCTCTGGCTTACAGAGCTTTGAATGGAAAGGAATATGATATAGAAACATACGTATGCATTTTGAAACAGCAGTTCTCTCTGTGGTATTTATGTCAGCCGACAGTCTTGAAGGACCATTATAGCAATGAAAATTACTCTATGAGCTCTTAAATCATGTTTTCTAGCAACTGGGTTTGTAGATGCTGTGGTGTTATTCTTGTAGGGTCCCTTTAAAATAATGCCCCAGATACAGCTCCTGGAAAATTGGTTCAAGTAACACTCTGAACCAGGTTGCTGAACACCTATTTAGCAGTCAATTTTCAGCTGGAGAACAGTTTCCATATTAATAAAGAAACTACTGTGAAGGAAGAAATCATGAAGTCGAAGATTTCCAAAGACAGGAGCTTAGAAGGCTGGATTCCGAAGTCCTGTATTTAGTCTGGGATTTTCAGCAAGACTTAAAGCATTTCTGACCTGAAATGTGCGGGAATTGGAGACCAAAATACCTGCTTTCCTCTTTCAATATGATGCTTGGAAGGTTGTTTATCAACTTTATGAAGTAAAAAGCACTTGTGGACTTCATGGTGCACAACCTTGTCAGGATCAGGGTACGTATTCAGACGCTAATTTTAAACTCCTCCTTTGGAAAACTTGGCCAAAATTTTGCCAGTATTCAAATTGTCTTATGTATAGAAGATGCTGGGTGCTTTGCAAAATACTTATTTCCTGCCCTAAGTATTTTACTCAGTTGCCTGTAAGCCCTTCTACGAGCAGCATTTTACACCTCAGTGATTCCCCTCTCTTACTGGGGTTACTCGTCACAAAGTTTACTGAAAAAACAAAGTATTTTCAAGTAGCATAGACACTTCACTGATGATCAATAGATGAAAACAGCAGTGGGTTTAATTCTAGGGTCAGCATGTTACTCGTTTTATCTCAGCTACGCGTTGACAATTCTGTTAATTTATGTATAAATTAAAGCACTAGGTAACTTGCGGTCTTCTATACTGGAACACATTTTCTTCCCAACCTCATGGCAACAGTCTTTTGAATCATTAAGCATCACATCTTGCCATGGATATGCAGTTACTTTTTTTTTCTCCTAGAAGTTATTCAGTGTCTTTTGCAAAATTCAGGCTGGTATTTGACTGTTTGGAAACCAAGCTAGGAGGAGACAGAGGGCAGCTGAAATGTCAGACTTTAGCGATTAGCTGTATTTACAAGATAGAGAGCAACATGTGCAGGATGGTGGCTGTGCTTCAGTTTTCTAACTTTTTATTTTTCTATTTTCTATTTGAAAAAGCAGAAAAAGAGAGAAGAACATTTGCAGCATTTGCCAACATATTCTGCTTGCAAAGTGACAATTAATTACAGAAAGAGGGGAGATAACCCATTTTATTCGAAACAGCAGCTACTCCCATTGCTGCTTCAGAGAAGCTGTCATTTATCCTGAAATTTTTCATGAGCCGGTGTGTGGTGGTTGCACTGCCTGGGGCCTCTTTTTGCAAGTGGGCTGATTGCATTTGTAAAGCTACTTGTGTTCAAGGGGGCCGTGAGTACGACGCTGGTGACAGCACATATGGAGCAAAAAACCTGTTAGAAAGTGGTTAGCTGTGGTAAAAGGTGAGGAGCTGCACACCAGACTGTTGTCTCCTTTGTGCGAGACACTGACCCAGGATCAGCGCAAAAAATAATCTGTATTTTGCAAGCGCAACGTCAGAACAAGAGAAGGAGCAGGAGATGGGTCAGGGGTTTGCCATGTGCAAGACAACGCCTGTCTTTGCACAGAGGTTGGTGTTTTCTGCAGCTGTGCTCCCCAGCAGCAGTATGAAGTATAAGTTTTTGCTTTGTTTTTTTTTTTTTTTTCTTTCAGTAACTATTCCTTTAAAATATTTTTACGCTCCACTGAGATTTTAGGAGGATGGATGCCTTTGGTGGCATTTAACTTCCAAATGCAGACTAGTGAGTGGAAAGCTGAGGAGCAGACTGCTTGACAGAGGACTGGGTGAAGAACAGCCTCCCCACCTACAGCTCTTTGCCTTTTTCTTTGCTTGGAGGTGGGGTGAAACTCCCATGCTTAGAGTGGGTGCCTCCCTGCTGGGCTTCTGCAGAGGAAGCTGCAGGGCTCAGGGGTGTGACGGAGAAGATCTGTCTCCATCGTACCTGCTGAGACCCAGCCACCACTTAATCCAATTCATTTGACATTCAGGAGATAATCACATCTTTCCTGCTCCATTAACTTGAACATAATGGCTGTGAGGAGCTAGTGATAATTTTAGGTTACTGGGAGCCAGGACTTTTTTCTGAGTTCTTCATGCGACTTCTTTTGCCATTGCTTTTGTTGTAGGAATAATAAACAAGCTCCTTTGGCTGATACTGTAAATATAATGTCTGATATTGTAAATAGTCATGTTGAAAGGTTCAAGGTCGGCAGTGTTTAGAAAAGAAGATTACTCTGGAGAATAATGTTGTGAGTTCAGTGTTCCTGCGTTCATCAGATGCTGTCATGTGTAGACTAACATCAGGATGCTCTTTTCAGAGAATGGTCGGAAAGACATACATGTGCGCGTAGAGCAATATTTTTCTTTTATTTTAATACCCAGATGCATGTCTCTGCCTTTCTCTCTGCTTCGTAGACATTGATGAGTGTGCAGAAGGGAGAGCCAGGTGTGCTCATCGTTGTGTGAACACTGCGGGGTCCTTCACCTGTGCCTGTAACCCCGGCTTCGAGCTGGGGGCTGATGGAAAGCAGTGCTACCGTAAGTGACACTTCTACAGCTACGCATTTCAGGCTAGCTTATCCGCAAACTGCTATGCTTCATTTTTAATTCACTCGGATTAGCACTCACAGCAAAACAAACGTATGCAAAAGCTGAAGCTTAATACTGCTTTCTTCATCTTCTGCTACTGCTGGTTTTGCAGGTTGAGACATTCCTAAGCCTATGCTCACAGACCTTAATTACTGCGTTTCAAAGAGCAAATAGCCCTGTTGGTTTATCTTCCGAGCCTGGCGAATTAGATTCCAGAGCGACCAAAATAATTGCTGTTCTATGAAATGTATTCATTCCAGCCCTCCTCCTCCCAGTTTTTTTTATATGCTGGATCTGATGCAAAAGAAAACCAACATGATGTTCTGCTCTTGTCTCGATCTGCCTAGGTTTACTTATGTTTCTCCTGAGAGTATTGACACTGTTAAGTAGATGCTTTAAAAAAGAAAAAAAGGCAGAAATGCAAGACTAGGGATGAAAAAAAAATATTTGAACAACTCAAATTTCCCAGACTGAAACAATTCTGAGCCTTGTTGTCTTCCCTCCCATTCTTCCCTCTTGCCAGCGGGGTTTCTTAATCAGCACTGCTGCTCTCGAGCAGGGGACTGAGTCCCAGCGCTGTTAGTTGATAGGTGATCCCTGGGCTGTCTTTGAGGGCAAATTTAGCTTAATAAAGGAGGTGATGTGGAAGAGTTGGTGTTATTATGGACCTAACATAAGCTCACTGGAATGCAGACGAAAGCATGACCTGTTTTAGCAGAGGTGGGCAAAGATCACGGAGTCTCATAATACTGTGCAAGAACTTCCAGCAGAATTTCCTTAAGAAAATATGCTGCATGCCAGAGAGTGAGTGCTTTCTTTAAGAGTGTTTTAAAGCATGAATGTGCGTTAAAAACAAAAAAAAATTACGAGAGAGACATCCTAAAAGAATTATTTCACTGGTGATGGCGATCTGTGCGTAGTGCAGTGGCGTAGGAAATTTAATTAATATATAGATATGAAATGATCTGTTACGCGGATAAAAAAAATTGTTTAGACCGTTTAGATGTGTTGTGATTTTCTGATATTTTTTCTCTATGTTCAGCAGATCTCTGGGGAAGGTGATTCTCTGTGCCTTAGGCACAACATTACAGAGCAAACAATAAAACCAAAAACATTCTGCATATATTTATGATCAGGATTATTCCAGTGTTTGAGCAACTTCCAATCTTTGTTTATTTCATTTCCCCAGTGGCATGGGGAAGAGATGTTGTTCCAGTTTTGCTGATGAAGAACTGAGGCACACTAAATGATGAAGATAGTGTATTAAGTCAGATTCTGTGTTTGATCACTGGGTGTCCTAAATCCCAGCTTAACACACTGCAGAGGAGACTAGATTTCTTCTCCCTGGTGCAAATAATCATACCATGCATGAGATGTAGCCTGTAATATACGTTCTCCTAATTCATACCCTCTGCAAGGTAGACTCGCATTCCTTGTCGGGCCGGCAGGTTGCTCCCTGGGGGCACAAAAAGGGGTAGAATCAGGGTCAGCGGTGCAGATGTGTCCATGAGCCACGGCAGTGGGGGAATGCCATCCTTCTGTATCAGATCTGATGGCCATCGCTCTGAGCTGGGTGTTTCTCGAAGTACAATGGTTCCTTCAGGGAGGACGTCTCTTGGTTCTCCTACATAGTATGGGAAATGAATTAATCACAAAATAGCTTTGTAACAAGACAATCTGGCTAATCTTTCAAGAGAAAGTTTATAACCGACCTTATATTTTCTTTTCATCCTGATCAAATCGCTTAATGAAGTACCTTGGTAGGAATGAGGTGGACAGATGCTCCCTTTCCTCCATGAGGGTTTCAACTGGACCTGGCCAAACTGTTGTGAGGGCTGTCCGGTGCAGCTGGATGCAGGACAGTGGGCTGGACTGTCCACGGCTGGTCTGTCCACAGCGTCGTCCCACCACCCTGCCCGTAATTGTAGGGGGACAAAGTCTTAGCAGAGGAGCTGCCATGTGTCCCCTTGAAGGGGACACCCAAGGGTCAAGACCTGTAGATTGTTTTGCTTCGTGGTTAGGTGTCAGGCTCGGCAACAGGACTCTGCTTTGAAAGTTTTAAGGCCTTTGTGTTCGATGGATGTTTCAGAACCCAACGCTTTCCCGTTCGCATGGAAAACTGAAAGCTACTTTTTTGGAAAGCATAAGCAGACTGGTTTGAGTGAACTGGCTGGATTTCTCACATGGTTCCTGTCCTGCTCTGGGGCAAGGGTGGGACTCAGTGTTGTGTTCAAACAAAACGTAAATCTCAGGAAACCTGTAGACACTCCCACAGCAGGCAGACTGCTGAAACGGTGAGCCAGCTTCACGCTGCCAAAGTTGAGAGCATCCACTGTTGTGACACAAGGAGCCAAATATCCAGAGTTTGGTGACTCCAAAACGTGCTCTTCTTGGGGGTGTGTGGGAGCCGAGTTTATATTCTGTGCTACAGCAGCTGGCTTGTGGACGCGTTTTTCTGAAAGGCTTATTCTCCAGTGGCTCTCCCCCTGTGCTTGCTTTTTAACATCCTTTTGATTTATTTCTCCGCAAGGCATCGAAATGGAAATTGTCGATAGCTGCCAGGACAACAACGGCGGCTGCTCTCACCGCTGCGAGCACACGGCTGCGGGGCCGCGCTGCTCCTGCGACGACGGCTATCGCCTCGGCTCCGATGGCAAGACATGCGCAGGTAATTCATGGCAGATGCTGCATCTCCACGGGAGGGAGGAGGAGGTGTGGCAGGCCCCTGCAAGGGGAGGCTGCGGGAGAGCTGTCGCTCAAGGAAATGCCTTCCCATCCCTTGCCCTTCTCCTACGAGTTTTAATTAATACCATCCTCTGGTGCTTCCTCGGCTGCTGCTCCAGCTTGCCTCGCTCTGCGTGTTCGCTGGGTTGATTAATTGACGAGGGGAAGGAGTTCTGCCCCCCAAATGGAAGATGACACTTTGGTGTGTTGCCGGTTGCCGTGGCTGTAATCTCATTGTGTCCAGCCCAAGCATCACTTGGCTGGATTTGTTTTCTTCCCTTCCTCAGCTGGCGGCAGGACCGCTTTTCTGAAGTGCTTCCTGCGCAAACTCCACTTTGTGCTAGGGAAGTTGCTCTATTTCCATCAGATTCGCTCAGTGATGAGATTGCGCTTCTGGCTGTGAGAAGTCTCACTTGGGAAGTGAAAGCCATAGTTAGATTTGTTTTTATTTCGAGAGAAGAGCTTAAAAATTCTGTCGTGTTTTAAATGATTTTTACGATGTGATTTTTTGTGTTTACGGCTTTTGCTATGCAAACTGTATCTCATTCTGGTTTAGGCTCTCTGTCACTATGCCATTAAAATTTTAAAGAATAGCCAAGAAGGGGGGAAGGCGAGGAAAGAGGCATCACAGAGTGGCGTAGTAAGACATGAGGAGAGGTAGGGAGCAGGAGCTCTGGTAAATGTGAGAGGCATTACAGATGAGAAGAGTCTTCCAACAAAAAAAGCCAAGTGCAGGAGACGGGAGAGGAGCAGGGGAGAGGGAAGCACCGAGGTCTGCAAGGGCGGTTGATGCTGGAGCTTAAAACCCAAAGAAGAGAAAGGGAGGGAGGCAGGTTTGGACCCGGAGCCTCGCAGGGGTGGGATAGGAGGAATAGCAGCCTCCTGCCCGTGCCCCGCTGACAGAGATTTCAGAGGGAAGCAGTTACCGCAGCCACAGCGAGGGGAGCGGGAGCACAGGGGAAGGGATTGGCAAGGCTCAGGACGTGAAAAGCTGCTCGTAACGGCAAAAATCTCCTGTTTGTTGGATGCACGTTTTGCATTCCTACACAGACAAGGGGCTGTTGCTAGACCCCAGAGCAAGGCATCGTCTGATGTACTGCAGAGGAGCTCAGCTTGTGACATTTCTGGAAAACACTCCGCATTCAAATAACCCGCATTAATCATTTTCGTGCTGACCTCCCCACCTCAATTGATTAATTACATTTTCTTTCTCCTCTTCCTCCTGTCAGTGTTTCCTAATAATGTTGGTACTCCTTCCAAGGTTAATTGAGACGCTGACCTTTCCCATCCGCGCCTGCTCGTCTGGGTAACGTTCAAAAGCGTTTTGCAGGCTCAGCGTTGACAAGGTGGCCCTTGGATGGCCACCGACCCGCTCAGCAGGCTGCAAGGGCTAAGATCAGCTGCGAGCCTGCAGTGAAAAGATAACAGCGCGATTCTCCTGTCTAATCAACAGAACAGCACTGTCGACGATACCAGCTTTTGGGTGGGCACAGGGCAGGAGAAGGCGATGGGCAATTAGTTATCAAAAAACTGTTTTGGCACCTAGCAGGCTGCTGATGTCCAGCCAACGTGGTGTTGGATCAGAGCTTTGTTTCACTGTTCGCACTGACAGAGGTTGAGCGTATAAATGGTTAAATGTAGATTACTGTTACATAGATGGTGTTTGTGGGCTGGTGAGAGCTAGTTGTTGTCTGTTTTGTAAATCGCCTCGTGGTAGCGAAGACTTGCAGAAGAGATGTCTCTCCCTGGACGTGGAGGGTATTGGCTGCTGTGGAAGGAGGTGGAAGACAGCCACTGTCAGGACTCAGACAGTGTTTAATGGGGGTGAAGGGAGAGGAAGGTGTAGAAAAGCGTGTGCTGAAAAGCACAGCAGCTACGGAGCCACACTGTGGCCGCAGCTTGGACCATGCCCAAGGGCTGAATGAGCTGCCCCTTGCTTGCAGAGCTGGACGAGTGCGAGACCGGAGAGTCCTGCTGCTCCCAGTTCTGCATCAACCACGCGGGCGGCTACGAGTGTGCCTGCAAAGCGGGGTTCCAGCCGAACGCCGACGGCTGCGCCTGCGACGGTGAGTGCCTGGGTCTAACTAAGCACAGCAGTGGGTAGAAGAAATGCTGTCAGAGCTCACCCCGGGGCTTGGTGGGCACTTCCCTAATAGGAGAATCAGTGACCGTAAGCCAGCTTTGCTAATGAGGCTTTGCGATCGTGTCGTTTCCACTTTGTGCGACTGGAATTTGGTAATAACGCAGCCTCCAGCCCGGGCGAGCGGGGCTGCGGGAGACGAGCCAGCAGCGAGGAACTTTCCCTCCTCTCTCCATGGACGCTGTATATCGATGTGTGGTAAAGACTACTTCTGCAGAAGGAGAGCCGTTAAAAGAACCAAAGGATCAACTGAGCTTTGCAGCTTAAAGCAGCTGTTTTCACTCGAGACTAAAACAGGTGAAACAGTCTATTCCATGTTGCACTGATATTTTTTTAATATCTTCAATACTGGTGAGAAACAGAGAGCCCCAAAGTGCTAAGAAAATTGAGTTTTCTTATGTGCAGAATAATTTTTCAGCTGCAGCCAGCCAGGCTCAGAATGCACTCTCCAAGCAGAGGTACTTGCACTTAATTGGCATTTTTATTATCTGGTTTTCTAGACGTGGATGAATGTCGTCTTGATAATGGCAACTGCGACCATTTCTGTGTTAATTCTCTGGGGTCGTATGAATGTGCGTGCAAGGAGGGTTACAGGCTTGGTGTTGACAGATGGTCCTGCATCGGTAAGTTGTGTCTATGTCTTCAAGGCCTGATTTAAATGTGAATTTAACTGAGATTTTCACACGTCCTGGGATTTGGGAGCCCAGCTTGAGCCATCTCTGAATGAGCCAAGGTAGAGCTATGCGCAACACGTGGATCCCAGTTTCATCCGTAAGCAAGGGGTTTTGCCAGAGATTAATGGGAGATGAGCACTAAAATCTCCTGGAGATGTTTGAAAACCTGAGCCTCATGTTTTAGAAATAAATACTATACTCACAGTTTTCTTGCACTGTTTGATGAAGTTTAACATCCTGTGGTAGAAAGGTAGCCACATTCTGCTTTGATGAACCAAGACAAGTTTTCCACCAATCTCAGTGGCATGATTCTGGATTTCTGCCAGTATAACCAGTACAGAGTTTCAACTAGCAACTTCTTTTTGTAACCAGATTTAGCACCTGCTAAACCTTGGGAAGAGTTTGATATTTTAATCAATTCCAAAAAGAAAGCCAACTGATTTCACTTCATTTTAAGGCTCAAATTTTAGGTTTGGTTTGAAAACAAATTGGACAACCAGCCTCACTCTGTGTTTGTCATCTCCAAAATGAGCTAGAGTAATGACCTTCATTAACTAAAAATAATCTCAGACTTTAAGTGGGGAAAATTTAACTCCTCATTTAATTTTTTTGAACTCTCCAGGACTAGACTTTTTTTCCAGGAGAATGGAAATGGAAAGATTTCTTTTTTTTCCCCCTCCTTTTCTCTTTTTTGGATAGCAGAAACTCTGTTTATAAATACAAATGAGAAAATGAAGCTGCTGTGACTGCTGTGCAGGCTGCACAGGGGTGTACCAGCATAACAAAAAAAATAAAAGATGTAAATGATAGGAAGGTGGTGCAGGGGGAGACTCGGGGCCGGGTGCTGATGGCCCGTGTGTGTGTGTGTCAGCCCTAGGCGGGGAGGAGGCCAATACAGAGGAGGCAGCGGGGTTCGCCGGGGCTCCAGGGCTGCAGTTCAGAGGTCCCCCCCAGCTCCTTCACTACGCGCTTGGTTCCCTCTACGAGGATGAAGACCAGCGAGGAGAGCTTACCCTGGTGCACAGGGTCGGTAAGTGAACGAGTGTCGCTTTTAGCTAATGCAGCAAATGGGGGAAATCATCTTGGAAAGAGGATTTGGAGCAAGAGTGATGCTGGACTGGCAGGGTTTAAGCCATGAAGAGGAGCAGAGGAGGGGTGAGCATTAATCCTGCTTTCTGCCTGTCCTCCGCCAGCAGGGAAAAGGTGTTGCCACGTGTCCCATCCCAAATGGGGCATCGCCGCATGTCCCATCCCGAATGGGACAGTCTGGGGAACAAGGAGGCTCCCCGGTCGTGGCTGCTGCTGCCTGGATGCAGAGAGGAGGGATGCGGAGGGAGGCGTGGGAAAAGTGAGCGGCACAGCAAGCAAGGGATGGGAGGCTTCTTGGAAAAACAGGGTGTCTGCTCAAAGCCCTGGAGGCAACAGACAGAGAGAGCCCATCCCAGGGGCGAAGGGGCTGCGTGGGCTACTGCAGTGCACAAAACCCACCAGAGCTGCTCTGCTGAGAACAAGCCCTTGGGAAATATTCCCCTTCTCCAGGAGCTAGGAAGGGGGGGTGGGGTCATGTGTGCCTGTTTCCAAGCCCTTTTATAATAATTACAGGGATTTTTGCATAAGATATGTATGTTCTTGTTTGTGGAATAAAACAGCCCTCTGGTGATCCAGGTCCCTTTTGATGCTTTGGGCATCTTCTCTGGGAAGCGCACGGACCCGTCCACGTGGAGCTCAGGCTGGCCAAGGAGAGCACGGGAGCACACTCAGTCAAAGGAGCTGGGGGCAAAGCAGCATTGCCCCCCGCCTGGACTTTGCACGACTTCAGTCTTTCCCAGCTGAAGGTGGAGACTTCTCCACTTACAGAATGAGACGGATTGAAACCCTGTGCTTTATTTCTGATGGGTGCAGTACGTGCTGGTGGGCCACCAGAGAGGAAGGCGATTTCTTATTTTTATTATGTACATCCTGTGACTTTTATATGAGCTCTAATTACTCTTCTGAGGACTGGGCCCTACAGGAAAAAATCAGGAACTGGTCTTGGCTTTAATAAAAAATTAACTTATTTTTATGAACAAAATTGTTAAGACCTCCCAAATCACATAGCATCCAGCTGGACTCAACAACGCTGATAACCATTTGGGAAACTGATAAATGAGATAACCACAGGCAAAATTATCAGGCCTAGAAACCACAATGAAATATTTATTGACCAGTTTTTGCATGTTTTATTTATGTTTAGCCACATAAATTTGGGTATTATCAGTCATAGCTGAGCATCTGCACTTTTTCTAAAGCTGAGGCTTCACAGCACATGATGGTTTGTAGGAAAAAGCAATGGGATAATGCAACTTCGAGTGGTTTAGTAGTTCTTATGCCTCTCAAATTTTGATTTATTCCTTACACTTTCAGATGTATTTTTGTGCTGCTATCTATATTATAAAAATACAGCTTTAAACAATAAGCTGGTGTAAGTAATTAACTATTTTCTATAGACTGAATGCCTTTTTAATGTAGAAGCATGATCTTTTTAATGGTAATCTGTATTCTTCTCCTGAAGTATGAATTTGTAACCCGTTCCAAGAAGGAGCACTGGGATTCTGAATGTCTCTGAAAGCTTGGGCGTTTGTTCAGCTGCAGAAAATGGAACAGTTGGGTGCTGAGACCTAGGGGAAATCTGGCCTCACATAGAAAATTGCTGGTGAAAAGCAACCAGCCTGCTGACTTACTCTTAGCTGAAATAATCTGCCAGCTCGCTTTCAGGTGTTGTTCAAAATCCCCTTCCAAAAAGCCTCCAGCCACAGCCATAAAGCCTCGAAGGCAATAAACCATCTGTGTGGGTAGGATCCTAATGTCACCGAGATGTTTTAGCAGAGAATAACATTTACGCTCTGTGCCTTTCTCAATAGACCCCACAGAGAGAACAGGAGGGTGCGGGTGTCTGCGCTTGTATTCGGGTGCAAGAGAGAAAAGGAGGGTGGGGTAGGTGAGGGAGGAATGCAGTTTCATATTTCTTCATTTGTCTATGTAGACTAACCCTTTATTTTTCATATCCATTAAGAAAAAAGGAAGTGATAAATGTGTATTATGCTTTGTTTTCCTAGAACAACGCTTGAACTATGCTGTAGAAAACATCACTTGACTATGCTTAAATAGCACCGCATCCACCTACTGCAACAGAATAACAAAAAGGCGAGCCTAGCAAGCAGAAAATGAGATTCTCTCCCAAGAAATACTTTTAATTATATACAATATCATCAAGCATTAGGTGCAAATTCACTTTTTCTGAAGGCAAAATATTTACTCTTAAAAAGTAGTTTTAAGTGCTCTTTGGGGACTTACAGCATTTAAGGGAGCAAATTCCAGATGAAGTCCCACCAATCTTTTTATTTAGACTCTACAGTTTGACGAGAAATTTGTGAATCTCCGTTTGGGTCCATCTTTTGGGACAACTCAGTGACTTTTGCAATGCTGCCAGCATTAACGCTAATGCTGGTTGTTTCAGACTATCAATGTTGTGCAGGTTCCATTTTGCAGTCGGGCATCTGGAACGATCGGTAAGAGCTTGTGGAAGTCTTTTGTCTGGATGCTCACCAAGCCTTCTGTATATTTTTCCATTTCAGTTTGCCTTGATAACACTTTTGGCAATGACTGTAGCTTGACCTGCGAGGATTGTCTGAACGGAGGGAGGTGTAACAGTGACCACAGCGGCTGCGTTTGCTCCCCTGGGTGGACCGGCGTTCTCTGTAACGAGAGTGAGTATGGTGTGGCTGCAGGGTGGGGGCTTTGTCCTACAGGGTGGCTGGGAAATAGGAATAACCGGTTGTGCTTTGAATCTGTAAAGCTCTCCAAGGAGCACAGCTGTGTCATAAGCAAATCAGAATTTTATTGTAATGTGGCACATTAAATAGAAAGTGTAGGGGATGCTGCAGCATACGGTACGAACCCTCAAACAGCGAGGTCTCTGCCTTCCAGTGCAGTGCAGTGCCCCTGCCGAAGTGTTTGTGCTGGGGTTCAATGCTATTCACTCTGCTGCAGAGAAGACCCCAGGTTTGCCTGCCGTGCTTTGCTGCACAGCTTGCCTCACTGACTGTCGGAAGTCTGTCCTGGCAGGTGGTGTAAACAATCTGGGTGGACATAGATGCTGAACTTAATTTTTCCTTTATAGCATCCCAAGACATTGCCTTTTTTCCCCTCCCTCCTTGTGTTGGTAAACATGGGCCTGTTTTTTTTCTTATCATTCTTTTTATTATTAACGTAATTTTTTTGGCATGGTCATTTTTGAATACTGGAAACTGTATTTTTCAGAATTCTCTTGCCAAGTCAGTCAGTGCCTTTTGTAATAGCTTTTTACTCTCCTGATTCCTGCTTCTTGGCAGGAGATCCTTCTGATTCAGAAGTATGTGTCAAAACCAACTGGGAAGATAGAGTGGTGATTTCTTGATGTACCATGCACTGTACTTCATCTGCGGTTTGGCAAAACTTATCCTTTCACATAGCAGTCTCCTGCGTGTTTGAGATGAGTCCCTCCACGGCGTATGGCACGATGGCCCATCATACCCAAAGTCTGTGCTATCACTGATGACACAAGGAGTTGATAAAGAATTATTACTTAGCGTCGGCAGACAGCAATCTTCAGGTTAATGGCTGTCAAGATTGTTTAGGAGGCATCATCACAAGGACAGAGATATAGAAAAAACAGAAAATGATTGAAACCAGGAGTCTGCCCGTTGTTATTTTGGGAGACTGATCGTGGGTTTGGTTTATAAACACTGGGGACAGTAGAGAGAATAGGTATGAAGAGGATTAAAATGATAATTTCTAGTCTACTCAGGACAGTTCAGGCTATCAAGTTAGGATGTTCTTACTTCTATTCATGGTGCACTAGTGGTTTAGGATAAGTTATAAACATTTCAAGAGAGGATCCAAATTCTTTAGTTCACATCGTAATTAATAAGAACATTTTTGTTCTATATTTACAATAGATATTCGTGCATGTAATCTGGTGGAATTTGCTTCTGGAATTTAAAGAACTTTGGGACTCTGTTATTGAGCCAAACCTGCAGTCTGGTGAAGTAGGCATTGACAATGATAAATACAATATATAATCTGTATGAATTAGTCATATGTGATCTCTCTCACTCCTTTCTCTCACTTTCTTAATACACAGCATAGTTCATGGGCTTAGGGTATGCTAAACAGTTGAGAAAGCTGGAACTGAATTTCTGTAATAATGCACCAAAGAAGCTGGATGAAAATTGATGTGAAAAGTCAAGTTTCTTAATGTACATTGATAAAATGTCAGTGAAGTCGGGTGACTCCGGCAACTGTATTTACTCAGCTAGCTCAGGCTGCAGACAGTGGAGCAAGGCTTCATTTCACAGTTTGTCTCGTGCGGAAGCGGTGAGAGCTTTAGGAAGGAATTCCGTGCTGTTGTGGATCTAATTCTGCCACGATCATCCCGGGAATTTAAGAGACTATATTAGAAAAACACAATGTGGGTTGGTTTTTTTTTTATAATAGTATTTGGGAGGAACAAAAAAAAGGTGTTTCAAATAGTTATCTCCAAATATTGAAAACTGTTCTCTGGTTTTCAAGGTTTGTACTTTAGAGGCGATGTTTTTCAGCCTCACGCATTGCGTGAAGGGTAGGAAGTGCTGGGGAGAATTTGGATACATCACGTGGTACTTCGTTTCTAGCAGAGGAAAAGGATGTCTTGGCCCATTCATCTTCCCTGCTTTGTCCACAGCTTGCTCCCTCGGGACGTACGGCAGAGGCTGTGCCAGCGTTTGCGAGTGCCGGAACGGCGGCTCCTGCGACCCAGCGACGGGGCAGTGCCGGTGCCCGCCCGGCGTGCATGGCGAGCTCTGCGAGGACGGTAGGGCTCCCTCGCTGTGGGGTGCTGCGTGCCCAAAACCTCACCACGTCTTTCCCCATGTTTTGATCTAGATGTAATGATGCGTGGTAAATCTTAGGGGCCCAGATGAGAACAGTCTCCGTTGGGCGAGACATACGATAACCCTGCAGCTTGCCTTGTGGTGACTTTTGTTTAAATAATAGGCAAGACAAAGGGCGAGAGAAAGCCAGTGCCTTCTAAGTTGCGCTACGCTGAGCCCCAGGTCAGCAACGAAGTCGGCGTGATCTTTTCTGTAGCGCCAACTGAAAGAGGGCGGATTTGGTGTTCGTGTCAGAGCTGATGCCCTGTTGTGTTTGTGTACTCGAAAGGTTGCCCTAAAGGCCTCTTCGGAAAGAGCTGTAACAAGCCGTGCAACTGTGCCAACAACGGCTATTGCCACAGACTCTACGGAGCCTGCCTATGTGACCCCGGGCTCTACGGGCGCTTCTGCCATCTTAGTAAGTCCCCCTGATTTTTCAGATCTGTTTATTTAACACATGCACAACATAGTGGTCTTAAAAAGGTTCCACATCACGTATAAAATGAGCAAGGCTTTGGGTTCTGCGAGGAGCTGGGAGTAGTGGTAGGAGATGACTTTTGATGCGTGCCAGGAAACCCCAGAAATGTCATAAATCTTTTCCTCTAGCAATTAGATTTTTGACATAAGGGCTGAGATTTACTGATGCTCAAAGGTGAGGACTATAGGTAGAGCTGGGTTGGGACAGGTAGGTTAACATGAGGGTTCTTGGTGAGGTTGGAGTCTAGTTGGAGCTAGTTAGCGGCTGCCGATGCGGTTGGAGTGGGAGTGGAGGAGCGGGGCTGACTAGGGCAGGGTGAGGGTGAAATGTTAAATGGGAATGAAAAGAATCAAATCAAAAATGTTACAAACTAGATGGTCTTTGCACTTACAAATTTTGTTTGTAAGATCTATGCAAGACCGAAAAATAGCTATACGATTTTTTTTTCGTGAAAGCTTTTGTCTTGGAGCGTATCCAAATATTTTTTCATTCAGAAACTTAACTAAGTTTCGTTTGAAACGTTTCTAGTTCTTGAATTCACCACATGTTGCTTGAAATGAAATGAATTACTTAATATAGCGATCATGTAAACTATATTTTACACACCCACACATTAATAGGCACTGTCATAGGAATGTGGATGTATTTGCTGAGAGTAAAATGAACGTTTTGCTTTTTGCAGCGGTTGTATTCTGCAGCGGTGTGCAGTTTCAAATAACTCCTGCATAATTACAGAGCTAATGATTCCTTTTCATCTGGCTGCAGCCTGTCCCAGGTGGGCCTTCGGCGCTGGCTGCTCGGAGGAGTGTCGGTGCGTGAAAGAGCAGACGCTGGAATGCGACGCGAGGAACGGGACGTGCACCTGCAAGCCTGGTTATCACGGCAAAATGTGTCAGAAAGGTAGAACAGAAAGCCAGAGTCCCTACGTCTGCTTCTTCCTTTGCCCTAGCGTCATTGCTCATTCTTCCCCCTATTTGCTTTGACTGCTGCTGCTACTAATTTATTCATATTCTACTAATTATTTTGTCAGTGGTTCTTCATACAGCAAACTCCATGAGTGCCTGATATCACGGGGACATCAAGGGGAATGCAGGAGTTTTAGCCTGATCAAACGACAACAGAAACCTAGAAACCAAATGCTAACACAGCCCTAAATAATGAAGATTGTGGGAGTTTTCACTTTTGTTCGTTCCTTTTTCTGCACAGACAGTAAATAAATGGCAAAAGCTGTGTTTTATGGCAGCAGGGTTATTTGTGAGCGGTTTCAGTAATGCTACTTTTCCTTCAGATTTGCAGGCCTTTGAATTCAACTTGCTCTTTGTAGTTTTTGGGGGTAGTTCAAAGAGAATTGTATTCCACATTCATGTCGGCATGTCTCAGTAGCCCTCTTCAGACAGCGATGGAGCCGCGCAATGAAGATTCTCCCTTCAGATTCCTCTCTGGGCAGGCAGGAATGTGTCGAGTTTACGACACTAGTTCTGGGGGGTTTGGTGGAGAATAACAGTGACAATATTTAATATCTTTAGCATTTTTGGTGACGTGCTCGGTTTTGGGGAGAGCATCCCTTGCCCAGCACTGTCTTTGCACTGAGGCAGAGAGCAGCAGAAGGTACAGACAGATAAGAAGAGTAATTCTGTAATGGCTGTAATTGAATATATCCTTAAGTATTCTGCCACTCTGTTTCTGGGTTGGATTTAAGCAGTAACCTCTTTGAAATGTTCATGCAAGTGGTTAATACATATTTGGACTTCATTATCAGCACCTCTAAAATGTGCATTATAATAGATTTTCTGCAAATTTCTGTCCAAATTATTTTCTGACTTTCATTCAGTTTTCTTAACTTTTCCTATTTCTTATACATGTTCTGTGTCTACTTGCATTTTCCAGAGTGCACGCCTGGCTTTTATGGGTCTGGTTGCAAACTGAGGTGCAACTGTCCTACTGATGTCCTATGTGATCATCAGACAGGAGTCTGCAGGCATCCATGTCCGCCTGGCTTTCGTGGAGACAAATGCCATTTGTGTAGGTACTCGCTGCATCTTTCCCTGGGAAGTACACATTGTATGGGAAAGCTTACTCTGGAAACTCATGTTCAGATAGAGAAGTTGCAAATAAAAGGGTATGTTTGTTGTTGATAGGAGCTGGTGGTTCCCCACTGAAGCCACATTGATATTTGGAGCCTGGCAACTGCTGTGGTACTCTGCTTGTAAAGATCGAGGCAGAAGGCCGAGGCTAGTTACTAATACTAACATTTCTCCAGGTAGCTGTAGTTCCTTTTGAAGCTTCAGGCACAGATTTTCTAGAGCTCTGTTGCAGTGAATTACAGACCACCGGTCGCTGAGACACTGATGCTAACAAAGATCACTTTTTACCATCACGGCGCAATTTAAAATTGCTCTTGGTGGTGCCTCCTAATGTCTTCAAAATGCTTCGTTATACTGATTATGTCTTTGGCTTTCTTTTGACCAGCTTGTCAACCTGGGAGCTTTGGGGCGAACTGCAGGCAGAGGTGCAGCTGTGGAGAAGCACCATGCGATCCAAAGACGGGGCAGTGTGTTTGCCCACCTGGGAAGACCGGTGCTATGTGTGAGCAAGGTGTGTTAGGTGTTGGACTGGGGTGGTGAGTGCCTTGCTTTGGAACACATGGTAAAAAGTGGAGTTACTCTGCTTCCCACCAAGACTGCTGCAATGCAAGAGGCTTCATTTGCAGAATGGGTAAAGGATCAGTTTTGGTGCAGAACATATGACATCCATCATGTGGGATCGCTTCTAAAGGAGGGAGTGTGATTTAGTTACCCTCACCCGTATCTCTGCTCCAATTAATAATAGTAATTTATATGCTGGACTGGGTTTGCACAAGTTGGGCAGAAATAATGGGGCATTGCAGCAGCTCTGAGTCCCAAAGCAGAGCTTGGAACTGTGCTGTCATATGCACACAACCTGCCTCAGGAGCTGTCACATGGCTCTGGCCAAAGACAGCTGTTGTGGAACCACCAAGTGAAGGACCTGGAACAGAGGGAGGAATTAAACAGGAGAACATTCCTGTGGGTAATGAAGTAAAGGGATGGAAGAAGTCTCAAGGACACTGAACTACCTTCCACCTGCAGAGCCCTGGCTGTTGCACGCCTGAGGAGCACCCACCCTGCATGGACCTGGGTGGTGGCTTACTGCACCACCGAGCAGGAGCCTGGTGAAGGACGTGGAGCTGAATGGAGACCTGGGCTCCACCTCATGTTCCTCTGGACTGGATGACCATCCTGTCTCCTACTCGGCCCAGCAAAAATACAGCAGCAGCCCTCCCCTCCTGCATCTGTCTGCAGATTACTGTCCTCCACAGGTTTCCTTCGCTGAGTGCAGTAATTCATTTTTCAGATATGTTCAAATGCTCCCGGCATTACTGAATCAGAAACCAAACCAATCAACAGACACAGAAGAGAGCCTTTGGGTTTCTCTTTAGATGTGTTCTTGCGTGCTGCGGTACAGGGACTTGTTGACTCATTCAGGTTTATTGTGACAGCACTGTAGGTCTAGAGAGATAATACATCAACTCTTTGTCCTGCTTAGTTATACTGTTAATTTTAAATTCTACTAGGTAATGTCAAAAATCTATAGTTGCCTTGAAACGGAAAATGGCACTGGGGACATCTTGTGTGGGTTTTTTTCCCTAGATTGCCCAGCAGGCCGGTGGGGACCAGACTGCCAGTCCGCCTGCAAGCCCTGCACCAACGGGGGACAGTGCAACACCTCAACGGGAGCCTGCGACTGTCCCCCTGGCTACACCGGCGCATCCTGCTCGGCACGTAAGTCCTCACACCAGCCTTCTCCACGAAAGTCAGTTTGGTTTTTGCCTTCTTGCTGGTTTGCGAGATGCTTGTTACGTTACACACACTGATCCGAGGTAGAGTTGGCTTCAGGAATTCCCTTTGTTGAATGTGACATTATTTACTGAAGGGAGATTACAGACAACTGCAGATGACAGCTAAATTGCATCTCAAATCGATGTTATTGTTAGACCTAATTTATGACAATATGTGCAATGTTGAATAGCCACAATATTGCGTTGGAACCCTGGTTGCTTGGCAAGAGGAGCTGACCAGTTGGCCCCTATGGCTCCACTTCTGGGTTATGTTCACAGCAGCACTCCCTGTTGTACATAATTTAGGATTAAATAGTAGTGAGGACGTAGGAGTAATACCAACGCTGTCTCTGCAGATCCAGCAGAGACCATGGGAATATGCTCGAGCGACTGGTCTGCGTTGCCGTAGTGTGGCTCCTTACTCCACCTCTGGGTATTAAAAGCTGCCTGGGTAGGGCTTCATGCTGGCACTACAGACAGGCTTTCAGGGACAGCACTGCTTCGTGCGTGAGCTCAGTGGTGGCACATGATGTCTCCTTGTCCGTCACAAAATGGCTTTTGGTGACGGTTTGCTCAGCACGCTGTTTGCCCTCTGCTGGTTGATGCTGATGTGCGGGAGAAGTACCCAAAAGTCACTCAAGCTGTTCCCGCTTTGCAGGACTCGGCCGCAGACACCTAGTATACAAATTGCAGATGTTTCTTTCATTTTGCGGTTTGGATTTCTGGATTCGCCTAATGCCTGTTTTAGGGAGCAAACTGTTGCTGTCTGGTTCGAAAAGATCAGTCTGTGCCTGAGTTCTTATCTAGGTGAAATTGCAGCCTGTTTGCCTGTTTTCAGCCTGCCCTGATGGTTACTATGGACAGAGCTGCCTGCTCTTGTGCAGCTGTAGCAGCAGTGCTCAGTGTCACCACGTCACCGGAGAGTGCGCGTGTCCCCCCGGCTGGACTGGCCACGACTGCAAACACCGTAAGTCAAACACAGGGCGCACGGCATCTCCCAGGGACTTAACGGCAAATGGGAGAACCGGCTCTGTTTGTTCTTAGTCTATTACAGGTTTTTTAATATACCTTCGCTAATCTTATTGCTTCGGAAATGGTATGTTTACAGGTTTGCACAGCCTGGGTGGTTATAATCCTTAATTATCTAGGTTCAACGTATTGAAATAGATGGCTGATGAAGCGCAAAGTATTGGTATAAGCTCTTATTTCAACACTATGGATCCCTTTGCCCAATACCATCTGTCCTGTCAGCGTTTTGACTGACAGACAGTTTTGTTTTTCATTTTCAGCACAGATTAGTTTTAAGATTAATTCTCCATTTTTCATTTTGTCGAGGGGAGATTTATTCAACAAGTGAGTGGCATGTACAGCTGTGTGTCCTAAGGTCACTCCTTAACTTGTGAATATAAATGCTAGGAGAAATTCCATTCTCTAGAAGAGCAGAGCATCCTTCTGTTGACTTTAGCATCACTCTCCATATTGATGGCCGTGTGAGAGTGCAGGTTTGCCCTTTTTGGGTAGCACCATATAAATGTTAAGCCATCCTGCTTGATTCTTTCCTTTTCCTGTTTCCCATCTTTTCTCCTGGATTCGTTATGATCCCTCTTGCAAAAAGCCAACAGAATACAAACCTCGTTCTAAGCTTGGTCTTGAACACATAAAACCATATGAATTAATTGACAGTGAGTTTTGGACCTGGCTTCTCAGGCTTGGCACTGAGGAAAACTGGGAAAATCTGAAGTTTCCACGAATATGCGTATTTTAAAAATCAAACCAGCTGGTAATGTGTAGAGCTATTTAGATAACTTTTCATAACTCCCTAGGCTGTCTAAAGAATTAAGAGACCATAGCAAAGAAAAGCTTATGTTTCTATTCAGGAAAAGATATGAGAAAAGTTGCTTTGCAGAGATGTCTCTGTAAGGCAGCTCTTCAGCTATTGCAGATGCGGCGGGAAACAGATGCCCAGCTCCAAAACCAGGTTTCTGTTGCCCTGATGGGCACTTTCATCTTTACCCTTACAAGAAAGGAAGGAGATGCTGTGGTCCATTGTCATAACCATGGCAGTATTGTGGGATTTTTAGAGTGAAACACAAAGATTGTGAGATTTGTCTGTCGGTGTCCATGTTGCGTTTCGCAGTATTTTGAGGAAAATGTGGAGGGTGCTCACAAATCTGTCTTGTTTTACCCATTAGCTATTCTGGTTGGGCAGATTTTTGCTAACTGAGTCAATAGCTGATACTTTATTTCCATGAAATTATGCGTTGGAGACTGTGGATTGATGGATATGGATTGATTATGAATGACTAGTTTTATGTGGATGGCATAATATCTGCCTACGGACCCCTACTTTCAGCAAAAATTGCATTGATGTCCATTAATCTATGCCCCATGCTACAGCTATGAGTCTGGTCCAGAATGCCTGTATCTTAAGTAGCCATTTAGCATCTTTTTTGTTCTCTCATTTAGATGTAAAATAATCTGTTAGCCGAGCTCAAAGCTGATTCTCAATGTAAATACTGTTTTACTTTGCAGCCTGCAACAGTGGCCGTTGGGGACAGCGCTGTGAAAACACGTGTGTCTGCAACAACAGCGATGGTAGCTGTGATCCGGTCACTGGCTCCTGCTTCTGTGAGCCAGGATTCACTGGGAAACACTGCGAACGGAGTAAGTTGCCGCTTTGTCAGCGCGGGGAATTTGCAAAACCAGAAATTACTTTTCCTGTGAATCCCTCCCAGGAAGACCTCCTGGCTGTACCGCCTCCGGTCTGGCCAGCGCGTCGCAGGGCTCTTGGCTTTCATCAGGGTTGGGTAGTTTCCCTAATTTAGATTCCAGAGAAGTTATTTTCAGACTTGTTTTGGACTCAGCAGCTATTTTTAATGTGAAGACCTCATGTGAGTGATAAGATTGATATAAATTTGGCTTGTGGCATAGAAGTTTCCATATCAGTTTTATTTATCCAGGTTTAGGTCTGCAAATTTTCTTCATAAATCTTCTTTTTGAGGCCGGACATATAGAAATGCTTCACATGTACATACCAGAAGCAAAATCAGGAAGATTTTAGAGTCCTCTATTTATTGAAAACAAAAATGCACAGTGGTCTTACCAGAGGCCCATGATCTCCACTAATCTGTCTCTAACAGCGGTCAGTTGTAGATGCCTTAAGAGGATAAAAACAGGTATATGGATAATTCCTGGTATGTCTCCCCACGTTTCATCAATTTGTCACTAAGGAGCTTCTAGAGACAGAAGCAATATCTCTAGATTTAATACAACTGGATTTCTTTTTTTCCAATTACAGTGCCTGTTTCTTTTTTGATTCCGTGCAAACATTTGGTATCCACTTCATCTTGTGGCAAGAAGTTGCGTAGTTAAGCTGCTGTTATTATTGTTGATTATATTGATGTTGTTAAATAAAATAAATATTTTATCTATTAGTTTAACAGTCTTACAGTAGCACACATGTAGCCACCAGAGTCTCAGTGGCGTAGGCAGAATTAACTGCTGGTGTCACACAGAAATGTCAAAACAATTAATCTGGAACGGTGACCTAAGACAAACACCCGGCAAAATCGATCTTAGGGCTCTTGTTGCTGTTGGCACAGAGGGAATGGAAGTTAGTTGGGAAGACCAGCTCCTGGAGAAGGAGCTGCCAGTTCCACTTCCCTTTCACTCTTGACCTCTCTCAAAACAGCATGTCTGCAGACAGAAAGTACCCAAAGAGCTGGTTGTCATCTTCTCTGGCAAGGTAATCAGTGAAGCCATTGCTGCGGACAAAACATCTGGCAACCTCGAATGTTCTGTCTGTGGGTTTTCTGTTTTATTCAGTTGGCTTTTTATCCCACTTTAATTGTGTGAGTATATATATGAATATGTGTGTAAGAACATGCATATATATCTCTGTGTGTGTGTGCAAGAATATGAAAGCCATAATTATTCCCTAAACTTTTAATGCTGCCTTGGAGGCACGATCTTTACTGGAGAGCTCCTCTGGTCCCAGGGCTTCTCTAGCCTCACGCTTCAGGTCAGGCTCTTTCCCTGTGCGGCCCTGCAGGCAGCTCAGGTTCTCCGGCGGGGTGGATGCATCTCGGCACGCATTGCAGCAGCCTGCACCTGCTCGAGCAGAGGGCAGATTCTCTGTGATGCGGATTGCGAAATCATTTGTGACATGTACAGACCCGTTGCCGTCACTTTGAGAGGCTAAACGCCGTAGGTTTGAAGACAGCTCAGCTGAAACCCCCACACCTATTACTGCACTGGAATGCTATTTTCCTTGCATAGATTCTCGTAAACGCTGAGGAGGATCAAGCTTTTAAGGCACAAGTGCACTTCTATGTGTTTATTTGTTGAACTAGTGTAGGAGGATTGATGCACAATGGTCGGCAGCTTTGGCAATAGGAGGTGGTGCAAATAGGATTTGACACCGATCCAACCCTGGGACTGAATTTCAACTCTAAGTGCAAAAAATACATCCAAACAACTCCACACTTAAACAACAGCCTGTTTTGCAACACAGATGATTGAAAGCAAAGAAATACGTAGGAACCTTGCTATTCTTCTGTCGCCCATCCCAACCTATAGCCCCTGTGAGACACCCCAGGGGCTGGCTCAGGTTGGTGGAGAGTCACTAAGCTGCAGGAGCAACTGAATTCACGTCGACTCCTCTCACTGCCCACCTAAGGCTCTGCACAGGCAGCACCAAGTGCACTGCTTCATTCCAGACGCAGAGTTGTCTTTGAGGATCCTCGTTTTCTGTTCTCTGTGATTCTTTCCAGATTGCCTGAAAATCACTTTGTTGATGTAAATGCTAAAATCATACACTCTTTTAGAAATGAGTTCTGGCAATAACATACCTAACTCATTTAGAGGGGAGTTCACAAGACCTTCAAACATGAGTAGAGGTCCTGTGATATAGTGTTTAGCCAAGTATATCTCTCTATTTCAGCCTGTCCAAAATATCTAATGTGAATTAGGCAACTGGCCCTATTCTTAATTGATTTTCCTATAATCCTGAAACAAGAAATTTGTTTTCGTTCTCAACTGTTGTTTTCTTTCTTCCAATAGTGAACACCATGCAAATCTTTTAAAACTCCTTACATTAACTGCTGTGGAAAAGTAATTGTTAATCTGTCCACTAGATGTAACATTTTCACTTGAATTTTTCAAAGCAGAGCCTGAAAGTGAAGTATGCAGCGTTCAGTCTGGAGCTTTCTAAAGGAAGCCACCGCATTTCATATTTTCTCCAGCTTTCTGGGGAAGGAGGGTTTGTGGGAAAACAGAGGACAGGGCCTCAGAAGGAGGCGCGGAGGCTGAGAGCTTTTCCCCTCCTGGCTGATGAAGTCCCGAGGGAGATGTGCATATAAGCAATTCCAGACCAGTGTGCAAAGTGTCTTCAGGCAGAACCTATGAAGTCACAGGCTTTGAAACTACGAGACAATACTAGGTTTCTGTGCAGAATTTAGTCTTTTAGCACCCCGGTATTTTTCTAAAATAGACCTTAATAAAAACAGCCCAGCTTACCTGGACCCCAAGAAGAACACTTAATCACATCAGTTTTAAGGCATTACCATTATGCCTTGATTCTTCTTTTGGAAATAGTAAGAATTCCCACGTATCTAAAAATTCCCCGTTGATCCCTGATCTGCTCCAGGATTAACCCATCATCTGGCTTTGATTCCTCTGCTGCAGGATGCCCCGAGGGAAGCTTTGGCCCGAGCTGCCGGCACAGCTGTCAGTGCCAGAATGGAGCTGCCTGCGACCACGTGAGCGGAGCCTGTACGTGCACAGCCGGCTGGACGGGAACCTTCTGTGGAAGAGGTACCGCTGCTCCCACCGGGCCCTTGCAGGCTTAGGCAGATGGGTTTCGGTTTGGGTTTTGTTTTCTCAGATAGCCAGAGAGCTGGTTTTACAATTTACAGCACCTGATCTAAATAAGCCATTGAACTTGGCTGGAAGGCGATACCGAAATGTGCGCTTCCATCCTAGCTCAGCAAAGTGTTTCACCATGTGCCTAGCGTTGGGCACATGTTTTGATGTGGTTAAAATTAGATACATGCCTAAGATTCCTGCTGTATCACATCTTTATGAAGACCCTTTTTTTAAGCTGTTTGACCACTGACTAGAAAGGTGCTTGTCCTGCACTAAACTTGCTTGATCCTAGTTTAGAGGAAAACATGTGTCTGTGCATCTTCCCAAAGGAACTCTTTAAGAACGGATATATTTTTAATGTTAATAAATCCAACAGACCATTTCGTGTTACCTTATCATTTGGTGAAGTGTTGAAAAGGTTGGATGGGATTCCTTAGACACGTTATTGTGAGTCTGCCTGTGGCGTCGTCTGAGAAGGCTGCTGTGTTGCTGCATCGCTGTGCCGATCATAACAAGTACAGTCTAGAATACAACAGAAACAGCACGTAGCCAGTCAGATGTAGTCACAGTTATTGAAGTGTAAATGATTGAAGATTCTACAGATGATGATCATGAAACCAAAGGAACAACTATTGTGGTGAGGGAGCAGCTTTATCGGCGGGTCGCTGAAGGCAGAGTTCCTTGCAGGGAGCTGCTGCCCTCTGATGGGAAGGGAGATGCTCCACAGCCTCCCCAGCAACGGGAGCAAAGCACCCCCGGCTGGGCTTCGGGCGCTTCGGGTTGTTCCCCCCTCATTCCTACCAGGAATTTTTACACAAAATAAATAGTCTTTTTAAGGGTCTGCTGCATTATGTGCTTCATAATTTATTGCATCTCCACTACATCTCTTTTTAAAATGATTTAGTTGAACTTTGTTTTCATCAGTCTGTCCTTTTTTTCAACTATTATTTTTAATTAGAAAATCAGTACAGTGATCTGTGTTGTGGTGTAAATCTGTTCATTCCAGCACGATTCAAAATGAGGACGAAGAGCCTAATATCCTTTGCCAAACTAGGTGTGAGGAATATGGAGAAGCTTGGGTGATGTCTGCTGGAAAAAAAAATAAAATACAAGTCTCAACTTCCAAATCAGTCACGTTGGACATCTTCATCTTCTTAAATTCCTGGAAGAAGATTGTGGAGGGGGGAGTAGAATTGAGCGTTCTACCCTTTGCAAGACCCTCTTTTCTGCATGTTTTCTCTCAAGCAGGCAGGGTGTTTGCTCTGAGCTGACCTGTGTCACCTTTTCACATAGAAAGTTTCAGCCAGAATGGTTTGACTGGTTCCAGAAGATGAAGAGGGAGCAAAACGTGTGGGTGGTTTGCCCTTGGTAGAACCTTCTTGGCACCTTTTCTCTGAGGAGCTGTAGCACTTCTGTTTTTAGCGACACGGAGACTGGCAGGGTTTCCTTCTGGCGAGGCTGTGCTTTTTGCCGTCCTCTTGGCAATCCACCCACGCCAGCCAAGCTCCGCGCCTCGCAGACGGGAACGTGGAGCTTGAGACCCAACGCGGCTGAGTTGCGTTGGTCTTCTCACGTGCTGCTGATGCTTCATCCTAGGGCTGGGAGGGACTTTTCCACCATCACAGAAACATTGAAACTGAAACTTTTGCAGCCTTCTAAGTTCAGAGTCCTAGGAGAAGACAGTATCTTACAAAATCTAATGTTCATTAATATTAATAATTAATATTAACATCACCCCTGCATAATGAGCGTATTTGAGCCTGCAGTCGTTGCTTCTGATGTTTTGCATTGTGGCAGCGTGTGTTCCTGGTTCAAATTGAAATTGCAGACATCCCAGAATTTGCCTTTGCGGGTTTTTTTCTGATTGGTTTTCTTTGTTCAGGTGGGAACAAAGTACTGCTGTTCCTTTTGGTTCATTTGCTACCTTCAGGATGAAGTAGGGCTTCGTAGGCTTACGTGCCAGTCCCTGTTGCAAAACGTTACTTCAGCGGCCATGTCCAAGTTCTTTATTTGCTACAGATTTCTATGATCTGTTATGATTTATTAGCATTGTCAATGTAATCTTAGCCCTGGCTAATTCTCAGCATTGGGCTTTTGTAATATAGCTCTTTATGGTGAAGTTAACCAAGCTTTCCCACCTTACTCTGCACTAGCAACTGTAGAAAGCTCTTGGAGGATTTTTGGCACTATGGTGAAGCGAGCTTGTATTTGTCACTTTGAGCATTTGTGCTCAAACCTGAGGTGCTGCAGTGTCTTGACAGCTGACCAGTGTTCATCCACTGGTGAGGCAGCCAACCTAAGGGAGAAGCTCCATCGTGCTTGAGTGTGCCATGGTGTTAGAGGCAGGGGTGATGCTTCCGTCATATTTCAGTTTTAATTGAATGAAGGCAAAAGTTTCAGTTTGCCAGAATAGAGTGTTTTGAGGTTATGACCCAAGACCTTGTATCTGATTGTATTCCCTGAAAAGAGCGTGAAGAGTGGGGACAGTATGGTGGCTCAGAAGATATTTGCAATATTCACTGCAAATTTTAGAGGTCTTTTCTAAACTTAACGATTCTGTGATTGAAATTGTTGTGTACCTACGTATATCACCCATCGGTAATACAGATAACAACCAAAGCCACACCATCATCCACCGGCACAGGACAGTTTCCAAGCTAAGCAGTAGCAGGAGACACTGTTGCTCCAGGTTGCCATTCTGTGAGACCCTGCTGTGAATTATTCAGGAGCTGGCTGAACTGCTGTGCCACAGGATGGTGCCAAGAGACCTCACGCTCTTCACAGTCCTGTTGTCTGTCCGTAGGCACCTCAGTTCTGCTTTGCTCAGAGTCAGCTTCAATCGGCTCTTCTTCATCTCCATCTGGTATCATTCAGTCCTACTGCTGCCTCTCCAGCAGTGGTGTGATCACATAAAATAATGATGGGTAAGAATAAAGCTATCAAGTCACTTTCTGAAAGAAAATTAGACATTTCTAAAGGTGGTACATGCTTGCGCCATCCTTCAGCTGTCCATTGCAAAAACGAGTCTTGTGACTCTTGTAACTCTTTCAGAAGAGCTGCAAAACAAGAACTGTTTCAGTTGCAAAGCGGCTAATGTTTGCAAATAAGCCTGAAAACAGAAGTAATCTACTAAGAAATGTTTGCAGGCCGTCTGAACAACATAGGAAAGGCTTCCTTGGCATTTTCTTGAAAGCAGCAAGTGATACAACCTGAACACTGAAGAAATCATGTACGGGTCTTGACAAGGTCTAGCATTACCAAAGGAAAATGAATCCTTCTTGGTGGTGCCTTGAGAGTGATGCAGCAATGCCACTGGATAGCTTTCCCGTTGGAGTGGACAATGCTGCGCGCCTGGGGAGGAGGCCCCTGAGGCACATGTGGGATTCTGGCCGTTCCTGAACTGAAGTATCAGTTCATACCTCTGCACTCCCAGACTCTGCCAAGGCAGTGATCATAGCAAAAGGTGGCTTTGTAAGTCCTTTCTCTAACCTGGTAGAGAATAGATAGAGTGAGTAGCATTTTCTCCAGAAAAGGTGCCTGTTGTATTCACCCACTGCTCCAGGGCTATGGTGTTAATGCACTTAGACCTAACAGGCAAATAAAAAATAAAATTAAAAAAAGAACAGTATAAAAGCACCCCCAAAAAACCCTAAAACCCCAGAACAATCCTTCTGGTAATAAATAGCTAAATATGTTGATGGTTTCTTCAAATAAATGTTAACATCTGACACGCGGGAAGCCTGGGCCATGGTGTCCCCCCTGTCAGGCAGCCCAGCTGCCCACCAGCAAACCCGAGAGGAGTCAAGGTGTGCCTGCGTTTGCCATCCTGGCTCGCGGCTCTGTTACGAGTGCGTCGTGCTGAGGCAGCCGGGTCGCCCTGCCCTGTGCCGGGGCTGCTCTGCTCCCGTTTGGGAAGGCAGTTGTTAGAATTGATATAACTGCGTGAAGTGCTGAGCATCTGCTGCTCCCGCTTTGAAGGTTGCAGTTGTCTTCACTGCACCATAATTGCGTTTAATTTTGTTCCCTGCTGCTTTGGTATGTGTTGTGTGACCCAAGGCATGTGTCCAGTGACGGGATCAAGCCAACAGAAGAATTATCTGGTTTGCTGCTTGATCTGACCGAATAGCCCAAAATGCCACAGAACTGGCCCACAAATTGGTGGCAGCAGGAGTCTCGGACTTTTCCTACAGTGTGTTTATTAACTGATACATAAATAATAGCAACGTATAGCCCTGGTGAAGTGCAGCACTCAAAGCTTGCATTTGAACTGCTGTCTAAATCGGCACTACCACAGGACAGGCTGACAGGGCTTCTCTCTTGGGATTTCAGCAGTTCGCCATTATCATAAGACAGCCTAGCAAGAGTTCTATTTTAATGAGATAAAAGGGAAAAATAAATACGGTGCATTTCTAGGAACAGCTGACGATGCTACGTAGTCCTTGCATTAAACAAAGAAAAACTTTGTCAGTCTTTGATGTCACCTAGGGTTGAGTAGGAGAAGTCCTTTCTTATACGCTGTGCCGCACACGCTGTGGAAGCATGGTAAATAAGGACGTAAAGATTGAAACCACGTGCTGATGTCTCTTCCTTACAACTTGATAACAGCTCGCTCTCCAGTACGAACTGAGCAGAGCTGAGGGATGCCTTACAGTTTTGTATCAGCATGAGGCACTTTTCTGTTTTTCAGAGACAGTACATACTTGGAAAGTGGTGTAAGCCTGAAATCTTTCATATGCCAGAGAAGAAGCTGCATTCTGGTCAGGATGAAGGGAAGAGCAGCCTTTTGATTTTGAGTAGATGAAATAATCATATGCAGTCACAAACTGAGCAGGAGAATAGAGAAGACAAAGCAGGTGTTATCGTGTGTTGCACTGTCACCGTCGCTGGTGGAAGCTCCAGGTTTACCTGTATCCACAAATATCAGATTTTTCCCCCATCTTGTAACCAAAGCAGACAGCAGTTCGTTCTGTTAGAGGACTGAATTTGCATTTGTGGAAGAGGCAGTATGAGTAGACTGAGATAAAGAACCTGAGGGTGAACAAGAGCCAGGGCAAGAAAAGGGACAGAAGAGTCCAACAGTGGAAGAGACACGTGTGGATGACGGTGTTATTCTGACCTGGGAGAGAGCTATGAAGTTAATGCAGAGGGTCATTGGGTAGCATATATGATGATAAATGTCATACGACTCTATTGGGAAGCCAGTTGTTCTGATTTCATAGAATCATGGAATGGTTGGGGCTGGAAGGGACCGTGCAGACCATCTCGTTCCAACCCTCCTGCCATAGGCAGGGACACCTTTCACTAGCCCAGGTTGCTTAAAGCCCGGTCCAGCCTGCCCTTTAACACTACCAGGGATGGGTAGAAGTGTGTGAACTGGGTTTTAAATAAAAGTTTATATTGAAAAAGGAGGACAAAGAGCTAAGGTTTATTGAATAACTGCTTATTTAATGAGCATCATTGGTCCTGAGGCTGAGTGATTCAGTGGTTCTGTGGAAGGAATGACTTTAAATTGTGTATCTACAGATTTATTATCGTTTAGTATAACAGAATTATGCTTGCACTTGTATAACCTAAATACACATATATGTATATGCAGATGGAAGTTAAACTAAGGCTATATAGACAACATAATTCCTAATTTTAGTTTTTTTGTAGCTCTGCATAGCAGCCTTAACTTTCTTATAATGCAGCATTTTGGGTATGATGTGGCCCACTGACAGGCACCAACGGCTTATTTGCATCACTGTCAACACTGGTACAGATGTAAATTGACTCCGTGGGGCTGCTCTTCCTTATGTGTCCTAGGTGTATGTACCGAGCTCCTTAAGCTCCCTGGAGTTGTTCTGCTGCACTTCATTTGTCTTGGTTTTCTCTGCTCATTCTCTTCGCCAAGTTTTCATTTCAGCACTGAACTACAAGACTGGCTTATGTTGACTCTTAAAAAATCTTTAGAAAGGTGTCAGGAGAGTAAATGGGAGCATAAGTTTTGCATTTCAAAAGACAGGGAGATAGCAGTCATGGCCCCCTACTCTTGCATTATGTTGAATTTTTTCCTTTTTCCTCTGTCCATTACAGAAGTGCAAGCACTGGCTTGTGTGACTCCAGATCCATTCTCTTTGCTGTTTAATGATTTTTCAATATTCTCAGCCGTGTTTTTCTATGCAGAAATCTGTTTCTTGTGTAAAATGGGTCACATTTTGCGGAGATACATGTAGCAGAATTGCGCAGGCTTAACCTTTGAAGCAACTTTGGCTCTTAAGTGTGTGCACAGGGTGATGTGTGACAAAGCATCCCTGAGAAGATGAGCGCCCTATGTTCTCAGATCTCGGAGCTAGAGTTTATACCAAAAAGAAAAGTAAGCTTGGCTAAAAAAAAGGATGTTTTGTATTTTCAGCTTGTCCGGATGGATTCTTTGGGCTTGACTGCCACCAGGTGTGCAAGTGCCAGAATGCTGCCGGCTGCGACCACGTCCTGGGAACCTGCCGCTGCCTGCCCGGCTGGCTGGGCGAGACCTGCGACCAGCGTACGTACGCGCCATGCTCGCCAGCCCCTCAGCGCTGACTGGGTTGCTGCTGGAAGGGAGGGTCACCTACCAGGGTGCAATATTAGATAGGTCACGTTCCTTTCCAAAGATGCCCAAAAAGGGAAGAATTTTTGGTAGCTGTGTAAATAATCAACTTCATTTTTTTTTTTTAACTGCGGTTGACGCTTGTCAAACATGGGAATCGTCAGATTTTAAATAGCGGAGCTGTCTCCTACCGTATGACGAATCTCTGCTTTTTATTTTTCTGCAACATGGAGATGAAATGTTGTATCTCCATTTCTGGTGTATCTCATCAAATTATCAGTTATAAAGTGGTAGATCACAAATGCACAAAGTAGAAAAATCAGAGCTGGGACTGTTTTGTTATTTGATCATGACAAATGATTCTTTTAACTAATTCTTAGAAAAGATACTTATTTAAAAAAAAGTCAGTTTCCTAGGTTTTCACAAGTCTGGATTATCCCACAGTCTCTAAGATAATAAGGGGTTTTGTATGTTTGTGTGTATGCTTATATAAAATTGGCTCTTCTGAGAAATTGTTCACTAAAGTTCATGGGAAATTATTTTCTTTAGCTACATGGCATTACATATGGACATCACTGAACCTATTTGCAGAATTTAGCAAATACCTTTTTTTTCTTGAAGATTTTCAGGTTTTAGCCTCTCAGCTTCCTGGTTTCGCTTTAGGGTGATGACAAGGTCGGTACTTCCTTTTGAAAATACGACTGCTGTCTGCAGGGCTGCGTTGCAGAGCTGGGGCCCAAAGCAGCCCGACAAGGAGCCAGCTTTTGTTGTTAGGGAACACTTTCGTAAAACTTCTTTAATCCATAGGTCGCAGATTTCTGCGATTAAAAAAGAGTTTAATTTAGAAAATAGAAATGATACTTTTATTGAAACAATGCTATTCTCTGGATGTACACCCTGTTTGAGGGCTGCGCTTGCTCCTCATAATATTTTTCTCTCGTTTGCTCCCACCACGCAACACAGCCTGTCTGCTGAAAGGGCTTCTCCTGCAAAATCCCCTGCTCTTTTGATTTACAGGAGGGGCAGTGCTGGTGGATCTTGCCACTTTTTAGATATTTCTGCAAACATCGCACCACTGCAGTCCATTTTGCTCCATGGTGGCCCCCCATAGGAACACTTGGCTTTCCGTCTCCCACCACTTGAAGAGGATGATGGTGGAAATACTCCCTGGTGGGTGTAGGTTAATGAGATGACCGTGAAACAAATGCAGAGCCACACAGCCATACCACAGAGCAGAGAAGGTGCTGCTGAACAGGTACGATGTCTACTTGGTCACAGCCCACTTCTACTGTCAAGCTGTGGCATTAGCAGTGTGTCACCTTGGCCCTTCCCCGCTCCTTAGACTGCGTTAGGGATGGGAAGCTTTGTTACATATTTCATTAAATTGAATTAAGAAATGCAGCTCTTTGTCAACGGCCTTCTGTGTCCCCCTCTGCTCACATGAGAAAAAAGCTATTTATTCTCTTGCGCCACGGCAATTAGAGATTTATGCTGGGTTGATTTATTCCTCACTGTGGTGAAGATGCCAAAGCCTCCGAGGTCTCCTTTGCCTGTAAGTAAAAGAGCAAGGCCAGTTAACAGTGCAAAGGGTAACCTGCTTTTCTCTTGGCTAAACGATGAATCTTCGTTTTGATTTGAAGACTGAACATCAGGCATGCTGCTCCAAAGCTGCGCGGAGTAAGGCAACCACGGGTCAGAGACACCGGCTCACAACTCCCCACCCCTGTGGGGTGTTTAATATTCGCCTTGCCGGTTCCTGGGACTCGCCAGCTCTAGCAGCTGGAAAGACAGCACTCGTGTTCAAGTAATCAGATTGCAGGCAGTGTGCTGGAGGATGTTGATGAATAATTTTGACATCATGGGATTTGAATTGATCTTAAGCTGGCCAGGCAGTGCATTTTATACACTGCTATCTAATTATGGGCAATACAGACAGTAGGGCCTTTTGTTGAAGCTGCCAAACACTTTCCAGTACAGGATTGTATTTTTCAATTCCTTGTAAATGAATTCTATTAATCTGGGATGAAATCTGCCAAGCCTCAGCTTAAGGTTGTGTTTGGTGATTTTTTTTTTTTTTTTTTTTTTTTTTTTTTT
>Ga0065711_1027146_pt1 | contig 53482 bp, 42 predicted proteins | sample Hoacrofraction12_FD_59098 | JGI IMG/M metagenome (GOLD analysis project Ga0065711, IMG submission 59098) | Hoatzin crop microbial communities from Cojedes, Venezuela - Epithelial fraction 12 v2 (version 2) | ecosystem: Host-associated > Birds > Digestive system > Esophagus > Crop | place...
TGTAACAGTCTTCCTCGTAAGCTTTTGAACTACAGGACACCGGATGAAATCTTTGAGGAAGAGTTAGATAAAATCTATCAGTTAGATGCAGCTTGATGGGGTGTCCAACTTATTATTGCAATTTACGTAAATAATATAAATCAAAGGTTTTGACACTGTGTAAATTATATTCTATACTTCACCTTGTGAGTTTTAGAAAGAGGTGATATACATGCTTGTTTCTACAAAGGGCAGGTACGCGATAAGGGTTATGATTGACCTGGCTGAGCAGGATCCGACTGAGTATATACCGCTCATGGATATAGCAGAGCGTCAGGATATATCGGAGAAGTATCTCGAGAGTATCATGTCACTCTTGTCGAAGGCGGGACTTGTGCTGTCTCTTCGCGGAAAGGGTGGAGGCTACAGGCTGGCAGAGAGTCCGGATAAGTGCACGGTTATGTCGGTTCTGGAGTGTACCGAGGGCTCTATGGCACCGGTTGCATGTCTTGAAAACGGAGCAAAGGACTGCCCGAGGATGGAGGGCTGCAAGACGGTTGAAATGTGGTCTGATCTGTATAAGATGATTCGCACATATTTTGAGGGAATTACAATCGCTGATCTGGTTGACAGAGGTGACAGAGGTGATTATGTAATATAATACTTAATGCATCAATGGGAGGAATATGGGATGAAAAGAGGTTTTTGTCTGAGTAGGATATCGAGGCTTATAGCCATGATTCTGGTTATATGCACTATGATGTCCGGGGTGTCTGTAAATGCTGCAGGTGCGGTGCCGACACCGCTTACGGGTGCTGAGGAGGCTGATGATGTAACAGTCAGCTATAGCACGCATTTTCAAGATAAAGGATGGCTGAATGATGTAAGTAATGGTGAAGCTGTTCAGGTATCGGGAAAGAGACTAGAAGCTGTAAAGATAAAGCTTAAGACGAACAAAAATCTGGGAATCAGATATAAGGCGCATGTTCAGAATATCGGATGGCAGAGTTGGGCAAGCGACGGAAGTGTTGCGGGTACATTCGGTCGAAGCTACAGAGTAGAGGCTGTATGCATGGAGCTTACAGGAAGTGATAAGGATGATTATGATCTCTACTATACTGTAATGATAGGCTCACTCGGATGGACTAAGTGGGCTAAGAACGGAAGCATAGCAGGAAGTACCGGACTTAGTGCTAAGATCACCGGTATTGCGGTGATGGTTGTTAAGAAATCCGACGAGGCTCCGGACTCGGGTTCAAGTATAAGTACAGAGAGATTAACAGGTAACTATCTGGCATATAGCGTGCATGCTGAAGGAATCGGCTGGATGTCTGAAACAAGTGGTGTGGCCGGCACTACCGGACAGTCCAGAAGACTTGAGGCCATAAAGATAAGACTTAAGGATGCTCCTGTATCAGGTGGCATAACCTATAGAACGCATGTACAGAATATAGGCTGGACAGGCTGGAGTTCAGACGGTGATATGTCCGGAACAACCGGAAGAGCGTATCGTATGGAGGCTATAGAGATAAAGCTGACAGGCGATATGGCTGACTACTTTGATGTATATTACAGAACACATGTTCAAAACTTCGGATGGAGTGGATGGGCAAAGAACGGTGAGTCCTGCGGATCATCGGGTTATAGCTACAGAGTAGAGGCAATTGAGATTGTACTTAGGGTAAAGGGCACAGATGCACCCGGTTCTACATCGGACACATATCATAAGGCGACTGCGGTATCAGGTGCAAGTCTGGCGGCTGATGAGGCTGCTATGCTGGCAAAGGCGCAGGGCTATAGCAGTTCTACAAGATACCTGATACTCGTTAACAAGTCGGTACATAAGGTGCTTGTATGCGAAGGCTCACAGGGGAACTGGTCGGCTAAGTATGTATGGCTCTGCGGTGATGGAGCTGCAAACAGCCAGACGATTGAGGGAACATTTACGGTGCAGGACAGAGTCATAAACTTTGGTAACTCACACTACCTATGCTGGTATGCAGTAAGATTCTGCGGTGCATATTACTTCCACTCAGTTAAGTATGTTCCGGCATCTACGCCGGCTACCGTACTTGACGGCAGAGTAGGTCAGGGAGTATCGGCCGGATGTGTCAGACTTGAGATAAATAATGCAAAGTGGATATATGATAATGTACCGAGAGGAACTACGGTGGTTGTATATCACTAACTTTACACATAATCGTTTATGTTGTATACTGATTTGGAATTTTTTGTGTTTGCATCAGGCGTTTAATTATTGAAGGTAAAGCTATTATGTTGATTAGCGAATTAGCAAATTTGAATAGTGGGTCGATGACAATCCTCATATTTGCAGGAGTGCTTCTTGTGTTTCTGCTTGTACTGATAATCGTCACGGTTAAAATCCTGAAGGGACTCGGAGACGACGATGATGACGAGTGGGAGGAGGAAGAGCCTGAAGCTAAGAAGAAACGCGAGGATTTCGAAGAGGAAGCTGATGAGTCAGACGATGACGATTCAGATGACGACGATGCTTCAGATGATGATGATGACGAGTCTGATGAGGAAACAGATGAGGACGACACGGAAGAGGAGACCTCCGATGGAGATGCTTCCGGCAATGCTTCAAAGGATGCTCGTACATCAGAGAGTGTCTCTGAGGCTATAGCTGCTGTTGAGGCAACAAAGGAGAGAGTTAAGAGAGAAAAGCTCGAGAAGGAACGACTCGAGAAGGAGGCTCTTGAGAAGCAGAAGCTTGAGGAAGAGAGACGTAAGGCAGAGGAGCAGAAGAAGAAAAAGGAAGAGCGTGATAGGAAGCTTCTCGAAGAGGAGAGGCGTAAGGCAAGAGAAGAGGCTGAACAGGCAAAGGAAGCAGCTGAAGACCCGGACTATGATGCAAGGTACGATAGTGCATTTGCTGATGACGGATACTCTGATGAGGATGATGATATAACTGATGAACTCCCGAAGCTTGATGGACTAATCAGTGAAACTCCCGAGGAAACAGAACCTGCAGTGTCAGAGAGTACTGCCTCAGAGGACGATAGCACTGAGCAGACTGAAGATAGTGATGTCAATCCTGAGGAAACTGCAAAGCATATCATGGAGAAGTACTCAGACAGTATAACGGTAAATCCCAGGAATGCTGTAAATGTAAATAATATTTATACAGATGGCGAGGTTAATACCGTAAATGAGCGTGCAGGCATATCCGATATGAAGGATGTGGAGAACTTCCTGAAGGAGCGTCCTGTACCCGAGAAGAAGAAGCGTAAGGTTAAGAAGAAGGATCGTATATTTGAGGATAAGTTTGAATCAGATGATGACGACATGAAGGTTGCCAAGCACTTCTGGTACAATACTCAGGATATAGAGAATCTGACCAAGAAAGAGGATATGTACTTCTACTGCCACTACTTTGACGAGGCTGATGATGCGGTGATTCCGCTTATCACTGAGATGTATGACTGTGCATATGTCAGGACAGAGGATATACAGAGGATTGCATACGGTGTGAAGTTTAAGGGTATGAGCATGAAGGAGATACTCAGCGGCAAGGGTGCCTTCGATATATCTAAGGCAAAGAAGCAGCCCTCTTCAGATGATAAAGCGGAAATATACAGACGCTGGTGTGGTTACGTAGATGACTTCGTAAAGCTTATAGTCATAAATGCTCCCGATGATATGAAGGATTACATCATAGAGAAGCTTTATGAGTATGGAAAGAATGAACCGGACGTACTTCTTTACAGTCCGATGTAAATGTGATATAAGTTGCTCGTAATTGTCCCATGACCTGTGTCATGGGACATTGTGATGAATAGATATAAGCGGAGGAAACATGTGATGAAAGAAATGCTTCAGAAGATAAGAGAAGAGGCAGACAGGAGAATAGCAGAGTCATCGACACCTGAGGCACTCGATGAGATTAAGGTCGCTGTACTCGGTAAGAAGGGAGAGCTTACGGCACTTCTTAAGGGTATGAAGGACCTCTCACCTGAGGAACGTCCCAAGGTAGGACAGGCTGTTAACGAGGTAAGAGCAGAGATAGAGGCTAAGCTCGATGAGAAGAGGACGGCTATGAGACGTGAGCTTCTCACGGCCAAGATGAAGAGAGAAACCATAGATGTAACTCTTCCCGGTACAAGGCAGATGAGGGGGCATAAGCATCCTAATCAGATAGCACTTGAGGATCTGGAGAGAGTATTTATCGGTATGGGCTATGAGGTGGTTGACGGTCCGGAGGTAGAGTATGACAGATATAACTTCGAGCTGTTGAATATACCTGAGAATCACCCTGCCAAGGACGAGCAGGATACCTTCTATATAACAAAGGATATACTTCTCAGGACACAGACATCCTCTGTACAGGCAAGAATTATGGAGAAGGGTGATTTGCCTATCAAGATTATATCTCCCGGACGAGTTTTCAGATCTGATGAGGTGGATGCCACACATTCGCCCTCATTCCATCAGGTAGAGGGACTGGTCGTAGGTAAGGGTGTTACCATGGCTGACCTTAAGGGTACACTTGATCAGTTTGCTACAAGCTTCTTCGGTCCCAAGACTAAGACCAAGCTCAGACCTCATCACTTCCCGTTTACTGAGCCGTCTGCAGAGGTTGATGTGACGTGCTTCAAGTGTGCAGGTAAGGGCTGCGGAGTATGTAAGGGCTCAGGCTGGATAGAGATACTGGGCTGCGGTATGGTTCATCCTCACGTGCTTGAAATGTGCGGCATAGATCCGAATGTTTACTCGGGCTTTGCATTTGGTATAGGACTCGAGAGGGTTGCACTGCTTAAGTATGAGATTGATGATATGAGACTGCTGTACGAGAACGATATACGTTTCCTTGAGCAGTTCTAGGAAGGAGGATACAGAGATGAATACACCTATTTCATGGATAAAGGCATATGTTCCCGAGCTTTCGGTTGAACCTCAGGAGTTTGTGGATAAGATAACGCTTTCGGGCTCTCATGTTGAGAACTTCGATCAGTATGATAAGAATCTCGATAAAATCGTTGTAGGTAAGGTGCTCTCAGTGGAGAAGCATCCTGATGCTGATAAGCTCGTGGTATGTAAGGTGGATGTCGGAGAGGCATCTCCCATACAGATAGTTACAGGAGCCTCGAACGTAGAGGTTGGCATGCTTACACCCACTGTACTTGACGGCGGTAAGGTAGCAGGCGGACATGACGGCGGCGAGCTGCCGAAGGACGGTATCAAGATAAAGGCAGGTAAGCTCCGTGGAGTAGAGAGCTTCGGTATGATGTGCGCTATCGAGGAACTCGGAGCATCCCGTGATCTCTATCCCGATGCACCGGAGGATGGCATCTATGCATTTCCGACTGACTCAGGCCTTAAGCCCGGCAATGATGCTATAGAGGCGCTCGGACTCAGGGATACAAATGTTGAGTATGAAATAACGTCAAACAGGGTAGACTGCTTCTCAATACTTGGTATCGCAAGAGAGGCTGCAGCTACATTTGACCTTGACTTCTGCCCTCCCGAGGTAAGCGTGAAGGAGGCTTCGAGTGAGAAGACAGAGGATTATATATCAGTAGATATACAGGATACAAAGCTTTGCAAGAGATATGTAGCAAGGGTTGTTAAAAATGTAAAGATAGGTCCTTCTCCCAAGTGGATGCAGGACAGACTGAGATCACAGGGCATCAGATCGATAAATAATATAGTAGATATAACGAACTATGTTATGGAGGAGTATGGTCAGCCGATGCATGCATATGACCTCAGTACGATTGCAGGTAACAAGATAGTTGTTAAGTGTGCCACTGACGGTGATAAGTTTACGACTCTTGACGGAGTAGAGAGAGAGCTTGACAGTAATGTGCTTATGATATGTGACGGCGAGAAGGAGATAGGTATCGCCGGTATGATGGGCGGAGAGAATACCATGGTTACTGATACTATGGATACACTGCTCTTAGAGGCTGCATGCTTTGATGGTACAAATATCAGACTTTCAGAGAGAAGACTTGGCCTCAGAACTGATGCCGCAGGTAAGTTTGAGAAGGGACTTGATCCGAATCTTGCCGGTGAGGCTATAGACAGAGCCTGCCAGCTCGTGGAGGAGATGGGCTGCGGTGAGGTGCTCAAGGGTGCCGTGGATGTGTATCCCGAGCCGGTACAGGCATGGACACTTCCCTTTGAGCCGGATAAGATGCAGGCACTGCTAGGTATGAGTATCCCCGAGGATATCCAGCTGCATATATTTGACAGACTGGGACTTGGATATGACGTGGAAAGCAGAACACTTACGATACCTACCTTCAGACAGGATCTCAGATGTATGGCTGATCTTGCTGAGGAGATAGCGCGTATATACGGATATGATAAGATACCGTCTACACTTCCTACGACGAATGCCGGAATCGGCGGTATATCATACGAGGAGAGCATAAACTCAATAGTTCGAAATGTAGCAGAGGAAAACGGCTTCTCACAGGCTATGTGCTACAGCTTCGAGAGCCCGAAGGTATATGACAAGCTGCTTATACCTGAGGACAGTGATATCAGAAGAGCTATAAGAATCAGCAATCCCCTCGGAGAGGACTTCAGTATCATGAGGACACTTCCTCTGAACGGACTGGTTACATCGCTCTCACTTAACTACAATAGAAGAAATAAGAACGTCAGACTCTATGAACTGGGCAAGGTATATCTGCCTCATGAACTGCCTCTTACAAGTCTTCCGGATGAGAAGCATCAGATAGCTCTCGGAATGTACGGTGACTGCGACTTCTTCACGATGAAGGGCGTGGTCGAGGAGATACTTGGCTCGCTTAAGATATCAAAGGAAGTAGAGTTTGTTCCCACAGGTGAGCATCCGTTCCTGCATCCGGGACGTCAGGCTGACATAACCAAGGGTAAGCTTACCATAGGCTATGTGGGACAGCTTCATCCCGAAGCAGCTATGAACTATGATATGAAGGGTGAGGTTTATGTGGCAGTACTTAATATGGATGTGCTCTGCATGCTTGCAGACTTCGATATAAAGTACACGGGAATCGCTAAGTTCCCTGCAACCACTCGTGACCTTGCATTTGTATGTGACAAGAGCGTATATGTAGGCGATATGGAGAGAGACATCCGTAAGGCATGCGGTAAGCTGCTTGAGAGTCTCAAGCTCTTCGATGTATATGAGGGTGAGCAGCTCGGAGAGGGTAAGAAGAGTGTTGCCTTCTCACTCAGCTTCAGAGCGCTCGACAGAACGCTCAAGGATGAGGATGTAAATCCTCTTATAGATAAGGTTGTGAAGACACTTTCCGATAAGGGAATAGATCTGAGGTCCTAGGATGGATGTTAAGGATTACTACTACGATTTGCCGCAGGAGCTTATAGCACAGGATCCGCTTCAGAAGAGAAGCGACTCCAGACTCATGGTGCTGCATAAGGACACCGGCGAAATCGAACACAGGATATTCAGCGATATAAAGGAGTATTTGAAGCCCGGTGATTGCCTCGTGATAAATGACACGAAGGTTATACCGGCCAGACTCCTCGGTACTAAGGTAAATGCTGTAAAGACGGCTGACGCAGTATCTGATTCGGATTCTGCAGATATATATGCAGGGAACAAGACAGAACAAGCGGGGGCTGCGGTCGAGTTTCTGCTTCTTAAGAACAGGGGAGCTGATGTATGGGAGGCACTCGTAAAGCCCGGTAAGAGACTGAAGCCGGGGGCAAGAGTGACCTTCGGAGACGGACTTCTAAATGCTGAGATACTGGACTACTCAGAGGACGGTGCAAGACTCGTGAGGTTTGAGTACGATGGTATATGGGAGGAAATACTGGACAGGCTCGGTGAGATGCCGCTTCCACCGTATATAACCCACAGACTCGAGGATAAGGACAGATATCAGACGGTATATGCAGAGCATAGCGGCTCAGCTGCAGCACCGACAGCGGGACTTCACTTCACGAAGGAGCTGCTTGCTGAGATAGAGGCATCAGGAGTACGTATAGCGAGAGTTACACTTCATGTCGGACTCGGAACCTTCAGACCGGTCAAGGTCGATAGGATTGAGGATCATCATATGCATAGTGAGTACTTCGAGCTGAGTCAGGAAACGGCTGATATAATAAATGAAGTAAGAGCAGCGGGAGGACGTATCATTTCTGTGGGAACTACCTCGACGAGAACTCTTGAGAGCGTGGCGGCACGTGTTATGGACGAGCAGGGCAGGATAAGTGCCTGCAGCGGTAATACGGATATATTTATCTATCCGGGATATAGGTTCAAGCTTGTGGATGCGCTTATCACGAACTTCCATCTGCCGGAGTCGACACTTATCATGTTGGTATCGGCGTTCTATGATAGAGAGAAGGTTCTCGAGGCGTATAGGATAGCGGTTGAGGAGAAGTACAGGTTCTTCAGTTTCGGCGATGCGATGCTGCTGATAAGTGATAACAGTGACAGAGTATAGCAGCAGTAGTTGTTGTAATTACGGAGAGAATATATGTTAAAGCATTATTTGATAGTGTTTTTTATGTCTATGGTTCCTATTATAGAGCTGAGAGGTGCGATACCATATGCGGTTGGCTTTAACCTTAATATGCCGTTGTCGTATGCACTTGCTATAGTCGGAAACATGATACCTGTTCCATTTATATTTTTCTTTGCAAGAAGAGTGCTTGAGTGGGGACAGGATAAGAAGTATATAGGTAAGCTGTTTAAGTTCTTCCTGCAGAAGGGAGAAAAGGGAGGTCAGAAGCTTCTCGGTACGGCAGGACGAGGGCTGTACTGGGCGCTCTTCCTGTTTGTAGGTATACCACTTCCGGGTACGGGAGCATGGACCGGTACACTTGCAGCTTCCATACTCGATCTTGACTTTAAGAAGAGTGTTATAGCAGTAACCTGTGGAGTAGTGCTTGCCGGTGTCATCATGGGACTTGCAAGTCTGGGACTTTTCGGAGCGATAGGAGCTTTGTTTAATTGATAGGTAGGATTTCAAAAGTTAATCGGCAGTCATGGAGGCTTGCGATACTTATCGTATGCCTTCTTTTGGCGTTCACAGGATGCTCAGAGGAAGCTGCGGAGATAGCTACCACAGAGGCAACTACTGAAAATGCCCTGACAGACGCAGATGGCTTCATCATAACCTCAGACTATGTAGCTACAAACAGAGACGATGTAAACATACGTACATCACCCGAGGAGGAAAGCGATATATATGTCACTCTCGATAAGGGAGTAGACCTAAAGCGTACCGGAATTAAGGATGAGTGGACAAGAGTGAGACTAAACGATGCTGACTACTATGTTCTGTCCAAGTATGTGGAGGTTACCACTATCTCGTGGGCAACAGAGCATGATGCAGATAAGACTACTCATGTGGTATTTATAGATGCAGCTAAGCAGATAACTGAGGATAGCGATACTGAGGCTCTTAATCCGGATATAGAGGCAGATGCGGAAACCGAAGCCGGTATGAAGAAGAAAATGTCTGCATCGGCTATAGGAGTTGACTCGGGCGTATTTGAATATACGATTACACTTGCCATAGCAAATGAGCTGAACGCTGATCTGATAAAGAGGGGCTATACTGTGTATATGTCGAGAACGACCAACAATGTCAACCTCAGTAATGCAAAGCGTGCACAGATTGCGAACGCATCAGGAGCAGAAATCTACATTAAAATATCAGCACAGGAAACAGATGACTCATCTGTAAGCGGTGTCCTCGGATTTATCACTACATCCACAAATTCACATACGAGTGCATTGTATAGTGAGAACTACAGTCTATGCTATGAGCTGCTGAAGAGTACCTGTGAGGAGACCGGGGCGAAGCGACTCGGTATATATGAAACAGATAATCTGACATCACTGAATTATCTCGATATACCCGGCACTGTACTGAATGTCGGATTTCTCTCAAATGCTGATGATGATGCAAATCTTAACAGTACCGAGTATCAGGAGAAGCTTGCACAGGCCATAGCGAACGGTATCGATGAGTACTTCGCAGAGGATTAATCTACTTATTTATCTAAACTTAAATATTTATAAAAAATTATTGACATAAATATTACGAAATGCTACTATACCTTCGTAACAAATTTGTAACAAATTAATTTTGTTGAAACAGATTTGTTACGAATATTTATTTTTTAGGGATTGATAGGAGATTTTATATCAATGAAGCGCAGGACAGAGCTGAAGTTAAAGAGAGCTAAGGTAGTATCTAAGAAGTATATATTTAGTTCACACTATGCAGTCAGGAACACACTTGCAGTTGTAGTACTCGGTGCTGTTGCAGCCGGAGCGTACGCTCTTACCGGTATAGAGACGGGTGATATGAGTGCGTCTACCGTAAATGCAGATGAGGTTATATATGTTACAGATGCTGCAATGATTAGCGAAAGCTCAGTAGGACTTCTCAGTGGATATGTAGAGGATGAGGATGTAATAGATGTGGATGCAAACACATCAACAAGCCTTACAGCTAATAAGTATGATATGACAGGTAAGTTCATAGCAGTAGATAACCTGGTAAATATAAGAGAAAGCGCTGACGAGAGCGGCAACATAGTAGGTAAGCTGTACTATGGGGTATCCGGAGATGTTATATCTACAGACGGTGACTGGACAGAGATTACCTCCGGTGATGTGACAGGATATGTAAAGAGTGAGTTTATCGTAACAGATGATGAAGCAACCGAGATAGCTCCCGACTGTTTGACAGAGGTGGCAACGGTTACATCGGATAGTGTAAATGTAAGAACTGAAGCTGATACGGAAAGCTCTGTTATATACAAGGCAGTGCTCGGAGATGAGTTTGCAGTAACAGAGAGTGAGTCAGAGAGTGATGAGTGGTACGCGGTTAAGATTGTAACCGGAGATACCGGATATATATCAGCTGAGTTTGTAGAGACAGAGGAGGTATTTGCAAGTGCTGTCACAGCAGAGGACTATGACAGAATCATGGGTTCACTTGAGATGACACTTGAGGAGATAGCAGCCATCGGTACAAAGACCGGGGAGGAAACCACTGAGGAGGCTACGACTGAGGAAGTAACAACAGAGGCAACAACTCAGGCAACTACAGAAGCAACAACCCAGGCTACTACAGAAGCAACAACCCAGGCTACCACAGAGGCAACAACTCAGGCAACTACAGAGACTACGACTCAGGCTACCACAGAGGCAACAACTCAGGCAACTACAGAGACTACGACTCAGGCTACCACGGAGGCAACTACAGAGGCAACCACTGAGGCTACAACAGAAGCTACTACAGAGGCTACTACGCAGTCCGGAACATCAATCAGTGATCTCTATCTGCTTGCAGCTATAGTATATGGTGAGAGCGGCGGAGAGAGCTATGAGGGACAGCTTGCGGTTGCAAATGTAGTTCTTAACAGATTACATAACGGCTACTGGGGAAGCACACTTTCAGACGTTATATATTCCCCTAGCCAGTTTGCAGCAATCTATGGATCAGCATTCCAGAATGCTCTGTCCACAGGTGGTTCAGAAACATCTCTTCAGGCTGCACAGGCTGCACTTAATGGTAATAACAACATCGGAAGCTACATGTACTTCAGAACTGTAAGCAGTACAAATGTTGCAAACTATTCTAACTATACCATTATCGGTAACCATATATTCTACTAATTTAGAAAAGCTTTACTTCACTAAAAACCTTATATATAATGGCGACCTCCGATTGGAAACAATCGGAGGTCTTTCTGTTTCTAATTCGTTATGGATACCGGAGTGGCACTGCGGTGGAGGTTGATTACTTTTTACACAAAAAAGGAGCAGCACTGAAGTGCTGCCCCGTATGACTGTCATATATAATCGGCAGATTACTTACCCTCTCTCTCCTGATCGAGCATAGCTCTGACCTTCATGGGAAGTCCGAACAGGTTTATGAAGCCTGTGGCATCCTTGTGGTCGTAGAGATCACCTGTCGTGAAGCTTGCAAGTGACTCAGAGTAGAGTGTGTAGGGTGATGTGGTACCGGCCTTGATGATATTTCCCTTGTAGAGCTTGAACTTAACTGTACCGGTAACTCTCTCGTCTGACTTCTCGATGAAGGCCTGCAGGCACTCACGAAGAGGGCAGAACCACTTTCCTTCGTATACAAGGTCAGCAAACTTGATACCGATGTGACGCTTGAAGTCGAGTGTGTCACGATCAAGTACGAGCTCCTCGAGCTGCTTATGAGCCTCCATGAGGATGGTTCCGCCGGGAGTTTCATATACACCACGTGACTTCATACCTACAACGCGGTTCTCTACGATATCGATGATTCCGATACCGTGCTTGCCGCCGAGACGGTTAAGCTCACGGATGATATCAGAAACCTTCATCTCCTTGCCGTTTACACTCTTTGGAACACCTGCCTCAAATGTCATCTCCACATATTCGCCCTCATCGGGAGCCTTCTCGGGTGATACGCCGAGTACAAGCAGGTCGTCGTAGTTCGGCTCATTTGCAGGGCTCTCAAGCTCGAGTCCCTCATGGCTGATGTGCCAGATATTTCTGTCACGGCTGTAGCTGTGCTTAGCGTCGAAGGGAAGATTGATGCCCTTTGACTCACAGTATGCTATTTCAGACTCACGTGAGTCGAACTGCCAGTTGGGATCTCTCCAGCAGGCGATGATCCTGATATCTGGTGCGAGTGCCTTGATGGCAAGCTCGAATCTCAGCTGGTCGTTACCTTTACCTGTGGCACCGTGGCATATAGCTACAGCACCCTCCTTACGGGCAATATCCACAAGAACCTTACCGATAAGAGGTCTTGCAAATGATGTTCCCAGCAGGTACTTATTCTCATATACAGCATCAGCCTTAACGGTCGGCATGATGTAGTTATCACAGAACTCATCTACAACGTCAACGATGTAGCACTTCTCAGCACCTGAGTACTTAGCTCTCTCCTCGAGACCGTCAAGCTCCGATTCCTGACCTACATCAATACAAGCACAGATAACCTCATAGTCATAGGTTTCCTTGAGCCAGGGAATGATGGCGGTTGTATCAAGTCCGCCTGAGTAGGCAAGTACAACTTTTTCCTTAGACATAACAAATCCTCCTGTAAAATATTTGTAATATATGTGCCGCAGCACAAACATGAAATTAATATAGTACATAATCACTGTGTAATCAAGAGATTATTCCAAAAAATATGAATAAAATCTTGTTCAAATGAATATAAATACCACAATACTGAATATTAAGTGAATATAATTTTAAAATATTCGGTTTTTATCAAAAAACGGTTGCATAAAATACAGGGGTGGTATATAAATGATGATATGTGTGCGACAAATGTTATATAAAGCTGTGTATGCATCACGGCTTTCAGGAGGACAGAGATGAGTAAGATAAAGGTTGGAATCATAGGTGCCACCGGATATGCGGGGCAGGAGCTCGTAAGACTGCTGCTTCCGAGGAAGGATGTGGAGATAGTATGGTATGGCTCACACAGCTACGTGGGACAGAACTACAGCAGTATATACGGCAACCTGTTCAAGCTGGTGGATGCTAAGTGCCTTGATGATAATCTCACAGACCTGAGTCGTGAGGCGGATGTAATATTTACGGCAACTCCGCAGGGGTATTTGGCTTCCGTTATAAATAACGAGATACTCGCGAACTCGGTTGTTATAGATCTATCAGCTGACTTCAGACTGAAGGATGTGAAGACCTATGAGAAGTGGTACGGTATCGAGCATAAGGCTCCGCAGTTTATATCGAAGGCTGTATATGGACTATGTGAGATTAACAGGGAAAATATCCATGGTCCGGTAAGGCTTATTGCAAATCCGGGCTGCTATACGACGACCTCGATACTGACACTCTATCCGCTGGTTAAGAACCACCTGATAGATCCCGAGACTATAGTAATCGATGCAAAGTCCGGAACATCGGGAGCCGGTCGTGGCAACAAGACGGCAAATCTCTACTGCGAGGTTAACGAGAGCATCAAGCCCTATGGTGTGGCAACACACAGACATACTCCTGAGATAGAGGAGCAGCTGGGCTATGCATATGATATATATGATCAGAATATGACTAACGAGAGGATGGCAAGAAACCTATGCGAGACAGGTGAGCCGGGTGGACATCCGTTTACACTGAACTTTACACCGCACCTCGTACCGATGAACAGAGGTATCCTTGCAACTTGCTATGCGAAGCTCAAGGATGGTGTGACAGCTGATAGGATAAGACAGTGCTATGAGGACTGCTACAGGGATGAGTACTTTATCAGACTGCTTCCCGCAGGAAAGTTTCCTGAGACCAGATGGGTTGAGGGCAGCAACTTCGTGGATATAGGATTTACTGTGGATGAGAGAACAGGACGTGTGATAGCCTGCGGTGCACTCGATAATGTGGTTAAGGGTGCTGCGGGACAGGCTGTGCAAAATATGAATCTGCTGTTTGGATGCGGTGAGACAGAGGGGCTTACGATGCCGCCGATGTTCCCGTAATAAGATGGAGGAAAGAATGGTAACAAGAATAGACGGCGGTGTGACGGCCGCAAAGGGATATAGGTGTGCAAGTATGCGTGTCGGCATCAAGCCGACGGGTACGAATCGCGATATGGCTATGGTGGTATGTGAAGTGCCTGCGGTGTGTGCGGGTACATTTACGAGGAATAAGGTGAAGGCTGCACCTGTGAAGTGGGACATGGTTGTGGCACGTGAGGGACATACCGCACAGGCGATAGTCGTAAACACGGGTATCGCAAATGCTGCGACCGGGGAGCCGGGGCTTGAGGTGTGCCGCAGGACTGCCGAGGCTGTTGAGGCGGCTACCGGTATACCGAAGAACTATGTTATATGCGGCTCTACCGGAGTTATCGGACCGCTGGTACCTGTGGATAAGCTCGTGTATGGAGTGAAGGAGCTGTCAGGATGTCTCGAGAGCGGCACTGAGGCTGCACATCATGCCGCAGAGGCTATCATGACGACGGATACACATCCGAAGGAGATAGCTGTGATGTTCGACGTGGGAGGTGTGAGCTGTACCATCGGTGCGATGTGTAAGGGCTCAGGTATGATACATCCCAACATGGGCACGATGCTCTGCTATATAATGTCAGACGTATCAGTGTCATACGAGATGGCTGACAAGGTGCTGCATGAGGTTGTGGACAAGACCTTCAACATGGTTTCCGTAGACGGCGATACCTCAACAAATGATACGGCAATATTTATGGCGAACGGTCTTGCGGGAAATGCTGAGATAACAGATGACGGTGACGACTACGAGGCTCTGAAGGCGGCGCTCAGCGAGGTATGTACGTTCCTTGCAAGAAGCATGGCAAAGGACGGTGAGGGCGCATCGAGGCTCTTCACGGCGCATGTAACGGGTGCTCCCGACTATGAGACAGCGAGGATACTCGCTAAGTCGATTATCACATCGAATCTTACGAAGGCTGCCATATTCGGAAGGGATGCAAATTGCGGCAGAATCTTCTGTGCGATGGGATACTCGGGTGCGGACTTTGACCCGGATAAGACGGATATTACGATGTCAAGCTCGGAAGGCAGCATACAGTTTATCGAGAAGGGAAGCTTCCTCGATTTTGACGAGGATGAGGCTCTGAAGATACTTTCTCCTGACGAGATAACGGCAGAGTGCTGCATAAATGACGGCGACTGTGAGGCGACAGCGTGGGGATGTGACCTTACGTATGACTATGTGAAGATTAACGCGGATTATAGGTCATAGAGCCGGTTGTGACGCATTGGATGTTTCGAAGAGAGTTTAAGGATAGACGTGGCATGGCAGTATGAGTGTCAGAAGTAGGAGGTTAGCTATGATACAGAATGAGGATATGGATGAGATACTGAAGAAAGCGCAGACTCTGATAGAGGCGCTGCCCTATATAAAGAAGTTTAACGGCAAGAAGATAGTCGTTAAGTACGGCGGCTCTGCCATGCTTGATGAGAATCTCAAGTATAATGTTATACAGGATGTGGCACTGCTTAAGCTGGTCGGCTTCAAACCGGTCATCGTACATGGCGGCGGCAAGGAAATCAGTAAGTGGATTGGTAAGCTCAATATGGAGACTCACTTCGAGAACGGTCTCAGAGTAACCGACGAGCCCACCCTTGAGGTTGCGGAGATGGTGCTGAATAAGGTCAACAAGGATCTGGTAGGACTTATGTCGAAGGTCGGACTCAAGGCAGTCGGACTTACAGGCAAGGATGCAGGGCTCCTCAAGGTTAAGAAGAAGCTTGCAGACGGTAAGGACATCGGATATGTCGGTGAGGTTGTATCCTGCGACACATCGGTTATAGAGTCACTGATAGAAGACGATATAATTCCCGTTATCGCACCCATCGGTATGGGAGCGGATGATAATCACGACTACAACATCAACGCCGATGACTGCGCATGTGCTGTAGCAACCTCCATCGAGGCTGAGAAGCTGGTATTCCTGACGGATATCGAAGGAGTGTTCATGGATCCGACTGATAAGAAGACTCTTATCTCCGAGATGGACCTCGATGAGGCTAAGTCCCTCATTTTAAATGGTGTCGTAGGCGGTGGTATGCTTCCTAAGCTGCAGAACTGTATCGATGCCATGGAGAACGGTGTGTCACGCGTGCATATCCTGGACGGACGTCTTGAACACTGTCTGCTGCTCGAGTTCTATACCGACAAGGGTATCGGAACAGCTATCAGGAAGGATGCACTGTTCTAGGAACTATGGTATTAGTCTGAGAACCTTGTTATTATGAAAGTGATTTGTTATATGAAAGTAATATAGAAGTAATTGGCGGCTGTGCGAAGGAGAGCAGATTACATTTAGATAGATTTATCACTGAATATGTTATAAAATAAGTACTGTGCTACATGGCACAGTACTTATACTTTTAAGGGGGTTACTATGAAGAAGAGACTTGTTACAAGAAGTGACTTTGACGGACTTGTATGCGCCATGCTCCTGAAGGAGCTTGACCTTATAGATGATATCAAATTTGTACATCCGAAGGATGTGCAGGACGGTAAGATAGAGCTGACCGAGAACGATATCACTACAAACCTTCCGTTTGATGCGAGAGCAGGACTTGTGTTCGACCATCATGAGAGCGAGACGATTCGTAACTCAGTGGAGCAGTACAAGGACAAGTATATAATCGATGGTACAGCAAAGTCGGCAGCAAGGGTTGTATATAACTACTATGGCGGTAATGATACATTTACCAGAGTATCGGATGAGATAATGGTTGCCGTGGATAAGGGCGACAGTGCTGACTTCACGAAGGAGGAAATCCTGAATCCCACAGGCTGGGTTCTGATGAACTTCCTTATGGATGCACGTACGGGACTCGGACGCTTCCATGACTTCAAGATATCAAACTACGATCTCATGATGGAGCTTATCGACTACTGCGTGAATCACAACATCGACCAGGTGCTTGAGCTTCCTGATGTGAAGGAGAGAGTTGATATGTACTTCGACCAGCAGGAGAAGTTCGTGGCACAGCTAAAGGACATCACGAAGATTCATGGTAAGGTTGCAGTGATCGACCTTAGAGATCAGGAGGTTATCTATACGGGAAACCGCTTCATGGTATATGCTATGTGGCCTGAGTGTGAGATATCCATACATGTGGCATGGGGATTTAAGAAGCAGAATACAGCCGTTATGATAGGTAAGTCTATCATCAATAAGGCTTCCAAGGTAAATATCGGTGAGCTGTGTCTAAGCTATGGCGGCGGCGGTCATGCAAATGCCGGTACCTGCCAGATAGATAATGACAAGGTAGACGCTGAGCTTCCTGTAATCATAGAGAAGCTTCAGGGAAATGAGTAGTATGAGTCAGAGGATGGGTGCAGTATCCGGAGACTTCAGAGGCTTCTCCGGAAATGCACTGAAGGTTATCGCCATGACATCGATGCTGATCGATCATGCAGCCGTGGCTCTTATAGAGCGCGGCGCATGGGCAGCGGGAAATGTGACTACGGCAAATACAGTAATTTACTATATAATGCGAGCCATCGGTCGGCTCGCATTTCCGATGTTTTGCTTCCTGATAGCAGAGGGATATGTGAATACGAGAAATGCTCAGAGGTATCTGATACGGCTCGTTACGTTCGGACTGATATCGGAGGTGCCGTTTGACATCGCGTTCTATGGCAAGACCGTAGATACTGATGCGCAAAATGTTTTCTTTACGCTTGCTTCGGGACTTGTGGCAATCATGCTGTGGGACAGGATGCTGCTTGGTACGACGCGGGATATGATGGAGAGTGAGATGGTGGCGGACGGCTCGGATGCGTCGGAGAGTGAGGCAGACGATGAATCCGGCAGTGCCTCGGAGAGTAAGTCGGATGATACGACCGGTAGTGCTTCGGACCGGGAGAAGTTGAAGAGTCTCAGTCCTGTCATGATGTTTGTCAGGGCACCGCGTCGACAGAAGCTTCGTGTCATGCTCATGGTAGCAGCGATAGGACTTACCATGACGCTGCTCGATACGGATTACGGCGGCATCGGAACGCTTGTTATAGTGTGTATGTATATCTTCAGAGGACAGGAGACGAATCGTAACTGTATGACCGGTATAGCTCTGATGGGTAGTGGTATAGCAGAGGTGTTCGGTATGCTGGCATTTGTACCGCTGCACTTCTATAACGGGGAGAGAGGTATGGCGCGGGTAAATAAGTACGTGTTCTACGTGTTCTATCCGCTGCATATAGGACTGCTGATAGTGGTGAGATATCTGATGTATGGGGCATGGCTGTAGGATGATAGCTGTATGGTGAAAAAAAGTCATGTAAGCGGATGTGACCTGCATCATGTGAGCTGTTCTGTATGTGTTTAATGGAGTGATATATGCTTGATATAACAGTACTGTCGGTTGGCAGAGTTAAGGAAAAGGGAATGCAGCAGCTGATAGAGGAGTATTCGAAGAGACTCGGCAGATATGCAAAGCTGCACATTATAGAGGTTCCGGATGAGAAAACGCCTGACGGTGCAAGTGAGGCACTGGAGGAGCAGATTAAGAGGCGTGAGGGAGAGAGACTCCTGCAGCAGCTGGGTAGGTGCAGGGATGCGTATGTGATATGCCTTGCGATAGAGGGTAAGCAGCTGTCATCCGAGGAGCTGGCAGCAAGGATAGATAGGCTTACGGTTGACGGAGTAAGCCATGTTGTATTTATAATCGGCGGATCGCTTGGACTTTCGCCGGAGGTGCTCGGTATGGCTGATATGCTGCTGTCGTTTTCGAGGATGACATTTCCGCATCAGCTGATGAGAGTGATACTGCTGGAACAGGTGTACAGGAGCTTCAGAATCATAAATAATGAGCCGTATCATAAATAGTGGACAATACAGGAAGTAATCGGAGGTGTGAGCGGGTTCTGCCGGCGGAGGTGACCTGCTTCACAGACGGTAGGATATAGCTGCGGCGGGAAGTGAACCGTTATGACACAGGATAAGAAAACAGAAAGATATCTTAGACGCAAGGCTCTCCGTGAGGAGAAACTGAGGCTTGAGGAGGAGAGTCGCGAGCGTGCTGCGACGGAGCAGAGGAAGCTGGACGAGAAGTATATGCGTATGGCGATACGACTTGCCCGTAGGGCTGAGGAGTCGGGGGACGTACCCATCGGATGTGTGATAGTGCATGACGGCAAGGTGATAGGCCGCGGCTATAACCGTCGTAACAGAGACAGGTCTACTCTGATGCATGCGGAGATTATCGCAATCAGGAAGGCAAGCCGTGTGCTCGGTGACTGGCGTCTCGAGGACTGTACGCTCTATGTGACGCTTGAGCCCTGCCAGATGTGTGCAGGTGCGATAGTTCAGGCACGTATTCCGACAGTCGTAATCGGATGTATGAGCCCGAAGTCGGGCTGTGCCGGCTCGGTCATAAATCTGCTCGAGATGGATGGATTTAACCATAAGGCAGAGGTACGGCGCGGTATATGCGAGGAGGAGACGTCCGAGATGCTGAGCAGCTTTTTCAAGAGGCTGAGGACGACGGACTGAGAGCAGGCGAGTAATATACCTGCGGAGAGAACCTGCATGGTTATACGTAGTGCCTGTACATAACAGCTGCCCATAGCGAGTGTTGTGATGGAGATACGGGCAGAGTGAGAAGGGAAATGTGTATGAAACGCAAATGTATCATAATGGTTATCATATCATTTATAGTGCTTGTCGTATGCATATCCATGGGCAGTGTAAATGTATCTGTTCACGAGGCACTCAGTATACTCGGCTTTAAGCTGTTCGGAGTGCAGCTGCCGGAGGATGTGCCGGAGCTGAAGGTTTCTATCTACTGGACCATACGTATGCCGAGGGTTATATCGGCGTTTGCGGCAGGAGGAGTGCTTGCACTGTGTGGAGCCGTGATGCAGGCGGTACTGCAGAATCCTCTCGCGTCATCATATACACTGGGCGTGTCCTCAGGGGCGTCACTTGGTGCGGCACTTGTAATACTGAGTGGTGTTACTGTTACGGCACTGAGACTGGTGCTGCTTCCCATGATGGGATTTATATTCGGGCTTATAACTGTCGCTGCAGCTATGCTGCTGGCGTCAAGAATCGACAGGCTTGTGAGCAGTCCGACCATTATCCTGGTCGGTATAGTTATATCACTCTTCGTGAGTGCAATCATGAATCTGCTGTGCAGCCTATTCCCTGATAATTATCAACAGCTCTACTACTGGATGATGGGTTCCTTCTCATCCAGAAAGTGGATACATGCTGCGATACTCACGGTAAGTGCAGTGATTGGACTGACTGTACTGATGAGTATGTACAGAGAGCTGGACATACTGAGCTTCGGTGACGAGCAGGCGATGAGTATGGGTGTGGACAGCGTGAGATATAAGAGCGTGCTGATTGTTATCGCAACACTTCTTACGGGAATCACAGTCAGCTTTACAGGAACTATAGGGTTTGTGGATCTTGTTGCTCCGCATATAGTGAGACGTATATTCGGTGCGAAGCATAAGGTGGTGCTGCCGATGTCGTTCTTTGTGGGTGGTGCATTTATGACACTGTCAGATCTTGCGGCCAGGACTCTTGCGGCACCGCGCGAGCTGCCGGTCGGAGCTGTGACGGCAATGATAGGGGCGCCGTTCTTTGCGTATATATATCTGAGGAAGAGGCGGTAGTATGGATATAAGCTTGAAAAACGTATCCGCAGGATACGACAAAAAGCATAGTGTACTGCATGATATAGCTCTGGATATACCGGAGGGCACATCGGTCGGAATCATCGGACCGAACGGCTCCGGTAAGACCACTCTTCTTCGTGTGCTGTCGGGTGTGCTCGGATATGAGGGAAGTGTCAGGCTTATGAGTGGAGGCAGTACTGCCGATGACCGAGGCAGTGCGGATGAATGTGTAGACGCAGCGGTTAGGGGAACAGGCGATGACGGGACAGAAATCTCCGAAATCCCTCAGAAGTGTCTTGCCCGGTACATATCTATGCTGCAGCAGTTTACGGCAGCATACTTCTCATATACAGTAAGAGATACCGTGGCACTCGGCAGATATGCACATCAGAAAAGCAGACTCGGCAGACTCACAGCTGAGGACAGTCGGATTATAGATGAGGCGCTGGCTCTTACAGGTACAGACTCCATCGCAGCCTCAGAGATTAGTGCACTCTCCGGAGGACAGCTGCAGAGGGTATATCTTGCAAGAACCATAGCACAGCAGACACCGGTTATGCTGCTCGACGAGCCTACAAATCATCTTGATTTTAAGTACTCGGCGGAGCTGACAGACTACCTGATAAAGCGTAAGGATGAGACGTATGACATAGACGGCGATAGTCACAGGGCAACGCTCATAGCAGTATTTCACGATATAATGAGTGCATATGAGGTATGCGATACTATAGTCTATATGTCAGACGGACGTATAGTAGCGGTGGAGAAGGCCAAGGACGGTATCAATGCTGAAATACTGAGTGATATATATGGAATAGATGTTGTTCAGAGTATGAAACGCAGGATGAGTATACTAGGTGGACTCTGAGTTCATCAAAGGAGCCTTGGAATGTAGGCACAGCATGAGCTGTGCTTTTTTTATTCGCGTAAGCAATGAGCCAAGTGAAGATACTTGTATCTTCATTTGGCGAATGTCGCAACGCAGGTCATGCCTACAAAGTAGGCATGGTACCCGGCTCGGTGCCTGCGGCACTTCGTACCGCAGTTTCTGCAAGCAAAGCATGCAGAAACCTTGCAAGCCTCAGTACACCGTCTGTGAGATATGCACTTCGGTCAGGACTATCCTGATTGTTTTTAAGTTTTCTTTAAGTAAATGAAACTACCATTCATAAGTGATTTTGCGTCATGCATACATTTCTTTGTTAAAGGAGTTCATAGATGAAGGGTTCGAGGCGAAAGAAGGTAAACAAGAGGAAGGCTGCGAAGGTAATCACTATCATAGCGATTCTTCTGATAATCGCGGTTATCGGAATTATTATCCTGAGGAATAAAGTTTCGGAAACGTATGGTTCGGATGACGGACCGGACTATACAACGGCTACCGTGGAAACCGGCAGTATATCAACTACAGTGTACGGCTCAGGTACCCTACAGGATGAGGATGCTGAGGAGTATGTAATCCCGGACGGTATAGAGATAGATGAGGTCTACGTGGCAGTCGGAGATACGGCAACTGCGGGCGATGCGCTGGCAAGTGTCAAGCCCTCGTCGGTTCTGTCTGCTATGTACACGGTTCAGGAAAGCATAGCTGATATCGATGATCAGCTCGAGGATGCATCCGAGGAAACCATAGATGATGAGATCGCGGCTTCGATGGATGGTCGTATCAAGGAAATATATGCTGATGAGGGAGACGATGTAACGTCCGTGATGGCTGAGCACAGCGCTCTTATGCTTCTGTCTGCTGACGGTCTGATGGCTGTGGATATTGAGACAGCTGCAGAGGAGGGTGATGAGTTCACCGTGACAACCGACTCAGGCTATGAGTATACAGGAACAGTCGAGAAGGTACAGGATGGTACGGTCACGATTACATTTTCGGATAAGGCAGCTGTAAACGGTGAGAACTGCACCATAACCGATTCAGATGGAAATGAAGTCGCATCCGCAAGCTGCTATATACATGACTCTATAACGGTGGTCGGATACGCAGGTACGGTTGACGATATAGAGGTGTCACTGAATGAGGCGGTGGATGCGGGCGATACCCTGATAACGCTTGAGGATACATCATATACAGTTAACTATGCGACTCTGATTGATGAGAGAGACGAGCTCGCAGAGACACTGCAGAATCTGATCGAGATATATAAGACGGGGACCATAACAGCAGAGATATCAGGTACAGTTAAGTCTGTGCCGGATACTGATGAGGAGAACTCTGATGATACAGAGACGGCTTCGAGCAGCTTCAGTATATGCCCCGATGAGGTTATGACCATAGAGGTCAGCATAGACGAGACGGATATCCTGTCAATATCTGAGGGACAGTCAGTTACGGTTGAGATAGATTCACTCGGTGACGAGACCTATACGGGCGTAATATCGAGTATAGATAAGAGCGGTTCGACCTCGAGCGGAGTTACCTCGTACTCGGCTGTGGTTGAGGTTGAGATGGTGGAAAGTATGCTCTCGGGTATGTCGGCATCGGCCTCCATCACCATAGAGAGTGTTGAGAATGCGCTGATAATACCGGTGGATGCACTGAATAAGACAAGCTCTACCTACTATGTATATACAGAGTATGACGAGGAGGCGGACGAGCTGACCGGTATGGTTGAGGTTAGTATCGGAGTATCAAACAGCAGCTATGTGGAGATAACCGAGGGACTCTCGGAGGGAGACACTATCTACTATACAGAGTCATCAGACAGCGATTCCGGCTTCAGTATGCCGGGCGGCGGTATGTCGGGTGGAGGTGACTTCTCCGGCGGTGATATGCCGAGCGGCGGCGGAGCGTCGGGCGGATCGTCAGGAGGTCCGGGTGGCAGCAGCTCATCGGGCGGATCGTCAGGTGGTCACGGCGGACACTAAGGCAGCAGCAGAACCTTGTTCGATATAGTGCTTAAGACATAGCCTGTGACAAGGATGTGTCGGAAATACACCGGCTCTGCAGAGTGCCGGGAGCATAACGGCGGGAATTACATTTCAGGAGATAAAGATGATACTACTGAAGGATATCTACAAAATATATACGATAGGTGATGAGACGGTTAAGGCTCTCGATGGAGCGTGCCTCAGTGTGGAGGACGGCGAGTTTGTCAGTATCATAGGCCCGTCCGGAAGCGGCAAGTCCACACTGATGAATATAATCGGGTGTCTGGATACGGCTGACTCAGGAGAGTACCTGCTTGACGATATACCCATCGAGGACTACTCGGAGCATGAGCTGGCACAGATTCGTAACAAGAAGATAGGCTTCGTGTTCCAGAGCTTCAATCTGATACCAAAGCTGACGGCCGAGGAAAATGTTGAGCTGCCGCTCATCTATCAGGGAGTAAAGAAACAGGAGCGTAAGCAGCGTGTGGAGGAGGCACTCGAGAGAGTTCAGCTTACAAGACGTAAGAAGCACTTCCCCACGGAGCTGTCCGGTGGTCAGCAGCAGAGAGTTGCCATCGCACGTGCCATCGCGACAAGACCTTCGCTCATCCTTGCCGATGAGCCTACAGGAAATCTGGACTCACGTACGAGTGATGACATCATGGAAATATTCCACGAGCTTCACAGAAGCGGCAACACCATAGTACTTATAACACATGACGACGAGGTGGCAGAGCAGGCTGAGAGGCGTGTAAATATCAGAGACGGCGTCGTAACAGCGGTTTAACGAAGGAGAGTAGGATGATTCAATCATTTAAAATGGCGCTTAAGTCCATAGGCGACAACAAGATGCGTACATTTCTGACGATGCTCGGAATAATCATAGGTGTCATGTCGCTGGTTATACTGGTCAGTCTCGTAAACGGTGCGACCGGAAATGTTCAGGACACCATATCGAGCCTGGGGACAAACTCTATAACGGTCTCTATATCGGATCATAAGGGGCATCCCGTGCATATATCTGATCTCACGGAGTGGATGGAGGATGGAGTCGGATATATAGCACCTGTCGCTGAGGAGAGCTTCACGGGTAAGTATGAGGAGAACTCTGATGCCGTGGAGGTTTACGGTACGACAGCTCCGTACTTTGATATAGCGGGTATGAACCTGCTGCTCGGAAGATTTATAAAGACCTCTGACGTGGATAACAACACAAGTGTATGTGTGGTAAATGAGAATCTGGCGTCGGAGCTTGTGGGCTTCACCGACTGTATAGGTGAGTATATATCGCTGAACGGTACCAGATATGAGATAGTTGGTGTGCTTGAGGATGATGATGAGTCGCTGACAAGTATGTTCGGCAGCAGCTCGATGGTCGTATATATACCCTACACAAGCTTCGTGAGACTCAGCTCCGAAATGACACTCGAGGTTACAAGCTTCAGTGTGGCACCTGCATCGGACGGTACAGTTGAGGATACGGAAACGGCTATAACAAACATACTGCTCGATAGGTTTGAGGAGGATGAGGATGCATTTGAGGTGACATCGACAGATGCTATAGAGGATGCTATGTCGAGTATAACTACAATCCTTACGATACTTCTCGGAGGCATCGCCGGTATATCGCTGATAGTCGGCGGTATCGGAATCATGAATATCATGCTCGTGACTGTAACTGAGCGTACGCGTGAGATAGGTATCAGAAAGGCTATCGGTGCTGACAGAAGAGTTATACTTCAGCAGTTCCTGATGGAGGCAGTGGTGCTCTGTATGCTGGGCTGTGCGATAGGTATCTTCCTGTCGTGGGGTGTCCTGCAGATTATCACGATAGTTGTGTCAAGCCTGGAGCTTACATTTGAGATGAATGGTATGGTTGTGCTGATTGCAGTGCTGTTCTGCTTTGCAATCGGTGTAATATTCGGACTTTATCCTGCTAACAAGGCGGCGAAGATGAAGCCCATAGATGCGCTGCATTACGGAGGCTGATGATATGAAGAAGGTTTATATAGCTCTCATAATTATATTTACGGCTGTGATAGGAGTCTCGACGTTACTTCATATAACAGCGCCGGCTACAACAGATTATTCGGCGGATGGATCCAGTGGTGGGATGCCGGACTTCAGTGAGTCGGGAGAGATGCCGGATATGAGTGAAGCACCGGACTTCAGCGGGTCAGGCGGGATGCCTGACATGAGTGAAATGCCGGACTCCAGTGAGTCAGGTGAGATGCCGGATATGAGTGAGTCAGGAGAGAGACCGGAACATAGCAACGATGACAGCTCTGCAGTAGGTGGAGATACAGGCTTCGGTGAATCGCAGAAAATAGATGATATCAGCTCAGGCAGCAGTGATGAGAGTGACAGTGCTCAGACCTCTGAAGATAGCTCATCTCTTGTAAGCTTCGTACGCGACAGGTGGATTGCTATAGATATAGTGGCAGGAGTGCTTGATATACTTGCTGTAGTTATGCTGGTATTTACAATCAGAAAGGATAAGAAGACTAAGACAGAGGAAGTGTCAGACGATACAGTGGATGGCACTGCAGCTGCTGTGACAGCTACTGCAGATGGTACTGTGGCGGTCGACGAAAACGGCGTGGAGGCATCGCCTCACTCGAGAAGCAAGAAGAAGTATCTCTGGCTGTTGCTCATCATACCTGTCGGAGCAGTAGTGGTGCTTACCATCATGGCTAAGCAAAAGACTGAGAGCGGCTCATATATAAATATAGCTGAGACAGTTCTGGATGCGGCGACCGGAAGCAGTGAGATAGAGACTTCTATCACAGGCTCCGGATATATAGAGGCAGGAGAGTCAACATCGGTTTCGCTTGCAGGTACAGGTATAAAGGTAACAAGCTATGCGGTAAGTGACGGCGATGTGGTAAGCGCCGGAGACCTTATAGCTGAGGTTGACAGGACGTCGGTTATGCAGGCTATAGAGGAGCTTGAGGAGGTTATGTCGTCTCTTGACGAGGCACTCGACGAAGCGTCAGAGGATGACGATACAGATGAGATAACAGCCACGGCTGACGGACGTGTGATGAAGATATATGTGGATGATGACGAGAATACCTCAGTCATAGATACCATGTATAACGATGGTGCGCTGATGCTGATATCTCTCGACGGTAAGCTTGCAGCGGATATAGAGGACAACGGCAGTCTCTCTGTAGGTGACAGCGTAATCGTAACGGATGACGACGGAGATGAGGCAACGGGAAAGATTATAGCGAAGAATATAAGTGATGACGGTGATACCTTTACGGTTGTAGTTGATGACGATGAGTTTGACTATGATGAGCATGTGACGATATCGGTTGAGAATCAGGATGATGAATCTGATACGGAGGATGAGACTGATTCAGATGATGATACTGATGGTGACTCTTACACGGTAGTAGGAGACGCAAATCTGTATATACATAGTGAACTGAAGGTAACAGGATATATTGGCACCGTAACGGATGTGGAGGTAAGTGAGGGTGACACCGTGGAAAGCGGAGACACACTTATCACACTTGATGATACAGACTATGCAGGACAGTATGACGACCTGAAGGCTAAGAGGGAAAAGCTGGAGCAGCAGCTTGCTGCACTGCTTGAGGTATATGAGACAGGCTGTGTATATGCCGAAGTGGATGGTGAGATAAGCGGAATCAACGAGGATATACTCGATGTGGACGAAGCAGAGGAGACATCCGAAGCAGCAGAAGATGAGCAGACCGGAGATACTTCTGCAAATAATACCACAGAAGCAGATAATACGACAGATACTGCGTCGATAGAAGGTATGGCGTACGGTGAAACAGTTACAGCAAGTGTTTCAAACCTGCTGAATACATCAGTAAATGAAGTGACTATGCTGACTATAGCGGAGTCGTCAGATGATACAGCTCCGGAAAAGCAGGAGGACAAGACCTACTATGATTACATCGGTCAGGTTGTTTCAATATCGGGAACAACGATAGTAGTTAACTCGTCGGCTGATGTGACGGAGAATGTCGATTATGAGAATATAACCGTGGATGCCTCCACACTGGATACCGAGGTTACCGTAACAGTTGACAGAACCACGAAGGTATATACCTATAAGTCGGGTAAGTGGACTGAGGGTACCATAACAGATATAAATCTGGATGACATACTTATATTTACATATGATGAAGAGGGAAAACTCTACTGGCTCATACGAAATGATGCTGACGATACTGTAGTTGACGATACAGGTGATGATAGTGAGTCGGATAAAACAGATGATGAGTCAGGTAGTAGTGTCGATATAGCTGATAGCAGTAACGCAGCTTCCGATAGCAGTAACGCAGCTTCCGATAGTAGTAGCTCAGCTTCCGATAGTAGTAGCTCAGCTTCCGAAGGCAGTGCCACACCTACAGATGCAGCTGAGTCCGGCACACCCGGGGAACAGTCACAGAGCGCGTCGCAGGACAGCTCGTCACATTCACACTCAGGGTCCTCCGGAGAGTCACAGGATGGATTCAATGCACCATCCGAATCAAGCAGCACTGCAGCATTTGGTAGCTCGTCATCAGGCAGCTCGTCATCAGGCAGCTCAGGCGGTTCATCGTCAGGTGGAGCTGCTGTAGGAGATGCGTCATCAGCTGCTGTAACTGATACTGCGGAGGCTGTTACCACACAGACAGCAAGCTATGAGGTTGAGGAGACCGAACTATGCAGTGTTGTATCACTGGAGAGTGTAACAATAGATATAAGTGTGGATGAGCTGGATATAACGAAAATCAGTATCGGACAGAGTGTAAGTGTTCAGCTTGATGCGATTGCCGGAAAGGAGTTCGAGGGTGAGATATACTCTATAGATACTGACGGTACGAACGAGGGCGGAAATACCAAGTACACCGTGACCGTTCAGCTTGACAGAGATGCAGACATGCTTGCAGGCATGAACGCAACCGTAACAGCTGTTCTCGGAAGCGGAGACTATGTAAGCATACCGGCCGAGGCTATCTATGAGGATGCAGGTCGTGTGTATGTGTATACAAGCTATGACGAGGAGACAGATACGCTGGGTGGTGAGTGCGAGATAGAAACAGGACTCTCTGACGGAGATATGGTTGAGGTCATATCCGGAATCAGTGAGGGGGATACAGTTTACTATAAGTACGCCGACAGCATACAGTATTCATTTGTAGAATAGTTTAAAATATTTAAGGTTCGTTTAAGATTACATATATATACTTACAGCATATTCAAATTAATCCCAAACACCTCTCATATTTCCCGCAGATTCCCAGTCTGCGGGATTTCTCTTTGTTTACATGTCAGGTGTGTCTCATAGTCAACTGTAAGATACTTTCAAGGTGACAAAGCTCGGAATTATGATTATTATAAGCTAAGTACGGCATTCGATATGTCGTAAGGCAGTACATATAAGTGAGGTTGAAGCAAATGATAGAGAAGTATACATACGGAAATCCATTTAACACAGAGGCTATCCCTGTGACATCGACAGAGCTTGTAAAGGTGTGTGATGCAGAGCAGCTGCCGAAGTGTTTGGAGCTTACAAAGTGTGATGACGGACATATAGAGCTGCATATAACCATGGAGAAGAGAGACATGATATTCGGACTCGGTGAGGCACTCCGCGGTATCAACAAGCGTGGCTGGATATATGAGTCATGGTGCTCTGATGAGCCGAATCAGACCGAGGAGAAGCGAAGCATCTACGGTGCACATAACTTCCTGATAGTAGCATGTGATGAGCCCTATGGCATATTTATAGATAATCCGGGCAGGGTGACCTATGATGTGGGATACACCGACATGGATACACTCAGCATTAAGCTGCCGGATGACAGCATGGATCTCTATGTGATATATCCGTCAGCAGGTGCAGTCGGAGAGGAGCTGAAGGATATAGTTCATCAGTTCCGACGCCTGATAGGCAAGAGCTATATGCCGCCTCTCTGGGCCTTCGGATATGCTCAGAGCAGGTGGGGATATAAGAACGAGGCTGACATCAGAGAGATAGCCGACAGGTTCGATGCCGCAGGCATACCGATAGATATGATATACATGGACATCGACTACATGCAGGACTATAAGGACTTTACCGTAAATCCTGAGCGTTTCCCGGACCTTCCCGGTCTTGTAGAGGATATGAAGTCGCGCGGCATACGACTGATTCCCATAATCGACGCAGGTGTAAGAGTTGAGGATGGCTATGATGTCTATGAGGAGGGGCGTGACGGCGGTTACTTCTGCCGTGATAAGGACGGCAACGACTTTACAGGCAGCGTATGGCCGGGTAAGTGCTGCTTCCCCGACTTCCTGAATCCCGAAGCACGTAAGTGGTTTGGTGAAAAGTATAAGCTACTGACCGATATGGGAATAGAGGGCTTCTGGAACGATATGAACGAGCCGGCGATATTTTTCTCGGAGGATGGCTTCGAGGATATGCAGAGGAAGGTGTCATCCATGAGGGGGAAGGACATCGACCTTGGAGACTACTTCGAGATGAAGGATAAGGTCGGATCGCTTGCCAACAGCATGTCTGACTATATGTCTATATATCACAAGGTCGGCAGCATCAGGTCATCGGCAGACACAGCTATCGATAAGGTTGTGAGACATGACAGAGTGCATAACATTTACGGGTATAATATGATGCGAAGCATGCGTGAGGGCTGCAGAAATGATGTGCTGCTGCTGTCACGTGCGTCCTATATCGGGGCACACAGATACGGTGGTATATGGCAGGGCGACAATCAGTCCTGGTGGTCACACCTCGAACTGAATGTGAAAATGATGCCTTCACTTAACATGTGCGGCTTCATCTATACGGGTGCAGATACGGGAGGCTTTGGGTCTGATACTACCGAGGAGCTGCTGCAGAGATGGCTGCAGTTCAGTGTGTTTACTCCGCTTATGAGGAATCACTCGGCACTTGGTACGAGAGAGCAGGAGCCCTTCAGATTCGGTAACGTGGACGATATGAGATTTATCATATCTCTGAGATATGTGCTGCTGCCGTATATCTATGAGTCGGCAAAGCGTGCAGTGGAGAGAGATGAGCTGATGTTTACGCCGCTTGCCTTTGAGTACTCGAGAGACAGCCGTGCATGTGAGATAGAGGACCAGCTTATGATGGGGGATGCTCTGATGTTAGCTCCTGTTGTTAAGCCCAACACGACAGGACGTATGGTTTACCTGCCGGAGGATATGATGGAAATCAGATTCCACTGTAGGAGAGACAAGTCGGACGAAAGCAGTACGTCAAGTAACATGGACAGTAGTGCTGGCGTGACGGAAATTCTCACGCGTAAGCTTAAGGCAGGAGATCACTATATTGACTATCCTCTGGATGAACTGGTTGTATTTCTGAGGAAGGGGAAGGCTCTGCAGCTTGCTGACGGTGCTATGCGTGTCGGTGATGTGGATATGGAGCATCTCAGCACCATAAAGTACTGACTAGAATCTATGGGTACGCCTTCTCGGACCGGTTAGAGCTGTTTTTGATTATAATCAAGTACCGGATTTTAAAATCGGTATATATTTGTTCAAAGCAGTATGACGGTTGTACCGGATATATGTATAAGAACCGGTGTGATTTGCATGAAAGAGAGGATTTTATATGTTAGGAAATATACATTCCATAGAAAGCTTCGGAGCTGTGGATGGTCCCGGACTCAGATTTATCGTGTTCCTGCAGGGTTGCCACATGAGATGCAAGTATTGTCATAATCCTGAAACCTGGGCCATGACAGGAGGCGAACAGAGGTCTGCTGAGGATGTACTCAGTCAGGCACTTAGATTTAAGTCGTACTGGAGAAATGAGGGCGGCATCACTGTAAGCGGCGGTGAGGCACTGCTGCAGATAGACTTCGTGACGGAGCTCTTCAGACTGGCTAAGGAGAAGGGGATACATACCTGTGTGGATACCTCGGGAAATCCATTTACGAGAGATGAGCCCTTCTTTAGTAGGTTTAAGGAGCTGTGTGAGGTGACTGACCTCTTCCTGTTGGATATAAAGCATATCGATGATACACTGCACCGTGAGCTGACAGGGTTCACCAACAGCAATATACTCGATATGGCACAGTATCTGTCGGATATAGGTAAGCCTATATGGATACGTCACGTGCTGGTGCCGGGTATCACGACGGATGAGGTACAGCTGAGACGTTTGAGAGACTTTACGGATACTCTTACTAACATCGACCGTATCGAGGTACTGCCGTATCACAAGCTCGGCATACCTGAGTATGAGAAGCTGGGAATAGATTATCCGCTAAAGGGAGTGGAGCCTCCGACTAAGGAGCAGATAGAGATAGCGGAGAGGATACTGAAGGGGTAGTGCGGACATATCCACAGATCATACCTTGTGGGAGGAGATGATAGTTATGCAGCAAGCAGCATCCTGTGATACATGTGCATACTATATGTATGACGAGGACTATGAGGAGTATGTGTGTGACGCAAGTGTCGACGAGGATGACTTCGTGCGTCTGATGGAGAGCGGCTTTAAGAGCTGCCCGTACTACACGAACGGTGATGAGTATAGGGTTGTGAGAAAACAGATGTAGGAGTATGTGATCCGGTGTATATGGAGTACAGAGTTGTAGAAAAGTTTATAAGTATAAACGGTGAAGGCCAGAGAGCCGGTGAACTGTCAGCCTTTATCAGATTTGCAGGCTGCAATCTCAGATGTAACTACTGTGATACGGCGTGGGCACTGAGTCACAAGGTTGGTGAGACAGAAACCACAGAAGACATCATAGGATTTATAAGAGAGAGCGGCGTGAGAGATGTGACACTGACCGGCGGGGAGCCGCTGGACCGCCCCGGTATAGCAGAGCTTATAGCAAGGCTGCTGATACAGGATGCTGACGATGACAGCAGGTGCCTCAGGGTGGAGATAGAAACCAACGGTGCAGTGCCGGTTGAGGAAACGAGGGAAGCAGTAAGACGGATTCTCGGAGAGGTATCGCATGAAACCTCGGCGACTGTTGAAGAAATCATGAATCGCCTCAGCATGACACTTGACTATAAGTGCCCCGGCAGCGGCTGTGAGAGTGCTATGCTCATGGAGAACTATGAGTGTGTAGAGCCTCAGGATACAGTGAAGTTTGTAGTAAGCGACACAGCGGATCTTGACAGGATGAGGGAGATTGTTGAACGATATAAGCTTACAGAGAAGTGCACTGTATATGTGAGTGCGGTATTCGGCAGAATCACGCCGGCTGATATAGTTGACTACATGAAGCAGTACTGCATGAATGATGTCAGACTGCAGCTGCAAATCCATAAGTATATATGGGATCCTCAGCTGCGTGGAGTATAACAATTCTCAAAATACACAGACTGCATATGGTGCTTTATCGCAGCAACTTCATAACATTAAAAACGTGTAATACGATATATTGAGGTAACAATCATGAATATAGCAGTATACCTTGGCTCGACCATGGGAAACAGTGATGTATATAGAAGCATAACGGAGGATATAGGCTCCTGGATAGGTAAGAACGGCCATCGTCTCATCTACGGCGGCAGCAAGACAGGACTGATGGGAGTGCTTGCGGATGCGTGTCTTGGTGCAGGCGGATATGTGATAGGAGTCGAGCCGAAGATGTTTATAGAAACAGAACTTCAGCATGATGGTATAAGCGAGCTTATAATCACGGAGGATACCATCGAGAGAAAGAGGAAGATGCTCGAGCTTAGTGATGCATTTATAGCAATGCCGGGCGGTACAGGAACGCTGGATGAGATGACGGAAACTGTGGAGCTGATGAAGCTCAGCGGTACACCGAAGCCCTGTATATACTTTAATCATGACGGCTACTACGAGGAAATACGTACTCTCATGCAGAGGATGATGGACTGCGACTTCCTCGATCCGGATGCGGTAAGGAGTGTTCACTTCGCAGGCAGTGTGGAGGAAATAGAGAAAATTCTTTAAAAAATATTTATACGTTTCGAAAAAATTTAGTATTTATCATTTAAGAGCTCACTGATAGATTATGTGTATCAGCGGTAAGAACCGCGAAAAAGAGAAGGAGATATGCATAATGAACGGTGAGCTTTTTAATTCGAACAAGGCAGTAAGAGGAGCGGGTGTGCTCCTTGCTATATCAAGTCTTCCCAGCGAGTACGGTATCGGTACGATGGGCGAGGCTGCATATAAGTTTATAGATGAGTGTAATGAAGCAGGATTTACATACTGGCAGATACTTCCCATAGGACCTACGGGCTTCGGTGACAGCCCCTACCAGACAGTATCGAGCTTTGCAGGAAATCCCTACTTCATCGACCTCGATATGCTTATAACCGAGAGACTTCTGACAAGAAGTGAGGTTAAGCGTATCGAGTGGAATGATTCAAGCGACACGGTCTCCTACGGCAAGCTCTGGGCATACAGATATGAGGTGCTGAGAAAGGCATACTCGAGAAGCAAGCACAAGAACACTGACGAGTACAGAGACTTCATAGCAGATAACAGCTTCTGGTTAAATGACTTCGCACTCTTCATGTCACTCAAGTCCTACTACAATAATGCAGACATGACTCAGTGGGATGAGGACATCAGAATGCACGAGGAGTCAGCTGTTAAGGAGTACAGTGAGAAGCTGGCTGACGATGTGGACTTCTGGAAGTTCCTGCAGTTCAAGTTCTTCGAGCAGTGGGAGGAGCTGAGAAGCTACGCTGCACTTAAGGGTGTCAAGATAATCGGTGATGTGCCCCTTTACACCTCGTACGACAGCGCAGATGTATGGGCAAACAGACAGTTCTTCAAGCTCGACAAGGACGGAAGACTTAACTCAGTAGCAGGATGTCCTCCTGATGCATTTTCGAATGAGGGACAGAAGTGGGGCAATCCTCTGTATGACTGGGCTGCACTTGAGGAGGCTGACTTCAAATGGTGGAGGCAGAGAATCAGCTTCGCATCGAAGCTCTATGATGCACTGAGAATCGATCACTTCATCGGTCTCATCAGATACTACGATATACCGGTCGATGAGTCGGCTAAGAACGGAACATTTAGAGAGGGACCGAAGGATAAGCTCCTGAATGTCATCGACGAGGAGAGAGGCAGCATGGTTATCATAGCAGAGAACCTCGGCATCAAGCCTCCGGCTGTTGATGAGGCGGTTAAGTCTCATAATTACTATGGTATGAACATCCTTCAGTTTGCATTTGGCGGTGATCCGGATAATGAGCACCTGCCCTATAACCTTACAAATATGTCGGTGCTCTACGGCGGTACACATGATAACGAGACACTGATGGGCTTCTTCAGTAACACCACACCTGAGAACCTGCAGAATGCTTACACATACACGGGTACTGATAATGTGGAGGACCTGATAGACGGACTATACAGGGCGGCCTATAACAGTGTTGCCGATATAGTTATCTTCCAGATGCAGGATATCCTGAAGCTTGGCAACGAGGCACGTATGAACTTCCCCTCAATCGTGGGAATAAACTGGAAGTGGAGAATGAAGAGAAACGCTATGAGCAGAGAAGTGATAAGAAAGTTTAACTCTCTTGCGGTTGTATCCGGAAGAGTAAGACATGAGAAGAATGTACTGAGAGACTTCATCAAGGAGCGCTACGGTAAGGATCTGGATAATCTCTCGAAACAGGAGATATATGCAGCTATCCTCGTACTCTGTAACGAGAGAGCAAGAAGCCGTGAGAAAACAAGGGCACAGCTCGACGGTAAGCGTAAGGTTTACTATATATCAGCTGAGTTCCTGATCGGTAAGCTGATGGGCAACAACCTGATAAATCTCGGTCTCTACGACGAGATAAGTGAGGAGCTGAGTGAGATAGGAGTATCACTTGCTGAGATAGAGGAGCTCGAGGCTGAGCCGTCACTCGGTAACGGAGGTCTCGGCAGACTCGCGGCATGCTTCCTCGACTCTATAGCTACTCTCGGTCTTAACGGAGACGGTGTGGGACTCAACTATCATCTCGGACTCTTCAAGCAGACCTTTAACAAGAAGGGACTTCAGAGCGAGGAGGTTAATCCCTGGATAGATGAGAAGTCGTTCCTTATAAAGACAGATAAGAAGTACACGGTTAAGTTCGGTGATATGTCGGTAGAGTCAACCCTCTACGACATCGAGGTAACCGGCTACAACAGCACCACAAACAGACTGCACCTGTTCGATCTGGACAGCGTCGATGACAGCATCGTGGGCGAGGGTATCGACTTCGATAAGACAGATATAAGGAAGAATCTGACACTGTTCCTCTATCCCGATGACAGCGACGAGGCAGGAAATCTCCTCAGAGTATATCAGCAGTACTTCATGGTAAGTAACGCTGCACAGCTCATCATCGAGGAGTCTGTAGCTCGTGGCTCAGACCTTCACGACCTCGATAAATATGCTGCAGTCCAGATAAATGATACGCATCCCTCTATGGTTATCCCTGAGCTGATACGTCTTCTGACAGAGGCAGGTATAGACATGGATGAGGCTATAGCTATAGTATCGAGAACCTGTGCATACACGAACCATACCATACTTGCCGAGGCACTTGAGAAGTGGCCGCTTAGCTTCATCGAGAAGGTTGCTCCCGCTATTGTACCCATCATCGAGTACCTTGATAAGAAGGTTAAGGAGAAGTACAGTGACGAGTCTGTATACATCATCGATAAGGACAATCGTGTACATATGGCTCATATGGATATACACTTCGGCTACAGTGTAAACGGTGTTGCCTTCCTGCACACAGAGATACTGAAGAACAGTGAGCTTGCGAACTTCTACAAGCTGTATCCGGGTAAGTTTAACAACAAGACGAACGGCATAACATTTAGAAGGTGGCTGCTGCACTGCAACAGAAATCTTGCGCAGTTTATCGAGACCAAGATCGGTCCTGACTTCAAGAAGGATGCAAACGACCTCGAGAAGCTGCTTCGCTACTCAAATGATATGTCAGTCCTCGACAGAATGCTCAGCATCAAGCAGGAGAACAAGAAGGCACTTGCTGACTATATCTACGAGAAGGAGGGTGTAACTATCAACCCTGACTCGATATTTGATATACAGGTTAAGAGACTTCATGAGTACAAGCGTCAGCAGCTGAACATCCTCTATGCTATAAGGAAGTACCTTGATATAAAGGCCGGCGAGAAGCCTGCCACACCTATCACGATGATATTCGGTGCCAAGGCTGCGCCCGCATACACTATCGCAAAGGATATCATTCACCTGATTATCTGCATGCAGAAGCTGACGGAGTCAGATCCGGAGGTTAGTCCCTATCTCAAGGTTGTAATGCTTGAGAACTACAACGTAACCTACGCTGAGAAGGTTATCCCTGCTTGCGATATCTCAGAGCAGATTTCACTTGCTTCGAAGGAGGCATCCGGTACAGGTAACATGAAGTTCATGCTGAACGGTGCCGTAACACTCGGTACTATGGACGGCGCAAATGTCGAGATACGTGACCTCGTGGGAGACGATAACATTTACATCTTTGGTGAGGATAGTGACACGGTTATCGAGAGATATAAGAGAGGTGACTATGTATCGCGTGACTACTATGAGAAGGACGAGAGGCTGAAGGAGGCCGTTGACTTCATCACAGGTAAGGAAATCATGAAGGTCGGCGATAAGGAGAGCCTCACAAGACTCTATAACGAGCTTCTGAATAAGGATTGGTTTATGACCTTCCCTGACTTCGAGAGCTATGTGGAGACGAAGGACAGAGTGCTTCGTGACTACGACAACCGTTACCTCTTCGCCCGTAAGATGCTCATAAATGTTGCAAAGGCCGGTTTCTTCTCATCAGACAGAACCATAGCCGAGTATAACAGAGACATCTGGAAGGCCGGAAAGTAGCTATCGAAAATGTAATGAATATATAACAGCTGCAGCACGTGTGATGCGGCGCAGAATCCCGGAGTGTGGTTAGACCATGCTCCGGCTTTTTAGATTATGAGTCAGTGCAAACCTGTTTCTTAAGGCTGCAATCTGCGAATCCGGCAGGGAAGGCATAACTTCCTCATTATAGTTTATGGTTGTACGAACTTCGTTAATTTTGTAAAATGATGTGATGTATGGAGTCGATGAGACTTCGGATACATGGATAGGCGTGTATCGTAATATGCATCATAATTTGTATCGCAAACGGAGGCATGATGTACACGGTTCTGATAGTAGATGACAATAAGGACAGGGCACTCGCGGAGAGGACTCTCATAATGACTGAGAGTACTGACTGCGATGTTTTTGTGGTGCAGAGTGACTTCGAAGCGGGTGAGTTTATATCGAAGAAGCAGACGGACATACTGATAACAGAGCTAAGCGGTCTTAATATAGATGCATGGAGGCTGATAGACAGGACACTCATGCACAGATCCGAAACACAGATAGTTATATGTGCTGACACGGGTGACTTCGAGAGTGCAAGACGTGCCATGAAGAAGGGAATACGCGAGTATATCGTGCGTGCGGGCACCCCGACAACAGACAGCTATGGGGCTGCAGAAGAAGGCGGCACAAGGTATGGCAGTGTGATGGCAGAGAATTCAGATGGCATGTCTGACGGCAGACTTACAGATGAGTTGAGTCGTGACATCATGGATGCGGTTAACTCATCTCTCGACATATTGCGCGCGTGGGAGCGTGACAGAGGACATCTCGAGCTCGGACGTATCAGTCATATCCAGCATATGCTCTATGAGCTGATATACAGTGAGGATGCGGAGATTGATACAGAGCTGGTGCGTCAGGAGATAGCCATATACCACAGGATGCTTCTGATAGAGACAGAGTCTGAGTTCTTCAGCAGAGTCGGTAATGACCCTGAGGGCAGGATAAATGCCATCACAGGCGAACCGTGCAGATATCTCAATCTCAATCCTCAGCAGAGTATAGTTCTTCTTGAAACCGCATCGCGTGTCGGTCCGGAGCGAGAAGCTGTGGTGAGACGTATATCAGACAGCATCATCGATCTGCTGCAGCGGGGCTTCGGTGAGAAAACGTATATCGCTGTGAGCGGACACTTTGATATGAAGACAGGCAGTGACAGCGGCACCGTAGAGACCGGATATGACAGAGGAGAAAAGAGCCTCTGCAGAATCTTCGAGGAGGTCGAGAGCCTCATGGATGAGAAGTTTTACAACACCGGCCGTCAGGTCTATATGATGTCGGAAATGTACAGCGGTGCACAGCAGTCAGAGGATAGCTCACTCGAGGACGATGCCATCATACGAAATATCAGGACCGCACTGTCCGTAAAGGATGAGAGCATGCTCAGAAGCGAGTTCGGCAGGATTACGAATAAGTACCGTACCGAGGCTGCAGCGTCACAGATTTATATAAAGCACATCTTCTCAAATATTATAAAGATGATATCGGAGTGCAGCTCGCAGGAGGTAGTGACTGACGATGACACGCAGAGTGTGATGGAGAGTCTCGATGAGATGAAGTATATAGAGCGCCTCTACCTTACGACGAGCTTCGAGGAGTCGGCGGCAGTTGTAGAGGAGTGTGTAGATATAATATGTGAGAGGTTTGGTGCAAGCCAGCAGACCTCTCACCGAGAGACCGAGAAGGTGAAGCAGTATATATATGAGAACTATGCGAGCGAGCTGAGCCTTGATACACTGGCAGCTAAGGTTTATATGACGCCGAGCTATCTGTCGTATGTATTTAAACAGGAGACAGGTCAGAATCTCAGCAAGTTCATCAAGGCTTTCAGGATGACGAAGGCAGCGGAGCTGCTGAAGGATACAGATAAGAAGATAGTGGATGTGTCTGAGGACGTGGGTTACGCAAATGTATCCTACTTCTGTCAGAGCTTCCGTGACTACTTCGGTGTGTCACCGCAGAGGTTTCGGGAGAATCTGTAGGTGGGCTCCGGAGCTGCGGCTATGTGTCTGTAAACTATGTAAAGGGGTTTCGGTATGGCATAGAAGGGAGAAGATATATGGTTAAGTATGCAGTTATAACAGGGGCGTCGAGTGGTATCGGCGAGGAGTTTGCCAAGTGCCTCGCGAGGAAGGGCTACTCACTTGTGCTTGTGGCAAGACGTGAGGATAGGCTGCGTGAACTTGCTGCGAGGATTACAAAGGTTAAGAAGAATCTGGACTGCAGAGTTATAGTAGCAGATCTGAGTCGGAGAGAGGAGTGCGAGAGGCTTGTCACAGAACTTCGAGCTATAGCGGCTGAGGAGGATACAGATATAGAAGTGTTTATAAATAACGCCGGCTTCGGTGACTGCGGCAGCTTCTATGAGACAAGTCTTGATAAGGATCTCTCCATGATAGATGTAAATGTAAAGGCAGTTCATGCACTGACCAAGCAGATGCTGCAGTTCTTCCGAGAGAAGAATAGCTCAGCTGACAGGGACAGCATGCGCGGCTACATACTGAATGTTGCCTCATCGGCGGGACTCCTTCCTGCCGGACCGTATATGGCTACCTACTATGCAACCAAGGCATACGTTACAAGCCTGACACAAGCTGTTGCTGAGGAGTTGAGGCTTGAAGCCGTGAAGAAGGATGTAAACAAGAAGGCAAGGAGTGACATATATGTCGGTTGTCTCTGCCCCGGACCTGTAAATACAGAGTTTAATGATGTGGCTGACGTGGAGTTCGCACTTCCGGGCATAAGTCCTAAGTACTGTGCGGGCTATGCGGTGAGACAGATGTTCAGGCGTAAGACCGTTATAGTACCGAAGCTTCGTATGAGGCTTGTTACAGACGGTGCGAGGATGCTGCCGAGAGAGACAGTTATCAGGATGACCGCAGGACAGCAGAGTAAGAAGCTGACGAAGTGAGAACCGAAATACATAGGTGGATTGTATGGAAAAAGATATAGCCGTGCTCGGCGGTTCATTTAATCCGATACATATGGGACACGTGATGATGGGCATGACCGCAGCGAGACAGTTCGGATTCTACAGAGTGACTCTCATGCCGAACAGTGTAACCTACTACAAGAGACATGCCACGGATACCGTGAGTGACGAGGAACGTCTCGAGATGCTGCATCTGACAGCGGGTGAGTACCCGGTGTTTGATGTGTCTGATATGGAGGTACGCCGCGGCGGTACGACATATACGATTGATACGGTGCTGGAGCTGAGGAAGACGTACGATAAGGTGTACTTCATCATAGGAGGAGACTCACTGACGTGGCTCGGTGAGTGGGTGAGAGCCGATGAGCTGCTGGCAGAGACAACATTTCTGGTGGCTGTAAGAGGTGAGGTCGGCAGGCGTATGGCCGAGGGGCTGATAGCTGATCTGGAGAAGCGCTTCGACAAAGTGGATATACGTTTGCTGGATATGCCGGAGACAGATATATCATCGACGGATATCAGGAGGCGAGTGAGAACGGGCGGAAGTCTGGTGGGGCTCGTGCCGGACAGCGTGAGAGAGTATATATATGCAGGCGGGCTATACTGTCGCCGGGGTGAGGAGTAGAGAGTCGGTGATGCGCGGTGGTCAAAATGCTTTGACACCCACACGCCCTTGGAATATAATGTCATGATGCATCTGTAGAAGCAGATGATGTAGATGATACAGGCTTTAAAATGTTTTAAATGAGGAGAACAGTAGTATGGATATGAGTAAGGAAGAGTACAAGGAGTACTATCTGAGTGTATACAGACATTCGCTTGCACATGTTATGGCGAAGGCTGTTATGGAAATCTTCGGAAAGGAAAATGTGCAGATAGCTATAGGACCGCAGATAGCTGACGGCTTCTACTATGATTTCAAGCTTCCGAGAACCATTACCACAGAGGACTACAAGGCTATAGAGGATAAGATGAGAGATATCCTGAAGCGTCGTGAGGACTGGACTGTTAAGGAGGTTTCGAAGGATGAGGCTCTCGAGATATTCGCAGGACAGAAGTATAAGGAGGAGCTGATACGCGACCTCCCGGACGGAGAGAGGATAACCGTTTACTATACTGGTGATGACTTCGTGGATCTCTGCCGCGGACCGCATATATCGAACTCTCAGGAGCTTATGAATGCTGCATTTAAGGTCAAGTCAGCATCAGGTTCATACTGGAGAGGCGACGAGCATAACGATCAGCTTCAGAGAATATATATGTATGCATTCCCCTCGAAGCAGGAGCTGAAGGAGCATCTGGACTTCGTGAAGGAGGCTATGGAGAGAGATCATAAGAAGATAGGACGGGAGCTCGAGCTCTTCATGTTTGATGAGACTGCACCCGGTATGCCCTACTGGCTGCCCCGTGGCTGGAAGAGTTTTAATGCACTGCTCAGCTTCTGGAGAGATATACATGAGCGCCACGGCTATCAGGAGATATCCGCGCCGGTGCTTAACTCGAAGGAGCTCTGGATACAGAGCGGTCACTGGGACCACTACAAGGATAATATGTTTATAGTACCTCTCTTCAGTGATAAGAACTCCGCACGTGAGGAGTCAGAGGAAACCTATGAGTCGAGCTATGACGGAAGAACTCTGGATACCGAGTTTGCCGTAAAGCCCATGAACTGTCCGAATGCTATCAAGGTATATCAGCAGGGACTCCACAGCTATAAGGAGCTGCCTATCAGATACAGTGAGACATCTCTCGTACACAGACGTGAGAAGTCAGGAGAGCTGAACGGTCTCTTCAGAGTACAGCTCTTCAGACAGGATGACGATCATACATTTCTTATGGAAAGTCAGATAGGTAAGGAAATCGGAGACATCATGCAGATAGCGAAGGAGATATATGATACCTTCGGACTGACCTACGTGGCTGAGCTTTCTACAAGACCAGATGACTATATGGGTGATATAGAGGTTTGGAATAAGGCAGAGGCAGAGCTTAAGGAAATCCTCGATAAGGTTTACGGTGAGGGCGGCTATGAGATCAATGAGGGCGACGGAGCGTTCTACGGACCTAAGATTGACCTCAAGATGAAGGACTGCATCGGTCGTGAGTGGCAGATGGGTACCATACAGCTCGACTTCCAGCTTCCTCTTAACTTCGACCTCAAGTACATCGATGAGGACGGTAAGGAGAAGAGACCTGTTATGATACACAGAGCTATCTTCGGTTCCTTCGAGAGATTCATCGGTATACTTATCGAGAACTTCAAGGGTGCATTTCCCTTCTGGCTTTCACCCTATCAGGTCGGTATCGTGCCTATCCGTGAGAGCCATAATGTATATGCAAAGTTCGTGGCAGATATGCTGCGTAAGCATGGTGTAAGAGTTGAGGCTGACTACACCGATGATAATATGAAGAACAAAATCAAGGCATTTAAGAAGTATAAGGAGCCTTACATCCTTGTGCTCGGAGACAGTGAGAAGGATAACAACACTGTATCTGTTAATATCCGCGGTAACAAGCAGATTAAGGATGTTCCGCTTGATACATTCATCAAGATGTGCGAGTACATGAACAGAGAGCATACGCTTGAACTCTTTGAGTCTGTTGAGGATTATGAGAATCGATAATCAGATATAGGTGCAGCGGTCCGGAGGAGAAATCCTCCGGACTTTTGTACTAAGGAGGGTGCGTACTGGTGAAGCCCTCATCCGCAGCGCTCCCCAGCCCATTTATACTTGAATTTTAGATATAGATACTATAAAATTGTCTATGATTGTGCGAACTGTGTGGCGGCGGAGCTGCCATAAAACCATGCGCACCGGAGTACATATGTTAGATGAGAAGAAGGTCAAGCTCATGACCAAGGTGGCTATATATGAGAAGCAGGAGGCACACGGCGGACTGCGTTTGGGTAAGTACTTCAAGGAGGATTACGTGAAGTACGGATGCCTTAAGACCATAGTCGTGATGACGCTTTGCTACTGGGTTATAGTTGCTGTATATGTCATGACGAATTTTGACGAGATACTGAATAAGATAAATGAGCTCGATTATTTCCAGATAGTGTCAGCTATGATGGCAGGATACGTGGGTATACTGGCCATCTTCATGATTTATGCTTTCATAGTATATAACTTCAAGTATATGAGAGTGCGAAAGAATATCCTTGTATATAACAAGAACCTCCATAGGCTACTTAAGCTGTACAGTAAGGAAGAGGAAGCAGTACAGAAGACCAAGGTAAAAGTATATGACGGTGTCGGGGGAGAAGAGCTGTGAAAGAGATATTAAAGGTTAGAAATGCAATCAGAAACTTTTGTCGTAAATATGATGAGATAGTAACGCCTGTTCTGAGATTTGTGTGGACATATCTGGTGCTTATATCCATAAAGGATATGTTTGGATACAACGAGCTGGTTAACAGAAGTGATATCACTCTCCTTCTGGCAGTGCTTACGGCACTTCTGCCGGATGGATTTCTGTTCTTTATCATGGGTGTTATAGTGGCTGTTGAGTGTTTCACTATATCGCTGGAGCTGGGAATATTTTTCCTGGTATTCTATCTTATCATGTACTGTGTATATATAAGATTCTTCCCTCAGTACGCGTATGCCACGCTTGTTATACCGGTTGGCTTTATGTTCGGCTTCGTATATGCCATACCCATGGTAGTGGGACTGCTTGCAGGTATCGGCGGAGCTGTTCCTGCGGCCTTCGGAGTCATGATATACTACTTCTCCAAGTATGCCGAGGATGTGGAGTTCATGGTATCCACTGCCGATGACGAGTCTGAGCTTGAGATCATCAAGACAGTCTTTACAGATATGAAGTCAGATAAGGAAATGATAGCTATCATCATAGCATTTATCATAATAATTGCCGTCGTAGGTATAGTCAGCAGGATAAACTTCAAGTACTCGATATATGTAGCTATCCTTCTCGGTACGGTTACAAGCCTTGTGGCTCCTATCATGATAGCAGGTAAGATGTCGACGGATCTCGATACGGCTGATGTGATATTCGGCGCAGTTATAGGACTCCTTGTTGCCATCATCGTCAGATTCTGCATGGGTATACTTGACTACGACCACGTACAGCGTGTTCAGTATGAGGATGATGATTACTACTACTATGTGAAGGCTGTACCTAAGGTTGATGTGGAGAAGAAGGAAGTTCCTAAGAAGTCTTCCAGGAGTAAGACAAGCTCGACTGCAGCAGGTAAGAGTTCGTCTAACAGGAGCACGTCGGATAAGAGTTCTTCCGGTAAAACATCTTCAGATAAGAGTACATCGGGCAAGAGTACATCAGACAAGAAATCATCAGAAAAGAGTAAGAGCACCTCTGATAAGAGAGATACATCAGGTGCGAAAGAGGACATTTAAACAGAAACGGGTAAGGAATGAGCGATATTATAGCACTGCTTAAGTCATACTTCGGAGATGCATATCTTCCGAATGTGACTATAGCGGATATCTTTGACATTCTTATAATTGCATATGTTATATACAGCCTCCTTCTCTGGATCAAGACAAGCCGTGCATGGACAGTTATGAAGGGTATTATTGTAGTTGCTATTTTCCTGGCGGCTGCGGCTATATTCAGACTCGAAACTATACTCTGGATAGCTAAGAACCTTATAAATGTTGTCCTGCTCGCTTTCATCATACTGTTTCAGCCGGAGCTTCGACGTGCTCTCGACGAGATAGGTCGTAAAAATATATTCAAAACCATCTTCAGTAAGGATGATGGGAACACTCGGAAAATCAGTGACAAGTCAATAGAGGAAATCGTAAATGCATCCATCGAGCTTTCGAACACAAGGACGGGAGCTCTTGTTGTCATAGAAAACGAAACCCCTCTCGGTGAGTACATAAGCACCGGTATAGAGGTGGATGCCATAGTGTCGGCAGGGCTTCTCGTAAATATATTCGAGAAGAATACGCCGCTTCATGACGGTGCTGTCATCATAAGAGGTGACAGGATAGTTGCCGCAACCTGCTATCTTCCTATGAGTGATGATAAGAAGATAAGTAAGTCCCTTGGTACCAGACACAGAGCAGGTCTCGGTATAAGTGAAGTAACAGACAGCCTGACTGTTATCATTTCCGAGGAGACAGGTGCGATATCTGTCGCTTACGGCGGTCATCACTATAAGGAACTCGATGCTGACAGTTTGAGTAAGCAGATAGCCAAGGTGAACAGCTCTCAGCAGAGTGTCGTAACTAAGATTAAGAAGAAGGGAGGCCAAAGAAGTGAAAACATTTCTGAAGGATAAGGTTTTCAGTCATATGGGTCTCAAGCTTCTGGCACTCCTTCTGGCAACACTGCTATGGCTTGCTGTTATGAATATATCGGACCCGACTATCAGCAAGACTGTAACGGGCATAAGTGTTGAGGCTTTGAATGGAGATGCCATCAAAGCAAGCGGATATCTCTACAGTATAACGAGCGGATCGACTGTGGATGTAGTGGTTAAGGGACCGAGATCGATAGTTGAGAATATGGGTGCGGGTAACTTCTATGCATCGGCGGATCTGTCACAGCTCTCGGTTACGAACACCGCAACTATCAGTGTGGAAACAAACGAATCCATAAAGGCTGAGAATGCAAGGAAGATAGAGATAACTGTCGTAGATCAGTATATGAATGTAAGTATAGAGGAGAGTGCAGAGTCGAACTTCCAGGTTAAGGTTATAACGAGAGGCAGCCTCCCTGACGGATATGCACTCGGTACACCGGTCGCAACTCCGAACGTAGTGACTATCACGGCTGCTGAGTCGGTAATCAACTCTATAGCTGAGGTAAGAGCTGTTGTCAGTATAAACGGACTTACCTCAGACCTTACTACGAAGGTAGAGCTCGGATGTGTGGATGCCTATGGAAATGCAATCGATGAGACGGATATGACCTACTCGGCATCGGAGGTTGAGGTTACTGTTCCGGTCTACACCACTAAGGAGATACCCATAAATGTTACTACAAAGGGTGAGGTCGCAAGCGGATACGGTATAGTAAACATTTACTATGATCCGACAAGCGTTGTTGTGGCCGGTGAAGCGGATAATCTGGATACGCTGGACAGTATAGATATAGCTATAGACGTTACAGATGGATCAGATGACATAGAGCAAAATGTCGACCTGTCGGATTATCTGCCGGACGGAGTGATAATCGGAGATTCAACAGATAATGTGGCGGTAAGTGTTGATGTGCAGCAGTATGAGACAAGAAGCTTCTCACTTACGGCATCGGATATAAGTGTCCTGAACAAAAGTGATGATTACACATATACACTGACTCTTACATCCACCGGAAATGTTACGGTGATGGGCTTCGAGGAGGCTATAGAGTCACTTACCACGGCCGACCTCGGTGCGTCGGTTGATGTGGCAAATCTGACAGCAGGCAATAACTACGTTATAAAGCTGTCATTTGCTGAGAGTGATGAGTATGAGATAAGCGGTTCGTATGTGGTTATAGTAAACATAGCTGAGCCTCAGACTGAGGCTGAAACAGAGGCGGAGACTGCATCGGAGGACGAGGGGAACTGACGGAAGCATCTATCAGGTGTGTACAGAGGAGGTATAGTATATGGACAGTGAAATCGAAAAGCTGCAGAGAGCAGTTGACGAGTCAAACTATATTGTGTTCTTTGGAGGGGCCGGAGTGTCGACGGAGAGCGGCATACCGGACTTCAGAAGCCGGGACGGACTGTATGCTATGAAGTATAAGTATCCGCCTGAGACGATAGTGAGTCATACATTTCTCAGGACCAAGCCTGAGGAGTTCTATGAGTTCTATAAGGACAAGATGCTTACGACGGAGGCAAAGCCGAATGCGGCTCATAGGAAGCTGGCAGAACTTGAGGCAGCCGGGAAGCTTAAGGCTGTGGTTACGCAGAACATAGACGGTCTGCACCAGGCTGCAGGAAGTCGCGAGGTGCTGGAGCTTCACGGCTCGGTACTCAGAAACTACTGCCTGAAGTGCGGCAAGAGCTACAGCTCAACAGATGAGGATGTCTATGCCGGAGTAAGATTTATACAGGCTGCACCGGGTGTGCCGAGATGCACGGCTGTCGGAGCTGACGGACGGGAGTGCGGTGGCATGGTACGACCGGATGTTGTACTCTATGAGGAGGGGCTCGACAGCAGCGTGATATCACGCACAATCAGTCATATAGAGCATGCCGACCTGCTGATAATCGGCGGTACATCGCTGGTTGTATATCCTGCGGCAAGCTTCATAAACTATTTTAACGGTAAGCATCTGGCTATCATAAATATGACAGATACCGGACGTGAGTCTATGGCGGATATTGTCATACACGGCAGGATAGGTGAAGTAATGTCGCAAATTAATGTATGATGTGTTATGATACATCGAAAATCAGAACTGAGTTAAGGTGCAGTTAAGCTTCATGTGTTAACTACACTTATAATAGCAAAATAAAAGCGGAGGATACTAAGATGTACGATTTCAGTGAAATTCAAAGGGTAGACGCAGAGATTGCAGCAGCTATGACTGACGAGATAAATCGTCAGAATCAGAACCTGGAGCTTATCGCTTCTGAGAACATAGCATCCAAGGCAGTTATGGCAGCCATGGGCAGTCCGCTTACAAACAAGTATGCTGAGGGCTATCCCGGCAAGAGATACTACGGCGGATGCCAGTATGTTGACGTGGTAGAGGATCTGGCGCGTGACAGAGCTAAGGAGCTCTTCGGTGCTGAGTACGTAAATGTACAGCCTCACTCGGGAGCACAGGCAAATATGGCGGTATTCTTCGCTGTTATGGAGCCGGGCGATACATTTATGGGTATGAACCTTGACCACGGCGGACATCTGACACACGGCTCACCCGTGAATATGTCGGGTAAGTACTTCAATTGCGTACCCTACGGTGTAAATGACGAGGGAAGAATCGACTATGACAAGGTACTTGAGATAGCTAAGGAGGCTCGCCCCAAGCTTATCGTAGCAGGTGCATCGGCATATGCAAGAGAGATAGACTTTAAGCGCTTCCGTGAGATAGCTGATGAGGTAGGTGCAGTACTCATGGTGGATATGGCGCATATCGCCGGACTTGTAGCTGCAGGCTATCATCCCAGCCCTATCCCCTATGCGGATATAACAACAACTACTACACATAAGACACTTCGCGGACCCAGAGGCGGTATGATACTCTGCTCCGAGGAGGTAAATGCTAAGTATAACTTCAACAAGGCAGTATTCCCCGGAATACAGGGCGGACCTCTCATGCATGTGATAGCAGCCAAGGCTGTATGCTTCAAGGAGGCACTGTCACAGGAGTATAAGTCATACATGGGACATGTTGTAGAGAACGCTTCGACACTTGCGGCAGCTCTGACAGAGAGAGGCTTCAACATCGTATCAGGCGGAACAGATAACCACCTTATGCTTGTAGACCTTCAGAATCTCGGTCTTACAGGTAAGGAGGTTGAGAAACTTCTCGATGAGGTACATATCACGGTTAACAAGAACACAGTTCCGAACGATCCCAAGTCACCGTTTGTTACAAGCGGTATCAGAGTAGGTACTCCTGCAGTTTCGACAAGAGGTGCCGTAAAGGAGGATATGTATGTGATAGCGGATGCATTTAAGGCGGCTATCATAGATAAGGATAACGTGAGGGCTGAGGAGCTTGTAAGAAGTATCACTGACAAGTATCCGCTCTATGCAGATTAATCGGTATTAAACTAACACTTTAGGGTATACACCCCTGCGGGGGTGTATACTTGTATAATATAAAATCAAAAGGAAACAGGTATTACAAAACTAACGATGTCAGACAATAATTTTAACAACTTTAACAATGGCAGCAATCCGGGCTCGGGTCCCGGAGGACAGGACGGTAATAACAGTAACGGAGGCAGAAGCGGCGGACCCGGTCGCAGCAGCAACACATTTGTGATGCTCTTCATAGCAATAATTCTCGCCCTTATCTTCTGGATTCAGTTTAACAACTATAAGTCGATAGGCGAGCAGGAGATATCCTACGATGAGTTTATCGAGATGCTCGAGGCGGGCGAGGTAACGGACGTTAAGCTATACAGCGATAAGATATACTTCACGCCGGAGTCGGACGATATAAGAACCGAAAATGTAACCTACTACGTTATCAGGACTGATGATTACGACCTGGTAAACAGACTTGTGGATGCGGGAGTAGAGTTTACGGCTATTGATGAAGGCAAGAATGCTATCCTGAAGGAAGCGCTGTACTACCTTGTCATGATCGGAGGCTTCTACATCATACTGATGCTTATCATGAGAAGGGCTGCATCAAGTGGCGGCGGTATCATGAATGTCGGTAAGTCCACTGCCAAGATGTATGGTATGCAGAAGAAGACCGGCGTTACATTTAAGGATGTGGCCGGTGAGGATGAGGCGAAGGAGTCACTGTCAGAGATGGTTGACTTCCTGAAGCGTCCCGAGAAGTATACGGAAATCGGAGCGAAGCTCCCGAAGGGAGCGCTACTTGTAGGTCCTCCCGGAACAGGTAAGACACTTCTTGCAAAGGCTGTGGCAGGAGAGGCAGATGTACCGTTCTTCTCCATGTCAGGCTCGGAGTTTGTAGAAATGTATGTAGGTGTCGGAGCATCGCGTGTAAGAGATCTCTTCCAGAAGGCTACCGCTAAGGCACCGTGTATTATATTTATAGACGAGATAGATGCTATAGGTAGGAGCCGTGACACGCGTCACATGGGCGGTGACTCGGAGCGTGAGCAGACACTGAATCAGCTGCTTTCTGAGATGGATGGCTTTGACTCGACTAAGGGTATCATCATACTTGCGGCAACCAACAGACCTGAGGTACTCGATAAGGCACTTCTCAGACCCGGACGATTCGACAGACGAGTTATCGTGGAGGAACCGGATCTCAGAGGTCGCGAGGATATACTTCGTGTTCACTCGAAGAGTGTCAAGATGGATGAGACGGTTGATCTGCATGCACTCGCACTTGCGACAAGCGGTTCAGTCGGAGCTGATCTTGCAAATATGATCAACGAGGCTGCGCTTACGGCAGTGCGTAAGGGCAGACAGTATGTATCACAGGAGGATTTGCTGGAGTCAGTTGAGGTAGTATTTGCAGGTAAGGAAAAGAAGAATAAGGTCATGAGCCTGGAGGATAAGAGGATTACCGCTTATCATGAGATAGGACATGCACTGCTCACAGTGCTTCAGAAGCATACGAACCCTATACAGAAGATAACCATCGTTCCGAGAATGATGGGCTCTCTCGGCTATGTGTGGAACACTCCCGAGGAGGAGAAGAACCACATGACACAGGCTGAGATGGAGGCGCAGATAGTTATAAGCATGGGAGGACGTGCTGCAGAGGCACTCAAGTTCCCGTCAGTTACGGCAGGTGCCATGCAGGATATAGAGGACGCAACAAAGTATGCGCGTACCATGGTTACCATGTACGGTATGTCCGAGAAGCTGGGCATGGTACAGTACGAGGCAGTTACAGGTGAGTATCTCGACAGACGCCGTGTGCTTCAGTGTTCAGATGAGACACAGACCAAGATAGATGATGAGGTTCGCCGCATTATAAACCGTGCATATGCGCTGGCGTATGATATGCTGAGCCATAACATGGATGTGATGGATAAGCTGGCTGAGTATTTGATAGAGCATGAGACTATCTCCGGTGAGGAATTCATGAAGATATATAATGAAATCACCGGCAGTAACATAGATATAAATCAGCATCTTAACAGCAGAGGCTATGTGGAGACAGATCACAGCATGGCAAATCTCGGCATCATGAATGACACCGGCGAGGACGAGTTCTATAAGCCGAAGAAAAAGAAGAAGGCAAAGCCAGAGGACGGTGACGAGCCGAAGAAAAAGAAGAAAAAGAAGAAACTAGAGACTCCTGTGAAGGTTTATAGGTCGGAGGATTATGAGGAGTCTGATGTGGCAGAAATTCCGGGTGGTAAGATGATGGCAGCACCGCAGATGAACGATGCAACTCAGATGTCTGATAAGCTCGGTATAGAACAGAGTGCTGATGCTTCAATCGGCATCACCACGGATTTGTCAGAAGAACAAAGTGGCGGTACCGCGCAGGAGGCTTCGGGAGGTTACCATACGGAATCGTCTGAGACAGAGGATAACACCTCGGATACATCGAACATTCCAAAGAACAGCGACACGAAGATGCCGTGGGAGTAATAAAATATATATGGTTATTAAATGGCGGCGGTGCTAAGCACCGCCGCCGTTTGATATAATGTGATAATTGTTTGCAATAGCTATATTCATGTTGCCCCGGGATGTATATAGTATCTATACTGTTTATACGGGATTAGATTAAGAGGTGAAGAGTGTTGTTTGTTAAGAAACTGGTGCTTGATATAGCATTTCCTCCGAGATGCGCAGTTTGTGATGCGGTGCTTCCGGTCGGATATGACCGTGGGGCTTGCAGGTCATGTATGAGTAAGCTGTCGTATGTGACGGAGCCTCAGTGCCTTAAGTGTGGTAAGGAGATAATGTCATATGAGGATGAGTACTGTGACGATTGTAGACGTGAGACGCGAAGCTTCGTCCGCTGCTACCCGCTTTTAAACTACATACCACCGGTATCGGATGCTCTGGCTAAGCTCAAGTATCACGGCAGAGCAGAGTATGCCGATTTCTATGGACGACTGATGGCAGAGTATTTCGGAAATATATACATGAATATTCCCGGTGCATGCTTCGTGCCTGTGCCGGTCAGCAGACAGAGACTGCACCGCCGCGGGTATAATCAGGCTGAGCTTATAGCTCTTGCCATAAGTGAATATACAGCAGTAGAAACCCGAAGTGATATACTCGTCAGAAGTAAGGATACAAAGGCTCAGAAGAAGCTCTCAAGGTCTGACAGAGCGAAGAACCTTCGACATGCCTTTGAAGTAAAACCGGGCACTGATATACCGGAAGCTGTAATTCTGGTAGACGATATCTATACGACTGGAGCGACACTTGAAGCATGTACGCAGGTGCTTCTGAGAGCCGGGGTGAGGAGGGTGTATGCAACAACTGTCTGTGTAGGAAAAGTATAAGATATATACTAATAATTGCCGTTGTTTGTGCTACTTGATTTTGGTATAATGAGGAGGCTATATAAATCACAATAAGGAGGTTACAGAAATGCCGGATTTAGACGACCTTAAGGATCTTAAGGAGAAGGCTGAGGATCTTGTTGATAAGGCAGAGGACGCAGCTAAGAAGGTAGGAATAAGTGAGAAGGATATTGAGAGTGCCAAGGATAAGGCCGAGGATGTAGTAAAGGATGCTCTCGGAAAGCTTGGTAAGTAGTACAAGAGTATGACTAACTGATATACTGCACGAGGATTAAAATATTCAAGTACCTTCGGTCCGGGGATACGCGAAGTGTCCCCGGACTTTAAATGTTCGCGTAAGCAATGAGCCAAGTGAAGATAATTGTATCTTCATTTGGCGAATGCAGCGACACAGGTCATGCCTACAAAGTAGGCATGGTACCCGGCTCGGTGCCTGAGGCACTTCGTACCGCAGTTTCTGCAAGCAAAGCTTGCAGAAATAATCTGCGAAGCACGTATGAAAGGAAAAGTTTGAAACAAAAAGGTAGCGGATAGAAAAAGACTGTATGACACGACAAATAAGCCATCTTCCGGTGGCTGAAAATTGAAAACTGAATATAGACACAACACCTAATCAGGAAGCTGCAGCAGGC